>CAJDTU010000028.1_pt1 | contig 55779 bp, 54 predicted proteins | sample 7389901 | NCBI WGS metagenome assembly CAJDTU01 (sample SAMEA7055649, study PRJEB34461) | soil metagenome | biome: terrestrial ecosystem; feature: Peninsula; material: soil | place: Antarctica | collected 2016
GCCGCCCGGGTGCTGCGCGCGCCGGGCGCCCGCGGCGCGCTCGCCGCCGGCCTGATCTGGGGCTGGGTGCCCTGCGGAATGGTCTACGGCGTGCTGGTAGCCGCGCTGGTGTCGGGAAGCGCCGCCAACGGCGCGCTGCTGCTGCTCGCGTTCGGCCTGGGCACGCTGCCCAATTTGCTGCTGCTCGGCTGGCTCGTGCAGCGCGGCGCCGGGTGGCTCGGGCGCCAGCGCATCCGCTTCGCCGCCGGCGTGCTGATCATCGTCTTCGGCGTGGCCGGCATTGCCCGGGCCGACCCGCTGGCCCGGTTGCACGACGTCATCGACGTCTGCCTGCAGCCCTGGCGCTGAGGAGCGCGCGTCGATGGACCATCAACTCTGCGGCTGTTATCACTGTGGTGAGCCGGTTTTCGAGCGCGGTCGATGGCTGACCCGGGTGGGCGCATACGAGCGCGAGATGTGCTGCGCCGGTTGCCAGGCGGTCGCGGGCGCGATCGTGGCCGCCGGACTCGATGACTACTACCGCACCCGCACCGAGCCTGGTGCGCGCGGCGCGCGGATCCCCGCCGCGCTCGCGCTTGCTCCGGGTCTCGCACCCGCCACGATCCCCGCCCATGCGCAGGCCTCGGGATTTCCCGGAGCCCCCGGGATCGCCGGAGCCCCCGGGGTTCCGGACGACACCGCGGACGACGAGCACCTCTCGATCTACGACGAACCCGAGATCCAGGCCCGCTTCGTGCGTCGCCACGGCGATTCGTGCGAGGCGACGCTGCTGGTCGAGGGAATCCGCTGCGGCGCCTGCGTGTGGCTGATCGAGCAGCATCTGCGCGCGCAGCCCGGCGTGCGGCACGCGAGCGTCAACATGACCACCGAACGTGCCACCTTGCACTTCGATGCGGCGGTGGTGCATCTGTCGGCCCTGTTGTCGGCGGCGGGGCGGATCGGCTATCGGCTGCGACCCTTCGATGCCGCCCGGCGTGAAGAGGCGCTGCGCAAGACGAGCCGCGACCTGTTTCGGCGCCTGTTCATCGCCGGGCTCGGCATGATGCAGGTGATGATGTATGCGTTCCCGGCCTGGATCACCGAACCGGGCGCCATCGAAGCGCAGTGGGATTCCATGTTGCGCTGGGCGAGCCTGGCGCTGACGCTGCCCGTGATCCTGTACTCCGCTCAGCCGTTCTTCGTCGGCGCCTGGCGCGATCTGCGGGCGCGCAGCCCGGGGATGGATGTGCCGGTTGCCATCGCGCTGATCGCTGCCTTCGCAGCGAGCGTACACGCCACCTTCACCGGACGCGGCGAAGTCTGGTTCGATTCGGTCACGATGTTCGTCTTCCTGCTGCTCGGCGCGCGCTATCTCGAGTGGATGGCGCGCCGTCGCGCGGCCCGCGCGCTCGATGCGCTCTCGGCGTCGCTCCCGGAGACTGCCGAACGCATCGACCCGTTCACCGGCGCAGCCGAACGGGTGCCCGCGACTCGCCTCGTGCCTGGCGACCGGTTCCGGGTCGCCCCCGGAGAGCGGATCGCGCTCGACGCCGAATTGCTCGATGAGTTGACGACGATCGATCAGTCGCTGCTCACCGGCGAGTCCCGGCCGGTGCCGGTGCAGCGCGGCGACCCGGTGCCCGGCGGGGCCGTCAATACGGGTCACCCGGTCGTGCTGCGCGCCCTTCGAACGGTCGGCGACAGCACGATCTCCACGATCGAGCGCCTGGCCGAGCGCGCCGCGGCACATCGCCCGCGTCTCGTGAGCGCTACCGACCGGGTGGCACGCACCTTCGTGCTGGCACTCCTCGTCCTGTCCGCGATCGTCTGGCTCGCCTGGCTGCAACTCGATCCCGCCCGTGCCGGACAGGTCGCCATTGCAGTGCTGGTCGTGTCCTGCCCCTGCGCCTTGTCGCTGGCAACGCCGGCTGCGCTTGCCGCAGCCACCGGCGCCGCCCTGCGGCGCGGCATGCTTCTCACCAGCGGCGATGCGCTCCTGCGCGCTGCCGAGGTCACCGACGTCGTCTTCGACAAGACCGGCACGCTGACCATCGGCCGCCCGGAACTGGTGGCGCTGACACCGCTTGCGGGAGCCCTCGAGCGACTCGCCGACGCTCGCCACCGCGAGCCGACGACGAGCCCCGCCGACGCAACGCCCGAGGCGCTGAGCGGCAAGCTGCTTGCAATCGCGGCCGCACTCGAAACCGGCCAGCCCCATCCGGTGGCCGAAGCGATTCGCCGGGCTGCCGCCAACGACGCCCTGCCGAGCGCCTGCGGCGCGCGCACCCTGCCGGGGCTGGGCGTGCAGGCGAGCATCGACGGTCGCCTCTGGCGATTAGGCAGTGCCGCCTTCGTCGGCGCCAGCAAGGCGCACGGCAGTTCCGTCGCGAGCGCGGACACCGTCGTCTGGCTCGCCGATGCGCACGGACCGGTGGCCCGCATGCAGTTCCGGGATCGGCTGCGCAACGAAGCGGCCGAAGTCGTCGCAAGCTTCGCGGCCCTGGGCTTGCGCGCGCATCTGCTCTCCGGCGACCATCCGGCAACGGTTGCGGCGTTCGCCGATGCATTGGGCATTGCCCGATACCTCGGCGGCGCCGCTCCCGACGATAAGCTGGCATACGTGCAGGCGCTGCAGCGCGCCGGACGCCGGGTGTTGATGGTCGGTGATGGAATCAACGACGCTCCCGTACTCGCCGCCGCCGATGTTTCGGTCGCCGTCGGCGACGCCACCGCACTTGCCCGCACCTCGGCGAGCGCGGTGTTGCTCGGGCGTACCCTCTCGGATCTGCAGGTGCTGCATGCGCTTGCCACGAAGACCCGGCGAATCGTCAGGCAGAATCTCGGCTGGGCGATGCTCTACAACGCCCTGGCGATCCCCGCCGCCGCGCTAGGCTGGGTGCCGCCGGCGCTGGCCGCGCTGGGAATGTCGGTCAGCTCGCTGGTGGTCGCCATGAACGCCCTGCGCCTCATGCCGCAACGCGGCAAAACCGGCGGACCCGACTGATGGAAGCGCTCTACCTGCTGATTCCCCTGAGCGTGCTGGCAGTGTTCGTCGCCGCGTGGGTCTTCCTGTGGATGTCGGACAGCGGGCAGTTCGACGACATGGACGGCCCCGCCTGGAGCGTCCTGCACGACGACGACAGCACCGCTCCTTCGACAAGCACGGCTCCGCGCGCGGACGGGGTCGAAGCAGCAGAAATTGATGCAGCGCAACCGTCGCCCGGCGCGGCGGAAATTGACACGGCGCAAAAACGGCATAATCCGTCTCGCAATAATAGGGTAGGGTAGTCCTGTTCGGGAGTGGGAATGAGCGCTTCAATGGCGGTAACGGGCGCGGCTGACGCGCCGATCGGCGAAACCTACAACTACAAGGTCGTCAGGCAGTTCGCCGTGACAACGGTCGGCTGGGGTTTCATCGGCATGCTGGTCGGCGTATGGATCGCCGCGCAGCTCGCCTGGCCGGCGCTGAACTTCGATATTCCATGGCTCAGCTACGGCCGCTTGCGCCCCTTGCACACGAACGCGGTGATCTTCGCGTTCGGTGGTTCGGGCCTCATCGCCACCTCGTACTACGTGGTGCAGCGAACCTGCCAGACACCGCTCTTTTCACCGAGGCTTGCAGCGTTCACGTTCTGGGGCTGGCAAGCGGTGCTGATCGGAGCCGTGATTACGCTGCCACTCGGCATCACGCAGAGCAAGGAGTACGCGGAACTCGAGTGGCCGCTCGATCTGCTGCTCGCAGCGGTCTGGGTCTCCTACGCGGTCGTCTTCTTCGGAACCATCGCCCGGCGCAAGACCCCGCATATCTACGTGGCGAACTGGTTCTACGGTGGATTCATCCTGACCATCGCCTTGCTGCATATCGTGAACAGCGCCGCGCTGCCGGTGACCTGGACCAAGTCCTACTCAGCCTACTCGGGCGTGCAGGACGCGATGGTCCAGTGGTGGTACGGGCACAACGCGGTCGGTTTTCTCCTGACGACCGGCTTTCTCGGGATGATGTACTACTTCGTACCGAAGCAGGCCGAGCGCCCGGTCTACTCCTACCGGCTGTCGATCGTGCACTTCTGGGCGCTGATCTTCACCTACATGTGGGCCGGCCCGCATCACCTGCATTACACGGCGCTGCCGGACTGGACGCAGAGCGTCGGCATGGCCTTCTCGATCATCCTGCTCGCGCCCTCCTGGGGCGGCATGATCAACGGGATCATGACGCTCTCGGGCGCCTGGCACAAACTGCGCACCGATCCGATCCTCAAGTTCCTCATCGTCTCGCTGTCGTTCTACGGAATGAGCACCTTCGAAGGGCCGATGATGTCGATCAAGACCGTCAACGCGCTGTCGCACTACACCGACTGGACAATCGGCCACGTGCACGCCGGGGCGCTCGGCTGGGTCGCGTTCATCACGATCGGCTCGCTCTACTACATGCTCCCGCGCCTGTTCGGCCGCGCCGAGATGCACAGCGTTGCCGCGATCGGCGCGCACTTCTGGGTCGCTACGATCGGCGTCGTGCTCTATATCTCCGCGATGTGGATTGCCGGAGTGACCCAGGGACTGATGTGGCGCGCCACGAACAGCGACGGCACCCTCACCTACGCCTTCGTGGAGTCCGTCAAGGCAACCTATCCGTACTACTACATCCGCGTCTTCGGCGGCCTGCTGTTCCTGATCGGCATGGGAATCATGGTGTGGAACAGTTTCATGACGATCCGCGCCGGCAAGGCCATCGATGCACCGGTGCCGCGCCTGGCGGTCACGCACGGGTGAGCGAAGGACCGGAGAACTGAGCGATGAAATTCTCACATTCGATCATCGAGAAGAACCTGGCGCTGATGATCGTGCTGATCGTCATTACGGTGAGTGTCGGCGGGCTGGTCGAGATCGTGCCGCTGTACTTCCAGAAGTCGACGACCGAGCCGGTTGCGGGCCTGAAGCCCTACGGCGCATTGCAACTCACCGGGCGCGATATCTATGTCCGCGAGGGTTGCTACAACTGCCATTCCCAGATGATCCGGCCGTTTCGTGCCGAGACCGAGCGCTACGGGCACTATTCGGTGGCGGGTGAATTCGTCTACGACCGTCCGTTCCAGTGGGGCAGCAAGCGCACCGGACCCGATCTGGCCCGGGTCGGCGGTCGCTACAGCGACGAATGGCATCGCGTGCACCTGACCAATCCTCGCGACCTCGTTCCGGAGTCGAACATGCCGAGCTACTCGTGGATGGCGAACCGACCCGCCGACGACGGCACGATCCGCACGAAGATGCGGGTGCTGCGCAAACTGGGGCATCCGTACACGGACGAAGACGTCGAGAAGGCACCGTCCGAGCTGAAGGACCACAGCGAGATGGACGCGCTGATTTCTTATCTGCAGGTGCTCGGCACCTCGCTGAAGAAGGCGATGTGAGACCCCCTGGCGCCGGAGGCCGAGGATATGGATATCAATACGATTCGCGGTGTGATCACCGTGCTAAGCCTGGCGATCTTCATAGGCATCGTGCTGTGGGCCTGGAGCGGCCGCCAGCGCGAGCGCTTCGACGAGGCGTCGAAACTGCCGTTCGTGGAACGCGACGAACTTTGAGCCGAACTCCTCGCGAATGCCACGCCCCGACCTACCCGGAGACTGGACAAGATGGCTGATTTCACGAGCTCCGGCTGGAGCTTCTACGTCGCGATCATCACGCTCGTGTCGATCCTGTTCTGCGTCTGGCTGGCCTTGTCGATGGCCCGGACGAAGACCAAACTCGTCGCCGGCAAAGAGGGCACTACCGGGCATTCCTGGGATGGGCTCGAGGAGTACAACAACCCGCTGCCGCGCTGGTGGCTAGGGCTGTTCCTGCTCACCTGCGTTTTCGCCCTGGTCTACCTGGTCCTGTATCCGGGACTGGGAACCTTCCAGGGACTGCTCGGCTGGAGCCAGGTCGGGCAATACGAGCGCGAGGTCGAGCGCGTCAACAAGGTGGTCGAGCCGCTCTTTGCACGCTACCTGGCGCAGGACATCAAGACGGTGGCCGCCGACCCGCAGGCGCACGAAATGGGCGAGCGGCTTTACCTGACCTATTGCGTGCAATGCCACGGCTCCGACGCGCGCGGCAGTCGCGGCTTTCCCAACCTCACCGACAACGACTGGCTGTACGGTGGCGATCCCGAAACGATCCAGCAGACGATCACGAACGGTCGCAACGGCGTGATGCCGGGCGGCATGGCGCAGGGCGACGACGTGGAGAAGGTCGCCAACTACGTACTCTCGCTGTCGAACAGCGGCCACGATCCCGCCCTTGCGGCGCTTGGCAAATCGACGTTCGCGGTGTGCGCGGCTTGCCACGGCGCCGACGGCAAAGGCAACCCCGCGCTGGGCGCGCCCAACCTGACCGACAAGGTGTGGCTGCACGGCGGCGGAATTGCCTCGATCATCGAAACGATCACCAAGGGCCGTACCAGCGCGATGCCGGCATTTGGCGAATTGCTCGGTGAAGGCAAGGTTCATGTGCTGGCCGCCTACATCTGGGGTCTCTCGAACCGCCCCGCCGAGCAGGCGGCGCGCTGACACGACGACGTGAACAGCACGACCCGCAACGTCAAACCCGCCCCCGGCAGCGAAGTCGAGGCGGCACTTTACGAGATCCGCGCCAAGATCTACCCGCGCTCGGTCACCGGGCGCTTTGCGCGCTGGCGCTGGATCATGGTGTGGGTGACCCAACTCGTGTTCTACGGGTTGCCCTGGCTGGCCTGGGGCAACCGGCCGCTGGTCCTGTTCGACCTCGACGCTCGCCGCTTCTATCTGTTCAACGTCGTTCTTTACCCCCAGGACTTCATCTACCTGACCGGCCTGCTGGTCATCTCCGCGCTCGCGCTGTTCCTGTTCACCGCCGTTGCCGGCCGGCTCTGGTGCGGCTACGCCTGTCCCCAGACGGTCTACACCGAGATGTTCATGTGGGTCGAGCGGATGGTCGAGGGCGACCGCTTCGCGCGGATGAAACTCGATCGCGCTCCGATGTCCCCCGCCAAGCTCACGCGCAAGACCGCCAAGCACATCCTCTGGCTGCTGCTGGCACTATGGACCGGCATCACCTTCGTGGGCTACTTCACGCCGATCCGTGAACTGCTGGGGTCGTTCGCCACGCTGTCCACCGGCCCCTGGGAGGTCTTCTGGATCCTCTTCTATGGCTTCGCCACCTGGGGCAACGCCGGCTTCATGCGTGAGCAGGTGTGCCTGCACATGTGTCCCTACGCGCGCTTCCAGAGCGCGATGTTCGATCGGGACACGATGGTCATCACCTACGATAGCGGACGGGGCGAGCCACGAGGCTCGCGCCCGCGCAAGGCCGACCATCATCAACTGGGGCTGGGCGACTGCATCGACTGCGGCATCTGTGTGCACGTGTGCCCGACCGGAATCGACATTCGCAAGGGCCTTCAGTACGAATGCATCGGTTGCGCGGCGTGCATCGATGGCTGCGACCAGGTGATGGACAAGATGGGCTACCCGCGCGGGCTCATCCGCTATACGACCGAGAATGCGCTGGCTGCGGGACTCGATCGAACGGCAATGCTGCGCCGGGTCGCCCGCCCGCGCGTGCTCGTCTACGGTGCGATCCTCGCTGCGATTACCATTGCGCTGTTCTCGCACGTTTTACTGCGCGCGCCACTCAAGGTCGATGCGATTCGCGATAGCGCGCTCGGCCGGGAGGTCGAGGACGGCATGATAGAAAATACGTACCGGCTGCAGTTGACCAATCCCTCCGAGACGGAACGACGCTTCGTGGTTGAAGTTTCCGGCATCAAATCGATCTTCGTGACCGGCCAGACGGCCTTCGAAGTCGGTCCAACCGGCGTTCGGATGGTCCCGATCACCGTGCGCGCCGAGCCGGGCAACGGCAAGACGGGCAGCAACGCGATCGAATTCGAAGTGCACGCCGAAGACGACCCGAGGGTCGCGGCGAGCGCAAAATCCACGTTCTTCGTACCGCGTTGAGCGCCAGGAGACACAAGCCATGATGGCCGACGAACGAACCGCAGCACCCTGGTATCGCGAGCCCTGGCCGTGGCTGCTGATGATTGCGCCGGCCGTTGCCGTGGTGGCTGGCATCTTTACCTGGTGGCTGGCTGCCCATACGAACAGCTCGCTGGTGGTCGACGACTATTACCGGGAAGGGCGCGCGATCAACCAGCAGCTTGCCCGCGACGTTGAGGCTTCGCGGCTCGGTTTGTCCGCAAGCCTCGCGAACGCCGTGGCGTCGACGGGCCCCGCTCCGGCAGGCGCGCCGGGCGGCGGTATCGTGCTCGTCCTCGCGGGACAGGCCGGCAGCGCCGGCTGGCCCGACTCGCTCACCTTGCGACTGGTGCATGCCACCGAGTCGGCGCTCGACGCCGAACTGCGGCTTGCTCATCAGGGCAGCGGGCGCTACCAGGGCGCCGGCATCCTGCCGGCCAGCGGTCACTGGATCGTGCAACTCGAGGACCCCGATCGCCACTGGCGGCTGATCGGGCGCGCCGACCGCTTCGATACGCCGCTGGTGCTGCGCGCCGACTCCATGCTTGCCGGAGGCGGCCGATGATGGCTGGCGGCCCGGAGCCGGCCGGCGACCGCCGGTTCGGACGCTTCCTCATGCAGGTGCTGTGGCCCTCGTTCCTGACCGCCACCGTAGCCGCCGGTGTGTTTTTCTCGATGATCGACCCGGAGGAACTTGTGCTGGTGGGCTTCTCGCTTGCAAGCAGTCGCGAAGCCGCCTACACGATCAGCTTCTTCGTGTTCTGGATCCTGTTCGCGCTCTCGAGCGGCCTGACCTGGCTGCTCGCAAACGGGCTCGAACCTACCCAGCGGCGCCTGGAATAGCGGCGCGAACCGGAACGGAAGTCAACTGCGAAACACTAGCGGGAAGACTTCGGTGGCGCCTTGCCCAGGCGACGGGCGTTGGCCGTGGCCCGCAAATGGATTGGATCGAGCCCGCGGCTTGCCACTCGCGCTGCCGCTTTGGACAAGGACGTGCCGCTCGCCAACGAGCGGGTGACGGCGCGCGCCAGGCGGGCCTGCCGCTCGGCCGATTCAGCCGGAGTGCGGCTCGCCGCGAGCGACATCATGGCCGTGGCGCTGGAAAGCATCTGGTTGAAGGCACGCGTGCTGAGTCGCTGGTTGGTGGCGAGCAACTGGTCTGCCATTGCCTGGCTCGATTCGCGAGCAGCATCGAGCTTTTCCTGGCCCATCAGCGAGAATTCGCGCTGATCGCGCTCATCGGGCAGCGGTCCTGCCCGAGCCATGCGGTCGGTGCGATGAGCGATCACCTGTGACGATGCCAACATCATTTCGCTGGCCCTGAGTGCCAGATCCGTCCATTGACTGGTCGCCGCGAACGGGTTCGGTACGAGACTTCTACTGTGTTTCATGAATCCATGCCTGTCGTCATGTGCCGATTCTCGCCGCTTATCCGGGAAATTGGAAGTGCCATCGTCCACTCCGTATACTGGAAAGCCTCGGCGAACAGGAGGCGCAGCGTAGCAGCGACGCCGCGCTGATGCCGGGTATGGGAGCACGATGAAGCACTTGAACACAGGCGGCACGCCTGCGGGCTCGCGCCCGCCCGACTCGAGCTATACCGAGAGCCCCGATGAAGGAGCCGGTACGCGGCCGGACGGTCATGCTGCCGCAATGCCGACAGCGCAAGAGGCGGCGCCATCGGCGAGCGCGCTATCCGGTGGCGCGGTGTCTGAATTGACCGCGTTGAGCCAGACACTTGCCACGACCCAGGAGCAGTCGAGGGCCGCCTGGGAGCAGATCAAGGGACTTGCCGAAACCAACGCCCTGCTGCGGCGCGACCTGGCACGCCTCGAAGAGCAGATCCAGCGTGTGCGTCTGCTCGCGCTGTACGACGAACTCACGGGCCTGCCGAACCGGGTCCTGCTGATGGACCGGATCAGCCAGGCGGTGCTGCGCGCCGATCGCGAAAAGACCCACGTCGGCCTGCTCTTCCTGGATTTGAACGGCTTCAAGGAGATCAACGACCGGCTTGGCCATACGGCGGGCGATGTGCTTCTGCGCGAGGTGGCGCACCGCCTCACCGACTGTCTGCGCGCCGGCGACACCGCCGGGCGCTACGGAGGCGACGAATTCATCATTCTGCTACCCGATATCAACGCCCGGGAGAGCGCCGAAACCGTGTCGCAGAAGGTGCAGTTGCGCCTGGCCACCCCGTTTTTGCTGCGCGGCGAACTGGTGACGGTAACCACCAGCATCGGCACCGCAACCTATCCTGAAGACGGCCAGCGCCCGATCGACCTGATCGGGCGCGCCGATGTCGCGATGTATCGCGCGAAAGCCGATGCACACGATGCGCGTGTGCCGCCCGGCTAGCGCTGGCAAGCGGCTCAATCCTCGCGCAGCTTGCCGAGTTGGCGACGATCGCGCTTGGTGGGCCGGCCGGTGATCGTCTCGGCCGGCTCCGCAAAGACGCCGCGCGCCTGGCGTCGTGCCTCGCGGCCGGCGAGCGAGTCGGCCGTTTCCTGGTAGAGCGCCTGTGCGGCAGTTGCCGGGCCGCGGCGCTCCTCCAAGCCCAGTACGGTCACCGTGCGCTCGGTATCGCCAATTCGCACGGTGACCCGATCGTCGAGGCGCACGACCCTCGACGGCTTGACCCGCTCGCCGCCAATCAGCACCCGGCCGTGCTCCACCGCCGCCTGGGCCAGGCTGCGGGCGCGAAAGAAGCGCGCGGCCCAGAGCCACTTGTCGATGCGAACGCCGGTGTCCATGGAGCGGTCAGAAACTCATGAGGCAATGAACCGGAAGGCCGGACTCCACGAGCCGACGCGATCCGCCCAATCCGGGCAGGTCGACGATTGCCGCGCCTTCCACCACCGTCCCGCCGATCCGCTCGATCAGCTTGCGCGCTGCCATCATCGTGCCGCCACTGGCAATCAGGTCATCGATCAGCAGCACGCGATCGCCGGGCCGGCAGGCGTCGGCGTGCAACTCGACCGAGGCGCTGCCGTATTCCAGTTCATAGGTTTCAGATACGCGATCGAAGGGCAACTTGCCGGCCTTGCGCACTGGTATGAAGCCCAGGTTCAGCTCGTAGGCCAGGATCGCACCGACGATGAAGCCGCGCGCATCGATGCCGGCCACCAGGTCGATCTGCTGCCCCATGTAGCGGTGCACGAACAGGTCGATCAGTATTCGCAACGCACGGGGCGTCTGCAGTAGCGGCGTGATGTCGCGAAACATCACCCCCGATTCCGGCCAATCGGGCACTGTCCTGATCTGGCTCTTCAGATAATCGGCTTCGGACATGGTCGGGGCGATGCGGTTACTCTAGGCACTCTGGATCGAGCCGCCCTGCAAGCGGAGCGCAGTTCACACTGGAGAAAGACCCATGGCGGTGCCCCCGAAGGAACGGTATTTCGAAGATTACACGGTCGGCGAGACCGCCGAGTTCGGCGACTACCCGATCACCGAAGATGAAATCATCGACTTTGCGAAACGCTACGATCCGCAGCCGTTCCATATCGATCGGCAGGCCGCGACGCAGACGATCTACGGCGGCCTGATCGCGAGCGGCTGGATGACCGCCTCGGTCATGATGCGCATGCTCGTCGATCACTTCGTTTCGCCGGTGTCGAGCATGGGCTCGCCGGGCATCGACGAGCTCCGCTGGCAGCGTCCGGTGCGCCCGGGCGACCGGCTGCATGTTCGCGTGACCGTGCTCGAGACGCGCCGCTCCGGGAGCAAGCCGGATCGCGGCGTGGTCAAGGTGCACCAGGAGGCGATCAATCAGAACGGCGAGGTCGTGATGAGCATCAAAGGCATGGCCCTCTACAAGTGCCGCACCCTGCCGCAGTGACGGCCCCTGCGGGGCGGCTTCGAGCCTGGCGCAATTCCGGTCAGCGGGCCGGATTTGCCCGTGGGCCAGGTCGGTTGGCCGCTGCGGTTTTGCGCTCGCCGATCGGATCAAAGGTTCGCGCCGGTCACGGTTCCGGCCAAGCGCGCTGCTCCCCGCGAATCGCTTCCATCGCGCGAGCCAGCCGCAACACGCCGAGATCATCGAAGCGCGCCCCGATCAACTGCACGCCGATCGGCAATCCGTCGCTGGTCCAGCTCCAGTTCAGGGAAGCGGCCGGCTGCTCGCTCATGTTGTACGCAACCGTGAACGCGATGTGCGAGAGCGCATCGTGCGGGTCGTCGCCCGGGCTGTGCCGGTCGGCCTCGTAGGCGGGAATCGGCGAGGTGGGCGAGAGGACGAAATCGTAGCGCGCTGTGGCGCGGACCGCTGCCTCGCGCATCGCCATCACCTGTTCGTAGGCCGCCAGCACCTCGGCGCCGCTGAACGAGCGGGCTCGCCAGGTGCACCACTCGACAACGAACGGCAGCACCCGCGCGCGGACCTCGGGCGCCATGGCCGCCACGTCGTTGTACGAGCGCGCCTCGAAGAACACAGTCATGGCGTCGAGCATCTGCGGGGTCATGAACGACGCCATCGGCTCGACAATCGCCCCGGCCCCCTGCAGTGCGCTCGCGGCCGATTGCACGGCGGCCAGCACTTCGGGGTGCACCGGCATCCCAGCGTTCATGTCGGTGAGCAGACCGATGCGCAGGCCGCGCAGCGACACACCTTCGAGCCCGGCCGTGTAATCGACCGCCTGGAACGGCAGGCTCATGAAATCGCGCCGATCAGGCAGCGTGAGCGTGTTCATCAGCAGGGCGGAATCCACGACCGTGCGCGTGAGGGGCCCAGCAGCCCGCCCCATGTACGGCGGATCGATCGGTATGCGCCCGAGGCTGGGCTTCAGTCCGAACACGCCGCAATGGCTTGCCGGCAGTCGCACTGAGCCGCCGATGTCGCTGCCGATATGCAGCGGCCCATAGCCGGCGGCCGCCGCCGCGCCTGCGCCCGACGACGAGCCCGACGGGTTGCGATCGAGCCGCCACGGGTTGCGGGTGATGCCGTGGATCGACGACAGCCCCGAGGACAACATGCCGAAATCGGGCATCGTGGTCTTGCCGAGGATCATGCAGCCGGCCTCGCGCGCCCGCGCCGCCGGCGGCGCATCCTGCTGCTTCGGCGCCAGCTCGGTCGCGGCGGTTCCCAGCGGCGCAGGATCTCCCTTCGTGTACAGGTTCTCCTTGATCGTGATCGGCACGCCGTCGATCCGGGACAGCGGCTTGCCCGTGCGCCAGCGCCTCTCCGACTCCCTGGCAGAGGCGAGCGCCTCGTCGCGCTTCAGCAGATACATCGCATTGAGCTTCGGCTCCCAGCGATCGATCCAGTCGAACAGCGCGGTGGCGGTTTCCACCGGCGAGAGCGCGCGGCGCTGGTATGCCGAGGACAGTTCTGAAGCGGACAAATCGTGAATCGCGGTCATGGGGGTCTGGATTCCTCCGGGGCGGGCGAGAGGGCGACGCGCAGCGCGCGCGGGCGTCGCATACGGCACCATTGTCGCGGAAATCGTGCTGGAGCCGCGGTGCTTCACCTCCTGCCCAGACCGAATCCCCGGGCCAGTGCGAATTCGAACCCGCCGCCGGAGCGGGCCGGCACGATGCATTCGGGCGATTGCGAAACCCTGACAGTCGGCACCGATGACGAGGTGACCGGCTACCGCGGCAGCGTCGACGCGCCCATCAGGAACTCGTCGATCGCGCGCGCGCACTGGCGCCCTTCGCGGATCGCCCAGACGACGAGCGACTGGCCGCGTCGCATGTCGCCGGCAGCGTACACCTTCGGCATATTGGTCGCATAGCAGCCCTCGCCTTCGGTGGTCGCCCGAGCGTTGCCGCGCGCATCCTTCTCGACACCGAAAGCTTCGAGAAGGTGGCTGGCCGGTGCCGCGAAGCCCATCGCGAACAGCACCAGCCCGGCAGGCAGTTCGAACTCCGAGCCGGGAACCTCACTCACCGCCATTTGCCCGCTTGCTGGATCTTTCTGCCACTCCACGCGAGCCGCGACCAGCGCGGCGAGCTTGCCGTGGCCATCATCGCGAAACGCCTTCGTGGTGACTGCCCAGTCGCGCCCGCAGCCTTCCTCGTGCGAGGACGACGTGCGCAGCCGATACGGCCAGTTCGGCCAGGTCAGCGCCTTGTTTTCGTGCGCCGGAGGCTGCGGCATCAACTCGAACTGGGTCACCGACTTCGCGCCCTGGCGGTTGCTCGTGCCCACGCAGTCCGAGCCGGTGTCGCCCCCGCCGATCACGATGACGTGCTTTCCGGTGGCCACGATCTGATCGCCGATCGCATCGCCGGCCACCACGCGGTTCTGCTGGGGCAGGAACTCCATCGCGAAATGCACGCCAGGCAACTCGCGCCCCGGCACCGCAAGGTCGCGGGGTCGTTCGGCACCGCCGGTCAGCGCGACCGCATCGAAGCGCTCGAGCAATTCGGCGGTGGCAATGCGCTCGCGCGACAGATCGGTCACGCCTGGAGTTCTTGCGGGGTCCGACTCGCTCGCTGGATCCACCGGAGCTGCCCCCTCGCCGATCAGCACGCCGGCACGAAAGCACACCCCTTCGGCCTCCATCTGCAAAACGCGGCGATCGATATGCGTCTTGTCGAGCTTGAAGTCCGGGATGCCGTAGCGCAACAAGCCGCCGATCCGGTCGTTCTTTTCAAACACGGTGACGTCGTGGCCGACCCGCGCGAGCTGCTGCGCGCAGGCCAGGCCCGCCGGGCCCGAGCCGATGACCGCGACTTTCCTGCCTGTCCTCACCAGCGAAGGCCGCGGCACGACCCATCCCGATTCCCAGCCCTTGTCGATGATCGCGTGTTCGATCGACTTGATGCCGACCGGATCGTCGTTGATGTTCAGGGTGCAAGCAGCCTCGCAGGGCGCCGGGCAAATGCGGCCCGTGAAGTCCGGAAAATTGTTGGTCGAATGCAGCGTGTCGAGCGCGCGCTTCCAGTCACCCCGGTAGACGAGGTCATTCCAGTCGGGAATGATGTTGTTCACCGGGCAACCGTTCTGGCAGAACGGAACACCGCAGTCCATACAGCGCGCGCCCTGAATTGCGGCCTGCTCGTCAGTCAGGCGAAGGAAGAACTCGCGATAGTGGCGAATCCGCGAGGTCGCATCCTCGTGCGCCTCGTGCAGGCGCTCGAATTCCATGAACCCGGTAATCTTTCCCATTTCGCTTTCGTTCCTTCAGGCTGCTGTCGCCGCCTGCAGCCAGGCGTCATGTGTTGCCGTGTGTATTTCGCCGAGCGCGCGCCGATACTCGATCGGAAAGACCTTCACGAAGTGGTCGCGACTGCGCTCCCAATCGTCGAGAATTGCGCGCGCCCGCTGGCTGCCGGTCAGGCGGAAGTGCTTGTCGAGCATTCCCTTCAGCGTGATCTCATCGCACTCGCCGCGATGCCAGAGCGCCGCTTCCACGGTGTTGAGTTGCTCGGCGGTCGAAAGCACGCGCTCCAGGGCCACGGTGGCGGTGTTGCAGCGCGTGGCGAACGAGCCGTCGGGATCCCAGACATAGGCGATCCCGCCCGACATGCCCGCTGCGAAGTTGCGCCCGGTTTCGCCAAGCACCGCCACCGTGCCGCCGGTCATGTACTCGCAACCGTGATCGCCACTGCCCTCGACCACCGCGGACGCCCCCGAATTGCGCACGGCGAAGCGCTCGCCGGCCACTCCGCAAATGAAGGCTTCGCCGGCGATCGCGCCGTACAGCACGGTATTACCGACGATGATGTTCTCGTCGGGCTTGCCGCGAAAGTCGTAGGTCGGCCGCACGATGATGCGGCCACCCGAGAGGCCCTTGCCGACGTAGTCGTTGGCTTCGCCGACCAGATCGAGCGTGATGCCGTGGGCCAGGAACGCACCGAGACTCTGGCCTGCGGTGCCGTTCAGCTGCACGTGGATCGTGTTGTCGGGCAGGCCTTCATGGCCGTAGCGCCGGGCCAGCTCGCCCGAGAGCATCGTGCCGACTGCTCGGTTGGCGTTCCTTACCGGCAGGATGAACGAGACCTTCTCTCCCCGGTCGAGCGCCGGGCGTGTCAGCTCGATCAGCTTGTGATCCAGGGCATCGGCCAGTTCGTGGTCCTGCGGCTCGGACCAGCGGCGTGCCACCACAGCCGGCATCTTCGGCATGCTGAAGACCCGGGTGAAATCGAGGCCGCGCGCCTTCCAGTGTTCAATTCCTGGACGCATATCGAGCAGATCGGCACGCCCGATCAGATCCTCGAATTTGCGGATGCCGAGCTGCGCCATCAACTCGCGCACCTCCTCAGCGACGAAAAAGAAAAAATTCACCACATGTTCGGGTTTGCCCGCGAACTTGCGTCGCAAGACCGGATCCTGGGTGGCGATCCCGACCGGGCAGGTGTTCAGGTGGCATTTGCGCATCATGATGCAGCCCTCGACCACGAGCGGCGCGGTTGCGAAGCCGAACTCGTCGGCGCCGAGCAGCGCGCCGATCACGACATCGCGGCCGGTCTTCATCTGCCCGTCGGCCTGCACGGTGATGCGCCCGCGCAGGCGGTTCAGGACCAGCGTCTGCTGGGTTTCGGCGAGGCCCAGCTCCCACGGTGTTCCCGCATGCTTGATCGACGCCCAGGGAGAGGCGCCGGTGCCGCCGTCATGGCCGGCAATCACGATATGATCGGCCTTCGCCTTCGCCACACCGGCGGCGACCGTGCCGACGCCGATCTCGGAGACCAGCTTGACCGATATCGAGGCGCGCGTATTCGCGTTCTTCAGGTCGTGGATCAACTGAGCGAGATCCTCGATCGAGTAGATGTCGTGGTGGGGCGCCGGTGATACCAGGCCGACCCCGGGCACCGAGTAGCGCAGCATGCCGATATAGTCCGACACCTTGTGGCCGGGCAACTGGCCACCCTCGCCGGGTTTGGCGCCCTGCGCCATCTTGATCTGGATCTGGTCGGCGCTCGCCAGGTATTCGGCGGTCACACCGAAGCGCCCCGAGGCCACCTGTTTGATCTTCGAGCGCATCGAATCGCCGCGCTTCAGGCTGATGTCGGCTTCGATGCGATCGCTCCCGAGGAGGCTCCCCATCGAGTCGCCATCGCGCACCACCGACTCGCCAGCGCGCATCTCGGCACGATAGCGCAAGGCGTCTTCACCGCCCTCGCCGGTATTGGATTTGCCGCCGATGCGATTCATGGCGACTGCCAGGGTGGCGTGCGCCTCCGTCGAGATCGAGCCGAGCGACATTGCGCCGGTGGCAAAGCGCTTCACGATATCGACCGCCGGCTCGACCTCGTCGAGCGGCACCGCGGTGCAGCGATCCACGCGGAATTCGAACAGCCCGCGCAGGGTGAGGTGGCGCCGGCTCTGATCGTTGATCAGCCGGGCATACTCCTTGTAGCTCGTGTAGTTGTTGGCGCGCGCCGAATGCTGCAGGCTGGCGATGGAGTCGGGCGTCCACAGATGGTCTTCGCCGCGCACCCGCCAGGCGTATTCGCCCCCGGTATCGAGCATGCCCTCGAGCACCTTGTCCTTGCCGAAGGCGGCTCGGTGCTGCCGGATTGCCTCCTCGGCAACCTCGAACACCCCGATGCCTTCGACATTGCTCGACGTGCCGGTGAAATACCGGTCAACAAGTGCCCGGGACAGGCCGATCGCTTCGAAGATCTGCGCACCGCAGTAACTCATGTAGGTCGAGATGCCCATCTTGGACATGACCTTCAGCAAGCCCTTGCCGATCGCCTTCACGTAATTCGCGACCGCCTTCTCGGGGGTGATCCCGCTGGGCAAGTTGCCGTGCAGCGCGGCGATCGTTTCGATCGCGAGGTAGGGATGAATCGCTTCGGCCCCGTAGCCGGCGAGCAGCGCGAAGTGGTGCGCTTCGCGGGCCGACCCGGTTTCCACGATCAGCCCCGTGCTGGTGCGCAAGCCGCGATTCACCAGATGCTGATGGATTGCACTGGTCGCCAGCAGCGCCGGAATCGCAACACGCTCGGCGGCGAGCTTGCGATCGGACACGATGAGGATGTTGAAGCCGGAGCGCACCGCGTCTTCGGCCTCGGCGGCGAGCGAAGCGAGGCGCGCCTCGATTCCCTCGGGGCCCCAGGCAAGCGGATAACAGATATCGATCTCGAGAGACTTGAACTTGTTGCCCGTATCGCGGTCGATGCGCCTGATCGTTGCGATGTCGCGCGCGCCGAGCACCGGCTGGGAGACATGCAGGCGCATCGGCGGGTTGATATTGTTCAGATCGAGCAGGTTAGGGCGCGGGCCGATGAACGAGCCCAGCGACATCACGAGCTGCTCGCGTATCGGGTCGATCGGAGGGTTCGTGACTTGCGCGAACAACTGCCGGAAGTAGTTGTAGAGCGGCTTGTTGCCGTTCGAGAGCACGGCAAGCGGCGAATCGTTGCCCATCGAGCCGACCGCTTCCTCGCCGTTGATGGCCATCGGCGCCATCAGCATCCGGACATCTTCCTGGGTATAGCCGAACGCCTGCTGGCGGTCGAGCAGCGCCCCCTGGTTCAGCAAATCGCCCGTCGGCGGCTTGTCCATGGCTCGAGGACTCACCGGCCGAGGCCGCGCCAGCCGCACGGGCAGTGACCTCCGGCAACTCGAGGCGGATCGCCTCCACCCATTCGCGATATGGCTTGCTGTTGGCCAGTTGGCTCTTCAGTTCTGCATCGTCGATGATGCGACCCTGATCGAGATCGATCAGGAACATCTTGCCCGGCTGCAAGCGCCATTTCCGGACGATGCGACCGTTGGGAATCGGCAGCACGCCGGCCTCCGAAGCCATGATCACCAGGTCGTCGTCGGTCACGCAGTAGCGCGCGGGGCGCAGGCCATTGCGATCGAGGGTCGCGCCGATCTGGCGGCCGTCGGTGAACGCGATGGCGGCCGGGCCATCCCAGGGTTCCATCATGGCGGCGTGGTATTCGTAGAACGCCCGGCGCTTGGCGTCCATCTGCTCGTGCTGCTCCCACGCTTCGGGAATCATCATCATCATGGCGTGGACCAGCGGGTAGCCCGCCATCACGAGCAGTTCCAGGCAGTTGTCGAAGGTCGCGGTATCCGATTGCCCGGCGTAGACGATCGGATATAGCTTTTTCAGATCCTCGCCGAGCACGACCGACTTCATTACCCCTTCGCGCGCGCGCAACCAGTTGTAGTTGCCCTTCACCGTGTTGATCTCGCCGTTGTGCGCGACCAGTCGATACGGATGGGCGAGCGGCCATTCGGGAAAGGTGTTGGTCGAGAACCGCTGATGCACGAGCGCAAGCGCGGAAACAACGCGCGGGTCGAGCAAATCGAGGTAGTACCGGCCCACCTGCTTGCACAGCAGCAGGCCTTTGTAGACGATCGTTCGCGCCGACATCGACGGCACGAAATATTCCTTGCCGTGCTTCAGGCCCAACTGCTGGATGGCATGGCTGGCGGTCTTGCGGATCACGTAGAGCTTGCGCTCCAGGGCGTCGGTGACCATCACGTCAGGGCCGCGCCCGACGAAGATCTGCCGAATCACCGGTTCGCGCGCGCGCACCGCAGGCGACATCGGCATTTCCCGATCGATCGGCACGTCGCGCCAGCCGAGCAGCACCTGGTTTTCGGCGCGCACGGCGCGCTCCAGTTCCTGCTCGCAGGCGAGCCGCGACGCGTGTTCCTTGGGCAGGAAAATCATGCCGACGCCGTACTCGCCGGCAGGCGGCAAGCTCACGCCCTGGCGACCCATCTCCTCACGGAAAAACCGGTCAGGCACCTGGATCAGGATGCCCGCGCCATCGCCCATCAACCGGTCGGCGCCGACCGCCCCGCGGTGATTCAGGTTCAGCAGGACCTGCAAGCCCTGCTCGATGATGTGGTGGCTTTTGTTGCCCTTGATATGGGCAACGAAGCCCACACCACACGAGTCGTGCTCGTGAGCCGGGCTGTAGAGACCCTCGTTATAGGGACTCTGACTGAAAGCCCCGGTTTCCCGGTCTTCGCTTTCCCGGTCTTGGCTTTCCTGGTCTTCGACTGCCATGCCTGAACTCCCGCCGTGCGTGCTGTACGCCGCGTGCGGTCGATGATGGGCAGGGATTTGCCGCAGTGCAGCGAACGCCGCGCATTCGAACTTGTGAGTTTAGCGAAGCGCCGTTCAAAAGCGAAGAATTTTTTTGCGTCCGGCTGTCGCTGCCGCGCTACAGGATCCTGCGCAGTGCGTCCGCCAGGTTTTCAACGGTGCGATCGACGTTCTCGAGCTTGTCCAGACCGAACAATCCCAGCCGGAACGTCTTGAAGTCGTCGCCTTCGTCGCACTGCAGCGGCACGCCAGCGGCGCTTTGCAGGCCTGCATCGGCAAACTTCCGGCCCGTCCGGATGCCCTCGTCGTCGGTGTAGCTCACCACCACTCCCGGCGCCTCGAAGCCTTCGGCGGCCACGCTGGCAATCCCCCGATCACGCAGGAGCGCGCGCACTCGATCACCCAATTCCTGCTGGCGGTCGCGCAGCTTTTCGAAGCCGAAGCGCTCCGCCTCGGCCATCACATCGCGCAGTTGCTTCAGGGCATCGGTGGGCAGGGTGGCATGGTAGGCGTGGCCCCCCTTCTCGTAGGCCTCCATGATCTGCAGCCACTTGCGCAGATCGCACGAAAAGCTGGTGCTCGTGGTCGCTTCGATCCGTTCCCGGGCCAGCCGGCCGAGTGTGATCAGCGCGAAACCCGGCGAGGCCGTCCAGCCCTTTTGCGGCGCGCTGATGAGGATGTCAACGCCATTGGCCTGCATGTCGACCCAGATAGCGCCCGAGGCGACACAATCGAGGACGAACATGCCGCCCACCGAATGGATGGCTTCGCCAACCGCGCGGATATAGTCGTCGGGCAGCAGGATTCCGGACGCCGTTTCGACGTGAGGCGCGAAAACGAGGTCGGGCTTCTGTTCGCGAATGGTGGCGACCACTTCGGCGATCGGGGGCGGCGCGAACGGCGCCCGCCTGCCCCGGGCCACCGGCCCGGCCTTCAATACGGTGGTTTGCGAGGGAATGCTGCCCATCTCGAAGATCTGCGACCAGCGGTAGCTGAACCAGCCGTTGCGGATGACCAGGCATTTGCGCCCGGTTGCGAACTGGCGTGCAACGGCCTCCATGCCGAAGGTTCCGCCCCCCGGCACGATGATGACCGAGTGCGCGTGATAGACCGATTTCAACGTGCGGGAGATGTCCTTCATCACCTCCTGAAAGGCGCGCGACATGTGATTGAGCGAGCGGTCGGTAAAAACGACCGAGTATTCGAGAAGCCCGTCGGGATCGACGTCACGTAGCAGACTTGGCATGTTCGCCTTTCTTGAAGTCAACAGGGACAACCGCTTCCGCCGCGCCCGCCAACCGGATAGCGCGCCTCGAGCAATCGCGGTAAAACGCCTTGCGCGTGAGCGGCGCTGCATCAGGGTGGTGCGTGCGGATGTGGTCCAGATACTGCTCGTAGTCGTGAATCCCGACTACCAGGCGGCAAGTCTGCACGAGTTTGCGGGCAAATTCCCTGAAACTTGTCACCCGAAGCGAAGCGCGGAGACACGGTTGGAGCTGGAGCGCACATGGCGACCGAGCGCGACCCGCGCTCGAGTCGGATATCATCGCAGCGTTGGTGCTCGCGTCGGCGTCAGGTCGATGCGGTTAAACGGGAAGCAGGCGGGGTCGTTCCCCCAGGGAAAACTCCAACCTGCGCTGCCCCCGCAACGGTAAGCGGACGAAGGCTTCGGCCTTCAATTCGTGTCATCAGTCCACTGGACGCCCCCGGCGTCTGGGAAGGAGGCACGGGTCGTTCCGCCAGCCCGGATACCGGCCAACAGGCGATGCGCTGCTGCAGCGCATCATTGAGTGCGTGGCGGCGGGGAAGCTGGCGCGCGCGCTTTGCTGTGCGAGACTCCCATGAACCCAGCTTTGGTCCGGCCGCATCCGGTCGATCATGTCCCGAGCGTCGGCGCGCGCGCCCGCGCCCCGCTCTCCCTGCTCGGCGCCCTGAGCATCGCTTTCAGCCCGGCAATGGCCCAGGCCCCGGAGGCGCCGGCCGCCGGGACGCTGGCACCGGTGGCCGTGACCGCCAGCCGGACGCCGATTCGCGTCGATGAAACGATCGCCGAGGTCACGGTGATCGATCGCATGCAGATCGAAGAAGCCGCAGGCCGCACGCTGCCCGAACTCCTGGCGCGCCAGCCCGGCGTGCAGTTCTCGTCGAATGGCGGCCTGGGGAAGGTCTCTTCGGTCTACCTGCGGGGCATGGAAGCGCGGCATACGCTGCTGCTCGTCGACGGCGTGCGCTACAACTCGGCGACGACGGGCACCGCCTCCTGGGAGAACATCCCGATCGACCAGATCGAGCGCATCGAGATCGTGCGCGGTCCGATGTCGGGCCTGTATGGCAGCGAAGCGGCCGGCGGAGTGGTGCAGATCTTCACGCGGCGAGGCACCGAAGGCGTGCATGCCAGCGGCAGCGTTTCGATCGGATCTCATCATTACGCGCAACTGGGTGGCGGCCTGCGCTTCGGACAAGGAGCCTTCGACGGCTCGGTACAGGTCGATCGCACCGTCACCCGGGGCTTTTCGGCCACCAACGAACGGATCCAGTTCGGCAACTACAACCCCGATAACGACGGCTTTCGGCAGAGTACGGCCAGTGCCCAGTTCGGCATGAAGCTGGGCGCAGACTGGCGCGCCGACGTCCGCCTGCTGCAGTCCGACGGCGAGACCCAGTTCGACGACGGTCCCGGCGTCGACAGCCGGGCGAGGCTGCGCAGCGTCGTGCAGGCGCTGGAGCTTGGCGGGCCGGTCAACGGTTCGTGGCGCAGCACGCTGCGCCTGTCGCAAACCAGGGACATCTACGACACCCTGTCCAGTGCGGCGGCTTTCGATCTCGGCACGATCGCCACCGATCAGCAGCAGGTGACCTGGGAGAACAACGTGGCGACCCCGCTCGGCGTCGCCGTCGTGCTGCTCGAGAACCTGCAGCAGAAGGTCCGCCGGCCCGGGGCGGCCTTCTCGGTGTCGAACCGGTCGATCAACGCGCTTGCGATCGGACTCGACGGCCAGCGCGGCGCCCACACCTGGCAGGCGAGCCTGCGCAACGACCGGAATTCGCAGTACGGTTCCCAGACCAACGGCACGCTCGGCTACGGCTACGACATCACATCGGCCTGGCGCGTCGGCGCTTCGTACGGCACCAGCTTCGTTGCACCGAGCTTCAACCAGCTCTACTACCCGGGCTTCGGCAATCCGGACCTGCAGCCCGAGGAGGGCAAGCAGGGCGAACTGAGCATCCGGTGGGCTGGAGCCGGCCAGCACCTGCGGGCCGCCTGGTTCGACAATCGCATTCGCGGCTACATCAGCAGCGGACCGCAGCCGATGAACATCCCGCGCACGCGGATCGACGGTCTCACCCTTTCGTACGAGGCGCGCGTGTCGGACTGGACGCTGGCGGCATCGATCGATCACCTGGATCCGCGCAATGTGACCGAAGGCAGCGCCGACAAGGACAAGCAGTTGCCGCGGCGCTCCAGGAACGCCTTGAAGATCGCCGCCGATACCGATCGGGGGGCCTGGCGCCTGGGGGGCAGTTTCAATGCGTTCAGCAATCGCTTCGACGATCCGGCCAACAAGCTTCGCGTGGGCGGCTACGGCACCCTGGACCTGCGCGCCGACTGGCGCATTGCGCAACAATGGTCGGTAGGCTTCAGGCTGAACAATATCGCTGACAAGCGCTACGAGACGGTCTACGGATTCAACGAGCCGGGGCGCGAGGTCTTCGTGACCTTGAGCTACCGCGGGATCTGAGCGCCGGCGACGGATCCGCACGGCACACAATGCACGAACTCATCCTCGGTGGCCAGAAGAGCGGCAAGCCACGCTGCGCGGAGCGACGCGCCGCCGCGTGGCTTTCGGCGCCCGCGCGTTGCGCAATCCTGGTCGCGACCGGACTGGCCGACGATGCCGAGATGCGGCTGCACCAGGCCCTGGCCTCGCTGTGCTCCCGGGTCACGCTGCTGGTGGCCGGAATCGCGCTGCCCGTGAAGCGGGAGGCCAGATGATGGCTACCCTGGTTCGCGCATTCGCGGTTTGCCTGCTCGCCCTGGTCGTGCAGGCGGCGGCTTTCGCGCAGATCGTGCTGCGCGACGATCGGGGTGCCGAGCTGAGCTTGCCGGCCGCGCCGGTGCGCATCGTGAGCCTCTTGCCGTCGCTGACCGAAAGCGTCTGCGCGCTCGGTGCCTGCGCCAGCCTGGTCGGGACCGATCGTTTCTCGAACTGGCCGGCCGAGGTCGCGCGACTACCCAAGCTCGGCGGCCTCGAGGATATACAGATCGAGCGCATCGTCGCGCTCAAGCCCGATGTGGTGCTGCTCGGATCGTCGGCACGGGTCATCGACCGGCTCGAAGCGCTGGGGCTGAAGGTTGTGGCGCTGGAGTCGCAAACGCATGCCGACGTCAGGCGCACCCTCGGGATCCTCGCGCGCCTGCTCGGCCGCCCGGCGGCCGCGCAACGGCTGTGGGCAGCCATTGAAGCCGATTTGCAGCGTGCCGCCGAGCGGGTACCGGACGCGCTGCGCGGTCAGCGCGTCTATTTCGAGATCACTGCCGCACCGCACGCCGCCGGCGCCGGTTCGTTCATCGGCGAGACCCTCGCGCGCCTGGGCATGGCGAACGCCGTTCCTGCCGAACTGGGACCATTCCCGAGGCTCAATCCCGAGTTCGTCGTCCGGATGCAGCCCGACATCGTGATGGCCGCGCAGCACGAACTGGCCGAGATGGCCCGCCGCCCTGGCTGGGACGGCTTGCGGGCCCTGCAGCGGCAGCGAACCTGCGGTTTTCCGCCCGGCCAGTACGAACTGCTGACCCGCCCCGGCCCGCGGCTGGGCGAGGCTGCGCTGGTACTTGCCGAATGTCTGGTTCAGCTGAACTCGCGCTCCTGATGCCCGATGGCGATCGCCTGCGCCGCCGCAGGCTGGCGCAGGCCCTCGTGCTGATTGCGCTGGCCGCCGTGGCGGCCGGCTTGATGGCGGGCAGCGACGGCTGGTCCTGGCACGCGCTCAGCGAACCCGATACGGCGATGATCGTCGCGCAGATCCGCGCTCCACGCACGCTGGGAGCCTGGTTCACGGGCGCACTGCTCGGGCTGGCCGGCGCGGTCGCCCAGGGGCTGTTCCGCAATCCGCTGGCCGATCCGTATCTTCTCGGCTCGGCTGCCGGCGCCTCGCTGGCGGTGGTGCTGGTGCTCGCCGCCAGCGCGCTGGCGGGCCGCGGCATCAGCCTGGCGACCGCCGACATGCTGGCCCGGCTGGGACTGATCGGCGCCGCTTTTGCCGGCGCGCTGCTCGGCGTGCTGCTCACGCTGGTGCTGGCGCGCGGCGCCGAACAGACCACCCGCTTGCTGCTGGCCGGCGTGGTGGTGGGGGTCGTGCTCGGCGCGCTCAACGATCTCGTGACGACCGCCGCACCCGACGCCCTGCGCGGCAAGCAGATCTTCATGCTGGGTACGACCGGCTACCTGGGCTGGGGCAGCGTGGCGGTGCTCGGCATCGGCCTGGCCGGACTCCTGCCGCCGGCCTTGCGGCTGGCGCGCGCGCTCGACGCGCTGGCGCTCGGGGAAGACAGCGCACGCACGATGGGCCTGCCGCTGGCGCGTGTGCGCATCGTGCTGGTCAGTGTGGTGGCACTGGCCACCGGCCTGGCGGTGTCGCAGGCCGGCCTCGTCGCCTTCGTCGGCCTGGTGTCGCCCCATCTGGTCCGGCGCTTCGCGCCTTCGGCGCAGGGGTTCACGCTGGTGGCCAGTGCGGCGATGGGCGGGGCGCTGCTGTTGGCGGCCGACGTGCTGGCCCGCCTTCTGATCGCACCGCAGGAGTTGCCCGTCGGGGTGCTGACCGCCGTGCTCGGCGGGGGCTACCTGCTGTGGCTGCTGCATCACGGGAGCCGGACATGACCGGTCCGGCGCTGCGGGCAGTGCAGTTGCAGGTGCGCCTGGGGCGCAACGAAGTGCTGCGCGGCGTGTCGCTCGCGTTCTCGAGCGGCTGGACGACGATCGTCGGTCCCAACGGCGCCGGCAAGTCCACCCTGCTGCGCGCGCTGGCCGGTCTGCTGCCGCCCGCGGCCGGACGCATCGAGCTGGACGGCCGGGAGTTGTCGCGATGGAGCGCGCGCGAGCGGGGGCAGCGTCTGGCGTGGATGTCGCAAAACGGCGAGACCACTGGCGACCTGACTGTGCGCGAAGTCGTTCACCTCGGCCGCCTGCCGCACCTGGGCCTGTTCGGCGCACCCGGGCCGGCCGACGAGGCCGCCGTCGACGAAGCGATCGCCGCCACCGGATGCGGCGCCTGGCAGCACCGCCGCCTGCACGAACTCTCGGGCGGCGAACGCCAGCGGGTGCTGCTTGCCCGGGCATTGGCGGTAGCGGCGCCCGTGCTGCTGCTCGACGAACCCACCACCCACCTCGACCCGCCGCACCAGGTTTCGATGGTGCGCCTGCTGCGCCGGCTCGGCGCCACGCACACCGTGGTCAGTGTGCTGCATGACCTGCCGCTGGCCTTGCAGGCCGACCGGCTGGTCATCCTGCAGCAGGGCCGGGTGCTGGCCCAAGGTCCGCACGACTGCCCGGCGCTGCACCTCGCGCTGACCGGGGCATTCGATGGCGCGCTGCGCGTCGAGCGGCTCGGCGGCGGGGCACAGACCGGGTCCGCCGCCGGCCGCGCCCCCCGCTTCACCACCATTCCGAATCTGGAGCCCTGAGATGCAGATCGAATTGCCCCCGACCGAACGCCGCGGCGACAAACCCCGCGGCCCTCGACGAGATCATGTGTCCGCTGCGCTATGGCTGGCTGCTGCTCGAGCCGGTCCTGGCCTGCCTGCGCGAGCGGCCCGCGTCGGTGCACGTGGTGCTGACCGGTCGCAACGCGCCGCAGGAGTTGATCGACCTGGCCGACACGGTCACGGAAATGACGCGGATCACGCACCATTTCAAGGCCGGCGTGCCGCGCAGCGCGGCATCGAGGACTGAGCGGTGAGTGGGCGAGCGGCGATCAGCTGGAGCGGCGGCAAGGACTCCTGCCTGGCATGGCTGCGGGCGCGCGAACGCGGCTTCGAGGTCGAGACGTTCCTGACGATGTGCGAACCCGACGGCCTGAGCAAGTCGCACGCGCTGCCGCCGGCGCTGCTCGCCGAGCAGGTGCGTGCCGCGGGCGCCGTCTGGCGCGCGGCCCGCACGCCGCCCGGCGAATATGCGCAGGTCTTCGATGCCGAGTTGCGCCGGCTGCGCGCCGGGGGCCACAGCCACCTGGTCTTCGGAGACATCGATCTGCAGGCGCATCGCGACTGGCTGGAGCCCGCCTGCGAGCGAGCCGGGCTGGTGGCGCTGTTCCCGCTGTGGGGCGAGGCTCGCGAGGACATCGTGCGCGACATCCTGGCGCGCGGCATACGGGCCCGCCTCGTGTGCGTCGATACCGGCCGGCTCGACGCCTCGTTCTGCGGCCTCGACTATGATCGCGAACTGATCGAACGCCTGCCGGCCGGCGTGTGTCCCTGCGGGGAAGGCGGCGAGTTTCACACCTTCGTGTTCGATGCACCGGGCTTCTCGCATGCCTTGTCGATTCGCAATGGCGAACAGCAACGCATCGCCTCGGCGCCCCCGCTCACGCCAAGCGCGCTGGTCCTGCAGACCCTGGTTCTTGCGCGATGACCGAGCCGGCTTCCGCGCGCGCCGTGGCCGGCGCCGTCCTGGCGCTGGTGGTGCCGCCGGCATGGCGCCGCTTGCATGAGCACGCCAGGCTCACGCCTCGCCGAACAGCGGCTGGCCGATAGGCGCCATGGCGCTGCGGCTCGGCGTGCGTCTCACAAAGCCCGGCGTCTGCCGGCTCAACCCGGCCGCGCCCACGCCCCATCCCCTGGCACATGGCGTGGCACTGCTCCAGAGCTGGACGCACGTCGATACCCGCGACTGGCTGCGCGAGAGCCTTCGGCAGCTGGCCGCCCGGCAACTGCAGCCGCTCGAGCGCCTGAGCGTGCACGCGGCGTCGGCACCCGGTCAAGTGGCGAGCGCAGGATCGGGCGCAAGGGAGAAGCGATGAAATGAGAACGCGAGCGGTGATGGTGCTGGGCACGACGAGTGGCGCCGGCAAGAGCTGGCTGGCTACGGCCCTGTGTCGCTGGTATGCCCGCCAAGGGCTGAAGGTGGCGCCGTTCAAGGCGCAGAACATGAGCAACAACGCGCGGGTCGTACCCGGGCCGGGCGGGCGGGCCGGCGAAATCGGCAGCGCACAGTATTTCCAGGCGCAGGCCGCGCGGGCCTGCCCCGAGGTGCGGATGAACCCGGTCCTGCTCAAGCCGGAGGCCGATACGGCAAGCCAGGTGGTCGTGCTCGGCGAGATCCGGGAAGATCTCGCCCGTATCCCGTGGCGCCTGCGCAGCGAGCGCCTGTGGCCGCTTGCCCGCGACGCCCTGCATTCGCTCGCCGCCGACCATGACCTCGTGGTCATCGAAGGCGCCGGCTCGCCGGCCGAGATCAATCTACATGCCAGCGACTATGTGAACATGCGCACGGCGCTCGAGGTACGCGCCGCCTGCCTGCTGGTCGCCGATATCGACCGTGGCGGCGCATTCGCGCACCTGTACGGGACGCACCAGTTGCTGCCCGACGCCGAACGCTCACTGCTGCGCGGCTTCGTGCTCAACCGGTTTCGAGGCGATGCCGCGCTGCTGGCACCCGGCCCCGAGCAATTGCTCGCCCTCACCGGGGTACCGACCCTGGCGGTGCTGCCGATGTGGAGGGACCACGGGCTGCCGGAAGAGGACGGTCTGTTCGACGCGGCGCCGAGCGGCGACGGCAGCGGACTGCGCATCGCGATCGTGGCGCCTCCGCGGATCAGCAACCTCGACGAGTTCCAGGCGCTGCGCCACCTGCCCGGCGTGAGCCTGCGCTGGGCGCGCACGGTCGCCGGGCTGGGCGATGCGCACTGGATCGTGCTGCCCGGCTCCAAGCACACCAGCAGCGACCTGGCCTGGCTGCGTGCGCAGCGCCTGGATGCGGCGATTGCCCGCCATGCCGCGGCGGGCCGCCCGGTGCTCGGCCTGTGCGGCGGCCTGCAGATGCTCGGCGAAGCACTGATCGATCCGCACGGCGTGGATGGCAACGCCCCGGGGCTCGGCCTGCTGCCGCTTGTCACGCGCTTCGAGCGCGACAAGCTGCTGCGCCGGACCTCGGCGGGCTTCGGCGCACTGAGCGGCGACTGGGCGCCGCTCTCGGGCGTGGCCTTCGACGGCTACGAGATCCGGCACGGCCGCACGACCGGCCAGACCGGCGCGCAGCCCGCGCAGGTGGTGCTGCGCAACGCCGAAGGCGAGCCGATCGGCTGGCAACTGGGCAACGTGCTGGGCCTCTATGCGCACGGCCTGTTTGAAGCCGCGCCGGTGCTCGAGGCGCTCTTCGGTGCTCGGGTGCGCACCCCCGAGCAGGTATTCGACGGGCTCGCCGACTTCATCGACCACCACTTCGAACCCGGCGCACTGCTGCGGCTGCTCGATCCTGCCGCCTGTCGGGTCGGCCCGCCGCGGTCCCGATGAGATTCGTCCGATGCTGCCTGCGATGATGCTGCCTCCGATCGAAGATATCGCCGATCCCGGACCGGCCGGGCGGCTACTGTATTTATAAGGGCATCCGACCAGCGCACGGATGGACTGACGCTCGAAGAGATGTCGCACTGACCCTCTATTACCAGGCTTTGGCAACGAATTCGCCAGCGAGGCGTTGCCCGGTGCCTTGCCCGTTGCACGCGACTCGCTGCAGCGCGGCGCGTATGGCCTGTGCGCCGAGTGTCGACGCACCGCGTGCGTACGCCTGCTCTAAGGCGACGCCTCGCTCGCGCCACCGAGCACTCCGGCGCCGGGGTCGGACCAGCTCCCGCCGGTCATGAGCGCGAACTCGCGCATCGCGAAACGATCGGTCATCCCCGCGATGTAGTCTGAAATCGCCCGTTCGCCGAGTTTTTCGACGCGCTCCCGATGCTCGGCGGGTAGGAGCGCGGGATCCGCCCGGTAGCCGGCGAACAACACCTCGATGATGCGGCGCGCGCGCTCCATCACTGCCACGACCCGTTCGTGCTGGTACAGCCGTGCGTTCAGGAAGCGCTTCAACTGGGCCGACTGCCTGCGCGTCTCGGTGCTGAAGCCGGCCAGCGGCGGCGCCGCGCGCACGTCCGCCACGGAACTTGCGGCGCTATCCTCGATCCGGCGCTGCGTCTCGCCAATCAGGTCGGTGACCAGTTCGTCGATCATGCGGCGGATCGTCTCGTTCACCAACCGGCGGCCCTCGAGCGCCGGATGCGCGGCGAGCGCCACGGCCCGGTGCCGACCGAACAGATCGAGCGCGGCAAGATCGTCGATGTGCAGCAGCCCGGAGCGCAGCCCGTCGTCGATATCGTGATTGTTGTAGGCGATCTCGTCGGCGATATTCGCGACCTGCGCCTCCAGCGAGGGCTGACGCCGCGTGAGGAAACGCTCGCCGAGCTCGCCGAGGCGCCGCGCATTGGCCAGCGAGCAGTGCTTGAGAATTCCCTCGCGAGTCTCGAAGCACAGGTTCAGGCCATCGAAGGCGGCGTAGCGTTGCTCGAGCGCGTCGACCACCCGCAGCGACTGCAGATTGTGTTCGAAGCCGCCCCAGGGCTTCATGCAGGCATCGAGAGCGTCCTGCCCGGCATGGCCGAAGGGCGTGTGGCCGAGGTCGTGAGCCAGGGCGATCGCCTCGATGAGGTCCTCATCGAGCGCCAGGCAGCGAGCCACCGAGCGCGCGATCTGGGCAACCTCGAGCGAGTGCGTGAGGCGGGTGCGGAACAGGTCGCCTTCATGATTCACGAAGACCTGGGTTTTGTACTCGAGCCGGCGAAAGGCTGTGCAGTGGACGATGCGATCGCGATCGCGCTGGAACTCGCTTCGAGTGGGCGAGCGGGGCTCGGGAAATCGCCGGCCGCGGCTGCGTGCCGGATCCGACGCATAGCTGGCGTGCGCGCCTGGCGCGCCGTTCGGGTCACGGGATTTCATCGCCATGGGGTTCGCCTCGGCGCCCGCTGCCCTGTCCGGCACAAGACGGCTCCCCTAAGCGGCGCAGGCCGCCAGGGTTTCGCGCAGGGCCGCCTCTGGCACCCGACGCACCACGGTGCGCCCCAAACCGTCGAGCAACACGAACTTGGGGATGCCCTGCTCGGCCTTCTTGTCCACGCTCATCAGCTCGAGCCAGCGCTCGGCAGACCAGTGCGGCGCGCTCGTGGGCAGTCGCGCGGCTTCGATCGCCGCGCGCAGCCGCGCGCAGTCAGCGCCGTCGAGGAGACCGAGCCGCTGCGACAGTTCGGCCGCCATCACCATGCCGGCACCGACCGCCTCGCCGTGCAGCCACCGACCATAGCCGAGGCCGGCCTCGATCGCATGGCCGAAGGTGTGGCCGAAGTTCAGCGATGCGCGCAGGCCCGCCTCGCGTTCGTCGGCGCCCACGACGGCGGCCTTGATTTCGCAGGAGCGGGCGATCGCTGCGGCCATTGGCGCCGGCTCGCAGCGCAGCAACGCGTTCATGTTGCCTTCGAGCGAGCCCAGGTAGTCGGTGTCGGCGATCGCGCCGTGCTTGATCATTTCGGCGAGCCCCGCCGACAATTCGCGCGCGGGCAGGGTGCGAAGGGTAGCCACATCGGCGAGCACGAGCCGCGGCTGGTGAAAGGCGCCGATCATGTTCTTGCCCAGCGGATGATTGACAGCGGTCTTGCCACCCACCGATGAGTCGACCTGCGCGAGCAAGGTGGTCGGCGCCTGCACGAACTCGACGCCGCGCTGGTAGGTCGCCGCGGCAAAGCCCGCCATGTCGCCGACCACGCCGCCGCCGAGCGCAATCAGCAGGCAGTGACGATCGAATCGATTGGCGAGCAGCGCGTCGAACACGAGGTTCAAGGTCGGCCAGTCCTTGTGCGCCTCGCCGCCCGGCAAAACGACCGTGATCAGGCTCGCGCTCACCGTCTTCAGTGCCCGCGCCAGAGGCGCGTGGTGCAAGGCGGCCACGGTCTGGTCGGTGACGACCGCGACCTGTCGCCCGCGCGCCAGGGCGAGCAGAGCGGGCGCGTCAACGAGCAAGCCATCGCCAATCAGGATCGGATAGCTGCGCTCGCCGAGCGAGACCTGGATTTCACGGCAATTCATCGGGGCGGGTCGCCGGTGAGTTTGGGGGCGCGACAGGCGGCCCGGACCCGCCGATCAGAGATCGTCGGGAAGGCGTTTGATTATATCGGCCACCAGCGCATCGATCGGCACGCGGCCGCTGATCGCCGTGAGATGCGCAACCTCGCGATACAGCGGCTCGCGCAGCGTCAGCAGGTCGGCGATTCGCTGACGAGGATTTTCAGTGCGCAACAGCGGCCGCACGCGATCACGCTTCAGGCGCTGCCACAGTTCGGCAGCTCCGGCGCGCAGGAACACGACAAAACCCCGCTCGTGCAGGCGCTCGCGATTCTCGGGCAACAGGATCGCGCCGCCGCCCGTCGCCAGCACAAGGCCCGGGCGACGCGTTAGATCGTCCAGCAGCGCCGCCTCGCGCCGGCGAAAGCCCGACTCGCCCTCGAGCTCGAAGATCGTCGAGATCGGCACCCCGCAGCGCAGTTCGAGCTCCCGGTCCGCATCGATGAACTCGCGTCCGAGCCGGGCAGCAAGGCGTCGACCGACGGTAGTCTTGCCCGAGCCCATCATGCCGATGAGGATGATGGGTCGCGGGGCAGGCCGGCGGTCGACCCGGGAGGAAGGAGGTTCAGCCTCCGGCATCTTCAGCGACCCGGGCAGGAGCCGCCTGGGAGCCCGGGGTAGAAGAACGAAGAGTCCCGGGGATACGGGAACGGGCTCGTCCCGCCACCTGGCGGAGGAACAGCGGCGTTACGAAGGTCGTCCGCCGCAACGGGAAGCCAGAAACGCTGCGCCGCCTGACTTTCAGTTCCCGCACTTCGGCCTGTCACCTCCAGAATAACTTCTACCCATGTGGCGAATCCCTTCGGATAGGTGACGACAAGCTCTGCTATGCCGTCAGCGCCGGTCGCCGCGGCCCCCGATACCGACGCGACATTGCCGGGCGTGAGGTAGCCATCGCCATTGTCATCCTCGCCCGCAGTGCAGACGCCGTCGAAGCCCGGTCCATCCTCACTCGGATACACCGTCCTGCCAGTGTGCTCCCACTGCAATCCGCCTTGGGGCCAGACCCACTCGCCTTCGCTGTAGGCAATAAAGATCAACTTGGCCTGGATCGATACTGCGCTGACGCCATTGCCTGCACTGTCAGTCACGATCACGGCGAAGCGCTTCCGATAAACCGGCGGAGTATCCGCCGGCTCACTCTCGACCTTGTTGCCCGTGTTGACGCGGACGAACAACTCTCGACCCGACACGGTGAGCGACGCCGGAGACGATTCAAGCAGTGGAGAAGCGTTCATGTCGCGCGCAACGACCACGACTGCGTTCGGTGCCGTGACGTTGGAACCGGCAATGAAGCTCGATTGCGCGCGGCCACTCGCGTCGGTCACCACGACCGGCGGATCGATCACGCCGCCGCTCGGATCCTGCGCGGTGGTCAGGGCGATGCGGCGCCCGGGAACCGGGTTGCCGCTCGCGTCACGAACCGTGACGTAAAGCGCGCTGCGCTGGTCGGTGGAGTCGCCGACATTGGCCGCGATGATCTGCGGGCTCGATTGGAGGTCGACCAAGCTGGGCGTGGTGGCATAGAACATGACCGGCCACGTTGTCGTGACATTGCCCGCCACTGCGGTCAGCTTCGCCAGTCCCGCTTGCTGCGAACTGACGCTGAAAGCGGCACTGCCTGACGATATGTCGATATCGGTCGGCATGATCTTTCCACGAGTGGTTGCCAGGTTGGCCCAGGTTCCCGCTGGAACTCCACCGAGCTCAAAGTAGTTGATGACGAAACTGCCACCGATCGGGCCGATTGGCAGTCTTGCCGCCGAGCCGGCCGCGAAGGCCAGACTTCGGTCCGACACGTCAAGCGAAAGACTCGCACTCGCACCCGCTCCTGAGACCGTCAAGGTGTCGGGGCCGGCAATCGCCCCGCTGACCTGGACGGTGCCCTGACCGCTGGAGCTCGTCGTTAGCGTTGCCGGCGAAATCGCATTTCCGGATTTCGACGTGATCGCCACCGTTTGCGATGCTACCGGCGAGCCGCCGGAATCCCGGAGACTTATCGTGTAGTCCGCGCGCCCTCCCTGGGTGATGGCAGACGGTCCCGAGATTGTCAATGACGTGCCGGTGACGCTGATCGCGATGAGCGGCGACGACAACTCGCCCACCTTTGCCGCAACGGTCACCGCGCGATTCGTGGGGTTGCCAGAGAGCAGCAGCGTCGCCGAGGCCCGTCCCGTCGCATCGGTCTTTCCTCCATCTGTCATTTGGAGGCGCACGCCCGCCGGCGAAATTGCGTCAATGGCAACGAAGGTCACCACCTGATCCGGCAAGGCGACGTTGTTCTTGTCCATGACATAGGCTTCCAGCTCGACGGGCGTGCGGCCGTCGGTTGGAAGAGTCGACGAATTCCTGGTGACCAACTGGATCAGGCGTGCGCTGCTCTCAGTGCTCGTGCTCGCGCCAGCATCGCCCGGCAACTCGGGAGTCGGCCCGCCCGTTCCCTCAGCAACGAGCTGCCCGGCACCCTGCCCGCCCGCGCCTGCGCCGCCGCCGCAGCCAACAAGCACGACTGTCATTACGCCAATCGCCACCCCGGCGGCAAAGCGCCGCAATTTTTCAATCGTCATATCTCTGGATCTTGATGGAGGTTTCGAAACGTTCTCACCGCGCCATCGTCGTGTCGGTCACGACGCGCGGGGTCAGGAAGACCAGCAGCTCGCTGCGGTCGTTGGTGCGGGTGTTGTTCTTGAAGGCGTTGCCCAGCACCGGAATGTCGCCCAGGAACGGGACCTTGTTCGTCTGGTTTTGCTCGGTCTGCTCGTAGATGCCGCCGATCACGACGGTGCCGCCGTTCTCCACCAGCACTTGGGTCTCCACGCGCCGCGTATCGATGGCCACGCCCGACGGCAGCAGTTCGGCGGCGTTGTCGCGGCTCACCTTGACCGTCATGATGACGCTGCCCTCGGGTGTGATCTGCGGGGTCACTTCCAGCCTGAGCACGGCCTTCTTGAACTCAACGGCGGTCGCGCCGCTGCTGGTCGCCAGCTGGTACGGGATCTCCTTGCCCTGCTCGATCACCGCCGTGCCCTGGTCGGCCGTCAGCACGCGGGGACTGGACACGACCTTGCCGCGCCGATCGGCCTCGAGCGCCGACAGCTCCAGGTTCAGGAACCGGGTCAGGCTCGAGCCGAACAGGCTGATCGCGAAGCTGGCCGGATCGCGGCCGGAGATGTTCATGGCAGGCAGGTTCACGAAGTTCGTGTTCTCAACCGCCGTGAGCCGGCCCAGGCCCACCGCGTTCGGGCCAGGAAGGTCGCTGCCGGCCTGCGACGACAAGTCCGCTATGCCGCGCAGGTTCCCGGAGACCGTCGAGTAGGTGCTGCCAGCGACCCGCGAACCGGCGCCATAGACCGGCACATTGAGCGAAATCGGCGTATTGGTCACCGGATCGTTCACGGCAACCGTGCGGTGGATGGTCGAGCGCAGGTCGTTGTAGCCGAGCCGCACGCCCAGGTTGCGGGTGAAGCGGTCGTCGGCCTCCACGATGCGCGCTTCGATCAGCACCTGGCGCACCGGCACGTCGATCTGCTCGATGACCTTGCGCACGGCATCGAGCCGCGACACGATGTCCTGCACGAAGACCTTGTTGGTGCGCTGATCCACGACGACGCTGCCGCGCTTGGACAGCACTGGCTGTTTTTCGTTGCCGAGCAGCGCCTGCACCGCCTCGGCCTTCTGGTAGTTGAGCTGGAAGGTCTCGCTGCGCACCGGCTCGATCTCGGCGATCTGCTGGCGGGCTTCGAGTTCGAGTTTTTCCTTGGCGGCGAGTTCGTCGCGCGGCGCAACCATGATCACGTTGCCGCTGCGCCGCATGTCCAGGCCCTTGGACTGCAGCACGATGTCGAGCGCCTGGTCCCAGGGCACGTCCTTGAGCCTGAGCGTGAGCTGCCCCGTCACCGAATCGGTGGTCACGATGTTCAGATTCGTGAAGTCGGCGATGACCTGCAAGAGCGCGCGCACCTCCACGTTCTGGAAGTTCAGCGACAGGCGTTCGCCGACATAGCGCGGCGGGGCGCCGGCTGCCTTGGAGGTGTCTTCCCGAACCGGCTTGACATCGACCACGAACTGCGTGTCGCTCTGGTAGGCGTTGTGCTCCCACTGGCCGACCGTCTCGATCACGAGACGGGCATTCTCGGCCTGCTGAGAGGCGCTGATCGAGCGCACCGGCGTGCCGAAATCGGCCACATCGAGCTTGCGGCGCAGGTTATCCGGCAACGCTGTCTTCAGGAAGTCGACAACGATCGTGGAACCCTGCTGGCGCACGTCGACACCCGCCCCGCTGTCCGACAGGTCGACCACGACCCGACCGTCGCCATCGCTGCCGCGCCGGAAGTCGATGTCACGCAGCGCGTGCATGGCGCCACCGTCGGCTTTCGAAAAACTGTAGGCCGGCGGCGTGGCTCCTGCTGCGGCATTTGCCGCCCCGGCGCCCACCGGCTCGAGCGCCACGACTACCGTGTTGCCGTCGAGCGAAGCCGAGTAATTCAATGCCCGCTTCAAGTTCAGCACGACCCGCGAGCGCTGCCCGGATTGCACGATGGCGACGCTGCGCACGTCTCCCTGGCTGAGCTCGATCAGGTTCGAGCCGGCGGCATTCGCGGTGTCGGCGAGATCGAGCGCGATGCGCGGTGGATTGGCGATCGAGAAACCTGCCGGCACCGTGGCAGGCGCGGACTTCAGGTTGATCCTGACATAGGTCGTGCCGCCCTGCTGGAGGCCGGCGACCGATTCGATGGCGTTCGACTGGGCGATTGCAATCGGCGCCCCGACAAGCATCAGAACGAGCGCGCCGGCCAGCGCCGCGCCCCGCGAGACGAACCACTTCATTTTCCTTCCCCTTCCTGCAAGCGCAAGGTCGTTTCGCGATGAACCCAGTCACCCGCGGCGTCCTGCACCAGTTCCCGGAGCCGCACTTCGGATTCACTGACCTTCGTGATCAACCCGAAATCCTGCCCGGCATGATTTCCGACGCGCGCCTGATGCACCATGCTGTCGACCTGCAGCAAAGCGAAGCTCTGCCGACCGTTGGACAAGTGGCCGACCATTCGGATCGCATCCAGTGGATACGCCTCCAGCGCCTCGCGCGGCCGCGCGGTGTCGGGGCGCAAGAGGCCACTCTTCGCAGCTTGCGGCGCCTCGAGCGGCAAGCCGCCAAGGCGGGTCGGCGCGAACGGATCCGCCTGGCCGGCCCGGTCGTAGCGGAAAGGCTCGAAGCGTTTCGGCTCGGCGATCGTGTCCCGCACGGGCTGGGCGCTCGCGCGCACTTCGTCCATCCAAGAGCGCAACTCGTCGGAGTCCTCGCTGCAAGCGGCCACGAGGCAGAGCGCGACCAGGGTGAGTCCCGCGCCAAGCGCGCGCGGCAAACTGCGACGCTCGCCGCTCATTTCCCACCCCCCGCGCCCTTCCTGTTCGCCTCTGCCTTGGCCGCCGCCATCTTCTGACGCTGCTCGGCCACCTCGTCGACATCGAGATACCGGAACGTCTTGGCGGTTGCTTCCATGACCAGTGGGCCGACCGAGCGGGCCGTGGCGGCCACCGGGTGGTCGGCAGCGGCGATCTGCACATCGTGCAAGGTAACGATCCGCGGCAGATTCGCGATGTCGCTGGTAAAGGCTGCAAAGTCGTGATAGGTGCCGGTCAGCCGGATGCTGATCGGAAGTTCGGCGTAATACTCGCGCACCATCACCTGGCCCGGTTTGAACAGTTCGAATTGCAGGCCGCGGCCGACCCCGGCCTGATTGATGTCCGACAGCAACGCATCCATCTCCGCCTTGCTCGGCAGTTGCTTCTCGAGTTGGCTGACGTACTGCGCGACCTGGGCCTTCTGGTTGCGAAGCGCTGGCAGGTTGACAGCCTGCTTCATCTTGTCGACGAACTGCTCGCGAAGCTGCGTTTCCTGGGCGCGACGCGCCTCGAGATCCTCGAACATGCCGCGCCAGTAGAAGGTCCAGGCCGCAGCAAGCACCGCCAGGGCGAGTACCGCCAGCAAGGCGGCTCTCGGCAGCATCGGCCACAGGCCCGGGTTGCGGGCGTCGAGGCCCCCGAACTGAGCGCGGATCGCCGAGAGGTCGATGTCGGGATTGAATCTGGCCATGGCATCACTTCCCGGGCGCCGCACGCAGCGCAAGGCTCGGTTTGGCAAGCCCGGGCGCAGACGGAGACGGCGAAGCCGTGTGTTCGTCCTTGACCAGGGCGTTCAGCGAGAACTCATAGACGCGCCTCGCCGCCGGAGGGTCGCGCCGCTCGATCCTGGCGGCTGTCGGCGCGCTGAGGTCCACCGCCTTGATCTCGACCAGCTCCGGTCGCTCGAGCCATGGCGACCCCCGGGCAAGATTGCGCAGCAGATCGGAAATTCTTTCGTTGGAATGCGCGAGACCGACCAGGGCGACCTTGCCTTCGTCCTGCCGCAGGCTCTTCAGGACCGTGCCCTCGGGCATCTGGCTGACCAGCTCGTCCATCAGGTGCACGGGAATCGTGCGGTTCGACTGCAGGCTCTCGACCGCTTGCTGGCGCGCCCGCAAGGCGTCGATATCGGCGCGCAGTGTGGCGATTTCCTTGATCTGCTCGTCGAGCTTCGTGTCCTCGGCGCTGATGAACGCGTTTCGCGCGCCCTGCGCGTCGATGTCCTGATTGATCACGATGCCGACGAAAAAGGCCGCCGTCGCCGCGCCGAGCACGGTGCATACGGTGGCGCCGATGAACTCCTTCTTGCGCCGCTCGCGCCGCATCTCACGATGCGGCAAAAGGTTGATTCGCACGTTCATGCGTCGAACCTGCGCATCGCAAGACCCGTGGCGCAAAGCAGCGCCGGCGCATCGCCGCGCAACTGACGCTCCCGGATCGAAGCCGACAGTTCCATGCCGCCGAACGGATTCAACAGCTCGGTCGCGACCCGGGTGCGCTCGGCCACCGCATCGGCAAAACCGGGAACCACCGCCGAGCCACCGGCCAGCAGGATCTGATCGACCCGGGTGTACGGCGTGGAGGTGAAGAAGAATTGCAAGGCGCGACCGATGTCGGTGGCGCCCTGCTCGACGAAGGGGCCGAGCAATTCGCTCGCATAGTTCTCGGGCAGGTCGCCAGAGCGCTTGCGGGCCTCCGCCTCCTCAGGCGCCAGACCGTACAGCCGCACCAGTTCCTGGGTGAGCAACTGGCCCCCGAAGCTTTGCTCGCGCTCGAAGATCGTCTGGCGATTGAGCACCACGGTAAGGCTCGTGGTGGTCTGGCCGATCGAGAAAACCGCCACGATCCTGCCGTTCCCGCCATCCGGCAGCAGGGCGGTCACGTGATCGACCGCGGCGCGTACCGCGTACGGTTCCACATCCATGATGACCGGCCGCAGGCCGGCCATCTCGGCCACCGCTACCCGGTCGTCGACCTTTTCCTTGCGCGAGGCAGCCAGCAGCACATCGACGTCGTCCTCCGAGTTCGGGCACGGCCCGATCATCTGGAAGTCGAGGTTGACTTCGTCGATCGGAAACGGAATGTACTGGCTTGCCTCGGTCTCGACCTGCAATTCATAGTCTTCTTCGCGCAGGCCCGCCGGCAGCATGATCTTCTTGGTGATCACCGCGCCGGTGGGCAGCGCGAGCGCCGCTTCCTTCGCCCGGCTGCCACAGCGGCGCAGCGCCCGGGTCAGCGCTTCGGCGACCGCCTCGGGCTTCTCGATGTTGCCCTCCAGGATGGCGCCGCGCTCGACCGGTTCGATCGCATAGCGTTCAACGCGCAAGCCCCTCTGGCCTCGCGACAACTCGACGACCTTCACGCTCGACGCGCTCAGATCGATTCCCGCCAACGGGGGCTTGTTCCGACGAAACCTGCCTGATAAACTGAACGCCATTCGAGGCCCCAAAAACGCCCTTCAGACACCTGCCAGCCTGCGGCGCAGACCGGCTCGCGGCGTCACCAACGCCACCGAACGAATGTAAGCGTTTTCGTTGCATGCCAAGTGTGGTGTGGGGTCCACTGGTCGCACGCCATCGACCATCCGCCGGCATGGGCCTCGCAGGGGCTGGATAGGCATCATCGGTCCCGGCTGCACGCCATGGATGATCATCGGCGCCATCAACCCGGCGGACGGCGCCGATCCCGGAATACCGGCACCAGGATCGCGCGCCAGTACGTGGCGACTTCACGAAAACGGGGCAGGATCACTGTTGCGCGAGCGCCTGGCCGCCAACGGGGACCTGACAAAGGCCGAAAATACGAGCCTGAAGAATGCGCCATTCCTGATCTGCTGCACCTCGTGATCTGCTGCAACGCATTGGAACAGCCAGGCTTTTTGTCGGGCTCACGCCACGGTAACGCCCTTGGGGCGCCAGGTTTAACCTGCCTCGGCGCCGGCGCGCACCGTATAATGACGCGATGATCAGCGCACCGGCCACCGTTGCAGGCCAATCGCCCGCGCATCGCGCATGAGCCGAAAACCCGCAAGCCCTCCGCGTCCGACGCGACCCCCCTTTCCGAGCTGGCCCACCATTGTCCTGACAACGCTCGCGATCCCGGTCGCCGCGCTCGTCTCCGTAATGTTGGTTGCAGCGTTGGCGTTGCTGCTCGCCAACGACCGGCTGCCGCCGCTCGATGCGCTGATCGACTACCGGCCCCGGATTCCGCTGCGCGTGTACACCGCCGATGACGTGCTGATCGGTGAGTTCGGCGAAGAGCGGCGCACGTTCGTACGGATCGAGCAGGTGCCACAGGTCATGAAAGACGCTGTGCTGGCTGCCGAGGACTCGCGTTTCTTCGAGCATTCGGGCGTCGACCTGATCGGCGTGGCACGCGCCGCACTCGCCAATCTGACCGCCGGCGGCACGGAGCAGGGCGCCAGCACGCTCACCATGCAGCTGGCGCGCGAGTTCTTCCTGTCTCCCGAGCGCACCTACACACGCAAGATCACGGAGATCCTGCTCGCGCTGCGGATCGAGGACAGCCTGAGCAAGGCGCAGATCCTCGAGCTCTACCTGAACCAGATCTTCCTCGGCAAGCGCGCCTACGGCTTCGCGGCGGCTGCACAGACCTACTTTGGCAAGCCCCTCGCGAAGATCACGCCAGCCGAAGCCGCCATGCTTGCCGGCCTGCCGAAGGCGCCCTCGCGCTTCAATCCCATGGTCAACCCGAAGCGCGCGATCGAGCGCCAGCGCTACATCCTGCGACGCATGCTGGACGCCGGCTTCCTGACCGAAGCCGGCTACCAGGCCGCACTGAACGAGGAACTGCACTTCGCGCCACCCGATGTCGGCTATGCGCTCGACGCGCCCTACGTGGCGGAACTGGCCCGCAGGCTGGCCTGGAATCTCTACCATCAGGACACGTACATCTCCGGCCTCAAGGTGTACACCACCATTCTTGCCGAGGATCAGAAGGCGGCCAACGCGGCGCTGCGCGACGGCGTCTTCGACTACGATCGCCGGCACGGCTATCGCGGCCCAGAGGGCTTCATCGACCTGTCGGCCGACCCGGCTCGCGCCGAAGATCAGATCGAGGGCGCGGTGACCGAGGCGATCGATGTCGACGACCTGTATGCCGCGGTAGTGCTCGAGGCATCTCCGAAGGAGTTGGTCGTTACCCGAGGTCGAGGCAATGAGCCGATGACCATACCTCAGAAGAATTTGCGTTTCGTGGCGCGGGCGCTGGCCGACCGGGCGCCGGCTGCGCTGAAACTGCGCCGCGGCGCGATCGTGCGAATCACGCACAACGCCAAGGACGAATGGGAGGTCACGCAAATCCCCGACGTGCAGGCGGCTTTCGTGTCTGCGAGCACACAGGATGGAGCCGTGCGGGCGATGGTCGGCGGCTTCGATTTCCCGCGCAACAAGTTCAATCGCGTGACGCAGGCCTGGCGCCAGCCAGGGTCGAGCTTCAAGCCCTTCATCTATTCGGCGGCGCTCGAAAAGGGGCTGATGACGAGCACCATTGTGAACGACGCGCCAGTGACGATCGACCCCGGGCGCACCGGCGGCCAGGTGTGGGATCCGAAGAACTACGACGCCAGGTATGAAGGGCCGATGCCCCTGCGCACCGCCCTGGCGCGTTCGAAGAACATGGTTTCGGTCAGGGTGCTCCAGGCGATCGGGCCGCAGTACGCGCAGGATTACATCACGCGGTTCGGCTTCAATGCAGCGCAGCATCCCGCGTACCTCACGATGGCGCTCGGCTCGGGCTCGGTCACGCCCTGGCAGATGGTGGGCGCGATTTCGGTGTTCGCCAACGGCGGCTTTCGCGTCGACCCCTACATCGTTCAGCGCATCACCGACACCGCAGGCCGGGTCATCGCGCAGGCGCACCCTGTGCATGCCGGCGACGAAGCGCAGCGCGCAATCGATCGGCGCAACGCCTGGCTGATGGACAGCATGCTGCGCAGCGTCGTGCGCTCGGGCACCGCGACTCGTGCGAAGTCGCTCAAACGCAATGACCTGGCCGGCAAGACCGGCACGACCAACGATTCTCACGACGCCTGGTTCGTGGGCTACCAGCCCTCGCTGGCGGCGGTCGCCTGGGTAGGATTCGACCAGCCGCGCAAGCTCGGCGATCGCGAGACCGGGGGCGGCCTCGCGCTGCCGATCTGGATCGACTACATGGCCAGCGCGCTGCGCGGGGTGCCGCAGCGAGTCATCGAACCGCCGGCCGGCGTGGTGCAGATCGGTGGCGAGTACTACTACTCGGAGAACCGTCCCGGCCAGGGCATCGCTTCGATCGGCGTGCCGGAGATCGGCATGGCCAGCGGCGAAAACGTGGACCGGGTCCGCGATCAGGTGTTCTGAGGAGCGCCTGCGTTTGCCCGCGAAAGGTTTGCCTCTCGCCATCCTGACCGCCCTCTCGCTCCTGCTCGCCGGTTGCGGTCAGCGCGGCCCCCTGTACTTTCCCGACCACCCACCGCCCAAGAAGCGCCTGTCTGCTGCACAGGCAGCACCGTGCGCTTCGGACTGTCTGGTCCAGCGCCTTTCAAGCATGGCGTAATCGTGATCAGGGATGCCATGGAATCGTTTCGCTATCGCGACCATCAGTTGCTGGCCGAAGACCTTGCGCTTGCCGACATTGCAGCGCGCTTCGGCACGCCGACCTGGGTCTATTCGAAGGCGGCCATCGTCGCCGCCTTCGATGAGTTCGCGACGGCGGCCACCGATCGCCGCGTGCTCGTCTGCTATGCGCTGAAGGCCAATTCCAACCTGGCGATCATCGATTTGCTCGCTCGTCGGGGCGCGGGCTTCGATATTGTCTCAGGCGGCGAGTTGCAGCGCGTGCTCGCCGCAGGCGGCGATGCGTCCCGGGTGGTCTTCTCGGGGGTCGGGAAGCAGCGCGATGAAATGCGCGCGGCCCTCGAAGCCGGCGTGCGCTGCTTCAATGTGGAATCGGAAAGCGAGTTGCGCCGACTCGATGAGGTTGCGTGCTCGACAGGACGGCGGGCCCCGGTTTCGCTGCGGGTCAATCCCGATGTCGACCCCGGCACCCATCCCTACATCTCCACCGGTCTGCGAGAGAGCAAGTTCGGCATCGCGCACGATGAGGCGCTGCGCATCTACCGGCTTGCCGCCTCCTTGCCGAACCTCGTGGTCACCGGGATCGATTGCCACATCGGCTCGCAGATCACTTCGATGGCGCCATTCCTGTCGGCGCTCGACAAGATTCTCGAACTGGTCGACGCCCTGGCTCGCGAGGGAATCCATCTGCGACACCTGGACCTCGGCGGCGGCCTCGGTATCCGCTATCGCGACGAGACACCGCCCTCGCCGGCAGCGCTGCTGCAGGCGGTGTTCGAGCGACTCGATCGGCATGGACGCGGCGCCGAGCTCGAGATCCTTTTCGAGTTCGGACGTTCCATCGTTGGCAACGCGGGCCTGCTGCTCACGCGCGTGGAGTATCTGAAGACGAACGGCAATCGCCATTTCGCCATCGTCGATGCGGCGATGAACGACCTGATGCGACCCGCACTCTACGAGGCCTGGCACGATGTGCTACCGGTCGATGCCCGTGCAGGGGGCGAGTCCGGGGTGTGGGAAGTCGTCGGACCGGTCTGTGAGTCCGGCGACTGGCTGGCGCGCGGCCGGCCACTCGCGCTCGCCGAGGGCGATCTGCTGGCGATCATGTCGGCCGGCGCCTACGGCATGACGATGAGTTCGAACTACAACAGCCGCGGGCGCGGCGCCGAAGTGCTCGTCGACGGCCGCCTCGCCCATCTCGTGCGCGAGCGCGAACGCACCGAAGATCTGTTTGCGCTGGAGCGCCGCCTGCCGGATTAGATCGGTCCGGTTGGACGCCGCGGACCCGATCAGGTCGGTCCGGTTTGAACGGCGCGGGCCTGCTCAGGCTCGTGCCCGGAGAGTGCATGGCGGCCTCGCGCTCTTGCGGCGAGCCATCGGCGCGTCGGCGCGACCAGGCGCGATAGCAACAGAATCGCGACCACCGCACCGTACACCGCGGGTTCGAAAAAATCGTTCTTGCCGGCCTTGTCCCACCAGAAATGCAGGATGGCGAGCGGCGCAATCACGTAGATCAACCGGTGCAGTGCCTGCCAGTTGCGACCGAGCCGGCGGATCATCGCCTGGGTCGAGGTGACAGCCAGGGGCGTCATCAGCAGCAGCGCCAGGAAGCCGGCCATGATGAACGGGCGCTCGATCACGTCAGCGAGCGCCGCGCCCAGGTCGAACCAGTGCTCGAGCCAGACGAAAATCGCGAAATGCAGTAGCGCGTAGAAAAATGCAAAGAGCCCGAGCATGCGGCGCAACCGGATCAGAGCATTCCAGCCGGTGAGCCTGCGCAAAGGCGTGATCGCCAGGGTGAGGCACAACATGACCAGCGCCCAGGTTCCGGTCGAATGCGTGACGAATTCAACCGGGTTTGCGCCCAGGCCCCCGGCATTTCCCAACGCGACGAGCCGCGCCAGCGGCAACAGCGCCGCGGCGAACACAAGCGGCTTGAGCCAGGTGGGCAAGCCGGTGCGGCGGGTGGCGCTACCCGCGCCTGCTCCGGCCCCTGCGCCCGCCCGGCGCGCACCTGCCCGGCTTGCATCTGCCCGCCCCGCACCTTCCGGGTCTGCGCCCGGCCGGCGTGCGCCGCCAGCACGCACGCCAAGGCCCCCGGGTCCGGATGCCGGGGTGCTTGGCGCTTGGGTCAAGGCGGCCTCAGAAGAACTTGCGCAGGTCCATTCCCGCATAGAGCGAGGCCACCTGATCGGCATAACCATTGAACATCAGCGTCGGCCGCTTGGGCTTGAAGAAGCCATCTTCGCCGATTCGCCGCTCCGTTGCCTGCGACCAGCGCGGATGCGGCACCTCAGGGTTCACGTTCGAATAAAAGCCGTATTCGCGCGGCGCAGCCAGGTTCCAGGTGGTCGCTGGCTGGCTTTCGACGAAGCGGATCCGCACAATGGATTTGCCGCTCTTGAAGCCGTATTTCCAGGGCATGACGACCCGCACCGGCGCACCGTCGGGCTTCGGCAGAACTTCGCCGTACAGGCCCAGGGTAAGCAGGGTGAGCGGATGAATCGCCTCGTCGATGCGCAGCCCCTCGGTGTAGGGCCAGGCGAGCACCGACGACGAAAGCCCTGGCATCTGCTTCGGATCCGCCAGCGTGACGAACTCGACGAATTTCGCGTTGCCGGTCGGCTCCACCCGGCGGATCAGCGCGGACAACGGATAGCCAATCCACGGGATCACCATCGACCAGCCCTCGACGCAGCGCAGCCGGTAGATCCGCTCCTCGAGCGGCGCGAGTTTCAGCAACTCGTCGATGTCGAAGGTGCGCGGCTTGCCGACTTCGCCTTCAACGACCACGGTCCACGGCCGTACGCGCAGCGATTTCGAGTTGCGGGCAGGATCTTCCTTGCCGGTGCCGAACTCGTAGAAATTGTTGTAACCCGTTACGTCCGAGAAAGGCGTGAGGGGTTCTGAAGTCGACAAGGGACTCGGCTCGGCGGCAAGTTTCGGGGCATCGCTTCCGGGTGGCGTCGCTGTCGGCTTGCTGCCTGCCGTGCCAACCACCGATGTGCTCGTCGCTGCATTGGCAGCCGCCGCCCGGGCCGCCGCACTTGCGCCACCGGCCCAGGCGGCGCCGACCGCGGCCGCCTTCAAAAGCTCTCGCCGGCGCTCATGAACCGGCCGCGGCGTAATTTCCGAGGCGAGCGGCTCGGCGATATGTTTGCTTGGGAACATCTTGGCGCCTCCTGGGTGGAGAGAGTCGCTAAGCGCAGCCTTGACTTACCGACCTGCCTCTTTGGCGCCGCCACCGCCACCGCCACCGTACGGTAGCGGCGCCGAAACCACCCTGCGATCGCAATCAGCGCAGGCCGGCGATGTAGTCGGAGACCGCCTTGATTTCCGGATCGGAAAGGCGCGCGGCGATGTCGGACATCTGCACGCTGTTAGCGCGTGTGCGCTGCCGAAAGGCGACGAGTTGCGCCTCGGTGTAATCCGCATACTGGCCCTGCAGGCGCGGATACTGCGAGGGCATCCCCGCGCCATCGGGGCTGTGGCAGCCTGCACAGGCAGGAACGCCTTTCTCAGCAATACCCGCGCGGTAGATTTGCTGACCGGTCTGGACCCATTCCTTGTGGCTGGCAGCCGAGGGCTTGAGCACCTGCGACTCGAAGTACGCCGCAACGTTGCGCATGTCCGCATCGGAGAGCTGCGAGGCAAACGGGGTCATGATCGCGCTGGGCCGTTCAGCCTGGGTCGCGCCCTCGGCAACCTTGAAATCGGTGAGCTGCTTGTGCACGTAATCGGCGTGCTGCGCGGCCAGCAATGGGTTGGCCGGCGTAGGACTATTGCCGTCGGCGCCATGGCAGGCGACGCAGACTCCCTGCACGATCGCGGAACCCTTCTGCGGATCGGGCTTGACCGCCTGAGCCTGGCTGAGCACCGGCGCGGCGAACGCAAGTGCAACGACGATACTGAAACGAAGCATAAGCTGATCCGAAGAAGCGACGGCCGTGAGGCAGCCGGGAAGCATGCAATTGTACAATACGATCGTCTTCGCCCGCTGCGACCGTATTGCTGCTGCGGTCGTTCCCGCTCGATGTCTCAACCGGCGCAACCCGATCGATCCTGCCTCTTCCTCAGCCCCTTCGCTGGCCCCTGTGCTGCCCACGGCGCGCTTTCTGACCACCGTCGTCCAGCTTGCGCAACTGCCGCGCGAGCGCCTGCCCGAAGTCGCTTTCGTCGGCCGATCGAATGCCGGCAAGTCGTCGGCGATCAACGCACTGTGCCGGAGGCGTCGGCTGGCTTTCGCAAGCAAGATGCCGGGCCGCACGCAGGCCCTGAACTGCTTCGCACTCGGACCCGAACGCCTGCCCGATCCGGTCGCCTTGATCGTGGACACGCCCGGTTACGGTTTTGCCACGGCGCCGCTCGAGATCAAGCGCCAATGGGATCACCTCGCCGGACGATATCTGCAGATTCGCGAAGCCCTTTGCGCGGTGGTCCTGGTGCTCGATGTGCGCCGCGGCCTCACCGACCTCGACCGGGCGCTCCTGCAGTGGATGCGACCCGATGTGCCGATGCTCGCGATCCTCACCAAGTCGGACAAGCTGGGGCGGGCGCAGCAACGCCAGGCGCTCGATACGGTCGAGGCCGCGCTGCGCGAGGCGCGATTGCCCAATCCGTTGTCGCTGCTGGCGCTTTCCTCGACGACGGGGCTCGGTCTCGAGCAGGCGCGCGCCTGGCTCGAGGCGGTGATCAGCGAAGCCGTGGCAGCGGCGGTCCCGGCCCGACCCGAAGACTCCAGAGAACAGGATTGAAACCATGACCGAACAGACCCGTTTCCTCCAGCAGTTCCCGGCCCTGCGCTTGCGACGCAACCGGCACGATGATTTTTCGCGCCGGATGGTGCGCGAGCATGCGCTCACGCCGGACAACTTTATCTATCCGGTGTTTGTGCATGAAGGAACGAACCAGCGCCAGGCAGTGCCGTCGATGCCCGGGGTCGAGCGCCTGAGCGCCGACCTGCTCTGGCCGGTGGCCGAACGCTGCCTCGCGCTCGGCGTGCCGGCGATCGCCTTGTTCCCGGTGATCGACCCGGCGCTGAAAACCCCTGATGGCAGCGCTGCCGCCGACCCCGAAGGGCTGGTGCCGCGGGTGGTGAGCGGCCTGAAGCGCCGATTCCCCGAACTGGGCGTGCTGACCGACGTTGCGCTCGATCCGTACACGAGCCACGGACAGGACGGGGTGCTCGACGAAGACGGCTACGTGCTGAACGAGCGCACGGTGGAGATCCTTGTGCGCCAGGCCCTCGTGCAGGCGCGTGCCGGCGTCGATATCGTTGCGCCCTCGGACATGATGGACGGGCGCATCGGGTCGATCCGCCAAGCGCTCGAGGGCGCAGACCTCATCCACACCCGGATCATGGCGTATTCGGCAAAGTACGCGTCCGCCTTCTACGGTCCGTTTCGCGACGCGGTCGGCTCGGCAACCAACCTGGGCCGCAGCGACAAGAAGACCTACCAGATGGACCCGGGCAACAGCGACGAAGCGCTGCGCGAAGTGGCGCTCGACCTGCAGGAGGGCGCCGACATGGTGATGGTCAAGCCCGGAATGCCGTATCTGGACATCGTGCGCCGGGTCAAGGACACCTTTCGCGTGCCGACCTTCGTCTACCAGGTGAGCGGCGAATACGCCATGCTCAAGGCCGCCGCGGGCAACGGCTGGCTCGACGAACGCGCGGTCGTGCTGGAGTCGCTGCTCGCGATGCGGCGCGCTGGCGCCGACGGCATCCTGACCTACTTTTCGCTCGAGGCGGCCGGCTGGTTGCGCGAGTCGCGCTGAACCAGCGCTACGCAACAAAGCGCCGCCGCGTAAGCACGAGCGCCAGGTACATCGCGCCGCCGGCATACGCGAGCAGCGTGACGAGCGGCAGCAACGGCTCGGCGGGCCAGTGTCCGATCACCAGCGGGCGCGCCAGTTCGACGGCGGCAGCCAGCGGTAGCGCGCTCGCCACCTTCGCGAGCCAGTCGGGCAGTTCGCTCACCGGATAGTAGACACCGGACAGGAAGGTCATCGGCGTCATGATCAAGGCGAAGTAGTAAGTGAAGAAATCGTAGCTGCGGGCCAGCGCGTTGAAGCAAAGACCGATTGCGCCGAAGCACAGCCCGGTCAGTGCCACTACCGGCAAGGTTGCGAGGAGCATGGGTTCGCGCGAAATGCCAAGCGCCACGATCACCGCCAGGATCGCGATTCCCGAGAGCACGCTCTTGGTGCCCGCCCAAAGCCACTCGGCAAGCACGATATCGTCGAGATCCAGCGGCGCGTTCATCAACGACTCCCAGGTGCGCTGCACATGCATTCGCGAAAAAGCCGAATACAGGGACTCGAAGCTGGCCGCCATCATCGTGCTCATGCACATCGAACCGGCAGCCAGGAAAACGATATAGGGCACGCCGCCGACCTGCGGCAGCAGGCGCCCCATTCCATAGCCGAAGGCAACGAGAACGATCAGCGGTTCTGCGATGTTGCCGACCATGCTCGCCCAGGCGAGTTTGCGCCAGACCAGCAGGTTGCGCCGGTAGACCGGCCACCAGCGCAGGCTCGGCGCGGGAAGTGCAAAGCGGTTCATGGCGGGGCGTTCAGTCGCGCAAATCGCGCCCGGTGAGCTTGAGGAACACGTCTTCGAGGTTCGCCGGGCGGCGCAGCACCCGCAAGCCGGCCTCACCGGCCAGTTGAGCGGCGGGTGGATCGGCTTCGCGGCAGTACAGGAACGCGGTGTCGCCGACGATCTCGATGCGGGATGCGCCGCGCTGTTGCAGATGGTCGCGGGCCCAGGCTGCCGCGCCGTCGCCGCTTAACTCCACGACCTGCGGCTCGATCTCGGCGGCGATCAGCCGGTCGGGCGTGTCGGTGGCGACGAGCCGGCCCTGATCGATGATCGCCAGCCGGGTGCACAGCCGCTCGGCCTCTTCCATGAAATGGGTGGTCAGCACGATCGTCGTGCCGGCGGCGAGAAGGCGCCGCAGCCGCTCCCAGATCAAGTGCCGGGCCTGCGGATCGAGCCCGGTGGTCGGTTCGTCGAGGAACAGGATCTCGGGGTCATTGACCAGCGCCCGAGCCAGGGTGAGCCTTCGCTTCATGCCCCCGGACAACTCATGCAGCTTGGCATTGCGTTTGCCGAGCAGGCCGGCGAACTCGAGAAGCGGCTCGATTCGCGAACGCACCAGCGAGTCGGCCAGACCGAAGTATCGGCCGAACACCAGCAGGTTTTCGGTTACCGTGAAATCAGGGTCCAGCGCATCGAGCTGCGGCACGACGCCGGCACGTCGCCGTGCCGCCCTCGCCTGCGCCGGAATCGGCAGGCCGAGCAGCCGGATTTCGCCGGCGTCGGGTGCCGCCAGTCCGAGGGCGAGCTTCAGCGTCGTGCTCTTGCCGGCGCCGTTCGGTCCAAGCAGCCCGAAGCATTCGCCGCGGCGCACCTCGAAGCTCAAGCCGTCGAGCGCCGCGACGCCGCCGTATCGCTTCACCAGTCCGCGCACGCTGAGCACCGGCTCTGCACCCGGGAAGGCGGGCGAGCCCGGCGCGGGTTCGAGTTTCGAAATCGACCCGAGGCCTCCGGCCGTTGCCGTGAACGGCCTCAGGGCCGGTCTTCGCCTTCGCCGCCCACGCCTTGCGCCGCGGGGCGGTCCATCAACTCGATCAGGGCCATTGGCGCATTGTCGCCATCGCGAAAGCCGAACTTGAGAATGCGCGAATAGCCGCCGTTGCGGGCGGCGAATCGTGGGCCCAGTTCATCGAACAGCTTGACGACCATTTCCCGATCGCGCAGCCGGTTGAACGCCAGCCGACGATTCGCCAGCGACGGCTTGCGACCGAGTGTGATGATCGGCTCGACCACCCGGCGAAGCTCTTTGGCCTTGGGCAGCGTGGTCCTGATCGCTTCGTGGCGCAGCAGGGAGTTGCACATGTTGCGCAGCATCGCTTCGCGATGTGAGCTGGTGCGATTCAGTTTACGGAGACCGTGACGGTGGCGCATGGTTCTTTCCTCGGATTCTTCTCGACAGGTCCGCTTACGGGCGCTCGAGGCCGGCCGGCGGCCAGTTCTCGAGTTTCATCCCGAGAGTCAGCCCGCGGGATGCCAGGACTTCCTTGATTTCGTTGAGTGACTTGCGGCCCAGATTCGGTGTCTTGAGCAGCTCGTTTTCGGTGCGCTGGATCAGGTCGCCGATGTAGTAGATATTCTCTGCCTTCAGGCAGTTCGCCGAACGAACCGTCAGTTCCAGATCGTCCACCGGACGCATCAGCAGCGGATCGACCTGCGGCCCGCGAGCCAGGCCGCCGAGCACCGCCGCATCGGGCTGGGGCTGTCCGGGGCCACCCTCGAGCGAAGCGAATATGGACAGTTGCTCGACGAGGATGCGCGCCGACTGGCGCACGGCCTCTTCGGGTGCAATCACGCCGTTGGTCTCGACATCGACGACGAGCCGGTCCAGGTCGGTGCGCTGCTCGACGCGAGCGCTTTCCACCTGATAGCTCACGCGCCGCACCGGCGAGAACGAAGCGTCGAGAACGATGCGCCCGATCGTCTTGTTGTCGTCCAGGCCGCGCATCGTGCCCGGCACATAGCCGCGGCCGCGTTCGACCTTGATCGACATGTCGAGCTTGCCGCCCTGCGTGAGCGTGGCGATCACGTGCTCGGGGTTGATCAGCTCGACGTCGTGCGGCAGGTCGATGTCGGCGGCAGTCACCGGCCCGGGCGCATCCTTGCGCAGGGTCAGGAATACGTCGTCGCGATTGTGCAACCTGAAAGTGACGCCTTTCAGGTTCAACAACAGATCGACAACGTCTTCGCGCAGTCCGTCGATCGTCGAGTACTCGTGCACCACGCCCGAGATCTGCACCTCGGTCGGCGCATAGCCGATCATCGACGAGAGCAAAACGCGACGCAAGGCATTGCCGAGCGTGTGGCCGTAGCCGCGCTCAAACGGCTCCATGACCACGCGGGCATGCGATGCACCGAGTTGCTCGACCTCGACGATGCGCGGCTTCAGCATGGCTGTCTGCATTGAATTCCTCTCGATTAGCGCGAGTACAACTCGACGATCAGGCTTTCGTTGATATCGGACGCGATATCGCTGCGGTCGGGAACGTTCTTGAACACCCCTTCCATCTTGGTCTTGTCCACCGTGACCCAGGACGGGAAGCCACTCTGCTCGGCAAGATTGAGCGAGTCCTGGACGCGAGCCTGCTTCTTCGCCTTCTCACGCACCATCACCACGTCGTTGGGCCTGACCATCGCCGATGCGATATTCACCGTCTGGCCGTTCACCGCCACCGACCGGTGGCTGACCAGCTGGCGCGCCTCGGCCCGGGTCGAGCCGAAGCCCATCCGGTAGACGACGTTGTCCAGACGCGATTCGAGCAGCTGGAACAGGGTCACACCGGTATTGCCGCGCCGACGCTCGGCCTCGGCCATGTAGCGGCGGAACTGGCGTTCAAGCACTCCGTACATGCGCCTGACCTTCTGCTTTTCGCGCAGCTGCAGCCCATAGTCGGACGGACGTGAGCCAGAGGTGCGGCCGTGCTGGCCGGGCTTGCTGTCCAGCTTGCACTTGCTGTCGAGGCTCCTGCGAGCGCTCTTGAGAAAAAGATCGGTGCCTTCGCGGCGGGAAAGTTTGGCTTTCGGTCCGAGGTAACGTGCCACGTTTCAAGTCCTGAAAAAATACGCGAATCGCTTCGCGGTTAGTCCGTCTTCGATAACCCGGGCAGCGAGGGCCGCCCTGCGGGTGACGAACGATTGTCTTCCTGTCCGGCGCCGCCGAACGGCGCCGCGCAGGCCCGGCATGACGGGAACCCGGCAGTCGCGAACGATGCCGCGCCGACCGGGTAGAGGGGTACGATCTGCGCCGCCCCGGATCGAGGCCGACCCGGCAAGGCGTTCAGATCCGGCGTTTCTTGGGTGGCCGGCAGCCGTTGTGCGGAATCGGCGTCACATCCTGGATCTGCATGATCTTGATGCCCAGTGCATTGAGCGAGCGCACCGAGGACTCGCGTCCCGGCCCGGGGCCCTTGATCTGGACCTCGAGATTCTTGATCCCCGACTCCTGCGCTGCCCGTCCGGCGGCCTCGGCGGCCACCTGCGCGGCGAACGGAGTGGATTTACGCGAACCTTTGAAGCCGGCACCGCCCGACGAGGCCCACGACAGCGTGTTGCCCTGACGGTCGGTGATCGTGATGATCGTGTTGTTGAACGATGCGTGGATGTGCGCGATGCCGTCCGACACGTTCTTCTTGGATTTCTTGCGCAGGCGCGCCGATGAGGCGCCCTGCGACGATTGAGACTTGGTTGCCATGTACGATGAACTCCGCTCGATTCTGTGTTCGGATCAGCCTGCGATCATTTCTTCAAGGAAACGCCGGCCCTGCGCGGTCCCTTGCGGGTGCGGGCATTGGTGCGCGTGCGCTGGCCGCGCACCGGCAACCCGCGCCGATGCCGCACGCCGCGATAGCAGCCAAGGTCCATCAGGCGCTTGATCGCCATCGAGTTTTCGCGGCGCAGGTCGCCCTCGATCGTCAGGCGCCCGATCTGGTCGCGAATGCGCTCGAGCTCGCCGTCGTTCAGATCCTTGACCCGCTTCTCGAAGGGAACGTTGGCGGCTTCGCAGATCTGGCGCGCACGCGTCCTGCCGATACCGAAAATCGCCGTCAGTCCGATTTCGGTGTGCTGACGGTCTGGAATGTTGATGCCCGCAATACGTGCCATTGGTTGGTGTCCTTTCTCAGCCCTGACGCTGCTTGTGCCGCGGATCGATGCAGATGACGCGAACGACGCCGTTGCGCTTGATCACCTTGCAGTTGCGGCAGATCTTCTTGACGGATGCCAAAACTTTCATGATTCACCTCGATAGTCGTTGCGACATCTCGCGCGGCGCCAGGTCGACCATGGCCCCTCGCCCGCGGCGCTCGCACCTACAGCCCCATGCCCTTCGCGCCAGACTTGCGCAGCAGACTCTCATACTGATGCGACATCACATAGGCCTGCACCTGCGACATGAAGTCCATCGTGACCACCACGATGATCAGCAGGGAGGTGCCGCCGAAATAGAAAGGCACGTTCCATTTCAGCACCAGGAACTCCGGCAGCAAGCACACCGCGGTGATGTAGATGGCGCCGGACAGCGTGAGCCGCATCAGGATCTTGTCGATGTAGCGCGCAGTCTGGTCGCCAGGACGGATGCCCGGAACGAACGCGCCGCTCTTCTTGAGGTTGTCCGCTGTCTCGCGGCTGTTGAAGACGAGCGCCGTGTAGAAAAAGCAGAAGAAAATGATCGCCGCCGCATACATGATGATGTAGACGGGTTGGCCAGGCGACAGCGTTGCTGCGATATCCCGGACCCAGCGCACGAGGGTGCTCCCCTGGTCACCCGAGGTGAACCACTGCGCGATCGTGGCCGGAAACAGGATGATCGACGATGCGAAGATCGGCGGAATCACCCCGGACATGTTCAGCTTCAGCGGCAGGTGCGAGGCCTGCCCGCCATAGACTCGATTGCCGACCTGCCGCTTCGCGTAGTTCACCGTGATCTTGCGTTGGCCGCGCTCGATGAACACGACAAACGCGGTGACCACCACCACCAGCGCGATGATGACCAGCGAGATCACGGCGCTCATCGAGCCCGTGCGCACCAGTTCGCCCATGCCCGCGATCGCGCCCGGCAACCCGGCCACGATCCCGGCGAAGATGATGATCGAAATCCCGTTGCCCAGCCCGCGTTCGGTAATCTGCTCGCCAAGCCACATCAGGAACAGCGTGCCGGTGACCAGCGAGACCACCGCGGTGAACCTGAAGGTCATGCCCGGATCGATCACGAGACCCTGCTGCGATTCGAGCGCAATGGCGATGCCGACCGCCTGGAACGTGGCCAGCAGGAGCGTGAACCAGCGCGTGTACTTCGTGATTTCGCGCCGCCCCGACTCGCCTTCCTTTTTCTTGGCTTCGAGAAAAGGCACGACCACCACCAGCAACTGGAAGATGATCGATGCTGAAATGTAGGGCATGATGCCCAACGCGAACACGGTGAAGCGCGACAGCGCTCCGCCCGAGAACAGGTTGAACATCCCGAGAATGCCGCCCTGCTGGCCGCGAAACAGCTCGGCGAGCTGATCCGGATTGATTCCCGGCACCGGCACATGAGCGCCAATGCGGTAGACGACCAGGGCGAGCAGCAGGAACACCAGCCGGCGCTTCAGATCGCCGAACTTGTTGCCCTTGCCTAATGCTGCGGTGGATGTTGCCACGTGCTTCCCGTAATCAGGCGACCGAGCCGCCTGCTGCCTCGATCGCTGCTTTGGCGCCCTTGGTGGTCGCCACGCCCGTCAACACCACCCTGCGGGTCAATTCTCCGGACAGGAACACCTTTGCGCCGCGCGCCAGGTGAGGCACGACGCCGATCGCCTTCAGCGTAAGCAGGTCGACTTCCTCGACCGGCAGACGCTGCAGGTCCGACAGCCGCACCTGTGCGGTGTCGTTGGCGGTCGGGGAGGTGAACCCGCGCTTTGGCAAGCGACGCTGCAACGGCATCTGGCCGCCTTCGAATCCGGGCGAAACCTTGCCGCCGGAGCGCGATTTCTGGCCCTTGTGGCCACGGGCCGCCGTCTTGCCCATTCCCGACCCGATGCCGCGCCCGACGCGCTTGCGCTCGTGCTTGCTGCCCTCGGCGGGCTTCAGTTCATTCAGCTTCATGGAACTCTCCGGTGTCCTGGTCACCCGC
>CAJDTU010000058.1_pt1 | contig 50639 bp, 51 predicted proteins | sample 7389901 | NCBI WGS metagenome assembly CAJDTU01 (sample SAMEA7055649, study PRJEB34461) | soil metagenome | biome: terrestrial ecosystem; feature: Peninsula; material: soil | place: Antarctica | collected 2016
CATCGGTGCGTTGCCGCTGCTGGCGCCCATGCCGGTGGTCTACAACGAAAGTACGTGGCGCAGCGACCAACTCTGTGGCTATGCCGGGCTGGATCTGACCGTGGGCGCCGACGAGTTGCTCGCAAGCTACGTGGAGCATTGGCTCGCCGCGGCGCGCCTGCCGCGCGTGTCCGCGGCACACTTCCTCAAGTGCGCCCTGTGGTTTACCGAGAAGCATGACCGCGACCCCGCCATCGGGTTGCTATTTCTGCTCGATCTCTTCGATCACGGTTTTTTTGCGAGCTGGCCGGTCTTCAGCGACGCCCTCGAGGGCTTCCTGATGCATTGCGCCCGGGGTGTGAACCTCGCGTTCCTGTTCGGCGCCACGCTCGCGGACAGCGCGCGCATCAATCAGGGCCTCGCGCAACTGGCCGGGGAACAGGAACCGCTCGCCCCCGATCCTGTCCTTCTCGAACGACCGGTCGCTGCACTGATCGACCTGACGATGGAGCGCGCCCAGCGTGCACGCGAGGCCGGCACCCTCGATGACTGGCTGATTCGTGAAGCGCAGGTGAGCGGGCCCGCATGGTTCCTCGGGAACATGCATGCCGGGGCCGCGAAGCTCGGCTTCGGTATCCTCACCCGGGCGATGTTGAGCCAGATCGAGGAAATGGGTGCCGATCGGCATGCCTCGGTCCTGCGGAACCGCCAGCGGGCGGCCGATGAACTGGCGCCCGCCTGGGACGTGCGCCGCTTCAAGGACATCGCCCGCGCTTATCAGGAGCGCTTCCCGCAGGAGGACTGGTTCGAGCAGATGCGCATCGACCGCCTGCTGATGCCCGACCGGGTCCTCGAACTGATCGGGCAGGCGGGACCGGATCCGTTCACCCGGCCCGGGCTTGCGCGACAATGGCGCTTGCCCTCGGAGCGGCTCGCAGCCGCTCACTGCATCGCCTACGGGCGCGACCCGGCCACGGTGCGCAGTGTCGACTACGATGCAAGGCGCCTGGAGGCCCGGGTCCAGGCGATGGGCGGATCCCCCGCTTCCCATGAGGCACGCGTGGCTGCCCGTCGGCAACTCCTGCGCGAGGAGTCGCGCGGGTTGATGGAAGAGGCGATGAACGTGGCGGACGCGAGCGAGCGAAGCGTGCGCAAGCTGGCCGGGATTCGCCGGCTCTATCCCTGGCACTCCTTGCCCTGGCGGCTCGCCGGCATCGCGGACGGCTTGCGGGGCGATTTCGCGGGGGCCCGGGAAGCGCTGCTCACATCCGTCTGCCTGCAGCCCGAGGTCCCCGAGCACTGGGCGGCACTCGCAAGGCTTGCGGAGCTGAAGGCCTGGCCCGAGGACGTTGCGGCACTGAGCGCGATTACGCGCCAGGTCGCCGCGTATGCCGCAGCGCCGGCCAGCGGATGAAGAAGAAGGGCCCCCGCACCCGCACCCGCACCCGCACCGATGGCCGGCCACCCGCTGACGTACTCACGGACTTTTGCAGCGATCAGTCGTGGACATTGATGCGCTGCCGGCGCACGATGTTCTGGCGGGCAGAATCCACTAAGCCGCATCGTGCGAGGGCGCCAGATGCCGGGGCCCGCCGGCGGCGGTCTGGCAATTCAACTCGCCGTACAGGAGATTGATCATGACTGACACCACGAACTGGAGCCTGAAAGGCAACTACTTCGAGGCCTGCAACTGCGAGGTGGGCTGTCCGTGCGTGTTCCTCAGCCCGCCCAGCGAGGGGGAATGCACCGCGCTCGTCGCCTGGCACATCGACCAGGGAAACTTCGGCGACGTGAAGGTCGACGGGCTGAACGTCGCTCTTGCGCTGCACTCGCCAGGGCACATGGCCGAGGTGAAGTGGAAGGTCGCACTCTACCTGGACGAGAAGGCCAGCGAAGCCCAGCGTAGCGCCTTGACGACCATCTTTGCCGGTCAGGCCGGTGGGCACCCCGCCATGCTGGCCTCGCATATCGGGGAAGTAATTGGTGTGAAGACGGCCAAGATGAGCTTTGAGGCCAACGGCAAGCAACGCACCTTGCAGATGGAGAAGGTCGGTAAGGTCACGATCGAGAGCATCGAAGGTCAGGGCGGGGCGGAGGTGACCATCAACAATCACCCCCTGTGTATCGCGCCCGGTTACGCCGCCGTTGCGTCGCGATCGAAGGAGGCGCACTACCAGGATCACGGCCTTGACTGGAAGTTCAGCAACAGGAACGGCTTCCATTCTCCGTTCACGTATCAGGGCGCATAGACGAGTTCGCCCGTGCCGGCTGTTGACTTGGGTGCGATCCACCGACGCGACCGGCGTGTCGTGGTGGCCGGGCTCGTCGGCATCACCGCGCTGTCATGGGCATACGTGGTGTATCTGGCGTTGCACATGTCCACGATGCCGACATCGGGCATGGCCATGCCCCGTTGGCAGCCCTGGAGCGCGGTCGAGTTCGCACTGATGGTGCTGATGTGGGCAGTCATGATGGTGGCTATGATGGTGCCCTCCGCCTCGCCGATGATTCTCACGTTCATGAGCGTTCAACGCGATCGCATGGCGCAGGGCAATGCCGTTGTGCCCACCTCGATCTTTCTGGCCGGGTACATGATCGCGTGGAGTGCCTTCAGCCTGATCGCCACGCTGGCCCAGTGGGGTCTGCACCAAGCCGCTTTGCTCTCGCCAATGATGGTCGGTACCAGCCCGGTATCAGGTGGGTTGCTGTTGATCGCGGCCGGAGCCTATCAAGGGAGCCGGCCCAAGAACATCTGCCTGTCCAAGTGCCGCACACCCCTGGGCTTTCTGCTCACCGAATGGCGCGACGGTCACCGTGGCGCGCTGGTGATGGGCTTGCGCCACGGCCTCTTTTGCACGGGGTGCTGTTGGGTGTTGATGGCGCTGCTGTTTGTGGGTGGCGTGATGAACCTGCTGTGGATCGCCGCCATCGCGGCGTTCGTGCTGATCGAGAAGATCGCCCCGCAAGGATGGCATGTTGCACGTGTTGCGGGTCTGACCCTCATGACCTGGGGCGGCTGGCAGTTGCTCGGCGCGATCGTCTGACGTGGCGAACACCATCGATCCGACCGAGGCTTCGGGCAAGCGTCCCCGCAGGCCGCGCGAAGGCCCAAGCCGGGTGGGGCGGGCCGCATTGGCGTGCCGACTCGACCGGGGCCGACCCGGAGTTGGAGAAAGCGGATCGAGTACACTTGGCCCGCACACCAAGTGTTCCGGAGGGTTCCCCGGAAGATTTCGGTGTCTTCGCTAGGGGTGTCGCGTGCGCCGCAAAGTCCTTTTCGCGGGCGACTGAGAGAGTCCCTTTGAACCTGATTGAGGTAATGCTCACGCAGGGAAGCATGTCCAGGCGCTGGCGCCCGGCCGGTTCGGTCCGGTCAGGCCTCGTTCATATGCCCGCCTGCGCTGACGCTCGAGGGTGGGCCGATGATTGCGAAGAATACTTCCCTTGCACCGCTGTCCGACGCGGATCGCCCCTTCGGCTGGGGGGACCATGCCGCGCTGTGGCTGAGCCTGGGCGTCGGCCTGCTCGTGATACAGGTCGGCGCCTACCTGGTGCCCGCGTTGGGCACGCAGGCGGCGTTGGTGGCCATCGTTTGCGGTTCGGTGCTCGGCTCGGGACTGCTTGCCTGGACCGCCAAGATCGGTTGCGACAGCGGGCTCTCCAGTGCCGGATTGATGCACGCGGCCTACGGAAGCAGCTTTGCGCGCTTGCCGGTCTTGCTGAACATCGTGCAGTTGATCGGCTGGACGACCTTCGAGCTGGTCATCATGCGCGACGGCACGGTTGCGATCGGACGACAATCGGGACTTCTGGCGGCGGCTTGGTGGCCGGTCGCGGTCACGCTGTGCTGGGGGGCCTTGCTGGTCGCGCTGCTCACCGGCTCGATGATCACGCTGGTGCGCAAGTACATCAATCGCTTCGGCTTGCCGCTGGTGATCGCCTCGCTGCTCTGGCTCAGCTGGCAGTTCCTGGCTCGCGCCCAGGGTATCGGCTGGCCCGAACTATGGAATCGCCCGGGCAGCGGCGGCATGAGCACCTTGTCGGCGCTCGACCTGGTGATCGCGATGCCGATTTCCTGGTTGCCGCTGGTCGCCGATTTCGCGCGCCACGGCCGCGACGGCAACAGCGCGCTGCGCGGCACCTGGCTCGGCTACGCGGTGGCCAACCTGTGGTGCTACTGCCTGGGGGTGCTGGTTGCGCTGACCATTCCTTCGATCGACCTGGTCGCGGCGCTCCTGCTGGCCCAGGGCGGGCTGATCGCGCTCGGGTTGATCCTGATCGACGAGGTGGATAACGCGTATGGCGACCTGTACTCCGGTTCGGTGGCCGGGCACAGCCTGTGGCCACGCTGGAGCCTGCGCCGCTGGGGCATCACCCTCGCAGTGGCGTGCACCGGGTTCGCGGTGGTCCTGCCGATGCACAGCCTGGAGCCGTTCCTGCTGATGCTCAGTTCGGTGTTCGTGCCCTTGTATGGAGTGATCCTCGGCCGCCTCGGGGGGCGCACCGACGTGGCCGGGCTGGTGGGCAGGACGACGGTCGACAGCAGCGCGGTGACGATCTGGCTGCTGGGCGTGTCCCTGTTCCAGTTGTCGGCCCAGTTCACGCCGCAGTTCGGGTCGGCGCTGCCCACGCTCGCCTTGACCTTCCTGCTGGCGCGGCTGGTCCGGCCCCGGCGAGAGCTGATGCCGGCCGAAGCGGTATAAAGAGGTTTGTCACCGACTCGTTGCCAGCGAGGGCAGCCGCTCATGATCCCACTTTCCGTTCTCGACCTCGTTCCCGTGCGCCAGGGCGATACCCCCGCCGACGCACTGCGCCACACGCTCGACCTGGCTCAGCATTGCGATCGCTGGGGCTTTTGCCGCTACTGGATGGCCGAGCACCACAACATGACCGGCATCGCGAGCGCGGCCACCTCGGTGGTGATCGGCTACGTGGCCGGCGGCACCCGAACCATCCGCGTGGGGGCCGGCGGCATCATGCTGCCCAACCATTCGCCTCTGGTGATCGCCGAGCAGTTCGGCACGCTCGTGTCGCTGTATCCGGGGCGCATCGACCTGGGCCTGGGGCGTGCGCCCGGCACCGACCAGACGACCTTGCGCGCGCTGCGCCGCAATCCGGCCAGCGCCGACACCTTCCCGAACGACGTGCTGGAGTTGCAGGCTTACTTCGGCCCGGTGCAACCCGGCCAGAAGGTCCGGGCAGTGCCGGGCGCGGGCCTGAACGTGCCCCTCTGGATCCTCGGCTCGAGCCTCTTCGGGGCGCAACTCGCCGCGGCGCTCGGCCTGCCGTATTCGTTCGCATCGCATTTCGCCCCCGACGCGCTCTACCAGGCGCTGCAGATCTACCGCGACCGGTTCGAGCCCTCGGCGCAGCTCGATCGGCCCTATGTGATGCCCGGCATCAACGTGATCGCCGCCGATACCGACGACGAGGCGCGCCGGCTTTTCACCACGGTACAGATGCAGTTCACCAACATGCACCGCAACGCGCGCGGCCAGATGCAGCCCCCGATCGACGACATCGAGACCTACTGGACGCCGATCGAGAAGGCGCAGGTGTCGCGCATGCTCACCTGCTCGTTTGTCGGCTCGCGCGAGACCGTAAAGCGCGAGTTGGCGCGTTTCATCGAAGAGACGGGCGCCGACGAGTTGATGGCGAGCGGGCCGATCTTCGAGCACGCGGCGCGATTGCGCTCGTATGAGTTGCTCGCGCAAATCGCGCAGGGGTGAGGCGCGTTCCATCGCGCCTCTGCTGCCTGCAACCCGTGTAGTTGTATGGTTACTTGCACAAGCAAGAAGCCATGCGAGTGAGTGAGAGGACACATGGTGATGATCATCCCCGGCACTGATGATGCGACGCTCGAACGGCTCGATGATCGGAATACGCGGCCATGAGCGAGCTGATACTTGTCCTGAACTGCGGCTCCTCCAGCATCAAGTTCGCGCTGTTCGATGTGGCGCACGCGCCGTTGCCGCGCACACCGGTCTGGAACGGCAAGGCGGACGGCATCACGGGCCCCACGCCGACCTTTGGCGAAACCGGTGTCGCGCCGTATCCCGAGACGCTGGAGGCGGCCGAGCCCTATCACGCGGCCTTGCGCCACATCCGCGAGCGCGTGATGGCGCACCTGGGCGGCCGTGATCTGGTGGCCATCGCCCATCGCGTAGTGCACGGCGGCGCCCGGTATTCGGCTCCGGTGCGGGTCGACGCGACGGTGCTCGAAGACCTGAAGGCCTATATCCCGCTGGCGCCGCTGCACCAGCCGTTTGCGCTCGAGGCGATCAGTGCCTTGCTGCAATCCAACCCCGGATTGCCGCAGGTGGCCTGCTTCGACACGGCCTTCCATCGAACCATGCCCCTGGTCGAACAACTGCTGCCATTGCCGTATTCCGCATTCGAGCGCGGGCTGCGCCGCTATGGCTTCCACGGCCTGTCCTACGAATATCTGGCGATCGCGCTCGAGGAGCGGTATGGGGCGCGTGCGCTCGGCCGCACCGTGGTGGCCCACCTGGGCAGCGGCGCCAGCCTGTGCGCGATGCACGAGCTGAAAAGCGTCGCCACCACGATGGGCTTTTCCGTGCTGGACGGCCTGATGATGGGCACCCGCACCGGTTCGCTCGACCCGGGCGCGGTGATCTACCTGATGGAAATCGAGAAGCTCAGCCTCGAGGAGGTCGGCCATATCCTTTCTTATGAGTCGGGTTTGCTCGGCGTGTCGGGTGTGTCCTCCGATCCGCGCGTCCTGCTGCCTGTCGAAGCCGGCAACTCGCGCGTGCAGGCTGCGCTGGCGCTCTATGTGCGCCGCATCGTGCGTGAGGTCGGCGCGATGGCCGCCGTGCTCGGTGGGCTGGACATGCTGGTGTTCAGCGCTGGTATCGGCGAGCACAACGCGGTCATTCGCGAGCGCGTCTGTGCCGGCCTGGGCTTCCTCGGCGTGCGCCTCGATGCGCCGGCCAACGCCGAACATGCGGCGACGATCTCCGCCGAGGGCGCTCAGGTGTTGGTGGCCGTGGAGCCGACCAACGAGGAATGGATCATGGCCCGGCATGCCGCGCGAATGGTGCTCCGATGAAACGTCGCGCCCCAGGGCGCGATTCGCCGGGCGCCGACACGTGCGCACGATGCCCGTCGCATCCCTGGCGGACCCGGCGCGCGAGGTGTCTGCCCATGGTGCGCACGATTCTGAGCTGGTGAGCGGGCGCGAAGCCCATCAGCGGATGCGCGCCTCGGTCGCATCCGCTCCCTGGGTCGCCGTTCACGGTTTCAGGACTTTTTCTTCATCAAAGGGCAAGCGCTTTGTTCGGCCGGCAGGAAAGCCTGCTCGCTCGGTACCGTTGCTTTCAGATTGTAGTAGTCCCACGGGTACTTCGACTCCGACGGCTTCTTGACCTCAAAGAGGTACATGTCGTGGATCATGCTGCCGTCTTCGCGAATCCGGCCGTTGTGCGCGAAGAAGTCATTGATTGGCGTGGACTTCATCTTCGCCATCACTGTCGCGGTGTCGTCGGTGCCTGTTGCCTGCACCGCCTTCAAGTAGTGGGTGATCGACGAATAGGTGCCGGCCTGCGACATGTTCGGCATCTTCTTCATCCGCTCGAAGAAACGCTTCGCGAACGCTCGGCTGCCCTCGTCGCGATCCCAGTAGTACGCCGTGGTGAGCAGCATCCCTTGCGCGACTTCGAGCGACAGGGTGTGAACGTCATTGATGTAGACGAGCAGGCCGGCGAGGCGCTGCTTTTTCGTGATACCGAACTCGTGCGCCGCCTTGATCGCATTGATGGTGTCGCCACCGGCGTTGGCCAGCCCGATGATCTGCGCGCCCGATGCCTGCGCCTGCAGCAGGAACGAGGAGAAGTCCTGCGTGTTGAGAGGATGGCGCACTGAGCCGAGCACGCGTCCACCTCCCGCCTTGACCACTTCGGTGGTGTCCTTTTGAAGGGAAGTGCCGAAGGTGTAGTCGGCGGTCAGGAAGAACCACGTGTCGCCGCCCGTCTCGAGCACGCCCCGACCGGTGCTCGTGGCCAACGCGTGCGTGTCGTAGGTGTAATGGACGCTGATCGGCGTGCAGTTCTCGTTGGTGATGCGCGGCGAACCCGGGCCGTTGAAAATGGCGATGCGGTTCATTTGCTTGGCGATCTCGAGCGCAGCCAACGCCGTGGCCGAGGCGGCGACGTCGCCCAGCATGTCGACCTGCTCTTGGGCGAACCACTCCCGTGCGCGAGCCGAGGCGATATCGGGCTTGTTCTGGTGATCAGCGAACACCAGTTCGATCGGCGCACCAAGCACCTTGCTGCCAAAATCCTCGATCGCCATGCGCGCGGCGGTCACGGAGCCTTCACCGGTGATATCAGCGTACAGGCTCGACATGTCGAGTAACAGGCCGATCTTGACGACGCCGTCGGAGATTTTCGCGGCTTCAGGCTTCGGCTGCGCGAGCGCCGTCGAGGCGGCAACTGCGAACACGGTGAACGCGGCCGCCCTGAGAATGGTCTGCTTCATGGCTCGGATTTCCCCCTGGTCATGTCGAGCAGCTACTGCGGCTTGAAGAACGGAACCCGGGTCATCAGTTGAGTGTTCTGAGACGTGAGATAACCGGCTTGGGCGCTGCGCTTCTGGTAGGCGATCCATGGCCCCGGGTGGGACTGCGCAATCTTATAGTGTCAGGCCTCTGCTGAAGAGCCTGTCCATGTTTCGTCATGGGCTCTCATCGAATTCACAACTGTAGGAGTAAAGGAAACCCATGCCCGATAACTCGCCAGACACCGCACACCGCCCGGGCGCCTCGCGGACCGACACCTCCCCGCAACCGGGTCGCACGCGGGTGGTGGCGGCCGGGCGCAATTTCGACCGATCGGTTGCGATCGCCAGCGTGCCGGTCTCACGCGCGTCGACGGTGCTGTTCGACTCGATTGCCGATGCCGATGCGGCGGGCCAGGCAACGGCGCGCGGCGAGCGCCACGCAACGACCTACGGCACCGTGGGCACGCCGGTCACGATGGCCCTGACCGATGCGCTGGCCGAGGTCGAGGGCGCGGGGCACGCCTGCCGGGCGGCCTTGATGCCGTCCGGCTTGTCGGCCATTACGAGCGCTTTCTTCGCATTCCTGTCGCCGGGCGACCACCTGCTGGTTTCGGATTCGGTCTATGGCCCGACTCGCGTGTTCTGCGATGGCCTGCTCGCGCGCTACGGCGTGCGCACCGAGTATTTCGACCCCCTCGCAGGGGCGGCGATCGAGCGGCTGATCCGCCCCGAAACACGCGTCATCTATCTGGAGAGCCCGGGAAGCTACACCTTCGAGATCCAGGATGTGCCGGCGATCTGTGCGGTGGCGCGCGCCCGGGAGGTGCTCACGATCATCGACAACGCCTGGGCGTCGCCGGCGTTTGCGCGACCTTTCGACTGGGGGGTCGATGCCTCTATCCTGCCGCTGACCAAGTATTGGGGCGGCCACTCCGACCTGCTGATGGGTGCGGTGGTCGTGCGCCAGGCGTTGTGGCCGAAGCTGTGGCCCACCTTGCGCCAACTCGGCGTGTGCGCCGGCGCCGACGACGCCTGGCTGGTGCTGCGCGGCCTGCGCACGGCCGAGGTGCGCATGCGCGCGCACCAGGAGGCGGCGCTGCAGGTGGCGCGCTGGCTCGAGGCGCGTTCCGAGGTCGCGTCGGTGCTGTACCCGGCGCTGGAATCGCACCCGCAGCATGCGCTGTGGCGGCGCGATTTCACCGGAGCGAGCGGACTCATGTCGTTCGAATTGCGGCCGCAGTTGTTCGGGTCCGACTCGCAGGCGCAGGCGCTCGGTCTTGCCGCGCTGTGCGAAGGCCGCCGTTACTTCGGCATGGGCTATTCCTGGGGCGGCTTCGAAAGCCTCATCATGCCCGCGAAGATCGGCGCCCTGCGCAGCGCGAGGCCCTGGCAGGGTGGGCCGCTGGTGCGGATTCACGTCGGGTTGGAGGAACCATCCGATCTGATTGCCGACCTCGGCGACGGTTTCGACGCCCTGCGCCGCCTGAACACCCATCCGCCCGGCGTGTCCCGGCCGGTGCATACATAGCGCAGCACGTTTGCGTCGAACAGGCTGTATTCGAGCCGGCGGCGCGCCTGGCCGCGCCCGAAGATCAGGATGCGGTCGTCTTTGACGAGCGCGGTCTCGTCGCCGGGCAGCAGAAGCTCGCGGCCCTCGCGCACAATCAGCAGCGCGCAGGCTTCGAGGGGCTGCTCCCGGTCTCCGGGATCGCGCAGCAGATCGCCCAGCGTTGTCGCCGGTTCGCCCTCGTGCAGCCGTTGGCAGACGGCGGGCGCTTCTCCGCGGTCGATCCGGATCGTCCAGGCACGCGGCGAGCGGGTGCCGACGCGCTTGCGCAACCGGTGGATCACCTGGTCGGCCCAGGCGTCGTCCTTGCGCTGCACGATCGCCAGGAAACGGTCGAGCAGCGGCGTCGTGAGAAGGGCAACGCATTCGTCGGCGATGATTTCGCTCGGCCTCATCACCAGGTTCGCGCGGAAGTGCTCGAAGAGCACCTGGTTGATCGCCTGGTTCTGGCGCAGCACGACGAACAGCCGCTGGTTCATCTTCTGGGCGATCGCGGCGATCGCGAGGTTGTTGACGTCGTTGTCCGCCGCTGCGACCAGCCCGACTGCCACCCGCACGCCGGCGCGCTCGAGCGCCCCGGCCTCGGTGCCCACGCCGCACATTCGCACGGCTTGCCCGGCCGCCGGTTCGAGATCGTCGGCGCAGAGTGGATCGACGACGGTCACCGGGAGTCCCTCGGCGAGCAGCCGCGCGGCAACGGCCCGCCCGAAGCGGCCGTCGCCACAAACGATCCAGGGCCCTCGCGGCGGCTCGTGTTCCTTCTCCAGCCTGGCATCGAAGGGCGCGGTGAGCCAGCTGAGCAGGCGGTAGCAGCCGGGCGCTTTCATGGCGAGCACCAGGTGCCCGGCAAAGGTGTCGAAGGGGCTGATGACGTAATGAGTGCCGAACGCGCGCATGCTGGCCGCAGCTTGCGCGGTCTGCGCGGCCGCGATGACCGGTACTGCGCGGTTCAGCAGTCTGGCTGCTGTCGCGACGGCGAGGTTGGTCGTGTCGTCGCCCGTAATGGCCAATACGCCGCGGCACATCGGATGCCTCAGCCCGGCCATCAGCAGCGTCGGGGGTTCTGCGGCATCCGCATGCAGGGCGGGCGCGTCGATGCGCAGATCCTGGAGTTGCAGTTGCTGCAGCCGGTTCTGGTCCTTCTCGACCATCACGAAGCGCATGTCGAGCCGGTCCATGGTCTTCGCCAGACGCTGGCCGGTGTCGCCGCAGCCGCAGATCAGGTGGAAGGGCTCGCGCATCCGGCGTACGCGCCCGGCGAGCCGGATCTGCGCGATCGCCCGTCGGAATGCGCTGTCCTCGAGCAATGCGAGCGCGGTGAGAACGGAGAAGGTCCACGCGACGACCGTCAGATGGATGATCACGATGGCCCACATCCGCTGAGCGTCGGAGAACGCGGAAGGCACCTCGCCAAAACCTATCGTGGTGGCCGTGTAGCTCACGAAGTACAAGGCGTGGAAGAAGCTCATCGGCGAAGTTCGCGCGCCGTTGGCGTCGACCCCGTCGATCAGCGCCATCCCGGCCGGCTCTTCGCGCCCAGGGTTGTCGGTGGTCATCGCGAGCGGCGCTCAGGAGCCTGTTCAGACGAGTGCGGCGGTGGGCAGGGCGGCGCGCGACGTGGCAGGCAGGGCTCAGCGCCGCAGCGCGAGCGTCTCGCCGATCAGGAGCAGCACCGAGACCACGTTGGCGAACAGGGCCCCTGCTGCCAGCGAGACAACGCCGGAGGTGGCGGTCGACGTGAAGCCGACGTCGCTGACATGGGCAGCATAGGCCCACAGGCTTGCGGCCAGCAGCAGTTGCAGATCCGCGACCAGGCTGGTGGCCAGGTGCACCGCACCGACCTGGGTGCGGTCGCCGAGCTTCAGGATCGTTGCGACCAGGTTCACCACGATCGCGGCAAACAGTTCCCAGACCTGATGTTGTGCTGCAACCTCGGTGTCTCCGTAGACGAAGCCGAAGTTCAGGGTCGCGGCAAGCAGAATGAAGAAACCGAAGACGACCTTATCGAGGTTCACGCGCCGTTCTTACTGAAGCGTGTGCCCGCCCGTGTCGGGCTCCCAGGGCTGTGCGCCGCGCTTGACCTCCGCCATGTCGAGGCCGCGCACCTGGGCGAGAACGTCTTGCAGCGCTCCCTTGGAGAGTGCGCCAGGTTGCTGGAACACGATTACCTGCTCGCGAAAGATCATCAGGGTCGGGATCGATCGGATGGCGAAGTGACCGGCCAGATCCTGCTCTTCGTCGGTGTTGACCTTGACGAAACTGATGTCGCTGTTCTGGCCGGCGACCTCATCGAAGATCGGCGCGAACCCTCGGCAAGGGCCGCACCACGGCGCCCAGAAGTCGATCACGACGATGTCGTTCTCGCCGACGGTAGTGTCGAAGTTGTTTCCGGTGAGGGATTCCACGGTCATCCTGACTTCTCCTCGAGCGGCGGTCGCAAGCGGCAGCCAAGGTGTCGCAGACGCCGTCGTGCTCAGTGCACGCTGGCGGCTTCCAGTCTACGCGAGGCGGCCAGCAGGGGCCGTTCTCGCGTCGCTCGCACCACACGGCGCAGCGTCCAGTCGAGAAGCACCAGTTGCTGCTGGCGAAACTCCTCGCCCACCGACATCGGCGTCGCCTGCGGCAGCGCCAGCCAGGCGTCTCGATCCGAGCCGTCGATGACGATGCGCATCCCGCTCTTGCGGGCGATGTGCATCATCGCGGCATTCTCCGACAGGCAGTGCATATACAACTCGGCGATGCCGCGATTGCGCGCGTGCAATGCCGCGCGCTGGAACAGCGTCTGGGCCAAGCCCTCGCCGCGCCGGGAAGGAAGCACTGACAGGCCGAGCTCGACCGCGTCATCGAGTTGCGCCACATGGGTGACCCCGACGAGCACATTCGCCTCGTCGCGAATCCCGAACACGGTGTCGCGCTCGAAGTCGATGCCCTGGACGTAGCGGGCGATGCCTTCATCGGCGCTCGGTGCGCCGAAGCGAAGACGGCGATCCTCGGAGGGCAGGGCGACGAGGTGCTCGATTATCTCGGGGCGACTTGCCGCCGGCAGTGGGTGGACGATGGACATATCTTTCTCCTTCTATTGGGGGTCAGTATAGACTGTTTATGTTGCACTGCAGCAAAAAGCTGCCACGTAAGCGGCTGTTGATGTTCTTCCGCCACACCTGCGAATCCCTACAATCGAGCGGTCGGACCGATTTCTACGGTCGCCACGGCCAGGAGTTCAAGATGCCAACCGATCCGGATCCGTACCGCCAGGGGCTCGATGCAAGCGCCGCCGATCGCGTCGCCCTCACTCCGATCGACTTCCTGGCGTGGGCCGCCGACGTCTTTCCCGAAGGGATCGCCGTGATTCACGGCTCGCTGCGCATGAAAGCCGGGTCGACGCAGGCGATCGGCTGATCCGGGTGCCGGCCGATTCCGGGCGCTCGACCCGGCACCAGTACAATTCGCGCCCATGCTAACGGAACAGAAGTCCCGCCTGGCCGCCCTGTTCGCCCAGGCTGCAGCCGAACTTGTCGCTCGCGCCGGTCTCGAGCTCCCGGAGCCCGGGGTGGTGCTCGATCGCCCGAAGCAGGCGTCGCACGGCGACCTGGCCTGCAACCTCGCTTTGCAACTGGCACGGCCCCTGAAGGTTTCACCGCGCCAGATCGCCGAGGCGCTGGCGGCGCGGGTGCGCGAACTCGACGCCGGGGACGACGAGCCGATGATTGAAGCCACCGAGATTGCCGGCCCCGGCTTCATCAACATCAGGATCCGCGACGCGGCCAGGCGGGCGGCGGTTGCGCGCGTGCTCGCCGACGGCGCCGCGTTCGGCCGCAGCACGCGCGGCGCCGGCCGCAAGGTCATCGTGGAGTTCGTGTCGGCCAACCCGACCGGGCCGCTGCATGTCGGTCACGGCCGGCAAGGCGCCCTGGGCGACGCGCTCGCCGGACTCCTCGATGCCGATGGCTGGCAGGTCATGCGAGAGTTCTACTACAACGACGCGGGCGCGCAGATCGATAACCTGGCGCGCTCCGTGCAGGCGCGGGCACGCGGCATCCTGCCGGCCGACGCGGCCTTCCCGACCGATGGCTATCGCGGCGACTATATCCGCGAGATCGCGGACGACTATCTTGCCGGGACGCGAGTGCCGACCGAGGCGGTAGGCAAGGATGAGCCGGGCAGGGAGGCGCACGAAGTGCCGGCGAGCGGCGATCCCGGCGACCTGGACGCGATCCGGCGTTTCGCGGTTGCCTTCCTTCGGCGCGAGCAGGATCTGGATTTGCGCAGTTTCGGTGTGCGCTTCGACAATCATTACCTCGAGTCGTCGTTGTACGAAGACGGCCGGGTGCAGCGCACGGTCGAGGCCCTCGTGGCCGCCGGTCGGACCTTCGCGGAGGGTGGAGCGCTGTGGCTGCGCAGCACCGACTACGGTGACGACAAGGATCGCGTCATGCGCAAGTCCGACGGCAGCTTCACCTACTTCGTGCCCGATGTGGCCTATCACGTCACCAAGTGGGAGCGCGGCTTCGAGCAGGCGATCAACATCCAGGGTTCGGATCACCACGGCACGATCGCTCGGGTGCGTGCCGGCCTGCAGGCGCTCGACCTGGACATCCCCGCGGGTTATCCCGACTACGTGCTGCACAAGATGGTCACCGTGATGCGCGGCGGTGAAGAGGTGAAGATTTCCAAGCGCGCCGGCTCCTATGTGACCCTGCGCGACCTGATCACCTGGAGCGGCGAGCGGCGAGGCGAGCACGGCGAGCCCCTGGAGAGCGACGAAATGCGCGGCCGCGACGCGGTGCGTTTTTTCCTGATTTCGCGCAAGGCCGACACGGAGTTCGTCTTCGATGTCGATCTGGCGCTGGCGCGCAGCGACGAGAACCCGGTCTACTACATCCAGTACGCGCACGCGCGGCTGTGCTCGGTGCTCGCGCAGTGGGGCGGCAACCCAGAAGCGCTTGCCAGCGACGTCGTAGCGGGCCGCATCGATCTTGCGCCGCTCGATTCGGCTCGCGAGTGGGCGCTGATCGCCCGGTTGGCCGAGTTCCCGGAACGGGTCGCGGAGGCCGTCGACGCGCTGGCGCCACACCTCGTTGCCTTCTATCTCAAGGACTTAGCGGCTGAAATTCACTCTTACTATAATGCCGAGAGATTCCTCGTCGACGACGAGGCCGTCCGGTTTGCGCGGCTCGCTCTCGTGATCGCCGCGCGGCAGGTGCTGCGCAACGGGCTTACGCTGATCGGCGTGTCGGCTCCGGAGAGGATGTAATGGTCGAGACCCCACGGGTCGGCGCGGCGGCAAGAGCCCGCCTGCGCCAGCGAGGCGCCACGCTGCTGGGCTTCATGGTGGGACTGATGGTGGGCCTCGCGATCGCAGTGATCGTGGCGCTGTTCGTCACGCGCGCGCCGGTGCCGTTCGTGAACAAGACCCAGCGCTCGTCCGAGCGCTCGACGGAGCCGCGCGCCGGCGAACCGCTGCCGGACCCGAACGTGCCGCTGCAGACGAGGCCGCGGGAGGCTGACGCAGCGGCCGCGGCGCCGTCCACGGGGGCGATGTCGCAACCGCCGATCATTCCGCCGGCGCCGCCGACGGCGATACCGGGTGCGAGCGCCCCCGCGTCTGCGCCGGCCACCGCGCCCGCGCCTTCGGATAGCGGCTACATGCTGCAGGCCGGCGCCTTCAAGGCGCCTGACGACGCCGAGGGCATGAAGGCCCGGCTTGCGCTCCTCGGTTTCGAGGCGCGCGTGATGTCGGCCGAAGTCAATGGCCAGACGGTGTACCGTGTCAGGATCGGTCCGTTCGCGCAACAGGACGACGCGAACCTCGCCCGCAACCGGCTGGCTGACGGCGGAATCGAGGCATCGGTGACTCGCCAGCGCTGAGAGGCCTTTGCGATCGCCTCGTTGCCATGCCGTCGCCCACCTGAGTCCGCCCTCGATCAGAGAAGGAACTTCCGATGATCAGTGATACCCGACGTTCGATCTTCCTGGCCGCTGGCGCTGTTCTGGCTGGCGTGCCGCTGGCGGCGCTCTCACAGGGCGCGTCGCCCGTGCCTGCCGCCCCACCGGAGTCGGCCCTGCGCGAGGGTCGCGATTACCGGCTGATCAAGCCGCCGCAGCCGGTCGATGTTCCGCCCGGCAAGATCGAGGTGCTCGAATTTTTCTGGTACGGGTGCCCGCACTGCTATTCCCTGGAGCCCTTGCTCAAGGAATGGGTCGCAAAACTGCCCGACGATGTGGTCTTCCAGCGGGTTCACGTGCCCTTCGGCGAAAAGGCCCATCAGCAACTTTTCTATACCCTGCTGGCGATGGGCAAGGCCGACGCGCTGGGCGACGTGGTGTTTCGCTCGATCCACATCGACCACGACCGGATGGACACGCCGGACAAGATGATTGCGGTGCTCTCGAAGCACGGCGTCGACGACAAGCAGTTTCGCCAGACATTCGGCTCGTTTGCCGTGCGCACAAAGATGCGACGAGCCGCGCAACTCGTTGATGCCTATGGCGTGGACGGGGTGCCGGCAATGGCGGTCAACGGCAAGTACTACACGGCGCCGAGCATGGTTGGCTCGAACGCAGGGGTCTTGCTGGTGCTCGATCAACTGATCGCGATCGAGCGCAAGGCGATCAAGTCGTCGTGACATGACCGGCGGCGCCCTGCGCGTCTTCATCACTGGTGCCTCGAGCGGCATCGGCGCGGCGCTCGCTGTCGAATACGCGCAGCGCACCCCGCAGGTGGTGCTCGGCCTGTTGGGGCGCCGCGAGGCGGCACTGCAGGCAGTGGCGGGCGCAGTGACGGCGGCGTCATCGGGAGCCGCCACCGTTTTGCGCCTGCCAGGCGATGTGACGAATGCCGCCGCGCTGTCGGATGCGGCGCAGCGCTTCACGGAGCAGGCAGGGGTGCCCGATGTCGTGATCGCCAACGCGGGCGTCAGCGCTGGCACGCTGACCGGTGAGCAGGGCGACGCCTCGGTATTCCGACGCATCGTCGAGACCAACCTGATCGCCATGCCCGATACCTTTGCGCCGTTCATTGCCGCGATGCGCGGGCGCGGCAGCGGCACGCTCGTCGGTATCGCCAGCATGGCCGGCATTCGCGGCATGCCCGGCGCCGGTGCCTACAGCGCGTCGAAGGCTGCGGCGATCAGCTATCTCGAGAGCCTGCGCGTGGAACTGCGCGCAAGCGGGGTGGCGGTGGTCACGATCGCCCCTGGCTACATCCGCACGCCACTGACCGCCGGCAACCGTTATCCGATGCCGTTCCTGACGGACGCGGACGTGTTCGCGCGGCACGCGGTCGATGCGATCGCGGCGCGCCGTTCCTTCGTCGTGATTCCCTGGCAGATGAGGATTGCGGCGACCGTGCTGCGCGCGTTGCCGAATCCGCTTTTCGACCGCCTGTTCGCGCACGCGCCGCGCAAGGCGCGCGTCGATGTGGCCGGCTGAGGTGCCCGCACATGCCGTTGCCTCCCGTCACGTCGCCGCCGCCTGAGATGCCGCCGCCGCTTGCCTCGTCATCACCTTTTTCGTCGCCGCGTATCGTCTCGCTGGTGCCCAGCCTCACCGAATTGCTCTGCGATCTCGGCCTGCGCGAGCAACTGGTCGGTCGCACCGGGTTTTGCATTCATCCGCGCGAGGCCTTGCGCGACGTACCCAAGGTCGGGGGCACCAAGGATGTGAAGATCGAGCGGGTACGAGAACTTGCGCCCACGCACCTGGTCGTGAACATCGACGAGAACGAGAAGCCGGTGGTCGATGCCCTGGCGGCGTTCGTTCCAGAGGTCGTCGTGACCCACCCGATCGAGGTCGAGGACAACCTTGTCCTGATCGAGCGGTTCGGTGCGCTTTTCGAGCGGCGCGAAGCCGCGGCCCAGCTTGCCGCGCGCTTCAGGTCCGCACTGGCGGCGCTGCGCGCCCGCAGCTTCGCGCCGTTGCCGGTCGTCTACCTGATCTGGAAGGATCCGTGGATGACGGTCGGGCCCGAGACCTTCATTGCGAAGATGCTTGCCGAAGCCGGGCTCGTCGCGCTCGCACCGCCCGATCCGGCCTCGCACGCGTCCGCGGGCGCGGCCCGTTACCCGAAGATCGAGCTCGACTGGCTGCGTGATTCCGGGGTGAGCGCGGTGCTGCTTTCCTCGGAGCCCTACCGATTCGGCGAGCGCCACGCCGTCGAGCTCGAGCAGGCGCTGCGCTCGGCAGGCAAGGGCGGGCCGGTGTGCCTGACGATCGACGGCGAAATGACCTCGTGGTACGGAAGCCGCGCCATCGAGGGGCTCGGTTACCTGCTCGACTTCAGAACCCGCCTGGATGCGCTGCTGGCTGCGCAGACCGGGAGCGACGTTGCGGGAGAGAGGACATGAAGCAACGGGATCGCGCCGGCGCACCGAGCGTCGAGGCAGGCGGCCGGGGCCAGTGCTTGCTGATCATCGCTGTGCTCGGGCTGAGCGCACTACTGGCGAGTTGCGCCGGCACGCATTCGCCGGCCGGATCACGCAGCGGCGTCGGCATCGGCGAAGCGTCGCCCGACGCCCCGGCGCCTCGGGCCACCGGACGCCGCGGCAGCGGTGGGGGCTACTATCTCGACGACGGCCCTGGCGATTCGCCGCCGTCCGATCTCGATGCGATCGCCGACGCCGTGCCGCGGCCCGAGCCGGTGCTCGCCCGCGCGAGCCGTCCGTATGTGGTTTTCGGGCGCCAGTACCAGCCGATGACGCAACTCGAGCCGTACCGTGCGCGTGGCATCGCGACCTGGTATGGGCGGCGCTATCACGGTAATCCGACCTCGAGTGGCGAGCGCTACGACATGTACGCAATGACCGCCGCGCACCCGACGCTGCCGATCCCGAGCTACGTGCGGGTCACGAGCGTGCGCAACGGGCGCAGCGTCGTCGTGCGCGTGAACGATCGCGGGCCGTTCCTGAGCAACCGCTTGATCGACCTGTCGTACACGGCGGCTGCAAAGCTCGGCTATGTCGGCTCCGGCAGCGCCGAGGTCGACGTCGAGCTGATCACCGATTTCGGCACGCCGCCCGCCAGGGTGCTCGCCACAGCGTCCGGCTCCGAATCCGCCGTGTCCGCCGCAGAGCCCCTTGCCTCGGTTGCCGCCGCGCCGGCCGCCCAGGCAGCGTCGCTCGACGCGCCGACACTGGCTGCGCAGTCGATCGCACTCGCCGCGCCGCCACCGGCTGCGCAGTCGATCGGACTCGCTCCATCGGCACCGGCTGCGCAGCCCCTGGCGCTCGGGACGGCAACAACGGCTGCGGCCGGCGAGGCGGCGGAAGCCCCGATGGAGCGCCTCACGGTCGAGACCGACATCGGCGAGCAAGCGGTGGAGGTGGCGGCCGCTTCGAACGAGCCCGCGAGGATCGCCGAAGCTCGAGCTTCATCCGCTCCAACGCCGATCCCGACACCGGCATCGACCGCTCGAGCCGCCGCAAGCTCGGCGGCCCTCGTTCCGATGCTGGATCGCACCTTCTGGCTGCAACTCGGCGCCTTCGGTTCACCCGACAATGCGCACGCGGCGCGCGAGCGGCTTCTGCGACAACTGACCGGGCTCGGCGCACCGCTCGACGTGGTGGCCGACGGCGGGCTGTACAAGCTGCAGGCAGGCCCCTGGCCGACCCGCGACGCGGCGCTGGCCGCTGGCCAACGAGTTCGCGCAGCCACTGAGCTGAAGCCGTTCGCGATGCAGCGCTAGTCGTTTTTCGCCAGTTCGAGCGCCAGTTGATACAACTGACGATGCGGTAGTCCGGTGGCGCGGGTGGCAACCCGGACAGCGCGGCTCGGCGGCAACTCCTCGAGCAGGGCGCCGAGCAGTCGGCGGGCATCGATGGCGCCGCCGTCTTCGCCAGGCTCCGCTTGCACGGGATCGGCGATCGGCGCGGCGGGCGTCTGTACTTCGCCACGGGCTGCCCCCTCGCTGCGCGCTGCCGCCTCAGCCGAGGGGGCGCTGCCGGGCAGCTCGCCGGCCGGCGCGACGACCAGCACGTACTCGCCGCGCAGGCGGTTCGAATCGGCGGCCAGCCAACCCGGGGCGTCCCCGGCACGGCAGCGGTGCACCTCCTCGAACTTCTTGGTCAGCTCGCGGCCGATGGCGAGCCAGCGGTGCGCGCCGCAGCGCGCCGCGATCGCCGGCAGCGTATCGGCGATCCGGTGCGGCGCTTCGAACAGTACGAACGGATGGGGCATGCGGGCCAACCGGTCGAGCCGCTCGTCGCGATGGCGTGCCCGTGACGGCAGGAACCCTTCGAAATGAAACGGTCCTTCGGCCAGGCCGCTCACCGAAATCATGGCGGTGGCGGCCGACGGGCCGGGAACAGGCACTACGCGCATACCGGCTGCGAGTGCTGCCGAGACAATCCGGCATCCCGGGTCGCTGACGGCGGGCGTGCCGGCATCGCTGACGAGGGCCACGTCGTGGCCCTTGCCGAGCAGCTCGACAATGCCGCCCGCGGACTCCCGCTCGTTGTGGCGGTGAGCGGCGATCGCGCGAGCGTTCGAGCCGACGCGATCGAGCAGCACGCGCGAGGTGCGCGTGTCCTCGGCGGCCACCCAGGCCACCGAGCGCAGGACTCGCGTCGACCGTTCGGACAGATCGTCCAGATTACCGATCGGCGTGGCCACTACATATAATGTTCCGGAAGATCCCGCTGCCTGGCGTTCTTCGTCCATGTCCCTGCCTGTTTCCGGTTTGCCCCGCACGCCCCGCGTCTGCGCCTCGCGCCGTCGAAGTCTGCACCTTTTCGCCGGGGCGCTGGGCGCTGCGCTGGCGGCACGGGTGTTGCCTGCGCTGGGCCAGGACACGACCACCGGGTCCCAGCCCACGGACCTCGGCACACCGTCCGATCAGCCACAGCTCATCGGCGCGGGTCCCACCCGGATCGGATTGCTGGTGCCTCCGGCCAACAGTTTGTACGGGCGCGCCGCGGCGGCCCTAATCGACGGGGTGAGGGCCGCCCAATCGCGCGATGGCGCCGATTTCACTGTCGAGGTCATCGAGACGGGCGAGTCCGGCAGTGATCTGAGCAGCGTGTGCGACTCCTTGCGTGATCGCGGCTTCCGCCTGGCCATCGGGCCGCTCACCCGCAACGCGGTCAATGCGCTGGCGCTCACCGGGCCCCTGCCTTTGCCGGTGCTGGCGCTGAACCACACCAGCGGGGTCTCGCTGCCCGACAACATGCTCGTGTTCGGCCTATCGATAGAAAGCGAGGCCGAACAGGTTGCTTCATACGCGTTCGGCGATGTTTCGGCGCGCGGGGGCGAGCGCCGTCCACGGGCGGGCATCATCGATGACGGCTCGCCGCTGTCGCAGCGAAGCGTTGCCGCCTTCATTCATCGCTGGTACGAACTGGGCGGCGAATACTTCGAGCCGATCGAGACCTCGAGCGCGTCGCCGGCGGCGCTGCGCGCGCTGCTCGCCGGCGTGCAGGCCGATGTCTATTTCGCAGCGATTCCGCCCGAGGCAGCGGTGGCGCTGCGCGCGGCAGTGGGCGACAAGGGAGTGTTGTACGGTACTTCAGCGCTGAACTCCGGCGCGGTGCCCGAGGTCGCCGATCCGGGCGCTCAGATCCGTTCGCCCGAGCTCGACGGTGTGCGCATCATTGCCATGCCCTGGCAGGTCAAGCTCGACGATCCGGCGGTCATGAGGTATGAGCGTCCCAAGGCGCTGAATGTGGAGTTGCAGAAGCTCTACGCGCTTGGCATCGATGCGTTGCGCATCGGCATACTGTTGCTGGCCGGCCAGACCCGCATCGATCTCGACGGCGTCACGGGCCGGTTGCGGCTCGATCTGGCGCTCGATCCTCGTGTCGATCGCCAGGCGTTGCTCGCCGAGTACCGCGACGGTGTCCTGGTTGCGCTGCCGCCGCGCTGAGCAATGCGCTCGCCGACCCAGCGCGCAGGCGACCGGGCGGAGGCCAGCGCCCTGGAGTACCTCCTGGATCGTGGACTGTTTGCGCTGGCGCGCAACGTTTCGAGCAAGCTGGGCGAAATCGACCTGATCATGCGCGATGGTGACGAAATCGTGTTCGTGGAAGTGCGCGCGCGCTCGCGCAGCGACTATGGCGGCGCGGCGGCATCCGTTGGGGCCGCCAAGCAGATGCGGCTGCGCCGCGAGGCCCAGCGCTGGCTGAGCCGCCACTACGGCGATCGCTGGCCCGCTTGCCGCTTCGACGTGTGCGCGATCGAACCCGGTGGCATCGACTGGATCCGGGGCGCCTTCTGATCCCCCGAGTACGGGTCGGGCACCTGCGAAGCCGCGCCGTCGCCGACACCCGATCGGCCGACATCCGATCGCCTGCGCGGCCGGTCGGTATAATCCGCGCCCATGGACTTGCAGCAACGTATTCGCGACCACTTCGAGGACAGCGCCCGCCTGAAACACGCAGCGGCCGGCGAGCTTGCCGGCCCCATCGCCGAGGCCATCGAGCTGATCACCTCGGCGCTTGCCGCGGATCGCAAGCTGCTGATCTGCGGCAACGGTGGCTCGGCGGCTGACAGCCAGCACATGGCGGCCGAACTGGTCGGGCGTTTCGAGCGCGAACGACCGGAGCTTGCTGCGATCGCACTGAGCACCGATACTTCGATTCTCACCGCGGTCGGCAACGACTATTCGTTCGAGCAGATCTTCGCGCGCCAGGTGCGAGCGCTCGGGCGCGCTGGCGATGTGCTGGTTGCGATTTCCACGAGCGGCAATTCGGCCAACGTGCTCGCGGCCGCCCAGGCCGCCCGCGAGCGAGGCTTGTCCCTGATCGCCCTGACTGGCCGCGGGGGCGGCGCGCTGGGTGCGCTGCTCGGCGCCGGCGATGTGCACTTGTGTGTTCCGCACACGCGCACTGCCCGCATCCAGGAAGTCCACCTGTTGATCGTTCATTGTCTGTGCGACGGGGTCGACGTCTCGTTGATGGGCGAGGAATGAGCGCTTTCCCCACCAATCAAGGAGTTCCCGAATGAAAGAAGGCCTTCGCATCGCCGTGGCTGGCGCCCTGCTCGCTTCCACCCTGGCGCTGTCGGGCTGCATCGGATTGGCGGCCACCGGAGTTGCGATCGGCACGATGGCCGCGCTTGACCGTCGCACCGTCGGTGCGCAGGCCGAGGACCAGGGAATCGAACTCAAGGCACACGAACAACTGCATCAGGCCATCGAGCAGTCGGGCGGGATCAGCGTCACGAGCTTCAATCGAAAAGTTCTGCTCACCGGACAGGTATCCTCCGCCGAGGACAAGCGCAAGGCCGAGCAGATCGTGGCCGGCATCGACAACGTGCGCTCGGTTCACAACGAATTGCAGGTGCTTGGCCGCCCATCGCTCACAACGAGCGCCGCCGACACTTCAATCACCGCCCGCGTGAAAGCGGCACTGATCGATACCCAGGATGTGCAGGCGAACACGATCAAGGTGGTCACCGAATCGGGCACGGTCTACCTGATGGGCCTGGTCACGCGGCGCGAAGGCGACCGCGCCGCGCAGGTCGCCAGCAACGTGGCGGGCGTGCAACGCGTCGTCACCGTATTCGAGTTCATCGCCGAGCCCCCGCCGAACAAGGCGCCGGTCTCGCAAGGTTGAGCGCCTGAGCGCCTGAGCGCCTGAGCCGGGCGCGGCAGCCCGCGGGCCGCCAGACGCTCAGCCGCCGGACGTTCTGCGCGCGCTATTCAGCCGCTGAACGCCCAGCCGCCAGATCTTCCGGCGCCGGTTATTCAGCCGCGGGTACTCAGCCGCAGTGTACTCAGCCGCCCAGCGCCTGACCGCCATGCCCTGTGGGCTTCCTTCCCGGTCGTGCGCCGGGTTCCGGCAGAGCCGCCTCGGTGGGCCCATCGCCCGGTGGCCGGACGGATGCGCCGCGACAACCGACGAGCGGCGCGACCCGCAAGCCCATCCCGACGGACAATCCCCTTACGCCGGATTTCCTGCGGGCGCGGGAACATGGATCGATCCCTGGCGGCCGCGGCGTCGCCGGGTCGTGGCCGATCTGGCCTGACTTTGCGTCGGGTCGCCGCTGTGCGCCGAGGCCTCGAGACGCATCATGGATTTTTTCGCCCATCAGAAACGAGTAAAGGCCGTATCGCGGCGGTTGGCCGTATTGTTCGGCGCCACCACCTGCCTGTCGCTCGCCGCGGTCTATGGCACGGTTGCTGGCTTGTCGGGCGCCCTCGGCATGGCAGCGGGCCTGGGCATGGGCTGGGCGCCGCATCTCGGTGCTTGCGCGGCGGCAGTTTCTCTTTTGATCGTCACGGTTGGCATGTGGGCAGAGTCGCGCCGGCTCGGCACCACAGGAGCCGGGCTTGCGCAGCGTCTCGGAGCCCGCACCCTCGATCCCGTCGATGCGCTGCACCGGCGACTGCGCGAGGTCGCCGAGGAAGTGGCGGTCGACGCCGGTGTTCCGGTGCCTGCGCTGTATATCCTCGATGAGCCATCGATCAATGCGCTGGCCAGCGGCGAGCGGCCGGCAGTCGCCGCGGTGATCATCACGCAAGGTGCGCTCGAGCAACTCGATCGCGCGCAGTTGCAAGGCGTGGTGGGACATGCGATCGCGCGCGTGCTGGATGGCGATGCCGCCATGAGCTCGCAGCTCACCTCGGCGCTGTATGGCTTGTGCTGCGTGCGTCTTGCCGGGCTGTATCTGAGCGATCGCGCGCTCGACAGCGGGCTCGGTTACGACGGGCCCGCGCTCACGCCGTCGCTTGCGCGGCTCGCCCGCAGTTGCGGCGTCGCGCTCTCGATCATCGGACTGCCCGGCATGTGGGCAGCGCAACTGGTCCGCGCCGGGATAGGACGGCAGCGCCAGTTCCTGGCCGATGCGATTGCGGTGAGAATCACGGGCGATCGCGACGGATTGGGGAGCGTGCTGCGCCGTATCGCCAGCGAGCGCATCGCTCGCGATGAGGACTGCAGGTCGAATCCTGCGCTCGCCGGGGCAGCGCGAGTGGCGGGCGAGCGCCGCGGGCGCGGTGGGTATCGAGCGCTGGTCGTCGATTTCATGATGATCCGACCGTCCGGCGAAGGCTGGGAACTCGACCCACACGGTTCACTGGCAGCACGGATCGGCCAGCTCTACGGGCGCCCGATGCCGCCGCTGCGGCGGCGCAGCAGCGGCGCACACGGTGCGGCCGGTGCACAAGGTGCACACGATGCAGACGCCGCGCCGCGCGCCGTGCAGGCACAATCCGGCGCGCGGTCCCTGACATCGCGCCGTTTCTCATCGGCACCCTTGTTCAGGGCCCTGTTCGCCAGCGCAGGGCCGGTTCGTGCGCCATCACCTGCTGCGTATTGCCCCGATGCCACGATCGTTGCCGAGAATACCTGGGGCGCCACGCTCGTAACGGCAAGCGCCTGGGGCGCTGCCGCGACCGCCCGTCCCTGGAGCGGCGCGTCGGCGGGCGCCGATCCGGAATTCTGCGCGCCGGCCGCCCAGTTCCCGGACGACGCCTCGAGGCTGACTTCTGAAGACATGCGGCACTGGTCTGAGACGATCGCGATTCAAGGCGACGATCGCCCCGCCGGGGTTCCCTTGTCGGCGACACCGGCGGCCGCGCTCATCGCACGACTGCGCTCGGCAACGATCTCGCGCGAGGAGGCCGCGCGTTGGCTATGCACACTCGTGACAGGCGCGATACCGGGGGCGAGCGGAGCTGAAAACGATCTGCGCGTGGCGGCGGCGCTGCGCTGGCTGCTCTCGCCTGCCGGGGGGTCGATGCGCGTGCCAGTGCTCGAATTGATGTTCGCGCGATCCAGACGCTGGAGCAGCGCTCACCGCGCGGAAATGCTCGAGCGCTGCCGGCTCGTGCTGGAACGACACGGTCGGATCGAGTCGGCCGAGTGGGTCCACTACGCGCTGGCACGGCACCGGTTGCTCTCCGGCCAGGCCGGAACGCCGGGAACCCCGGTGACGCCAGGGACGCGCGACGTGGCGGATTCGCGAAGCGCCACGCCGCTGAGCCGGCGCTCCAGGCACAGTCGCCCACTGGCTACCCTCTTTGCAATGGCCGCCACGATCGGGGAAGCGTCTGCGCGCATCACGCGCGATACGCTCGCCCAAACCGCGGCGATGCTCGCAGTCCAGCCGCCGGCCGCGACGCCCGACGACCTCGACACCACGCAGCTTGCCGACGCGCTCGAAAGCCTCGTTTCACTGCCGTCGCTGGACAAGCCGATCCTGCTGCGCATGCTCGCGCGAATGGCTCGAACGCCGGGCGACCCGCATTTCGAGGCGTTCATCCGGGCGGTTGCCGCGGCGATCGACTGCCCGATGCCTCGCCTGTCCCGCGCCGCCGTTCCGGATTGCGAAAACAAGGCGCCCCTGAGCCGAGACGCCTAGTTGTGGTGCTTGACGGTCACGCAGCCGCAGCGATACGCTCACGGGCTGCCCCCGGCAGATTACAAGGAGACATTGCATGAAGCGTCGCTCGTTGATGGCCGCCGCGGCTACTGCCGCCTTATCGGCAGTACTGGTGCCCCTGCCCGCCTTCGCGCAGCCCGGGCCGATCCGGATCGGTGTGCCGACCGCCGTGCAACTCCAGGTCGGCCGCGACACGCAGGCTGCGGTCACAATGGCGATCGAGGAGATCAACGCCAAGGGTGGCGTGCTCGGTCGCCAGCTCGAAATGGTGGTCGCAGACGAGACCGAGAATCCGGAAACCGGCATCAACGCGATCAAGAAGCTCACTGCCGAGGAGAAGGTCAACGTGCTGATCGGCGGCTACACCAGCGGTGTCACGCTGGCGCAGTTGCCGCACATTTCGCGCGCCAAGACCATCTATCTGGGCATCGGGGCCGCTTCGCCGGCGACCAACGCCAAGGTGAAGACCGACTACGACGACTACAAATACATTTTCCGGGTCGGCCCGATCAATTCCGCCCACCAGGCAGCCCAGCTCACCACGTTCCTGTCCGAATTCGTTGGCGGCGAGCTCGGGCGTAAGAAGGTCGCGATCGTCGGCGAGAATGCCAAGTGGGTGCAGGGCCTGGTGCCGATCCTGAAGAAAGGGGCCGAGGCCGCCGGCACAAAGGTCACTTTCACCGAGTTGTTCGACACCAAGACCTCCGACTTCTCGCCCTTGTTCTCCAAAGTGCGCGACTCCGGAGCCGAATTCATGGTGGTCATCCTCTCGCATGCCTCGAGCGACGTCATTGCCAAGCAGTGGTACGACGCACGCTTCCCGATGCCCTACGGCGGCGTCGATGTCAAGAGCATGGACGGTGATTTCTGCGAGCGGGTCGGCGGCAAGTCCATCTCCGAGTACGCCGGCAACTTCGCGGTGCGCGCGCCGATCACCCCCAAGACGATCCCGTTCTTCGACGCGTTCAAGAAGCGCACCGACCGCACGCCGGTGTACACCGCCTATGGCGCCTACGACGCGGTGCACATCTACGCCGAAGCCGTTGCGAAGGCCGGCACGACTGATGTCGATCCGGTGATCAAGGCGCTCGAGAAGACCAGCTACGTCGGCATTCCGGGTGTCATCGAGTTCGATGACACCCATGACGTGAAGGCGGGCGGCAAGTATCCGAACCTGCTCTTCGCGCAGTGGCAGGAGAACTGCGACCGCCAGGTCGTGTTCCCCAAAGCGCTGCATACTGCCGAACCGATCCTGCCCCCGTGGATGAAGAAGTAACGCAGACAGGCCGTTCCTGATCGCTCCGCCGTACCGGCACTCGCCTGCGACAGCGGACCGCTGGAGCGGATCGGTGCGCCGGGGCGGACCGCGCTGGCCCGGCGCACGTGTTTCAAGCTTACTCACCGCCGCGGGGGTTCCCTTGGTCGAGATCCTGATACAGGGCGCCGTTTCCAGCGCCATCTACGCGCTGTTGGCGGTCGGCTTCACGCTGATCTTCGGGGTTGCGCGGATCCTGAACCTTGCGCATGGTTCGTTCTATGCGTTGGGCGCCTACGGCACCTATCTGCTGACCTCCTTCGGCTGGCCGCTCCTGCCTTCTGCGCTGATCTCGGTTGCCTTCGTGGCGCTGTTCGGAGTGGTCATGGAGCGGGTGCTCGTGCGCCCCATGCGACGCCGCTCGTTGCTTGCCGTGCTGATGATCACCCTGGCGGCGGCGTTGGTGATCGAGCAGGTGCTGTTCCTGACCTTTGGTTCTGAATACCGCAACGTGCCGTCGCTGGTCACGGCGAAGTACACGATTGCCGGCGTCGATGTCGCGGGCCAGCGCGTGCTGACCGTGGTCGCGGCGGTCGTGCTGATCGGCGCGCTGTGGTTGTTCATCCAGCGCACCCGGCTCGGCTCGGCAATCCTCGCGATCTCGCAGGATCCGGAGGCGGCCCAGTACATGGGGATTCCATCGGACCGGATCTTCGCGATCGTGATGGCGCTGTCGGCGGCGCTTGCTGCCGCCGCCGGAGTGCTGGCGGGGCCTTTCCTGACCGTGCAGCCGACGATGTGGCTGCTGCCGATCATCAAGGCCTTCGCGATCGTGGTGGTCGGCGGCCTGGGGTCGATTCCGGGTAGCATCCTGGCCGCGCTGATGCTCGGCTACGCCGAGACGATCGTCGCCTACACCATCTCGACCAGCTGGACCGAGATCATCTCGGTGCTCGCCACGCTGCTGATGCTGATCTTCCGGCCTGCCGGCATGTTCGGCAAGCGCGCGGCGTTCTAGCCCGGGAGATCGAGAACATGTTGATCCAGAAAATCGACCTGCTCGGCGCCGCGGTCTTCGTTTTGGTGATGGCGCTGCTGCCGCTGCTTTTCCACAATACCTACGTGACCGGCATCCTGACCGTAAGCGTGATCTACGCGATCTGGGCGGTCAGCTGGGATTTCATGTCGGGGCTCACCGGCCGGGAAAATTTCGGCCACTCCCTTTTCATCGGCGCCGGCGCCTATACCGCGGGCTTCCTGAACACGGTTTGGGGCATCAATCCCTGGTGGAGCATCCCGTCGTCGATGATCATTGCGTCGCTGTTCGCGCTGGCGGTCGGCTTTCCGACTCTGCGACTGAAGGGCCCGTACTTCGCGTTGGCGATGCTTTCCGCCTCGGTGATCATGGAGCGGCTGATGCTGATCTTCTGGGAACAGACCGGCGGCGAAGAGGGCCTGAACGGCCTGGATCCGTTGATCCACTCGCAACTGGGTTTCTATTATTTTGCGCTGGCAGCCATGGTCGTGTCCACCGCCGCGCTGGTGATGCTCGCGCGCTCGAACTGGGGTCTGATCCTGCGCGCGATCCGCGGTGACGAGGCAACCTGCCAGGCGGCCGGACTGAACGTGACGTACTACAAGATCGCATCGCTCGTGATCAGCGGCGCGGTCGCCGGGGCCGGGGGCGCCATGTACGCCCACTACCAGTTGCAGGTCAGCCCGCAGGTGTTCACCGTCGTGCTCACGATCACGGTCATCACCATGGTCTACGTCGGTGGCATGGGCTCGGTCTGGGCTCCGGCCGGCGGCGCAATCCTGCTGGTGCTGATGACCGAACTATTGCGCGATTTCGGCGAGTGGCGGCTGATGATCTACAGCGTCACCCTGATCCTCATCCTGTTCTTTCTTCCGGAAGGCTTCATCGGGCCGACCTGGGATCGGCTGAAGGCAAGATGGGCGAGATCGTCATGAGCGCCATTCTCGAAGTCAGCCACCTCACCAAGCGCTTCGGCGGATTGACCGCGGTCAGCGACGTCAGCTTTTCGGTGAAACCGGGCGAAATCGTCGGCATCCTGGGCCCGAACGGCGCGGGCAAAACCACTTTGTACAACCTGCTCACCGGGTTCATCCCACCCGATCAGGGCAGCGTCGAGTTCCTCGGGCGCTCAGTGCTGGGCATGGCCCCGCACAAGATCGTGCGTCTCGGCATCTCACGCACCTTCCAGTTGTGCCGGCCGTTCGTCGGCATGTCGGTTCTGGAGAACGTCAAGGTCGGCGGGCTCGCACAACCGCCGGTGCGCGGCGGCCGGGACGCGCAGGCCCAGTCGCTGGTCGAGCAGGTCGGCTTGGCCGGCAAGGAGCGCACACCGGTCGAAGTACTCGCCTACGGCGACCAGCGGCGCCTCGAGATCGCCCGGGCGCTGGCAATCCAGCCGAAGCTCCTGCTGCTCGACGAACCGTTCGCCGGCCTGGGCTCCGGCGAGATCGCCGACCTTTCCGCGCTGATTCGCAGGATCCACGACGAAACGGGCCTCACGGTTCTGCTTATCGAGCACAAGCTTCATGAGTTCATGAAGCTCGTCCACCGCGTGATTGCGCTGGACTTCGGCGAAGTGATCGCCGACGATGTTCCCGAGCGCATCGTCACCTATCCACGCGTGATCGAAGCCTATATCGGCGGCGGCGCCGCGCCGACGGAGGCCACCGCCGCGCCGACGGACGCCACATGACGCCGCTGCTCGAGATTCGCCGATTGTCGGTGTCCTACGGCAAGGCGATCGCCCTGGAGAACCTCTCGCTGACGATCGGCGAAGGCGAGATCGTTGCCGTGCTCGGCCCCAACGGCGCGGGCAAGTCGACGCTCCTCAAGGCGGTGTCGCGAATGCAGCCCTCGCACGGCACGCTGGCGCTGCGCGGAGAATCGCTGCAGACGCTGGCGGCACACCAGGTGGTGGGCAAGGGAATCTGCCACTGCCCCGAAGGCCGTCGGCTCTTCTCGGAGTTGAGCGTGCTGAAGAACCTCATGCTTGGCGCTTATCTGCGCAAGGGTCGGGTGGCGGTCGAGCGTGACCTTCAATTCGTCTACTCGCTGTTCCCGATCCTGCGCGAGCGCTCCGCTCAGATCGTCAATACCTTGTCCGGCGGCCAGCAGCAAATGGTCGCGATCGGCCGCGCGCTGATGGGCCACCCAGCGCTATTGCTGCTTGACGAACCGTCGGTGGGCATTGCACATCGCTTGAAGATGGAAATTTTCGAAGCGATCAGCAAGATCCGCGAGACCGGGGCCGCGATCATGATCGCCGAGCAGGACGCCCAGTCCGCCATGCGAATCGCCGATCGTGTCTACGTGCTCGAGCACGGCCATATCGGGCGCGAGGGAACCAGCGCCGAGTTGTCGAAGGACGACTACATCCGTATCTCGGCGTGGGGTGAGGGGGCATCGAAACAGCGCCGGATTGTATTTCCAATCGGAGCGGCCGTGGGGTACCTTCAAGTGCTCGAGCTCCCCCACGAGACAGCGGCGCGGACATGATCGAAATCGTGCAGATCGAGACCTTCCTGCTTGACCTCCCGACGATAAGGCGGCACGTCCTCTCGATGACGGCCATGAACCGGCAAACGGTGATGATCGTCGCGATCAACTGTTCCGACGGCATCAGCGGCATCAGCGGCATCAGCGGCATCGGCGACGGTACGACGATCGGTGGGCTGAGTGATGGCTGCGAGAGCCCGGAAGGTTTGAAACTCGCGATCGATACCTATATCGCGCCGGTCCTGCGCCCCTGCGACGCTTCGCGCCTCGGGGAGGCGATGGCGCGGATCGGGCGCGCGGTGGTCGGCAACCATTTCGCGAAGTGCGCCTGAAAGCGAGGATTGCATGCCCCTGATACGCGCCAACGGCATCGAACTGTTTTTCGATCTCACCGGCCCGCAGGACGCGCCGGTCATCGTCTTCTCCAACTCGATCGGTACCACGATCGAGATGTGGAATGCGCAGGCCGAGGCGCTGTCCGATCGATATCGCTGCCTGCGTTACGACACCCGAGGTCACGGTCGATCGGAAGTCGTCGACTGTCCCATCGGCATCGAGGATCTTGCCGACGATATCGCGGGTTTGCTGGATGCGCTCCAGATTCCCAAGGCCCATGTGGCGGGTGTTTCGCTGGGCGGCATGACGGCGCAAGCCCTGGCGGTCAGGCATCCCGACCGGGTCCGCAGCCTCGCGCTCGTGGCCACGGCTGCGTACCTGCCGCCGCCCGAGGGATGGGACGAGCGCGCTGCCACCGTGCGACGCGAGGGCATGGCCGCGATCGTCGACGCCGTGATCCCGCGCTGGTTTACCGCGCCCTACGTGGAGCGTTGCCCGCAAGAGGTGTCGGCGGTGCGGAACCGCTTTCTGCAGATGGACCCGCGCGGCTACGCCGTGTGCTGCGGCGCGATCCGCGACATGGACCTGCGAGAGTCGATCGCGTCGATCCGGGCGCCCGCCCTCATCATGGCCGGGGCAGACGACCCTGCGACGCCCGTGGCAATGATGGAGGACATCCGCCGGCGGATCGTCGATTCGGAACTCGTCGTCGTGCCGCGCGGCGCCCATCTGCTCGTCATCGAGCGCGCCGACGTGGCCAACCGGCATCTGCGCGCGTTCTTCGACAGCGCCGCCTCCAGCAGTTCCACCACGTAAAGGAAATCGCGATGTTGTTCCTGGTACGCATGGACGTCCGTATTCCTCTCGACATGCCGAAAGAGGTTGCCGACGAGATCAGGGTGCGCGAGAAGGCGTACTCACAAGACTTGCAGCGCAAGGGCAAGTGGCCACAGCTTCATCGAGTGGTCGGCGAATACGCGAATTACAGTGTTCTCGACGTCGAATCCAACGACGAGTTGCATGAGCTGCTGTCCGGCCTGCCGCTTTTTCCCTACATGGAGCTGAAGGTGACGCCGCTGGCGCGCCACCCTTCGTCGATCCATTGAACGCCCATCCGAAATACCGCCTTCAGTCGCAGCTGCCACCCGCGTTGAAGGGCAAACTGCCGACCGCCGAGCAGCTTGACGAGGCCGTGCGCTCGGTGCTCCCGACCAAGGGCGACAGCTTGAGGGGTTGCCCCGAGTTCCACGCCGATGCGCCCAAGCAGCCAGGCGAGGATCGGTTTGGTCAGCGACCCGTGCACTTTCTGTTAGCTTGGAGACTGACGCAGGAGCGTGCCCACGACGCCCGGCAGCGCCTGCCATGGCTGTAGCCGGATCGAAGGGGCCGCCCCATCATCGTCACACGTCGTCATACAAGCGGTTGACCCTGCTGCAGGCGATGTGCATCTGACAGATGCGAATGGCCTCGCGCCGTGAACGGCGTCCCGGTCGCGCCGTTGCCTGCGCCATGTCGCTCAGACCACGCCCGCCGCTTGCGCCTGTTCGTCGGCGTGATACGAGGAGCGCACCATCGCGCCGACCGCGGCATGCGAAAAGCCCATCGCGCGGGCCTCCTCGCCGTACATCCGGAACACGTCGGGGTGCACGTAGCGGCGCACCGGCAGGTGCGCGTTCGAGGGCGCGAGGTACTGGCCGACGGTCAGCATGTCGATGTCGTGCTCGCGCATGTCGCGCATCACGGCAAGGATCTCCTCGTCGGTCTCGCCCAGGCCGACCATCAGGCCCGACTTGGTCGGCACGCCCGGCGCCCGGCGCTTGAACTCCTGCAACAACTCGAGCGAATGGGCGTAGTCGGCGCCCGGCCGCGCCTCCCGGTACAGGCGCGGCACCGTTTCGAGGTTGTGGTTCATTACGTCCGGTGGTGTGGCCTGGAGAATCGCCACGGCGCGCTCCAGGCGACCGCGGAAATCGGGGACCAGCACCTCGATCTTCGTGCCCGGCGACAACTCGCGCGTGCGCGCGATGCAGTCGGCGAAGTGCTGCGCGCCGCCGTCGCGCAGATCGTCGCGATCGACACTGGTGATCACCACGTAGGACAGTCGCAGCGCGGCGATCGTTTTCGCCAGATTGTCGGGCTCCTCGCGGTCGAGCGCATCCGGCCGGCCATGGCCGACATCGCAGAATGGGCAGCGCCGCGTGCACTTGTCGCCCATGATCATGAAGGTGGCCGTGCCCTTGCCGAAGCATTCGCCGATGTTCGGGCAGGACGCCTCCTCGCAGACCGTGTGCAGCTTGTGCTCGCGCAGGGTCTGCTTGATCTCGTTGAAGCGACCGGCGCTGGAACCGGGCCGCACGCGAATCCATTCCGGCTTGCGCAGCACCTCGGCGACGGGAACGATCTTGATCGGGATGCGCGAGGTCTTGGCCGCCGCCTTCTGCTTGGCGGAAGGGTCGTAGGCACCGGGCGGGAGCGACGCCCCGGAACGCGTGGCGGCGCCTGCTTGCGCGTCCGGCGCCGCCGTCGAACCGACGGCGGCCGACAGCCGCGCCGGATCCCGCGCGGACGAGGCGAGCGTTGCCGAGACGTCGACGGGAGAATTCGATGCAGAGGAGGTCATGAGCAGCCTTCGATGAGGTCGGCAAGCGCGGCGCCCAGGGTGGCGGCCACGGTGGACAGGTCGACCGCGCCGACCTGGGTGCGCAGATCCGTTACTGCGAGCCCGGGAAAGCCGCAGGGATCGATTCGCGAAAAGGGTTCCAGATCCATCGCGACATTGAGTGCCACGCCGTGGTACGTGCAGCCGCGCGAGACCTTGATCCCGACCGAGGCGATTTTAGCCCAGGGCGCGCCGTTGGCCGTCGATACGTACACGCCCGGTGCGTCTTCCCGTGGTTTCGCCATCACCTTGTAGCGTGCCAGCGTTTCGACGACCGCGCGCTCGATCAGGTGAACGAAGTCGTGAACCCTGATGCGCCGACGCCGCAGGTCGATCAGGGTGTAGGCCAGCGCCTGCCCCGGCCCGTGGTAGGTGACCTGGCCGCCGCGTTCGGTTGGCACGACCGGAATGTCGCAAGGCGCGAGCAGATGCTGTGGCCTCGATGCGTGGCCGAGCGTGAACACGGGCTGATGCTCGATCAGCCAGATCTCGTCAGGCGTGCCGGGCGTTCGCGCCCCGGTGAACGCTTGCATCGCGGCGAGCGTTTCCTGATAGTCGGCGTGCCTGAAGGGTTGAACGAGGGGGCGGCTCAGAGCACGACCTTGACGAGCGGATGCGCGGCAAGCTCACGATAGAGCGATTCCAGTTGCCGGCGCGACTGCAGGTGAACGCTCAGCGTGAGACTGAGCCAGTTGCTGCGCGCCGAGCTGCGCAACTCGATGGTCGCCGGATCGAACTCCGGGACGTGAGCGCAGGTCAGTTCGGCGATCTGCTGGGCGAAGCCGTCGACGCGTCGGCCCATGACCTTGATCGGGAAGTCAACCGGAAACTCCAGCAACTGCTCGAGCCGATCGAATGCTCCTTTCAGGTCGGCGGGCTTGCTATCGTCATCCGGCGCGGGCGGCGCCAGCTCATCGGCATCCGTCTGGTCGTCGGTCATGGGGCTTTTGCCTCCTGCGAGGCCTTTGCCTGCGGCGATGCTTTGGCCTCCTGATACGCGGCGTACAGTTTCGCAAAGACCGGCCCCGGCCGCCCGCTGCCGACCGGCTGGCCGTCGAGCGAGGTGATCGGCAGTATTTCCTTGGTGGCCGAAGTGAGCAGGAGCTCGTCGGCCAGCAAGACCTCGCGGCGAACCACGCGCCGCAACTCGAAGGGAATGTGACAGCGCTGGCAAAGCTCGCTCATCAAGCCGTAGCGGATGCCCTCCAGAACCAGGTTGTCCTTCGGCGGCCCCAGCACCTGGCCGTTGCGCACCACCCAGATGTTGCTTGCCGAGCCTTCGGTGAGGAATCCGTCGCGGAACATGATGCATTCGAAGGCGCCCGCGTCGATGGCGGACTGACGGGCCAGCACGTTGCCGAGCAGCGAAGTCGACTTGATGTCGCAGTGCAGCCAGCGCTCGTCAGGCAGGCTGATCGTCGCCAGACCCTTCTCCCGCAGTTCGGCCGACGGCGGGATGAATTCGCTCGCCATCGCGAAGACGGTCGGGGTGATGCCTTTCGGGAAGGCATGGTCGCGCTTCGCCACGCCGCGCGTGATCTGCATATAGACGAACTGATCCGGCCACGGGTGCCGGGCGATCAGTTCCTCGACGAGCCGGGACCACGCCTCAGGCGCGAGCGGGTTGCTGATGGCGACCTTTGCGAGGCTGCGCTCGAGCCGCGCCAGGTGCTGCGGCCAGCGGAAAGGTCGCCCGCCATAGGCCGGCACCACTTCATAGATGCCGTCGCCGAAGATGAACCCGCGGTCGAGCACCGGGACCCGCGCTTCCTCGATCGGCAGGAAGTCGCCGTTCAGGTAGACGATCTGTCGGGCGGTCATTTCGCGAACATCAGGCGAAGGCTGTCCCAGGAGCGACCGAACCAGCCGGCAGGCTCGACGGCCGCGAGCGCCACCAGCGGGCGCTCCGCGATGACTTTGTCCTCGAGCTTCACGCGCAGCGTGCCGATCCGCTGGCCCTTCGAAATCGGCGCCACCAGCGGTTGTATGCGTTCGACTTCGCCGCTGACCTGATTGCCGTGTCCGCGCGGCACCGTGACGACCAGATCGCTCTCGAGTCCTCCGGCAACGGTGTCCGCGCTGCCTTTCCAGACCTCGTACTCGCCGCTCGGCTGGCCTTTGGCCTGGACGCGAACCGCATCGAAGTTCTGGAACCCCCAGTTCAGGAGCTTTTGCGATTCGATCGCCCGCACCGCCTCGGAAGTGGTGCCCAGCACGACCGACAGCAGGCGCCGCTCGAAGCCGGCGCCGGGTTGGTCGCGATTGGCCGATGCGATGAGGCAGTAGCCGGCCGCCGCAGTGTGACCGGTCTTCAGGCCGTCGACGCTCGGATCGACGAACAGCAGCCGGTTGCGGTTCGGCTGGCGGATATTGTTGTAGGTGTACTCCTTTTTCGAGTACATCGGATAGGAGTCCGCATGATCCTCGATCACCCGCATACCGAGCAGGGCCAGGTCCCGCGCGGTGGTGTAGTGCTCGGGGTCGGGCAGGCCGGTGGCATTGCGGAAGTGGGTGTTTTTCATGCCCATGCGCTGCGCTTCGCGATTCATCTGCTCGGCAAAGCTCGCCTCGGTTCCGGCGACTGCTTCGGCCAGGATGATCGATGCGTCGTTGCCCGACTGGACGATCACCCCGTTGAGCAATTCCTCCACGGTTGCCGGTTTGGCCGGATCGACGAACATGCGCGAACCGATTGCCTTCCAGGCAGCCGGCGATACCTGGGGCCGTGCGTCAAGGGCAAGCCGCTTTTCCAGGATTGCGTTGAAGACCAGGTAGGCAGTCATCAACTTGGTCAGCGATGCCGGCTCGATTTTCATGTCGGGTTCGTGCGAGGCAAGCACTTGCCCGCTCGTGACATCGAGGAGGAGCCAGGAGCGCGCGGCGATTGCCGGCTCGGCCACCTGCGCGACTGCAGGCGGTGCCACCAGCGCCGTCAGCGTAACGAAAGGGACGACGAGTACGACAATCAGGGAACGAAACGAACGGTACATCGACTAAAGCCTCTCGTGATTCGGGCGGTGGGCGGCAGATCGGCGACTGCAAGGGGGGTGTGCCGGACGCGCACGATGGCGGCCGCAAGCGGCCCCCTGCAAGAGCAAAAGCGGAATTATAGGACGCGCGCGGCGCCGGGCGTCGCGGGCACCGATGAATCGTCGAAGCAATGCGCCAGCTCACTGGGTCGCGGACTTGAGCTGCTCGAAAACAGGACGCACCGCGGCAACGATACTGCGCGCTGCGACGTTGCCGTGGCGGTACAAGACCGCATCGACCGCTTCGCGAAGGACCCGCCGCAGCACTTCCACGTTCACGCAGTCGGCAACCCGAGCGTCCCAGACATGGCCGTCGACGCCCAACCGGGCGCCGAACACGCCCTGCAGGCGCTGCCTGGCGGCCAGCAGCGCTGCCCGTTCTGCCGCCTGGCGTGCCAGGCGCACGGCTTCGTCGGGCGCTTCGGCAAGGCCGGCTGCCTCGATCAAACCCAGCGCAAGCAGTTCTTCGGCCAACCCGTCGAACTCTCCGACCCGCGCGAATTGCGACAGCAGCCCGACCGTGCGCCGGGCATCGATCAGGATCAACATCCGGCGCGCGCTGGGCGACAGGTCGCAGCAGCGCGCCGTTGTTTCAGCCTCGCCCGCCGCAGTGCGCGCGTAGATCAGCCGCCGGGCTTCAGTGCCCTGCGAGTCCGGTGCTGTCATGCCCGACGGCCTCGATGACCAGTCGCTTGATCAGAGGCAGGCGGCGGTGAAAGAAATGGTCGGCGCCCGGGAGCACGATGATCGGCAAGCCCTGCGGGCGCGCCCAGTCGAACACCGACTGCAGCGGCACCGTCTCGTCGAGCTCGCCGTGGATCACGACCGTGTCCTGCGGCACCGGTTCCACCGTGAAGCGCGAAACCGCCGGGCCGATCAGCACCAGCCGCGAGGCCGGCTCGCCAAGTTCACGCAGGCGTGCGGCAACGCGCGTCTGCACGAAGCTGCCAAACGAAAAGCCGGCAAGGACGAGCGCGGCTGCCGCCCGCGCGTCGATGCCGTCGTGGTTGCGCGCGGCGCGCACCACGGCGAGCAGATCGTCGGTCTCGCCACGCCCCTCGTCGTGTACGCCAGCGCTGTCGCCGACGCCGCGAAAATTCGGCCGCCAGCATGCGTAGCCGAGGGCCAGCAACGCACGAGCCAGGGTTTGCACGACCTTGTTGTCGCGGGTGCCGGCGAACAGCGGGTGAGGGTGCGCAATCACTGCGACGCCGGTCACGCGGCCGCTTGGCAGGTCGAGCGTGACGTCGATCTCTCCGACCGGGCCGGGGATCGTGAAGATGCGGGTGGCGGCGTTCATCAGATTCTCAGTCGTTCGACCGGCTTGCCGCCGATGAGATGCGACTCGATGATCTCGTCGATGTCGGACTCATCGATATAGGTGTACCAGACGCCCTCCGGGTAGACGACGATCACCGGCCCTTCCTCGCAGCGGTCGAGGCAGCCTGCGCGGTTGATCCGGATCTGGCCCTCGCCGTTCAGGCCGAGCGCCTTGATCCGCTTTTTCGCGTACTTCTGCAGGCGCTCGGCGCCATGGCAGGCGCAACTCGCGCGCGGCGGATCGCGCTCGTTCACGCAGAAAAACACGTGGTGCTCGTAATAGTTGCTCATGATCAGGCAATTATAGGTCGGTCACCGTAGCGGCGCAGGCGCAGGAAGCACCAGCCGATCGCGGCGAACGGCCAGACGATCGCCAGCGCGCGCAGCAGGCCGTTCAGGTTCACCCAGCCGCCCTGGCGCCAGCTCGCCATCGTTGAAAGGAAGTAGACGTTCGGCGGCGACAGGTTGGCGAGCAGAGTCGCGCAGATCAGTGCCGCGATCGCTGCGAGCAGCCGCGACCGGGGCTGCCACCACACGGTCAGGGTCAACAGCAATGCACCGGCCAGCAGTCCGCCCTGGGCGCCGGCCGACAGCCAGGCGAGCGCGTGCGGGGTGCCAAGCAGGTTTGCGGTCGCCGACGACTTGGCCGAGGCCGCGAGCACCAGTGGAATCGAAATCGCCCAGCCGGTCGTGGTGCGAAGCAGTTCGCGAGCCAGTAATCCGACCGCCAGCAGGGTCGCGGCGACCGCGACCGCTTCGGCCAGCGGCTGATAGCGCGCCGCCAGGTGCAGCGAGGCGAGCCAGGCGTCGGACCGGGGCGCCACTGCCGCGAGGAGCGGCGCCAACTCGCCGCTGGCCAGGGCAATCGGCTGGGGATGCCATTGCACGGCGATCCACAGAGCGAGCAACAGGACGCCCGATGCCGATCCGGGAGCCAGCGCCAGGGCCCGGGCCAGCGCACCGGGCCAGGCCTCGATTCGCTGCAGTCCGAGAGCAGCGGCAAGGGCGGCGCCGACGCAGGCGCCCGCGCTGTTCGCAAGCAGGTCGGTCAGCGACGAGACGCGCGCGGGGAGCAGGGTCTGGAGCGCTTCGAGGCTGCAGGAGAGAAGAGCGGCGCCGGCTAGCGCGAGAAGCGACGCCGCGAGTACCGGGAGACGCCGGCCGAGCCAGGCGGCGCCGAGAAGCCCGAGCGGGACATAGCCGGCGATGTTGAGCAGCAGATCCTGCCAGGTCCAGTAGCGCGGCCACGGCTCGCTCAGAAACGCGAGCATCGACACCGCGGGAGCGCGCCAGCCGGCCCACGGATACAGCGTTGAGTAGATGATCCCGGCGATACATGTTGCCAGCCAGACGGCGAGATAGGAGCGCGGCCGGCGCAACGCACGAGCCGGATGAGCCCGTGAAGGCACGGCGAAACGGGTCATGGATGCCCGCAGGGTAGGCCATCGAGTTCCGCAGGATATGATTCCCGGCACATGGCCGCAATCGACATCGACGGGATTCGCAGCGCAGCGGTGTGCGGGCCGCTTGCAATCGAGGCAGTCGAACAAACCGGATCCACGAACCGCGTGCTGATGGACACTGCATTCCAGGCGGCGCCGGCTGCGCCGCGGCTGCTCGTGACCGCCCATCAGAGCACCGGCCGTGGCCGGCGCGGACGTCACTGGATCATGGAGCCGGGCCGCTCGGCGGCGTTCTCGATTGCGATCGAGCGCTTTGCCGGGGGGCCTCGCCCGCCGGTCGGCCTGTCGATCGCCGCCGGCGTGGCCGGCGCCCGCGCGCTTGCCACGCTGGTGCCGGAGGTGCGCCTGAAGTGGCCGAATGATCTGCAGCGGGCGGGGCGCAAGTTCGGCGGGATTCTCGTCGAAAGCCGGCGGGGGCCGGGGGGCCTGCCCGGCGCTTTGCCCGTGGAGCGTTTCGTGATCGGCATCGGCCTGAACCTGCTCGCGCCACAAGATCCCGAAGAACGGATTGGTCAACCCGCCACCGGCCTGTTCGAGGGCGGCGAGCTTCCTGTGCCGGCCGAACTCGTCATCGGACGCGTTGCCGCGGCGATCGTCGACGCTACCCGGTGCTTCCTGGACGAAGGACTCGAGCCGTTTCGCGAGGACTGGGATCGGTTCGACGCGCTGCGCGGCGAGCAGGTCGCGTTGCTCGAGGGCGCCCGCGTGCAGACCATAGGCATCGCGCGGGGCATCGACGACAGCGGCGCGCTGTTGCTGGAAACGGGCACGGGGATGCAGGCGGTGACTTCCGGCGACGTCTCGGTGCGTACGACGCAAGCGTTGCGATCAGCGCGGCAACCGCGTAGCGCGTCCTGAACAGCCGCTCGGGCCGGCGAGAGACCCATCACCGGTGCGCGCGGATCCGCTCGATCAGATCGGTGGTCGAGCGCTCGAAACGGAAGGGGATGGAGCGGACGACGCCTCCCCAGGTCGCCATTTCACGCGCGCCGACAATCTCGGCGACGGGCCAGTCGCCCCCCTTGACCAGCACGTCCGGGCGCAGGGCTACGACGAGCGAGAGCGGCGTGTCTTCGTCGAAGGAGCACACGAGCGAGGCCGACTCGAGCGCGGCGATCAGCGCCGACCGGTCGGCCAGCGGATTCACCGGTCGGTCGGCGCCCTTGGCCAACCGGCGCACCGAGTTGTCGCTGTTCAGCGCCACGACCAGCGAGGCGCCGAGGGAGCGCGCTTCGGCCAGATACGTCACGTGGCCGCGGTGCAGGATATCGAAGACGCCGTTGGTGAACACGAGGGGCCGCGGCAGCACGGCGGCGAGTTCGACGAGTTTGCCGGCGGCGACGATCTTGCGTTCGAAACCGGGTACGCCGGGGGCCGACATGCGCTCAGGCTTCCGGTTCGGCGCCTCGGGGCTCCACGAACAAGGTAAGCACCCCGGTGTAGCCGTAGAGCCGGTCGCCAGCGATCTCGCCGTTTGCGAAGAACCCGACCAGGGGCACCTCGCCCAGGTTGTGCGCGATGATCTGCAACTCGGCCCCCGGTGCGCCGAACAGATGCGCACCGCGGGCCACGCACGTCACGTAATGAGCGCCGAGCACGCGTAGCGCTTCGCTCTCGACTTCCTCGCGAAGATCCGTGCAGATCCGCACGAGGTCGGCTCGCGCGGCCCGTTGATCCCGGGTGCAGAACACGGCTCGCTGCCCGGGTTGCGGCGTTGCCGCCACCGCCAGCAGCCGGTTCGTCGGATCGATCCCGACCAGGTTGCGCACGAGATAATCGCCGAAGCCGAAGCCGCGCGGCGCCTCGGGCGGCGCAAACCCGACCATCAGTCCCCGTGTCAGCCGCTCGGTGGGTAGTGCGCGCAGGATCTCGTCGCCGTCGCGCGAGGCGCGCGCTTCGGCCGGCACGCCGAGATCGTCCAGCAGGACATCGAGCGCGGGACGGCCGTCGAGCGACTGGATGTAATGTGAGCTGCAGGCCGAAATGGTGTGTTCGGGGCCCAGGGGCGAGCAGCCCTGCGTGACACGCGAGCGAAGCATCACCTGGGCGCCGAAAGCCACGCCCGAGATGCCGCCCGAAACAACGTCGCTGGCGAGTTGGAGCGTCGGGCCGGACTCGCCACCGACCACTCCGCCGAACAGATGGCCGTCACGCGTATGCAGCGCCAGATCGCCGAGCAATTCGGCAAGATCGGGCGTGGCCGGGTCGGCATGCACCAGCGCGGCCTCGATGTCTTCGGAGGAGGAGGGAGCGCCAGCCAGCTTGCCGCCCAGGCGGGCACGCCCCGAAAACACCCGGAAGGTGTTGCCGGGAAGGTCGCAGATCATCACGGCCAGCGCCGGTTCGTCGTGGTATTCGACGTCGGTCGCACAGACCCCCTGCGCACTCGCACCGACCCAGTCGAGGCCGGGCAGACGGCTGATCAGCGTGTCGCGAATTTCACCGAGCCGCTCGGCGAGCGGATCGGTCACGTATAAAATGCCGAGCGCGCGGCCCGCGGCGAACGAGGCCTGAGCGTTTTGAGCATCGAGTTGCGCCAGCACGCGGTCAACCGCCAGCCGCCAATCGGGATGGGTTGCATGTGCGTAGCGAAAGTGGGACATCGACGTCAGCTTTCAGATGTCGGGCGCCGCGGTGACGAACCTGCTGCCCGTTTTTTTCCGCCACTGCCCGCGGCCAGTCTCCTGCGAAACGTCTGGATCTTGCGCTTGGAGCTTGCGCCGGCCGCACCCGCGGGCGCTTTTGCCTTTGCCCTTGCCCTCGCCTTCGTCTTGCCCGCGTCGGTCGGTGCAGGCATGTTTGCCAGCGCCGCCGCGGCAACCTGGTTGAACTGTTGCTGCAGCGTGTCCCACCATGCCATCGGATTCATTCCCGGCACCTGCCCGAGTGCGTCCGCGACAGGGGCCGACGTGGCGTTTCCCGCGTTGGCGTCCGGTGCCGCGAAAGCAGGCGGTGGCGGCGCTTCGGCGCGGTCAGGCGCCTGCCGGGGCGCCTGGGGGATCCTCGCGTTGCCCGCTTCGGTCGGCGCGGGCGCGCTCGCCAGCGCCGCCGTCGCCACCTGGTTGAACTGTTGCTGCAGCGCGTCCCACCATGCCATCGGGTTCATTCCCGGCACCTGCCCGAGTGCGTCCGCGACAGGGGCCGAGCCGGCGTTTCCCGCGTTGGCGTTCGGTGCCGCGAAAGCGGGCGGTGGCGGCGCGTTGGCGCGATCGGGCGCCTGCCGGGGCGCCTGTTGGAGCGAGAAATGAGGCCAACCCTGGCTCGGTCCCGCCGATCCTTCGACCGCGGCGGTGCGGCTCGGGGCGGCCGAGGCGGGGGCCTGCGCTGCGGCCGGCATCGCAGACATCATTGCCTTGCCCGTGGCGCCGAACGCATGCATCGCGGTCAGCGTGTGCTGCTGGATTTCGAGCGCCTGGATGGTCCCGCGCAGCATGGTCAGGTTCATGACCAGCCACTGCTCGACCGTCTTGAGCTCGGCGACTCGACGCTCGAGCTCGTCGGGATCGATCGTCGGCGCCATCGAGGGCGGCAGCGCGAACGAACCCCAGGCCTTGCGCATGGCTTCCATCGTATCGAAGAGACCGCCGCTGCCTGGGCTGCTGCCGGGCAGCCCCATCGAGGGGAGATCTCCGATTCCGAAGGGATTGGGCATCATCGACTCCGAGTTGCATCTTGCTTTGTAAAATAGCATGGTGAACCTTACGTGACCTTACGCGAGAGCGACGCGTCCGTATACTGCAAAACGCCTGGAGCCCGATTCGCCATGTCCGATACTGAAACTCTGCGCCGGATCCTCACGACCAGCCGCACGATCGCGGTGGTTGGGCTGTCGACTGACCCGCGACGCCCCAGCAACGCCGTCGCGACCTATCTGCAGGCGCGCGGCTACCGCATCGTTCCTGTGAACCCGAAGTACGACGAAGTTCTGGGCGAGCGCTGTTACCCGTCGCTCACTGACATCCCGGAGACGGTCGACCTCATCGACGTTTTTCGTCGCACCGAAGACGTCGCCTCGATCGCCCGCCAGGCGGTTGAAATAGGCGCGAAGACGTTCTGGCAGCAGATGGGGGTGGCCAACGAAGAAGCCGACCGGATTGCGCGCCAGGGTGGGCTCGATTCCGTCATGAACCGCTGCATGAAGACCGACCATTCGCGGCTGATCGGCTGAGCTCCAGGCGCGCCGCGATGGCGGCGCGGTCGAGTTGACCGCGCAAGCCGATGCACACGAGCCTGCCGCGCGCCGGGTCGGCATGCCCGGATTCGCGCACTTCGGTTCGTGATCCGACCAGTTGAAGCGATCTCGGAGTTCCATCGCGATCGCGCATCAGGCCTTTCGCTCTTACCACACCCAGCGCCGGATCGACGAGCTCGAGGGCCAGCCGCCGCAGGTCGACGGCGTCGGCCATCTCGAAGCTGACGCTGCTGAAGCGCTCGGCGGCCGGCGCTCGGACCGGGCGCAGGCGCACGTCCTCGCCGCCGTCGTCGGCCAGGCCATCCGCACTGAGCGGCCCGCTCGCTGAGAGCAGGCCGTGCGTTGCGGACGACCCAGCGAGTCTGCCGTGCCGGGCGCCGGCCTCGGGCTCCTGCATCCCGAGGATCACCGCGGCGGGCACCGAGCCCTGCGTGGCGTGGACGATGCGCACGCCGGGCGCCTGCGCTCGCAGCCACCCATCGAGGCTGGCCGCGGCTCCCGCGTCGACGAGGTCGAGCTTGTTGGCCACGATCAGGTCGGCTTGCGCAAGTTGCGCGCACACCGTGTCGCCGACATAGCGATCGGAGGCCCGCTCGCGCACGGTCTCGGCATCGACGACGACGATCACCGCGTCCATCTCGAGCGCGGGGACCAGGCCTACCGTGAAGGCCACTGACCCGGGCAGCGCCACACCGCTGGTTTCGATCAGGATATGGTCGGGTGGCATCGGGCGCTGCGGCAGTTCGAGCAAGGCTGCGACCAGGTCGCTTCCGACGCTGCAGCACACGCAACCACCCGCCAGGTTCAACACATTGCCGTCGCGCGACTCGATGAGATCCGCATCGATGTTGATGTCGCCGAAGTCGTTGACCAGCACCGCGAGCCGCAAGCCACCGGTATCGCGCAGCAGGTGGTTGAGCAGGGTTGTCTTGCCGACCCCGAGATAGCCGCCGAGAATGGTGACGGGCAGGCTCACGAATCGCCCGCGGCGACTGCCCGCCCGTTGGCCACTATGCCCCAGACGCCGACGTCCTTCAGCGCCTCGGGAGCCGCCTCCATCGGATCACTTTCGAGCACGGCGAAGTCGGCCCGTTTGCCGACCTCGATCGAACCGATCTCGTCGTCGAGCTTCAGTGTGTAGGCGGCGCCCAGGGTGATCGCGCGCAGCGCATCGGCAACGCTGATGCGCTCGTGCTCGCCCATCGGTCGACCGCTGGATGTGATGCGGTTGACGGCGCACCAGGCGGTGAACAGCGGGCCGAGCGGTGTCACTGGTGCATCGGAATGAATCGCGAAGGGTACGCCGCTGGCGATCGCGGTGGCGCAGGCGTTCATCCGTTCGGCCCGCTCCGGTCCCACCGTCTGCTCGTAGTGCGCATCACCCCAATAGAACGTGTGATTGGCAAAGAGATTCACGCACATGCCAAGCGCGCGAATGCGGCGAAACTGCGCGGCGTCGGCGAGCTGGCAGTGTTGCAAGGTGAAACGATGGTCGGGTACCGGATGCTCGGCCAGTGCCGAGGCCATCGCGTCGAGTACCATCTCGGTCGCCTCGTCGGCATTGGTGTGGGTATGGACCTGCACGCCTTTGGCCAGCGCGAGCGCCAGCGCTGCGCGGGCTTGCTCCGGAGCGGTGTACCACAGCCCGTTGGGCGCGCCGTTGTAGTAGCCGGGCCAGCGAATGCGTGCCGAGAAGCCCTGGATCGAGCCATCGGCCACCATCTTGACCCTGCCCAGGCGCAGCCGCTCGGTGCTGTGCGCGCGTAACTCGAGCGCGCGGTCGATCAACTGCTGGGGGGATTGTCCCAGGAATCGCAGAAAGCCGACGATGCGGGTCGGAAAGCCCGGTTCTTCGGTAACGGAAAGCATCGCAGCGACCGATTCCGGGGTCATGGGTGCAGCCAGATCAGTGGCTGTCGTGACTCCCTTGCGCACGCACAACCGCGAGAACGCCCGCACCGCATCGGCATCGGCGGCCAGCAGACCGCGATCGAGGCCGACCTTGGCCGCCACCGGCGCCATCGCGTCGGGTCCCTTGCATTCGCCGGTGGGCAGGCCGTCGCGGCCCAGCGGCAGGCCCGGATGATCGATCCCCTGGCGCAGGTAGCCTGCTGCCTGCAGCGCCGGCGTGTTGGCGTTGATGATGTGCAGGCTGGCGTGGGTAATTGCAACCGGTCGGGTTGCGGAGACGCGATCGAGGTCGGCGCGATTGCAGCGCTGACCGCCGAAAAAGAGCGGATCGAGCCCCCAGCCGACCAGTGGTTGCGCGGGATCGGAGAGCTTTGCCTGCTCGCTTGCGAGTCGATCGACGACCTCCTCCATCGAACGGGCGCCCGGCCAGATTCGTCCTTCGGGATCGAGGCGGTCGTGGAAGCCCACGTAGATGAAGCGCCACAGCGCACCTTCCATCAGGTGGCTGTGACCCTCGACGAGGCCGGGAAACAGGACCTTGTCGGCGAAGCGTTCGTCCAGCGTGTATTCTCCCCAGCCGGTCAGTTCTTCGAGGCTCCCGGCGCCGAGGATCCGCCCCTCGCGTACTGCGACATGCGTGGCCAGCGGGCGAGCCGGGTTCATGGTGCGGATGCGCCGGGCGCTGAAGATCGTTGTTGCTGTCATGAGTGAGGGGCTCGGGGTTCGAAGTTCGATGGCCGCGCGAGGCCCTTGCGAGGCCCTTGCGCGGCCTGGCCGGTTCAGACCGGGACCGGCTGTGGCAGCGAACGCTTGCTGCCAGGCGCATCCCCGGAAGTGGCGTCGGGTAGCGTGACGATGGGCCGCGGCTCGCCATCGACGATGTCGATGCGCCGGCAACGCACCCAATGACCCGCAGCCACCTCACGCAGTTCCTGCTCGTTCGCCTTGCAGGCCGGCTCCACCGCCGGGCACCGGCTGGCAAAACGACACCCGGTGGGCGGGGAAATCGGGCTGGGCGGATCTCCGGTGAGCTTGATGCGGTGCGCCGCCCGCGTGCGGCCCCCCCGCACGGTGGGCACGGCCGACATCAGCGCCACGCTGTAGGGGTGCAGCGGTCGCGAGAAGAACTCGCGGCGGGGCGCACGCTCCACGATCTGGCCCAGGTACATGACCGCGATGTCATCGCAGATGTGCTCGACGACCGCCATGTCGTGCGAGATGAACAGATAAGTCAATCCGAGCTCGCGCTGCAGGCGCGCCAGCAGGTTGAGGGTTTGCGCCTGGATCGCTACGTCGAGCGCTGAGACCGGTTCGTCGCACACCACCAGTTCCGGGCTCGTGGCGAGGGCTCGCGCGATGTTGATGCGCTGGCGCTGGCCGCCCGAGAACTGATGCGGAAACAACTGTTGCTGCTCCGGGCGCAGTCCGACCGCCTGGAACAGTTCCGCAACGCGCGCTTCCCGCTCGGTCGGCGTTCCCACCGACATCAGGTCGAGCGGCGCGCGCACCGCCGCGCCCGCGCGCTGGCGCGGGTTGAGCGAGGAAAAGGGATCCTGGAAGATGATCTGCAGCCGGCGCCGCTCCTGTCGCAGCGCTTCGCCCTCCAGCAGGTGCAGAGCGGTGTCTCCCAGGCGGATCTGCCCGGCGGTGACAGGCGCGAGCCTCATCACCGCCAGGGCCGTCGTGGTCTTGCCGGAACCGGACTCGCCAACCAGCGCCAGGGTCGTGCCGCGCGCGATCTCGAAGGACACGCCGTCGACCGCCTTCACGACCTCGGGTGCGCCCGATCGCGACCATCCCGAGCGTCCGATCGGGAAGTGCACCTTCAGGTCGGTCACTGAAAGGAGCGGCTTCATGCTGACTCTCCAGGCAGCGCCGTTGCCGTTGCCGGTTCCGGTTCCGGTTGACGTGGCATTGCGGCGTTCGCTGCATCCAGGTCGCCGCGCAGCCGGGCGCGCCAGATCGCTACACCGGCGTTCCCCTCCGCTTCGCGCACCTGCGCATCCAGGAGCCAGCAGGCGGCGTTGTGCGAACCTCCGGCATCGAACATCGGCGGCATCTCGCGTGCGCAGGTCGGCATGGCATAGGGGCAGCGGTCGCGAAATGGACAGCCGCTGGCCAATTCGAAGATCGACGGCACCATGCCCTTGATCTCGACCAGTTCGGTGCGTCCTTCGCCTTGGCTGCTGCCGAGCTCGGGAAGACAGTCGATGAGGCCCTGGGTGTACGGGTGTTGTGGCGCTCCCAGCACCTCGGCACAGGTGCCCTGCTCGATCACGCGCCCGGCATACATCACGATCACTCGATCGGCCATCTCGGCGACTGCGCCCATGTCGTGCGTGATCAACATGATGGCCGTGCCCTTGTCGCTCTGCAACTCGCGCAGCAGGTCGAAGATCTGGGCCTGGACGGTCACATCGAGCGCGGTGGTCGGCTCGTCGGCGATGAGCAGGTCAGGGCGGCAGGCAAGCGCCATGGCGATCATCACGCGCTGGCGCATCCCGCCCGACAATTGGTGCGGATATTCGTCTACCCGGCGTTCGGGCGCTGGAATGCCCACCTGCCGGAGCATCTCGATGGAGCGCGCCCGAGCCTGCCCGGAGTTCATGCCGGCGTGCAGTCGCAGGGACTCGCCGATCTGGTCGCCGACCGAGAACACGGGGTTCAGGGAAGTCATCGGTTCCTGGAAGATCATCGAGATCCGGTTGCCACGCACCTCGCGCATGCGCGCCTCACTCGCCTCGAGCAGGTTTTCGCCCTGCAGCAACACGCGCCCGCCACTGATCCGGCCGGGAGGCGACGGAATCAGGCGCAGCAGGGCCAGCGCGGTCATGCTCTTGCCGCAACCTGACTCCCCGACCACGCACAGGGTCTCACCCGGATTCACATCGAAGCTGACCCCGTTGAGCACCAGCGCCGCGCCGCGGCGAGTGCGGAATTCCACGTGCAGGTCCTGCACCTGCAGCAAGTGCTCGCCGCTCATCATCGCTCCCTCAGTTTGGGGTTCAGCGCGTCATTCAAGCCGTCGCCGATCAGGTTGACCGCGAGCACCGTAACGAAGATGGCGATGCCGGGAAAGGCGACCGCCCACCAGGAGGACAGGATATATTGACGACTGGAGCCGATCATCAGCCCCCAGCTCATTACGTTGGGGTCGCCCAGGCCGAGAAACGCCAGGCCAGCCTCGAACAGGATGGCCGTGCCGACCGCCAGGGCTGCCGAGACCACCAGGGGTGGAAAGGCATTGGGCAGGATCACTTTCCACATGATGCGTGCGTTACCGGCGCCGATGGCGCGTTCGGCTCGCACGAACTCCAGACCCCGGTACCGGATGAATTCGCCGCGCGTGAGCCGCGCCGTTCCAGTCCAGCTGACGATTCCGATTGCCAGAGTCACGGTCAGCAGCGTGGGTGAAAACAGCGACACCAGGACCATTGCAAACAGCAGGGAGGGGAGCACCTGGAAGAATTCGGTGATCCGCATCAGGCCTTCGTCGACTCGGCCACCGTAATAGCCTGAGAAAGCGCCCACCGTGAGCCCGATGATCACCGACAGCAAGGCTGCCACGCTGCCGACAATCAGGCTCACGCGTCCGCCGTAGATCAGGGTGGTGAGGACGTCGCGGCCCAGGTAGTCGGTGCCGAGCCACGCTTCGTCGCTGAATGGAGGGGTCAGTGGCGCGGCGCGGATCTCGAAGGGGTCGGCCGGATAGACCATGGGGCCGAAAACGGAGATGAGCACGACCAGGGCGAGGATCACGACTCCGGCGATCGCCGAGGGGTTGCGCGCGAACATGCGCAGGGCCGCCGTTGCGGGATGCTCCGGCTTCTCGGCCTTTATGGAAAGGGGCAGTGCGCTCATGATGTCTTGATCCGCGGATCGATGAACCGGTAGCAAAGATCGGTGACCTGGTTCATCACGACCACCACGATCGACGAAAAGAGCAGCACCCCGAGGATGGTCGGGTAGTCGCGCCGCAACACCGAGTCGAAGGCGAGTCGCCCCAGCCCCGGCCAGTTGAAGACCGTCTCGACCAGGATGGCGCCGGCCAGCACGTTGCCGAATTGAAGGCCGAGGATGGTCACGACGGGCAACACGGCATTGCGCAGGGCGTGCTTGTAGAGCACCGTGCGTTCGTTCAGGCCCTTCGCGCGCGCGGTGCGAATGAAATCGCTGCCCAGGACATCGAGCATCGCGGCGCGCGAGAGCCGACTGTACTGAGCCAGGTAGACGAGGCCCAGGGTCACCGCCGGCAGCACAAGGTGGTGCAGCACGTCGACCATGTAGCCGAAGCCCATGCCGCTGGAGGCCACGTCGCGCATGCCCGCGATCGGGAACCACGGGAGCACCGATGCGAAGAGAATCACCAGCATGATCCCCAGCCAGAACACCGGGGCGGCGAACCCGAACAGCGAGAGCACGTTGATCGTCTGCGAAAGCATGCCGTTGGGCTTGCGCGACGAAAGCACGCCGAGCGCCGTGCCGATCAGGAAGGCGCCGAACACTGCGGTGATCACCAGCAACAGGGTGGCCGGCACGCGCTCGAGGATCAGGCTGGA
>CAJDTU010000017.1_pt1 | contig 49693 bp, 47 predicted proteins | sample 7389901 | NCBI WGS metagenome assembly CAJDTU01 (sample SAMEA7055649, study PRJEB34461) | soil metagenome | biome: terrestrial ecosystem; feature: Peninsula; material: soil | place: Antarctica | collected 2016
GGTGAGCAGCTTGTGCTCTTCGGTGCCGTCCTTTTTCTTGGCCGTGTGTTCCATCATCACGATCACCCGGGGCACGCCGGCAACCAGGTCCATGGCGCCCCCCATGCCCTTGACCATCTTTCCGGGGATCATCCAGTTCGCGAGGTCGCCTTTTTCGCTGACCTGCATGGCGCCGAGGATCGCAAGATTGATCTTGCCGCCGCGGATCATCGCAAACGAGTCGGCCGACGCAAAAATCGACGACCCGGGCAGGGTGGTCACGGTCTGCTTGCCGGCATTGATCAGGTCGGCATCGACTTCGTCGTCGGTCGGGAAGGGACCGATGCCGAGGAGGCCGTTTTCGGACTGCAGCCAGACTTCGATGCCCTCGGGCAGGTGGTTCGCCACCAGGGTCGGCATGCCGATGCCGAGGTTCACGTAAAAGCCGTTGCGCAGTTCGCGCGCGGCGCGCGCCGCCATTTCCTCACGATTCCAGGCCATCTGCGTCTCTCCTTATCGCGCCGGGCGCGTGGTGCGCTGCTCGATGCGTTTTTCGGGGTTCGGGTTGTGCACGATCCGGTGCACGTAGATGCCCGGCAGGTGAACCGCGTCTGGGTCGATTTCGCCGGTGGGGACAATCACTTCGACTTCGGCGATCGTGATCTTGCCGGCCATTGCAACGTTCGGATTGAAGTTACGCGCGGTGCGCCGGAACACCAGGTTGCCCGAATGATCGGCCATCCATGCCTTCACGAGCGATACGTCGGGGACCAGCGAGCGCTCCATGATGTAGTGCTTGCCATCGAACTCGCGCACCTCCTTGCCTTCGGCAACGATGGTGCCGACTCCGGTCTGCGTGAAGAATGCGGGAATGCCGGCGCCGCCGGCGCGCAATTTCTCGGCCAGCGTGCCTTGTGGCGTGAATTCCAGTTCGAGTTCGCCGGCCAGGTACTGGCGCTCGAACTCCTTGTTCTCGCCAACGTAGCTGGCGATCATCTTGTGGATCTGCCGGGTGGTGAGCAACTGGCCGAGCCCGAAGCCGTCGACGCCCGCGTTGTTCGAGATGCAGGTCAGGTTTTTCACGCCGGAGTCGCGCAGCGCGGCAATCAGCGCTTCCGGAATGCCGCACAAACCGAAACCGCCCACGGCGATCGTCTGCCCGTCTTTCACGATATCGGCGAGTGCCGCCGCCGCGCCGGGATATACCTTGTCCATCGGATTCCTTGTCGGTAGGTCGTCGAAGGTTGCGACGATTATAAGGCTCCTGCCGGCGCAGCCGGCGAGCGCCGCTAAAATGGACGGATGGCTGCCCATACACACACTCATGGTGACGACCACGACCACGACTACGACTACGGCCACGGCCACGGCCACGATCACCAGCATTCGGTGAAACCATCGGCAGCCCTGGGTTGGGCGCTTTCGATCGTGCTCGCTTTCGGTATCGTGGAAATAGCGGTCGGCATGATCAGCGGTTCGCTGGCGCTGGTCTCCGATGGCGTGCACATGCTGACCGATTCCCTGGCGCTGGCGATTGCATGGACAGCGCAGTGGCTGGCGCAGCGCCGCGCCGGTCCCACGCTATCGTTTGGCTGGGCACGCATCGAGCCGCTCGCAGCCTTCGCCAACGCGCTGCTTTATGCGGTGGTGATCGTATTCATCGTCTACGAATCGTTCGCCCGGCTGGCCGATCCGCCGTCGATCGATCCCTCGCTGGCGCTGCCGGTGGCGGTGATCGGCCTGCTCATCAACGCGGCCATCTGGAAGATCCTGCACGGCAGCCGCCACCAGTTGAATACACGCGCCGCCCTGCTGCACGTGATCGGCGATTTCGCCGGCTCGGTGATCGCGATCGCTGCGATCGCGATCGTGAAGTACACGGGCTGGATGCTGATCGACCCGCTGCTCTCGCTGGCGATCTCCACCCTGCTGCTGGTCTCCACCGTGCGGCTGGTGCGCGACAGCGGCCGGGTGCTCATGAATGCCGTGCCCTTTGGCCTGGATTCGGCCGACGTCGGCGGTGCCTTGCAGGCAATCGACGGAGTCGCCGGCTTTCACGATCTGCACGTATGGTCGATCGGCGAAAATCATGTCGCGCTCGCGGCGCACGTGCAGGTGCGGGAGATGAGCGAGTGGCCGCGGATTCTCCAGGACACCCGCAAGATGCTCGAAAGCCAGTTTGGAATCCGCCATTCGACCCTGCAGGCCGAGTCGCCAGACGAGACTTGCGCGCTCAGCAATGCGAGCTGCGGCGCCGAGACCGCAGCGCGCCGGGGGCCGCCTGTATAATCGCCCTTTACCAGCGGGAGCTCCATGACCAAATTCGTCTTCGTCACGGGGGGTGTGGTGTCCTCGCTCGGCAAGGGCATTGCCGCAGCCTCGATCGCCGCTTTGCTCGAATCGCGCGGCCTCACTGTCACCCTGCTCAAGCTGGATCCGTACATCAACGTCGATCCGGGCACCATGAGCCCGTTCCAGCACGGCGAAGTCTTCGTGACCGAAGACGGCGCCGAAACCGACCTCGATCTCGGCCACTACGAACGCTTCGTCTCCGCTCGAATGCGCCGCGCGAACAACTTCACCGCCGGCCAGATCTACGAGTCGGTGATCAAGAAGGAGCGCCGCGGCGAGTATCTCGGGCGCACGGTCCAGGTCATTCCGCACATCACCAACGAGATCCAGGCGTACATCGAACGTGGCGCCGGCGTGGGCATGGCAGGCGCGGCGCAGGTTGCCATCGTCGAGATCGGAGGCACGGTCGGGGATATCGAATCGCTGCCCTTCCTCGAGGCGGTTCGGCAGATGAGCCTGAAACTGGGGCGCGGCAACGCCTGCTTCGTTCACCTCACCCTGGTGCCGTTCATCGCTTCGGCGGGAGAACTGAAGACCAAGCCGACCCAGCATTCGGTGCAAAAGCTTCGCGAAATCGGTATCCAGGCCGACATGCTCATGTGCCGCGCGGATCGGCGGGTCCCCGATGACGAGCGCGCCAAGATTTCCCTGTTCTCGAACGTGCCGCTCGACTCGGTCATCTCGGTCTGGGATGCGACCAGCATCTACAAGATTCCGCGCATGCTGCACGAGCAGGGAGTCGATCGCACCGTTTGCGAAATCCTCCGGCTCGACACCAAGCCGTCCGATCTGTCGGTCTGGGATCATCTTGTTCACGCGCTGGAACATCCGGAGCGCGAAGTCCGGGTCGCAATGGTCGGCAAATACGTTGACCTGACCGAGTCGTACAAGTCCTTGTCGGAGGCGCTGGTTCACGCTGGCATCCATACCCAAAGCCGGGTGCGCATCGATTACATCGATTCCGAGCGCATCGAGTCCGAGGGTCCGCGAATGCTCGAGGGCTTTGATGGCATCCTGGTGCCCGGCGGCTTCGGCAAGCGCGGCGTCGAGGGCAAGATCGCGGCGATCCGCTTTGCGCGGGAGCGCGGCATTCCCTACCTGGGTATTTGCCTGGGCATGCAACTGGCGGTGATCGAGTTCGCCCGCAACGTTAGCGGGCTCGAGGACGCGAACAGCACCGAGTTCGACGCCGCCACACCCCATCCCGTGGTCGGCCTGATCACCGAGTGGCGCGACCGCGAAGGGCGTGTCGAAAGGCGCGACAGCGCCTCCGATCTCGGCGGCTCGATGCGGCTCGGCGCCCAACGCTGCCCGGTGGTGCCGGGCACTCTTGCTGCGTCGATCTACGGCGATTCGGTCAACGAGCGCCACCGCCATCGCTACGAAGTCAACAACCACTACGTGGCGCAACTCACCAGGTCGGGACTCATCGTGGCGGCCCGCACACCGGCCGAGGAACTGACCGAGATCGTGGAGTTGCCCCGCACCGGCATGCTCGCCCATCCCTGGTTCGTCGGCGTGCAGTTTCATCCCGAGTTCACCTCTACGCCGCGCGATGGTCATCCGCTGTTTCACTCATACATCGAGGCGGCGCTCGCGCGCGCCGCACACACGGGCGCCGAACGCTCGACCGAGACGGCTGCGAGCGCGGATAGCACGCTGGTGACCGATCCGGTCACCGCGGACCGGGCGCGATCTGATCCCATGACCTGGAGCCCATCATGAGGCTGTGTGGTTTCGCGGTGGGTCTGGACCAGCCGCTGTTCCTGATTGCCGGCCCCTGCGCCATCGAGAGTCTCGGGTTGGCGATCGAGACGGCCGGCCGCCTCAAGGAGTTGACCGGGGCGCTTGGCGTGCCGTTCATTTACAAATCCTCCTTCGACAAGGCCAACCGCAGCTCCGCAGCCTCGTTTCGAGGCCCGGGCCTCGATGCGGGGCTGAAGATCCTCGCCGAGGTGCGCAGCCGGATCGGTGTGCCGGTTCTCACCGATGTGCACGATATCGATCAGATCGGGCCAGTGTCCGAGGTCGTCGATGTGCTGCAGACGCCGGCTTTCCTGGTCCGCCAGACCGACTTCATCCGCGCTGCCGCAAGCGCCGGGCGCCCGGTGAACATCAAGAAAGGCCAGTTCCTCGCCCCCCACGACATGAAGAACGTGGTCGACAAGGCGCGCGCCGCGGCGATCGAGGCAGGCGGCGACGGCGAGAACATCATGGTGTGTGAGCGGGGCGCCTCGTTCGGCTACAACAATCTGGTCTCCGACATGCGCTCGCTCGCGATCATGCGCGAGACCGGCTGCCCGGTCGTGTTCGATGCCACCCACTCGGTGCAGTTGCCCGGGGGCCAGGGAACTTCCTCAGGCGGGCAGCGCGAACACATCCCTGTGCTGGCCCGCGCCGCGGTGGCTGCAGGCGTGTCGGGCGTCTTCATGGAAACCCACCCCGATCCGGCGCGCGCGCTGTCCGACGGCCCGAACGCCTGGCCGATGGATCGGATGGCCGAATTGCTGGCAACTCTGTGCCAGCTCGATGCGGTGGTGAAGCGCGCCGGTTTCGCTGAAACCGGCGTAGTCGACTCGACCCGACAGGAGCAACGATGAGCGCTTATGTGATCGCCGACATCAAGGTGCGTGATTCAGGGCAGTACCAGGAGCAGTACAAGGAATACATGGCCTTGAGCCCGGAAGCGGTTCGCGCAGCCGGTGGCGAATTCGTGGTGCGCGGCGGCACGCACGAGGTTCTCGAGGGTGGCTGGCAACCGAACCGCCTCGTGGTGCTCAGGTTTTCCAGCTACCAGGCAGCCAGGTTGTTCCACGATTCCGTCCTGTACCGCGAGGCGCGGGCCCGGCGGGCCGGCGCCACCGAGTTCTTCAACATGGTCGTGGTTCAGGGAGCGGACGAAACATGAGTTCGATTGTCGACATCATTGGCCGCGAGATCATCGATTCGCGCGGCAACCCGACCGTCGAGTGCGACGTCCTGCTCGAATCGGGGGTCATGGGCCGCGCGGCGGTGCCTTCCGGAGCCTCGACCGGTTCGCGTGAGGCGATCGAACTGCGCGACGGGGACCCATCGCGCTGGCTGGGCAAGGGCGTGCTGACGGCGGTCGAGAACATCAACACCGAGATCTCAGAGGCAATCATGGGCCTCGATGCTTCCGAGCAGGCCTACATCGATCGCACCCTGATCGACCTGGACGGCACGGACAACAAGGCGCGGCTCGGCGCCAACGCCATTCTCGCAGTCTCGATGGCGGTGGCCCGCGCGGCCGCCGAGGAATCGGGCCTGCCGCTGTATCGTTATTTCGGCGGTTCGGGCGCGATGTCGCTGCCGGTGCCGATGATGAACGTGATCAATGGCGGCGCGCACGCGAACAACAGCCTGGACATGCAGGAGTTCATGATCCTGCCGATTGGCGCTCCCAGCTTTCGCGAGGCGCTGCGCCAGGGCGCCGAGGTGTTTCACGCGCTCAAGAAGCTGATCGACGCCCGCGGCATGTCCACCGCGGTGGGCGACGAGGGCGGCTTTGCGCCCAGCGTGAAAAACCACGAGGCGGCGATCCAGTTGATCCTCGAGGCGATCGGCGCTGCCGGCTACGAACCGGGCCGCGAGATCGCGCTCGGCCTCGATTGCGCCGCCTCGGAATTCTTTCACGACGGCAAATACCGCCTGGCCGGCGAGGGACTCGAGTTGTCGTCCGGCGACCTGACGAACCTCCTGGCCACTTGGTGCGATCGCTATCCGATCATCTCGATCGAAGACGGCATGGCCGAAGACGACTGGGCGGGGTGGAAGCACCTGACCGAGGCGCTCGGCGATCATGTTCAACTCGTCGGCGACGATCTGTTCGTCACCAACACGGCGCTTTTGCAGCGCGGGATCGATGAAGGCGTGGCCAATTCGATCCTGATCAAGATCAACCAGATCGGCACGCTGACCGAAACCTTCGCCGCCATCGAACTGGCCAAGCGCTACAACTACACGGCCGTCGTCTCGCATCGCTCTGGCGAAACGGAGGACACCACGATCGCCGACATCGCAGTGGCCACCAACGCCTTGCAGATCAAGACCGGCTCGATGAGCCGTAGCGACCGGGTCTCCAAGTACAATCAACTGCTGCGCATCGAGGAGGACCTCGGCGAGGTCGCTTCGTATCCGGGACGCTCGGCGTTCTACAACCTGCGCTGAAGCAAGAAGCGGCGCTCCGGCCGCACCATGAGGAGACCCGTTCGCCCATGCGAGTGCTCGCTGTCGTCTTGTCGCTGCTGCTCGTCCTGATCCAGTATCCGTTGTGGCTGGGCAAGGGCGGCTGGCTGCGCGTCTGGGAGCTGGATCGGCAACTGGTGCAGCAACGTGGCGTCAACGGGCGTTTGTCGGCGCGCAATGAGGCCCTCGAGGCCGAGGTCGCCGATCTGCGCCAAGGGAGTCGCGCGGTCGAAGAGCGCGCCCGCTACGATCTGGGCATGGTCAAGCCTGGAGAAATCTTCGTGCAGATCAACGAGGGTCCGGGGCGTCCGTCTGTGAGCAACGGGGAGGTGCGCACCGCGGCCAACCGGCGTTGAGCGGCTCGTGCGACCGCCCTTGTTGAACCCGCGTCTGGCTGTTCTCGACCGCTCAGTGGCGAGTTATCGAGCCGGGCGCCAGTTCGCCGACTTCGGCAAAAATCATTGCGCAATCGACCGGATCGAGCCGCCTCAGTTCATTGCAGAAGTCGCAACGCACGTCGACACTGCCTCGTTCGGTGAGCACCGAATCGACCTCCTCGCGGCCGAGCAGGCGCAGCATGTCGATCACCTTGGCGCGCGAGCAACTGCACGCGAAGCGGAAATCCTTGCTATCGAACGCGTGCAGGGATTCCTGCCAGAACAGGCGCTGCAACACCTTCTCGGGCGGCAACGTAAGAAGCTCTTCGCGGGTAGTCGTCTCGGCGAGTTTCTGCAGCCGGTTCCAGGCGTCCGGATCGGCTTCACCCCCGGGCGACGTGGCTTGTTCGTCCGGCAGGCGCTGAAGCAGCAAGCCCGCCGCGCGGGTTTCGTCGGCGGCAAGCCACAACCGGGTGGGTACTTGTTCGGACCGGCGCATGTAGCGCTCGAGCACATCGGCAACCGAGTTGCCTTCGAACGGAACAATGCCTTGCCAGGGCTGCCGGTTCGGCGAGTCGCTGCGCGGGTCCAGCGTGACCACGAAGCGCCCCCCGCCGTGCGCGTTGACCAGCGAAGCGAGCGATGCGCAGGCGCCGATCGGCCCGGAGCCTTCGCGCAGCTTCACGGTGGCGCGGTAACTGCCGTCGGTCAGGCACTCGACCACGAACAGCGCAACCGGGCCGTCGCCATGGATCTGCAAGACGAGCGCGCCCTCGAACTTGAGGGTGGCCACGAGCAACAGTGCAGCGACCGATAACTCGCCGAGCCGGTCGCGCACGACCGGGGGCAACGGGTGCCGCGCCACGACTTCGCGCCACGCTTCGTCGAGCGTGACGATTTCGCCGCGCACCGGTGCGCCGCGCAACAGGAAGCGGTTGACTTGATTCAACTCGGAAGGGCCTCTCTTTCGCTGTTCAAAGCCGGCGCAACGCCTCGCGGTAATAGCGCGCGCGCTCGACATAGTTCAACGCGCCTGCGCGAATCCGGGCCACGTCTTCGTTGCTCAACTGTCGCACTACTCGACCCGGAGCCCCGAGGACCACGCTGCGGTCGGGAATCTCCTTACCTTCGCCGATCAGCGCGCCTGCCCCGATCAGGCAGTCGCGACCGATCCTGGCGTTGTTCAGGATGACCGCCTGGATCCCGACGAGGCTCCCCTCGCCGATCGTGCAACCGTGCAGCATGGCCTGGTGGCCCACCGTGACACACTCGCCGATCGTGAGCGGAGAGCCGGGATCGGTATGGAGCACCGCGCCTTCCTGGATGTTGCTGTTTGCGCCGAGGCGGATCGGCTCGTTGTCGCCGCGCAAGACGGCGTTGAACCACACGCTGGAGTTTTCCGCGAGTTCCACCAGTCCGATCAGATCGGCCGAGTCGGCCACCCAGGCGGTGGGATGGATCGAGGGCGTGCGCTCGCCGAGGCAATAAATGGCCATGGTCGGTTCCTGATGGGATCGAGCGCCGAGTTTAAGCGATCGGTGGCGAGGACACGGCGGGCGACGCTCCCGGGGACGCGACCGACGGGGCAGCAGAGGACGCGGCAGGAGACGCGCCAGCGCGGGCTTCTTCGCGCAGGCGCAGCACGCGGCGCTGGACCTTTCCAGTGGTGGTCATCGGCAACTCGTCGATGAATTCGATCTCCTTGGGGTACTCATAGGGAGCGAGCTTGCCGCGCACGTGCTCCTGCAACTCGGCGATCAGCGCTTCGCCGGCGCCATGCCCGTCGGCCAGCACCACGTAGGCCTTCACCAGGCTGCCGCGCTCGGCATCGGGCTTGGGCACGACCGCTGCGTTGGCGACCGCGGGGTGTCCTACCAGGCAGTTCTCGATCTCGCTGGGGCCGATCCGGTAGCCGGCCGACTTGAACATGTCGTCGGCGCGCCCGCCGTAGTGCAGGTAGCCGTCGGAGTCCACCGAGGCAAGATCGCCCGTGTGCCACCAATCGCCGGTGAATTTGGCGCGGGTCGCGTCTTCGTTGCGCCAATAGCCCAGCAGGAACACCGGATCACGATCGCCATGGCGGTCGAAGCGGTTGACCACGATTTCGCCGATCTCGCCGGGCGGTGACTCCTGGCCGTTGTCGTCGACGACGGCGACGCGGTGTCCGGGATACGGACGGCCGATCGATCCGGGCCGGGCCGGCCAGCGCAAGGCGGAGTTGCCGACGATGTAGTTCACTTCGGTTTGCCCGTACATCTCGTTCACGAGGACGCCAAATGCATCGCGGCACCAACCGAACAGGGTGTCGCCAACCGACTCCCCGGCGCTCATGATGGCGCGCAGCGCAATCGTGCGCTCGCGCCGTGGCTCGGGATCGTGCTTCATCATCATTTTGAGCGCGGTCGGAAAGAGGAAGGTGTTCGTGACGCGGTGGCGCTCGAGCAACTCGAGGGCGCGCTCGGGCCCGAAGCGGCCGGCGGCAGCCACGATCGGCATGCCGAAATACATCGTGGGCAGCAGCGCGTCCATCAACCCGCCGGTCCAGGCCCAGTCGGCCGGCGACCAGAACACGTCGTTTTCCTGGGGAAATCCGTTTTGCGACGCAACGAAGCCCGGCAAATTGCCGAGCACCGCGGAATGCGGAATGAGCGCCCCCTTCGGAGGGCCGGTGGTCCCGCTGGTATAGATGAGCACCGCCGGATCCGAGGCCGCGGTATCAGTCGGCGTAAAAGGGCCGCTGGCGTTCGCAAGCAACGCGCTCCAGCCGTGCTCGCCCGCCGAGGCCTCCAGCGCCGGTGCTCCCGTGACCGATCCGCCGGCGGCGCCGTCCAACTCGATGTCCTCGCCCACAACCACCACCTGGCGCAGGCAATCAGGTCGGGCGAGGCGCAAATCGTCGAGCTTCGTCGACTCGACGACGGCCGCGATGGCCTCGCTGTTTTGCAGGCGGTATTGCAGGGCTTCGGGGCCGAACAGGATCGACAGCGGCATTGCGATCGCGCCCAGCCGAAGGATCGCGACATACGCGATCGCGGTTTCCGGTCGCTGCGGGAGCACGATCGCCACGCGGTCGCCACGCGCCACGCCCAACCCGGCCAGTGCATCGGCAAGCCGGTCGGCGGCGCGATCCAGTTCCTCGTAGTTGAACCGGCGAACCTCGCCGTTGCCGGCATCGAAGATGATGGCGGTGCGCTCCGGCCCATCGGCCCAGCGCGCGCAGCAGGCCTGCGCAATGTTGAAACGTTCCGGCACCTGCCAGCGAAAATCTTCGTGCAGGGCCTCGTAGTCGTTCGCAGTTGCTGTCATTGCCGCCTTCTCGAGTGAATCCGACCGGTTTCTATAATGATGTCCGGGAGTGACATTGTGCCAACTCAGAACGATCAGAACCTGCAGTCCACGACGCTGCCGCAGGCTTACGCTCCGAAGCGGACGAGCGAGCCGGTCTTTCTCGACGTCCGGGGCCTGCGGTATCACGTGCGTCGCTGGCCGGGCGACCCGGCGGCGCAGCGCGCGGCCGGTGCAGCGCGCGAGGTATTCCTGCTGCACGGCTGGATGGACATGTCGGCGTCGTTCCAGTTCGTTGTCGATCTGCTGCCGGCCCACTGGACCCTGCTCGCGCCGGACTGGCGCGGCTTCGGCCTCACCCAGTGGTCAGGGGCCGATTGTTACTGGATTCCCGATTACCTCGGCGATCTCGAGCGCTTGCTCGATGCGCTGGCGCCGGCGGGGCCCGTCGACATCGTGGCGCACAGCATGGGCGGAAACGTTGCCACCCTGTACGCCGGCGTGCGGCCCGAGCGGGTGCGCCGACTGGTCAATCTCGAGGGCGTCGGGCTGCCGGGTTCGCGCCCCGATCAGGCGCCGCGGCGCTACAGAAAATGGCTCGACGAACTGCGCCAGGGCGCGCGCATGCGCGACTATGACTCCCGGGACGCGGTCGCGCGCCGCTTGATGCAGAACAACCCCAGGCTGCAAGCCGGGCAGGCGGCGTTTCTTGCGCAGCACTGGTCGGTGCCTGCCGCCGCTGGGCGGTTCGCCCTGGCCGGCGATCCGGCCCACAAAATCGCCAATCCGGTGCTGTACCGGGTCGACGAGGTGCTCGAGGTCTGGCGTGAAATCACCGCCGACGTCATGTGGGTTCTGGCCGGACATACCAACGACTGGCACCGCTTCATTCACGAAGCGCCGTATCAGGAGCGGCTTGCAGCCATTGGCTCCCTCAGAAGGGAAACGGTTGCCGGGGCAGGGCACATGCTGCACCATGACCAGCCGGGGGCCGTTGCGGCCCTTATCGAGGAGTTTCTTTCGTGAACGCATCCTTTGCGGCGAGCGCGCTCGTGGCCGACCGCCCCGATGCCCGGGCGATCCATGCAGCGGCTTGCGGGGGCGTCGATCCCTGGCAGGTGAATGCCGATCTGCATTGCCATTCCTGCATGTCCGATGGCGTGCTTACGCCAGCCGAAGTCGTGCGCCGCGCCCACGCCAATGGCGTGCAGATCCACGCCTTGACCGACCACGATGAACTGGCAGGCGTTGCCCAGGCAGCGGCCGAGGCGGCGCGCTGTGGCCTTGCCTTCGTTGCCGGCGTGGAAGTATCGACCACCTGGGCGGGCGAAACGATCCACGTGGTCGGCTTGCGCGTCGATCCATCCGATGCGGTGCTGCTCGCCGGGCTGGCTCGCACCCGGGGCGGCCGCGACAGCCGCGCCCGCGATATCGGCGAGGACCTTGCGCGCGCCGGCGTGCCGGGCGCCTACGAGGGCGCCCTGAAGTACGTGGGCAATCCGGCGCTCATCTCCCGGATGCATTTTGCTCGTCACCTTGTCGACATCGGTGCGTGCGCCAGCATTGGCGACGTCTTCAAGCGTTTCCTGGTCGAAGGCAAACCCGGTTTCGTTGCGCACCGCTGGGCAGGGCTCGCCGAAGCGGTGGGCTGGATCCGAGCTGCCGGCGGGGTTGCGGTGCTCGCCCACCCCGGCCGTTATCGGCTCGACGCGGGCGCGCTCTGGCAACTCATGACCGAATTCCGGGAGGCGGGTGGCGAGGGGCTCGAAGTCATTACCGGTTCGCACACGCCGGACCAGTACGAAACCTTTGCGGCTCATGCGCGCGATTTTGGTTTTCGCGCCTCGCGAGGCTCGGATTTTCACGCGCCTGGCGAGAGCCGGGTCGATCTCGGGTGTTTGCCGCCCTTGCCGGATTCGGTTGTGCCGCTCTGGCACGATTGGCCCGAACTCGCCCTGGACAGCGTTCGGAGATGACTCAGCGCTTCGAGTTGCACCCGACCAACCCGCAGCCGCGACTGCTGCGCCAGGCCGCCGAAATCCTGCGCGCCGGCGGCGTGATCGCGCTGCCGACCGATGCCTGCTACGTGCTCGCCTGTCCCCTGGGCGACCGCCGCGCGGTCGACCGGCTGCGAGCCATCCGCGCGCTGGACGACAAGCACCTGCTGACCCTCATGTGCCGCGATCTGTCCGAGTTGGCGGTTCACGCGCGGGTCGGAAACGTTCAGTTTCGCTTTCTCAAGGAGCACACGCCGGGGCCGTACACCTTCGTGCTGAACGCGACCAAGGAAACACCGCGCAGGCTCTGGCATCCGTCGCGCAAGACAATCGGGCTGCGGGTGCCCGACTCGCCGATCGTCCAGGGGCTGCTCGACGAACTCGGGGAACCGGTTTTGAGCGCGAGCCTCGTTTTGCCTGGCGACGAAGATCCCCTCAATGAGGCCGACCAGATTCTGGAGCGCCTGGACCGGCGCCTCGATCTGGTGCTCGATGCCGGTGGCCAGCCCTTCGTTCCGACTACGGTGATCGATCTTACCGGCGACGCGCCGGTGGTCGTGCGCGTCGGGCGGGGCAGCGTCGAAGGAATGGGCATGCCGCGCTGATACAATGGCCGCGATGGAACCCAGCCTGTGGCAGCTGATCGCCGTCTATGCGATCCCGGTGATTCTCGCGATCACGCTGCACGAGGCCGCACACGCGTTCGTTGCATCGCGACTCGGCGACCCTACTGCACGAGCGCTCGGTCGCGTCACGCTGAACCCCTTCAAGCACGTCGATCCCATTGGCACCTTGCTAGTGCCGGCGGTGATCCTGCTGGCGAGCAGGGCACTGGGCTTTCCCCTGTTGTTCGGCTGGGCCAAGCCGGTCCCGATCATTGCCTCGAATTTGCGCTCGCCGCGCCGCGACATGGGGCTGGTGGCGGCGGCCGGGCCGCTGGCCAACCTCTTGATGGCACTCGGGTGGGCTGTCGTGTTCAAGCTCGCTCCGGTGCTTCCGGCCGCCGAGGAGTACATCACGATGATGGCGGGCGGTGGCATCGTCGTGAATATTGCGCTTGCGGTGCTCAACATGATGCCGGTGCCACCACTCGACGGTGGCCGCATCGTTGCCAGCCTTCTTTCGGCGCGTCTGGCCGTAGCGTATTCACGGCTCGAACCCTACGGGCTGATCATTCTGCTGGCGCTGCTTGCCACGGGCGTGCTGGGAGAGATCGTCATGCCGCTGATTCTCTATGGCATCGGCATCCTGTCGGCGATTTTTTCCCTGAATCTGTTTTGAAACTTCTGCCGGTCGCTTTTTGCGCCGGGATCAGATCCCATATCGGGCAGGCGCCGACTATTGCGCTTTGCGCGGCGCTACGCGGTGCATTCGACGCAGCGCCGGGAGCGTCTCGAGGAACTCCTCGATTTCGCTGATCGGCATCGGTTCGGCGATCAGCGACCCCTGGACCTGATCACAACCGAGCGCGCGCAGCCCGCTCAGTTCGACTGCGGTTTCGACTCCCTCCGCCATCGCCTGCATGCCGAGGCGGGCCGCCATCGTCGTGATCGCCTGCACGATGGCTGAATTGCCGCGGTCGCCAGGCAGGCCGCGCACGAACGCCCGATCGATCTTCAGGCCACCGACCGGCAGATCCTTCAGGTACGACAGCGAAGCGTAGCCGGTGCCGAAGTTGTCGATCACCACGCACACCCCGAGCCCGCGCAGCCGCTCGATCAGAGCTCCGGTGCGAACCGGGTTCTCGACGAAGCTGCTTTCGACAAGCTCGATACGCAGCAGGTGGGGCGGGATCTCGCGTTCTGCGAGCACGCGGGTCAGGGTTGCAACGAAATCTTCTTCGACAAGCTGGCGTGACGGCACGTTGATCGATACGGCAATGCCCGGGTGTTGCTCGATGCCGAGCCGCAACCGGTCGTCCAGGGCGCGGCGCAGCACCCACAAACCAATTTCGCGGATCAGGTTCGATTGCTCGGCCGCCGGCAGGAAGCGCTCGGGCAGCAGCATTCCGCGCTCCGGGTGATGCCAGCGCAACAGCGCCTCGATACACACGATCCGGCGCTCTGCGATCGCCATCACCGGCTGGTAGTAGAGCTCGACTTCGCCGCGCTCTAGCGCGAGCGGCAGCTCGGCGGCCAGTTGCAGCTGCTCGCTGCGTTCGTCGGAGAGCTCCCCCGAAAAGAAGCGAACGCCGTTGCGACCATCCGTCTTGACCTGGTACATCGCGCTGTCGGCGCGCCGCAGGAGCAGTTGCGCATCGCGCGCATCGTCGGGCGCCACCGCCACGCCGATGCTGGCCGAGAGGAACCAGGCGCGCTGCGCAAGGAGCAGCGGCTTTTCGATTTCAGCGAGGATCGAACGCCCGATCGGCTCGATTTCGCCGCGCGCCAGAGGGCTGGCCAGCAGCACCACGAACTCGTCGCCGCCCATCCTCGCGGCCATATCGCGTGGCCGGATCGCTGCCCGGATGCGCTCGGCGACCTCGAGCAGCGCGCGATCGCCGGCCGCATGACCGAGGGTGTCGTTGATGAGCTTGTAGCGATCGAGGTCGAGGTAGAGCACCGCAAGCGGCTCGCCAGCTTTCAGGCGCTGATCGAGCATGGCCAGCATGTTCGCCCGGTTCGGCAGGCCCGTGAGAGCATCGTGCAGCGATGCGTGGCGCAGTTGCCGCTCGGCGTTCATGCGCCGAAGGTACAGCGACAGCGTTCGCGACAGGGTGTCGGCGATCGGGCCGACCAGGGCTTCGCCGCGGAACCCGATCGGGCTCAGGAAAACCAGGATGCAATCGGCAGCGCCCTGCTCGTCGGCGATCGGCACCGCAAGCGCCGCCCGCGCGCCGAGCGCCGCTGCATGGTAGCGCTCGGCAAACTTGTCCTCCGCCTCGAGCGGGGCCACCCAGATGTGGCGCCCCGTGTCGACACAACGCAACTCGAGCGCGCCCGCTTGCACGGCAACGAGCGCCGGCATCGACTCGACCGCCTCCCTGAAGGCGGACGAACCAGCGTATTCGAGAATTGCCAGACCTGCTTCGGTGCGACTCAATCGCAACCCGCCCAGCCAGTGCAGGCGGCGGCATACAGCGGCAATGATCGCCTGCACCGCCCGTGCCGCTTCGCTCTGATCGCGGATGATCGAGGCGATCTCGCCCTCGAGTTCGAGCAGGATGCGTTGCTGGCGTTCGCGGGTGATGTTGCGTCCGGTGCCGCGATAACCCGTAAAAGTGCCGACGTCGTCGAATACCGGACGCCCGCTCAGGGCCAGGTGAAAGACATTTCCATCGGGCGCGATCTGGCTGAACTCAAAGGTATCGATCGGCCGGCGCGCCTCTACGAGCGACCGGTAACGGTCCCAGGCGGGGCTCAGGAAGTCGGCTTCGGGTCTCTCCCACGGCCGTTGGCCGATCGCCTCGCGGCACCAGGCGCCGATGACGACGTCGATCGATTCCGACAGGCGCGAGATCCGGTGATTGGCATCGGTCTCCCACACCCAGTCGGAACTGAGCTGGGTCAGATCGCGGAATTTTGCCTCGCTCGCGACGACCTGGCGCTGCATCGAGCGCATCGCCGAGATGTCCTGCACGATCCCTGCCATCCTGACGGTGCGCCCTGCAGCACGTTCGGGCCGCAGCGCGATGCGAAACCAGATCGTCTGTCCGTCGGTGCGCCGGTAACGGAACTCGGCCTTCGTCTCGTGGCCATCGCGGATCGCACGACGCAGCCCATCGCGCCAGCGTTGTCGATCGTGCGGATCGACCGCCTCCAGAAAGTCCTTCGGGGCAGGCTCACCGGCCGCCGGCTCGATGCCGAACACGCAAAAGCTCCCGCGGCTCCAATGCAGGGTGTTGTCGTGCAGCTCATGCACCCAGGCCCCCAACCCCGCAAGCCGTTCGGCGATACCCTGTCGACTCTCGAGGGTGTAATCGAGCAGCAAGCGGCGCCGGGCGAGGCGGCGGCGCAGCAAGGGGAGGGCAGAACTGCCGGCGAACATCGCAACGCCGACAGCCACCGTCAGAACCACGCTCCAGAGCATTCGCCAATCTAGCCGATCGTCACCGCATGGGGCAGCTACGATGTCACAGTCCGCTTCAACCGCTTCAACCGCTTCGGGACCGTCTGATCCGATCGCGTCGCACTCGCCCTCGCGGCCGCAGCCGTCGGCGTGGATCGTCCGCTGCCTCGCCCGCTTGCCGCGCGGCGCCCGAGTTCTCGATTTTGCCGCCGGCAGCGGCCGGCATCTGCGCCTTGCCCGTTCGCTGGGCCTCAGTGCGCTCGGCGTCGACCGCAATACCGATGCGCTCGATGCCGACGGCTATGCCGATGGACTCGATGCCGACCGTACTGGCGATACGTTCGGCACCCGTGGCGATGCCGGCGCGCTCGCGGCAACGGCCCGCGAGCCGGGCAGTGTCGATACGCTCGTCCTCGATCTCGAAAGCGGGCCCTGGTCGCTGCCGCCCGGTGCATTCGATGCAGTGATCGTGGCGAACTACCTGTTCCGGGCGCGCTTTGCACTGTTGTGCGGGCTGCTCGCGCCGGGCGGCCTGCTGATCTATGAGACCTTCGGCCTGGGCAACGAGGCCTATGGCCGGCCATCGAACCCTTCGTTCCTGTTGCGCGAGGGCGAACTGCTGGAGCGTGCATCGGCGGCAGGACTGATCGTACTCGCCTACGAGTCCGGCTACACGGATAGACCGAAACCTGCCATCGTACAGCGCATTTGCGCGTCGCGGCCGCCGATCGACGGCAAACGGCTCGCCCTCGGCTAAACTAGCGCTTTTCGCGAGACACCCATGAGCGACGGATCCTCCATCATCAAAGGCAGCCTCGTTGCGATCGTGAGCCCGATGCATGAGGACGGCACGCTCGATCTCGACGCTTTTCGCAGGCTGATCGACTGGCATGTGTCCGAGGGCACGGCAGCGATCGTGGTTGTCGGCACGACCGGCGAGTCGCCTACCGTCGACGTCGAGGAACACACCACGCTGGTCCGGGTCGCAGTCGAGCATGTTGCGGGCCGGGTTCCGATCATCGCCGGCACCGGCGGCAACTCCACGCGCGAAGCGATCGAACTGACCGAGCGCGCGAAGCGCATCGGCGCCCACGCCACGCTGCAGGTCGTGCCTTATTACAACAAGCCCACCCAGGAGGGCATGTACCAGCATTTCCGCGCGGTCGCCGAGAAGGTCGGCTTGCCGGTCATCCTGTACAACGTGCCAAGCCGCACGGCGGCCGATCTGTCGAATGAGACTACCTTGCGGCTGGCGCAGGTACCGGGAATCGCCGGGCTGAAGGACGCCACCGGCGACATGCCGCGCGGCGCAGCGCTTCTCGCAGCGCTGCCGCAGCACTTCGCCGTCTACAGCGGGAACGACGATTCGGCGCTTGCGCTGATGTCGCTGGGCAGCCACGGCGTAATCTCGGTGACCGCTAATGTGGCGCCGGGCCCGGTGGCGAGGATGTGCGCGCTCGCGCTGGCCGGCGACTGGCCCGGGGCGCTGGCGATCCATCGCCGTCTGCTGCCCCTTCATCTCGATCTGTTCGTCGAGGCCAATCCGATTCCGGTCAAGTGGGCGCTTGCCGAGATGGGCCGCATCGACCGCGGCATTCGCCTGCCGCTCACGCCGCTATCCCACAATCAGCGCGCCGTCGTGCGCGCCGCGCTCACCAGCGCCGGAGTCCTGAACTGATGAAAAAACCCGTTTTTGCCGCGATCCGTCTACTCATGATCGTTGCAACGCTGGCAGCGCTTGGCGCTTGCTCGCTCAACGACAAGATCGCCGAGTACACCCGTATCGACTACAAGTCGGCCGGCAAGGCGCCCTCGCTCGACATTCCGCCCGATCTGGCGAGCCCGCGCAGCGATGATCGGTTCACGGTGCCAGCGCGCGCCGGCACCGACGCCGAGCGCACGGCCTCCGGTTTCGAGCGCGGCCGCGCAAGCGCTCAACCGTCGGGCGCCGCCACCGTGTTGCCCACGGCCGAGGGCGTTCGGATGGAGCGCTCCGGCAACGAGCGCTGGCTGGTGACCGGGTTGAGCCCCGAGCAACTCTGGCCCTTGCTGCGCGAGTTCTGGCAGGAGTCGGGTTTTCTCATCCAGACCGATTCGCCCCAGACTGGCATCATGGAAACCGACTGGGCCGAAAATCGCGCGAAAGTTCCGCTCGATGTCATTCGGCGCACCCTCGGGCGCGCGTTCGATTCTCTCTACTCGACCGGTGAACGCGACAAGTTTCGCACTCGCGTCGAGCGCGGGCCAGACGGCACCGAGATCTACATCAGCCATCGCGGCATGGTCGAGGTGTACTCGAACGCCGACAAGGACCAGACGGTCTGGCAGCCGCGGCCCAGCGACCCCGAGCTGGAAATTGAATTCCTGCGCCGCCTGATGGTCAAGCTGGGTGCCACCCAGGAGCGCGCCGAGCAGGCTGCTGCCGCGCAGGCTACGGCCCCCGCCACCCCGCACACGAAACTGGTCAGCGAGGGCGCCCAGCCGCATCTCGAAATCGCGGACGACTTCGAGCGCGCCTGGCGACAGATCGGGCTGGCTCTCGATCGCGGCGGGTTCACCGTCGACGATCGCGACCGCTCGCGCGGCATCTACTTCGTGCGCTACATCGACCCCGAAGCGCAGGCCCGTCAAAAGAGCAGCAAGCCGGGAATCTTCGGACGCATCTTCGGCGGCCACAAGGAAGAACAGGTTTCGCAGAAGTTCCGTTTGCAACTCACGGGCGCGGGCGCGGGCGCCAGCACGGGAGCCGCCACCACCACCGTCACCGTGCTCGATCCCGAAGGCAATCCGGTTTCCGGGATCGATCTCACTACGGCGTCCCGGATCCTCAAGCTGCTCAACGAGCAACTTCAGTAAAGGGGCGCTGCGCCTTGCGGTTTGCCAGCCTGGGAAGCGGCAGCGAGGGCAACGCGCTGCTCGTGGAAACGAGCGACGGCGCCTCGCTCACCCGGTTGCTCGTGGACTGCGGGTTCGGTGTGCGCGAAGCCGAGCGACGGCTGCGCGCGCTGGGCTGCGAGCCGGCGTCGCTCGCCGCGATCGTGGTGACCCACGAGCACGGCGACCACGTTGGCGGCGTGTTCACGCTGGCGGCACGCTACCGAATTCCGGTGTATCTCACCCACGGCACCTTGCAGGGATGCAATCGCGCCGAGCGAGCGGCGTCCCTGCTGCGAATCGTCGATCCGCAGGCACGCTTCGATATCGGCCCCTTTCGCATCGAGCCGGTGCCCGTGCCGCACGATGCGCGCGAACCGGTGCAGTACATTCTCGACGACGGGCGGGTGCGACTCGGCGTGCTGACCGATCTGGGCCATGGCACGCCGCATGTGCTGCGCGCGCTGGAACGACTCGACGCGTTGATCCTCGAATGCAATCACGATGAGCAGATGCTCGCCGCAAACTCGGCCTATCCGCCCACCCTGAAGCGGCGGATCGCCGGGCCCTGGGGACACCTGAACAACACTGAGGCCGCACGGATCCTGCGGGCGATCGATCGTTCGCGCTTGCGTACGGTTGTGGCCGCCCACCTGAGCCAGCAGAACAACCTGGCCGACCTGGCGCGGGCAGCGCTGGCCGATGTCCTGAATGCAGCTTGCGACGACATACGGGTGGCCGACCAGGCAGGCGGGTTCGAGTGGCTGCAGGCCTGAGTACGGACCGGAAAGGATCGCAAGGAGCAGTGTGTTGGGCAATGACCTCGCCGCGCTCGCGAGATCGCTCGCGCGCACGATGCAACGCTTGAATTCGAATCGAATTCAAGCGAGACACAGTTCGTCCTCCGCATGCCGCTGAACGAGGCAGGGCACGAGGCGCTGCGAAAGGCAGGCCGCCCGGGCGCTACCTTGCAGGACGCAGCGCCGGCAGCCCCTCGGGGCCGCTGACGCGAAGAACATCCCCCTGCGCGAAGAACAGCGCCGCCAGGGATCGCTCGAGGTGCGGTTCTACTTCTTCGCGTCCGGCGAGGCGGCGTCCTTGGCGGCCTGAACCGCTTGCGCCGCGGCCTGCCTGGCTTTTTCGGCGTCCGCGGCGGCGCTGGCGGCGGCGTCCCCGCCCGCGCTCGCCGCGTCTCGCGCCGTGCCGGCGGTGCCGCCCGCGGCGTCCTTGTCAGCTTGGCCAGCGGCTTCAGCGGCGGTATTTGCAGAGGTATTGGCGTCCTTGGCGGACTGCACCGCGCTATCTGCTGCGCTTTTCGCCGCGCTCGGTGAGGCCGGCGCCGGGGTGGCGCCGGGGGCAGGCGTCGGAGCCGGGGCGGGGGCAGCGCTCGGAGCGGGAGTCGTGGTCGTGGCTGGCGCTGGCGGAGGCGCCGGCGGTTCTTCCTTGCTGCATCCAACAAGCGAAAGCGAGAGAAGGGCCGCGCCCAGGAATGGTTTGTTCATCAAAAGCTCCGAAAAGCCTCGCCGTTCACGGCGAGGGGGATAGGAGCGTAGCCGACGGGCTGCATTCCTTCCTTCGGCCCGCCGAGGCAAATTCCGCTCCCGCCCGCATTCAAGAACCTCCGGGCGCCTCGTGCGCCTCGCCTCCGTCCCCGTCGTTCGCTTCCTTCGCGCCTGTCTGCAGCCAGCCGGCGGCCGTCCATTCATGCAGGAGAGCGAGCAGGAAGTCCTCGTCCGGGATCCGCCGAAACTCGGCTGCCTGCATCGACCTGCCGTCGGCAAGGCGGCGCAGCCTGGCGCGTGAAGCGGCCGGCGGTCGCAGCGATTCGCCGTTGATATGGATGAGGCCGGCACGCCAGAGCATCCGTGTGCGGCGATCGAGCCGCAATCCATGCTCGCGGCAGCGGCGGGTGAATGTCTCGAGCCTGATTGAATCTGCGTCGAACCAGACCGAGGGCTTCGGCTCAGTAAGAAAGCGGCCGACGAAATCGTCGATTTGCGCCGAACCCGGGCGCCAGTCGCGGGCCCAGGCGCGGAGCATGCCGTGCAGATCGGCCGGGACGTGGGCGGGCAACCTGGCCGGTTCGCGACCAGGATCGCGGAACCTCGGGTCCGGGCCGCCCGGCGAGTCGGCGGCGTCGGCCAGGAATGCTGCGAGAAATTCGTGGCGCGACGGCGCGCGAAAGCCAACGGAGCAGGTCATGCAGGCGCCCTCGGCGACGCCCTCGTGGCCCCACCCAGGCGGCAGGTACAGCATGTCGCCCGGCTCGAGCAGCCATTCCTCCTCAGCCTCGAAATCGGCCAGGATGCGCAGCGGCAACCCCTCGACCAAGCGCTCCGATCGCACGGGTCCGATGCGCCAGCGTCGCCGGCCCCAGGCCTGCAGAAGGAATACGTCGTAGGAATCGAGGTGCGCCCCGACGCCGCCGCCATCGGAGGCGAGGCTTATCATCAGGTCGTCCAGGCGGGCGTCGGGCACGAACCGGAACCGTTGCAGCAAGCCATGAGCGGCATCGTGATGCAGATCCACGCCCTGCACGAGCAGCGACCAGTTGCGGCGCGACAGCGGCGGGATGTCGTCGGCCTCGAAAGGGCCGTTCTCGAGCTTCCAGCGCCCCCGCGCCCTTGACACCAGGCGAGACTCGACGGCATCGTCGCCAGCCAGCGCAATCAGCGCCGACGCTTCGAGCGGCGCCACGAAACCGGGAATGGCCTGGCGAATCAGGAGCGGCCGTTGCTGCCAATAAGTGCGCAGGAACTCGACTACACTGAGATCGCCCAGCGGGGCAGCGGGCGGGCGGCGGCGCCCGCATGGTGAATTCGCAAACATCGATCGATTATAGGAGCGCGAAGGTGCAACTTGCGGTGGTCAACGATCGGTGGGTTACGGCCCACTATCGCCTGTTCGATTCACAAGGCGAGCCCGTTGAAAGCGGCGAGCGGGAGATCACCTACCTGCAGGGAGGCTACGGCGAGGTGTTCGAGCAGATCGAGAGAGCGCTCGACGGGCAGGTGGAGGGCTACGAGACCAGTTTGTATCTTCAGCCCGACCAGACCTTCGGCGACTACGACCCCGACCTCGTTCGGCTGGCGCCTCGCAGCAGCTTTCCCGAAGAACTGGAGTCGGGGATGAGCTTTGAAGGCGTGCCCGGAGAGGACGCCGATGGGCATATCTGGATGGTGACCGACATCAGCGACGAGGCGGTTGTGCTCGATGCGAATCATCCGCTGGCCGGCATGGCCTTGCGCTTCGAGATCCGGATTATCGAAATCAGCGAGGCCGATGAAGACGAGGTCGCCGCCGAGCGTGAGCGCCTGGCCCGCTGAGAGGGCAAGGTCTGCGACGCTGGCCCAAGCAAGCGACATCGGCCGAAAGCAGACGAAGCGCCCGACCACGACGGGCTGTTCACGGCAGCGGCGGATCGCGATCCACTCGCCGGCTGGAAATGCGAAACGGATCGTACGCCGCTGGATTCACATCGATGCGGACCCACAGGTTCGAGAACGGCGAGCCATAGCTCTCGACCCTCATGAGCTTCGGCGACAGGCGCTCGATACGATGGTGATGGCTGTCACCGTGCAGAAACAATGTGGGGCCTTCAAAGGCGTTGCTCGCCTCGAACAGCAGGGCGCGAAGGGCCGCGTACCCGTCGGTTCGACCCATCAGGCGATCCACGGTCATCGCGCCCGAGCGCCCCGCACCTGACGCTCGCCCCGCGTCGTTGCTGTCGCGATCGAAGCCCACGTTGGCATGCGCGATCACCACCATGGCGACCTCGCGATCACGCCTGGCAAGCTCGTAGCTGTCGCGCAGCCAGGCGGCATTCAGTTGCAGCCGGGTTCGCCAGTCGTTCGCGTCGAGCCCGTCGGCTGCCAAGCCGTTGTTGCTGCCCGGCACATTCAGGCTCACGAAGCGCACGCCGCCGTGGCGCCAGCGCAGGTTCTCGGGCAGCCCGTCGGCCCGGCGGTCGGCTTGCCGTTCGAGTCCCACGAAAGGAGACGGGTCGGTGGCGGGTCCGCTGCGAGCCGGCTCGCCTGGCTGTGCGACCAGCGAAGCGGCCAGAGGCGCCGCCTTCGAGAAGACGTGCTTGCGCAGCCAGTCCAGTCGCTCGCGCGGATCGAAGGCGCCGGCCCGAGTGCGTCCGCAGTCGGTCCATTCGTTATCGCCGGGCACGAAGACGAGCGGAACCGGACTCGTTGCGAGCAGCGCGAGCCGAGCGCCGAGCAGCGAGTCGTCGCAGCGCTCCCAGCTTGCCTTCAGGTCGCCAATATGGATCGCGAATGACAGATCGGCGTCGAAGCTTTCGAACAGCGGTGCGAGCATTCCCGCTTCGAGTGGGTTGTACGGAATGTCGCCGATCAGCGCGAAGGCGAAAGCGGCCTGGGCGTCCGGGACAGCCGGATGGGTGGCGTGCTGCCCGAGCGGCCGGTCGGTGGGGTCCGGGCTGGCTTCAGGGATCGATGCGGCAGCGAGCGAGGCGAGGGCCAGCGCGAATGCGGCAAGCACCGATCGCCGAGGGGCGGATCGCGCCCGGCTACGCGGCATTTTTCTCAACGCGCACCGCTTGGTCGCGACCGTGCCACATCATGCACGCTCGCCCTTGACTGCGTCGTCATCGGCCGCCCCATCGGCCATCTGCCCGTCCAGAAGTTCGCCATGCAGCGCGTAAAGCAACTCGAGCGCTTCGCGCGCAGTGAGCGAATCCGGGTCGATCCCGCGCAATCGCTCGAGCACCCCGATTTCCACTGGGTGAGCGTCGGCGAACTTGCCGGTTGACGTGAACGCTTGCGCATCGCGCGCCAACCCGGCCGACGCTTCCGGTATCGCGAACAGGTCGAGTTGATCATCCTTGGCGCGCGCCTGCGCTTCGAGTTCGGCAAGCATGAGGCTCGCGGCGCGCACGACCGGCGCCGGCATGCCGGCCAGGCGTGCCACCTGCAACCCATAGCTGCGGCTGGCCGGGCCATCGCGTACTTCGTGCAGGAAGACGATGCCGCCGCGATGCTCGGCGGCCGCCAGATGCAGGTTCAAGGCTTGCGGATGGGTGGCGGCGAGCCGGGTGAGTTCGAAGTAGTGAGTTGCAAACAGGGTCAGCGAGCGGTTGTGAGCGAGCAGGCGGGCAGCGATCGCGTGGGCCAGCGCCAGCCCGTCGAAGGTCGAGGTGCCGCGCCCGATCTCGTCCATCAGAACGAGCGAGCGTTCGGTGGCGGCGTGCAGGATCGCTGCGGCCTCCGTCATCTCCACCATGAAGGTCGAGCGCCCGCCGGCCAGGTCGTCGGAGGCGCCGACACGGGTGAAGATCCGGTCCAGCGGGCCGAGTTCGCAGTCGTCGGCGGGCACGTAGCTGCCACAACATGCCAGCAGCGCGATCAGCGCCACCGCGCGCATGTAGGTGGACTTTCCGCCCATGTTCGGGCCGGTCAGCAGCAACATGCGCCGGTTCTCGCGCATCACGCAGTCGTTCGCAACGTAGTGCTCGACACTCGCTTCGACCACGGGATGCCGGCCGCCGCGAATCTCGATGCTGGGCGCCGCCACGAACCGCGGCCGTATCCAGCGCAGCGTGTGAGCACGCTCGGCGAAGGCCGCCAGCACGTCGAGTTCGGCGGCCGCCCGGCCGGCACGCTGCCAGAGTGCGACCGCAGGCGCCAGTGCTTCGACCAGTGCTTCGTAGAGTTGGCGCTCGAGCGCCAGCGCGCGCTCACGCGCCGACAGCGCCTTGTCCTCGAAGCTCTTGAGTTCGGGCGTGATGTAGCGCTCGGCGTTCTTCAGGGTCTGGCGGCGGCGGTAGTCGTCGGGCACCCGGCTCGCCTGCCCGCGCGTCACTTCGATGAAGAAGCCGTGCACGTTGTTGTAGCCGACGCGCAGGTTCGCGATGCCGCTGCGCTCGCGTTCGCGCAATTCGATCGCCGCCAGAAGGCTGTCGCAGTCGCGATCAATGGCGCGCAACTCGTCGAGCGCATCATCGTGCCCCTCGCGGATCACCCCGCCGTCGCGAGCCTGCGCGGCGGGCTCCGCGAGCAAGGCCGAGGCGATCGGCGCTGACGCAGAGTCGGGCACCCGCAGATTCTCGAGCACTTCCCCGAACAGCGCCGGGTCGAGTCCGGTGAGCCGTTCCGAGAGCCGTGCGAGCACCGGGCCGGCGTCGCGCAGCGCAGTCAGTTCCCGTGGGCGCACCGAGCGCAAGGCGATCCGTGCGGCAATGCGTTCCAGATCGGGAAGCCCGCGCAGTTCGGAAAGCACCGGCCCGTATAGCGGCGACGACCCCGAAGGGGTCGAGAGAGCGGAGGGCGGCTCGAGCAGCGCCTGGACTCGCGCATGGCGGCGCGCAGCCTGCGGCTGCGAGCGCAGGGGCTCGAGCAGCCAGCGACGCAGCAGGCGCCCGCCCGCGCTTGTGGCGCAGCGGTCGAGCAGCTTCAGCAGTGAAGGCCCGTCGTCGCCCCGCATTGTCTCGACGACCTCGAGGTTGCGACGGGCAGCGGCATCGAGAATCACGAATTCACTGCCAGAGAACACGCGCAAGGCCTGCAAATGTGAAGGCGACCGGCCTTGCGTGCGTTCGAGGTAGTCGAGCAGCGCACCGGCTGCGCCGACGGCGGCGCTCAGGCCCTGCGCATCGAAGCCGGACAGATCGCGCGTGCCGAGCAACTCGCTGAGGCGGCGCTGCGCGCGCACCGGATCGAACTGCCAGCCCGGCGCACGGGCAAGCGCCACACCGGTGAGCGAATCGCTCAGCGCCTCTGGCAGCTTCGCGTCTTCGGGCAGCACCAGTTCGGCGGGGCGCAGGCGGTCGAGTTCGCGGACAAGGGCTTCGGTAGTCAATTCAGCCAGCCAGCACTCGCCGCTCGCAACCACCATCCAGGCCAAGCCGAGCAGCGCAGTAGCCGGCCGCGCGCTGCCCGTGGCATTCGCGCCGATAGGGGCTGCCACGCTGCGCGGCCCCACGATGGTTCCAGCCGGAAGCAGGGCCAGCAAAATGCGGTCGTCGCGATCGGGCAGCAATTGCGAGTCGGTCAGTGTTCCCGGCGTGACGATCCGCACCACCCTGCGCTCGACCGGTCCCTTCGAGCTGGCGGGATCGCCGATCTGCTCACAGATCGCCACCGACTCGCCGGCCCGGATAAGGCGTGCCAGGTATTGCTCGACCGCATGCACCGGCACGCCGGCCATCGGGATCGGCTCCCCGGCGGAAGCGCCGCGCCGCGTGAGCGTGATACCCAGGAGCGGCGCGGCCTTCACCGCATCGTCGTGGAACAACTCATAAAAATCGCCCATCCGGTAGAGCAACAGCAGGTCCGGATGCTCTGCCTTGATGCCCAGGTACTGGGCCATCATCGGCGTGTGTTCAGCACTCATCGCTTGCCGGCGCTCGTCGGGCTTTCCTGACCCTGGAAATCAAAGGCTTGACCTTCACAATCGCGGGAACTCTTTGCGCTCGCTCCAAGCGAAAACGCTCCAGACAGTGAGACTACAGCACTGCACGGCACGGCACGGCTCGGGCGGAATGGCTTCGCGCCACCGTGCGCGGCGCCCCCGGCGTTGCCCTCGCATCGTGAACTCGAAGTCATGCAACGGATAGACGACGAGCGGCGGCGTGTGACGAATTTGGCGATGTCATCGCTTCTTTGGAAGCGCCGAGCCTCATGCCCCTGATTGAGGCGGATATCCCATACATCGATCGGCGTCCATGCCGGGTCGCGATTATTCTGATAACCGCCCGGAATCACTCGCACCTTGCCGGTGCCGCGCGCGGCGCAGTTGGCGGCGCGGAGGCGGGTGGGACTGCCGCCGTGCAGAACGGGCCCGGCAGCCCCGAGCAGTGCGACGACGCCGCTTTGCGGGCTTGCCTTCGGGAAGGGGTGCGCGAGCCGATCTTCACCGAAGCGAAGCGCCAGGGCTGGCCTGTGAGCGACGGCGAAGGGTTGCGCGTGTTCGCGCTGGACATCGGCCTGAATGCCGATGGGCTGGCCGTATGGCTGTCCACCCGGGCCAGCGCACCACGGTGAGCGCTCCCCAACCGCTGGTCTTGCTACTCAGCGCTTCACGATAGCGGAGAGGTGCGCAGCAGCGCCACCATGCCTGCGAACACCTTGGGCGGCCCGGCCAGCGTTTGTTCGGAAAACAGGTAGTCGCCGTCGCCTGCGAAGTTGCCGACCAACCCGCCCGCCTCGGTGACGAGGAGGCTCCCGGCGGCGACATCCCAGGGCATCAGCCCGATCTCGAAGAACGAGTCGATGCGTCCGCTGGCCACATAGGCGAGGTCCAGGGCAGCCGAACCGGTGCGTCGCACGCCGGCGGCCTTCAGCGTGACACTGCGCACGGTTGTCAGGAAGTCATCGAGACGGTCGACCTTGCGAAACGGGAATCCGGTGGCGACCAGGGATTCTTCCACCCGGATGCGGCGGGAAGTGCGAATGCGCCGATCGTTCAGGAAGGCGCCGGCGCCTCGGGTTGCAGTGAACAATTCGTCGCGGCTCGGATCGTAGATGACGGCCTGAGTGACCACGCCGCGCTGCATCAGCCCGATCGAGACCGCGTAATGCGGAAGACCGTGGATGAAGTTGGTCGTGCCGTCGATCGGATCGATGATCCAGATATGGTCGGACTCCAGGACCTCCGCGTTCTGCCCATTAGCCGAATGGCCCGATTCCTCTGCTAAGATCGCATGAGCCGGATAGGCGGTCGTGAGCGTTTCGATGATCGCCTGTTCCGATGCGAGATCCACCTCGGTTACGAAGTCGTTGCGCTGCTTGCTCGCGACCTTCAGGGTGTCGAGATCGAGGCTCGCGCGGTTGATGATCCGGCCGGCGCGGCGCGCTGCCCGGACCGCCACATTCAGCATCGGATGCATTTACGGTAGGACCTGTTCAGTCTGCTGGTGCAATCCGTCATTGTAAGGGAACCGGTCTGTCTGGCTTGCATCAACCCGCGCCGGCGTGGCTCGAACGTGCGGCGTTCGTGCTCGTGCGGCCCAGCCATCCGGGCAATGTCGGCGCTGTTGCCCGCGCGATGCGCACGATGGGCCTGCGTCGCCTGGTGGTCGTTGCCCCGCGCGATCCCGACGTGCTCTCGAACCCGGTGGCTGTCGCGCGGGCCAGCGGCGCGGCGAGGGTCCTGCACGAGGCGGTGCTTGCTCAGAGTCTTGCCGAAGCGCTGGCCCCGTTCACCCTCGCAGTGGCGGTCAGCGCCGAGGCGCGCGAGTTCGGCCCTGTTCCGCAACCGCCCGAGACCTCGGCGCGCAGCGTGCGCAGCGCGCTGCGCGCCGAGCCGCAAGCACAGGTGGCCTTCGTGTTCGGCACCGAGCGCACGGGTCTGTCGGTCGACGACACCCTGCCGTGCCAGTTGATGTGCAGCATTCCCGGCGTCGACGCCTACCACTCGCTGAACCTGGCGCAGGCGGCGCAGATCATTGCGTATTGCCTGCGATCGCTCGAGCGCCTGGAGCCGCAGGTTCCCGGCGCGGCGGCGATGGCGCACGCGCCAGGCGACGCTCACCCTGTCGGAAGTGCAGCCGACGGACTCGGTATAGCGCGCGCCCGCGAGGGCGAGAGCACGAGCGAGTGTGACTCGCGGCGGCACCGTGGGCTGGCGGCAAACTTCGAGCAGATCGACGGCCTGTTCGCGCATCTCGAAACAGCGCTGGTTCGGATCGGCTTTCTCGATCCCTTGCATCCGAAAAAGCTGATGTCGCGCCTGCGCCGCCTGTTTGGCCGCACGCACCTCGAAGTCGAGGAAGTTGCCATCCTGCGCGGCGTCTGCACACAGGTGATCAAGCTCGCCGACGGCGACATTCATGGACCGAGCCGACCGCGAACCGCCGTCGCACCGATGGTCCCGGGAGCGGCTTGCAGGCCGGAGGAACCGTGACCGCTTAAACTTGGCGGCTTGTCCACGGAGAAAACAACATGTTCGAGCGTTTGCGAGAAGACATCGCGACCGTGCTGGAAAAGGACCCGGCAGCGCGTTCCTCGCTCGAAGTGCTGCTGTGCTATCCGGGAATCCATGCGGTGTTGCTGCACCGCATCGCTCATCGGCTGTGGGGCGCCGGACTGAGCACGCCGGCCCGCCTGGTGTCGCAGGTGTCACGTTTTGTGACCGGCATCGAAATCCATCCCGGCGCGCGGATTGGCCACCGGGTGTTCATTGACCACGGCAGCGGTGTCGTGGTCGGAGAAACCGCCGAAATCGGCGACGACTGCACGATCTACCAGGGCGTGACGCTCGGCGGCACTTCGCTCAACGGGGGCAAGCGGCATCCGACCCTGGAAGCCGGCGTGGTCGTGGGCGCGGGTGCCAAAGTGCTCGGGCCCTTCATCGTCGGGGCCGGCGCACGGATCGGCTCGAATTCGGTGGTCGTCAAGGCGGTGCCAGCGGGCGCCACGGCAGTCGGGATTCCAGCTCGCATGATCGTCGAAGACGCCGATCGGCGCCGCGAGGCCCAGGCCGCGAAAATGGGGTTCTCGGCGTATGCGGTCACGCGCGGCGGCGACGACCCGCTATCGATGGCGCTACACCGCTTGATCGAACACGTGGCCGAGCAGGACCGACAGATCGAGGCGCTTCAGCAAGCGCTCGAAAAACTGGGCGCTGATCTGCAGAAGTGCCCCGATCCACTCGACGCAAGCGCGCTCAGCCGCATGGTGGACTGAGCCAGCGGCTCATTCCGGGCCGATGCAACTCGCACAGGCCGCCTGCCAGCTGAATCCCCGCGCATCGGCGCGCAAAAAACCGCCCCGGCCGGCCCCGGCGTCCCAGTCCGGGAGCACCCAGCGCCGGGCGCGCCGCGCGTCGAGTTGCCATTCATGGCAGGCCGGGCGATGGGTATGGCCATGAATGATCGTGGCGGCGCCGGCGGCGCGCAGCGCCTCGTCGACTGCCCCCTGGTTGACGTCGCCGGCACTGTCAGCGAGCGCCGACAATGGCGAACCCGATGGTTCGCCCTTGGCTCGGGTGCTTCCGGGGTCGCTTTCGCTTTCGCGCCTCGCTCGTGCGCCTTCACTTTCGGCCCGCAGGGCGAGCGCGATGGCAAGCCGCTCGTCAAGCGGCCGAGCCAGGAATTCACTCTGCCAGGCCTCGCCGCGAACCCGTGCGCGTACTCGCTGGTAATCGGCGTCGTCGGTGCACAGCGCATCGCCGTGCGCGAGCACCACGGGCTCGTCGAACAGCGTGACTGTGCACGGGTCGTCGAGCATGACGGCACCGGTGAGCGCCGAGAAGCGCCCGCCCGCCACGTTGAGCAGAAAATCCCGATTGCCGCGCATCGCAAAGAGCCGGCACCCCCCGGCGGTGAGCCGCCCGAACAGGGCAAGCGCATCGCGCGCGACGGTGTCGGGCTGATCGTCGCCGACCCACGCTTCGAACAGATCGCCGAGCAGGAATACGTGCGTGGCTTTCGATCCTGCGGCCTGCAGCGCCTCGAGGAACAGCGCTGCGGTGGCGGGATCATGATCGCCGAGATGCATGTCGGAGGCGAACAGTCCGACATCGCAGTCCGAGAGCGCGATGCGCGCCACCGGCGTTTTCCGACGGAGGGTGCGCGAGCGCGCCTTCGATCAGCTCGGCGCGCCGATGAGGGTGATCGACTCGATCACCACCGGGTCGGTCGGCACATCGCTATACGGGCCCACCTTGCGGGTCGGGACCGCCCGGATCTTCTCGACCACGTCCATCCCGCGGATGACCCGTCCGAAAACGGCGTAGCCATTGCCGTCGGGGTGGGGGTGGTTCAGGTTCGCATTGTCGACCGTGTTGATGAAGAACTGCGACGTGGCCGAATCGGGGTTGCTGGTTCGTGCCATGGCGACCCAGCCGGCGTCGTTGTGCAAGCCATTGCGCGATTCGAGCTTGATCGGCGCGCGCGTGGTCTTGGGCTGCAGGCCGTTCTTGTAAAGGTCCTGCGTGAAGCCGCCGCCCTGGATCATGAAGTTGCCGATCACCCGGTGAAAGATCGTGCCGGTGTAGAAATCGTCGGCCACGTACTTCAGGAAGTTCTCCACGGTGATGGGCGCCTTGTCCGGATAGAGCTCGATGACGAATTCGCCCGCCGTCGTGCGAACGAGCACCTGCGGATGGGTTGCCACAGCAGCCGTGGCAGCATGGGGCGCGGCGAGCGCAAAGAGCAGGGCGCCGATCAACGGAAACGTGCGAAACATTGGGCAGACTCCAGGAGGTTCATCGAAACGGGTTGATCGAAACGGACTTGTCGAGACGGGTGCCTCGAGGCGAGTTTATCGACCTCATCGGGCGCCGGGCAAAGCCGGTGACGCGCTGGCTGCCGGAGCCGCCAGTTGTTGCGCCAGCTTGAGCTTGGCGGCAGCCGTGGGCGTACCCGGGTCGAGCTTTGCGGCCTGTCCCCAGGCACGCATGGCAAGACGCAGATAGACGTCGCCGAGGTTTTCCTGCGCCAGCGCGTAGTTGGGCAGGGCGCGAATCGCCTCGTCGAGCGCTGCGCGCGCTTCATCGAGCTGGCCGCGCGCAGCGTACAGGGCGGCCAGGTTGTTGTAGGGCTCGGGCAGTTCCGGAAAATCCTGCGAGAGCGAGCGGAACACGGTGATCGCCTCGTCGACGCGCCCCTCGCGACTCAGGATCACACCTTTCATGAAGCGCAGCCGGGGGTCCGAGGGTGAGGCCTGCAGTGCGACCTCGACCGCGGCAAGCGCGTCGGCGGCTTTGCCCTCATCGAAGAGCCGGCGAGCCTGGGTGAGCGCGGTGTCGGCGCTGCGTGGGTCGGAAATCGCCGGGGCGGCCTGCCGTGCTGCCGGCATCGCCGGTGCAGAGGCGGATGGCAGCTGCGCGAGGGCGCCCGCTGGAAAGACAAAGCCCGCGCAGACCAGCACGGCGCTCAACCGCGCCGCCAGCCCCCGGAGCAGCCCCGTGACCGGTCTCCGGAACAGCCCGCCGAGGGCCATGAACAGGGCCGAGCCCGATGCTATACTCGATTGCATTCCGCCATTCTAGCAACGCGCGGCCTGTCGGCTTGCCGCGTTCTGTGCCGGTGCGCCCCGGTGCATTCTTCGGTGCGACCGACCCATGCTCCGCATCCACAACACGCTCACTCGCAGCAAGGAAGAATTCGTCCCTCTCGAAGACGGCCGCGTGCGGATGTATGTCTGCGGTATGACCGTCTACGACTGGTGCCATATCGGTCATGCCCGGGTGCTGGTGGTGTTCGATGTGGTGCAGCGCTGGCTGCGCGCTGCGGGCTATCGGTTGACCTATGTCCGCAACATCACGGACATCGATGACAAGATCATCCGCCGCGCCGTCGAGAACGGCGAGACGATCCGGGATCTGACCGATCGTTTTGTGCAGTACATGCATGAAGACGCCGAGGCGCTCGGCGTGCAGCACCCCGATCACGAGCCGCGCGCTACCGAGTTCGTTCCCGCGATGCTGGGCCTGATCGACCTGCTCGAGCACAACGGACTTGCGTATCGGGCTGACGATGGCGATGTGAACTTCCCGGTGCGTCGCTTCCCGGACTATGGGCGGCTCTCCGGAAAATCGCTCGACGACCTGCGCGCGGGCGAACGGGTGGCGATCACCGACGCCAAGCACGATCCGCTTGACTTCGTGCTCTGGAAAGCCGCCAGGCACGACGAGCCCGATGAGGCGAAATGGGGCTCGCGCTACGGAACCGGGCGCCCGGGCTGGCACATCGAGTGTTCCGCGATGGCCACGAGCCTTCTGGGCAAGACCATCGACATTCACGGCGGCGGCGCCGACCTGCAGTTCCCGCACCACGAGAACGAGATTGCGCAAAGCGAGGGCGCGTTCGGCTGCCAGTTCGTGCGCTACTGGATGCACAACGGCTTCGTGCGGGTCGATGACGAAAAGATGTCGAAGTCGCTCGACAACTTCTTCACGATCCGGGAGGTTCTCAGGAAGTTCGACGCCGAGGTGATCCGCCTGTTCATCCTGCGCGCGCACTACCGCTCGCCGCTGAATTACTCGGATGCGCATCTGGAGGATGCACGGGCAAGCCTGCTGCGCCTTTACGGCGCGCTCGACCGAGGGGTCGATCGCGGCCCCGACCTTGGCCCTGGCTCGCGCGAGGCAGCCATGTTGCCGCGCGCCAGCGGCTCGACTCCCGCAGAACGCGCTACAGATCACATCGGTCCGATCGACAGGTCGGCGCCCGGGCCCACGCGTTTTTGCGAGGCCATGGACGACGACTTCAACACCCCGGTGGCCCTTTCCGTGCTGTTCGAGCTGGCCGCCGAGGTCAATCGCACCGGCTGCGCGAAGACTCGCGCGCAATTGCGCCAGCTCGCCGGGCTGCTCGGACTGCTGGAGCGGGATCCGGCCGAGGTGCGCCACGGCGGGTTGCGGGGCAGTGAGTCCGCGCAGTTGTCTGACGCAGCGCCTCCCGAGACCGAGATCGAGGCGATGATCGCCGAGCGCGCCCAAGCCAAGAAGACGCGCAACTTCGCCGAGGCCGACCGGCTTCGCAGCGTGTTGGCTGCCCAGGGAATCGTTCTCGAGGACGGCGTCGCGGGCACCGTCTGGCGACGCGGCTGAGCGCCTTTGCACATGCTTCGCGCGCTCCTTCAACTCACCGGCAAGGCACGATGAGACCGTTCTGGGTCCACTCGGGGCTGGCACTGCTCGACACCGACGAGTACGGCGGTCTTCTTGTCACGGATGCGTTCATGTCTGCGTATCTCGAGCGCCCGGAGATCGCGCCGGTTGCCGAGTCCTGCGCTGCCGAGCGGGCGCTGCACACGCGCCTGCTGGCCGCGCCGCGCGCTCCGGTCGAGGCCGCAGCGCTCGAGGCGATCATCGACGTCGATGCCCGGCAGAACTGGCGGCTCTTTCTGCGCTTTCGCGATCGGCTACTCGCAGCGCCCACGCTGCAGGCCGCGTACATGACCCTTTTCGTCGATGCCCGGCGCACCGGCGGCATCGATGTGCCTCCCTTGTTCGTCGATCAGCTCGCGCAGATCATCGTGCACCACATGCTCGCGGATTGCGAAGACGGCCTGACTTTGCGGGTGGCCGAGTTGTGGTTTCGCGAACAGCGCGTCTCCGTCGACGACAACCGGGTCATGCTGGCCGACCTGGAGATGGTCGATGCGCGTCGCGAAGACCAGGGCCTGGGCAACCTGGGGCGCCTGCTCGCCCAGGGGCAGGTTGCCACGCGCGGCGTCGATCTCGAGGTGATCGGCGAGGACAATGGCGAGCTTTATTTCGGTCGCGACGAGCGCCATGATTTCGCCGTCGAAATCACTCACGGCCGGGCTGCGGCAGTCGCGTTCTGCGAACTGCTGCGCCACTGGATCGGACACATGATCGGCATTCCTGTAAGCGTGCGCACCCTCTCGGAGATCGAGGATCCGCGCTGGCGTTGGCACGCCGGCCTCGATGCCGAGTCCTCGAAGCTCCTCGATACCCTGTGGCGCGACGGCGGCATCACGCCGGCCGAGCACCGCCGCTTGCTGTTGCTGATGCGCCTCGACTTCGAGCGGCTCGAGGACCAGGATCGGGCACTTGCCGGCAAGCCGGTCTACCTGGCGCTGGCCATGAGCGAAGAGGGCGTGCTGTGGATGAAGCCGCAGAACCTGCTGTTCAATCTGCCGGTTCGCGAGCACTGAACCCGGATGAAATGAAAACAACCTATCTCGATTTTGAACAACCGATTGCCGATCTGGAGCAAAAGATCGAAGCGCTGCGTTTTGCGCAGGAGGATTCCGCCGTCGATATCGCCGACGAGGTCAAGCGTCTGGAGAAAAAAAGCCAGGGGCTGATCACGGAAACCTACGCCAAGCTCACGCCCTGGCAGACGGCACTCGTTGCGCGTCATCCGCAGCGGCCCTACACGCTCGACTACACGAAGTCGATCTTCACCGATTTCCACGAGTTGCACGGCGATCGCGAGTACGCCGACGACCCGGCAATCGTCGGCGGCCTCGCCCGCTTCAACGGCCAATCGGCGATGCTGATCGGCCACCAGAAGGGGCGTGACACCAAGGAGCGCGGCCACCGCAACTTCGGCATGCCGCGACCCGAGGGCTACCGCAAGGCCTTGCGGTTGATGAAGCTCGCCGAGAAATTCGAAATTCCGTTGTTCACGTTCGTGGACACACCCGGCGCGTTTCCCGGCATCGGCGCCGAGGAGCGCAACCAGTCCGAAGCGATCGGTCGCAATCTCTTCGTGATGGCCACGCTGCGCGTGCCGATCATCACAACGATCATCGGTGAGGGTGGCTCCGGGGGAGCCCTTGCGATCGCGGTCGGCGACGTGACCCTGATGCTGCAGTACGCGGTCTACTCGGTGATCTCCCCCGAGGGCTGCGCGGCGATTCTCTGGAAGAGCGCCGAAAAGGCACCGGAGGCGGCCGAAATCCTCGGCATTACCTCGCACCGGCTGAAAACGCTCGGTCTCGTCGACCGCATCGTCGGCGAGCCGGTCGGCGGCGCGCACCGCGACCCGGCGCAGATGGCGCTGCAACTCAAGCGTGCGCTCTCCGATGCACTGCGCCAGGTGCAAGGTGTGCCGATCGACGACTTGCTCAAGCAACGCTACGAGCGCACTACCAGCTATGGCAAGTTCAAGGAGCTCCCGCCCGGCTGAGCCGGGTGGCGAGGGCGGCGGCGAGAGCGTCGGCAAAAGCTCGATGGGCGATGCGTGCGAGCGTCCGTTGAGCGACGTGCGCAACAGCCCGCTGGACGACCTGCGCACCAGCCCGCTCGGTGCCGTGCGGGTGGCGCTTGCAGGCCTGGCGCCCGGGGATCGGGTGCTCGTCGCCTTCAGCGGAGGGCTCGACTCCAGCGTGCTGCTCGATGCCGTCGTGCAGTGCCGCGCGCCGGCCACGGTGCTGGCCTGGCATGTGAACCACGGCTTGCAAGCGCAGGCCGACGGCTGGCGCGAACATTGCGAGACCGTTGCCGCGGCGCTCGGAACCGGCTTTGGCGCCACCGCCCTCGTCGGCCGCCCCGCGAGGGGCGAGAGCCTGGAAGAGTGGGCGCGCCACGGGCGCTACGCGGCGTTGCGCGCTGCCGCCGCCGATGCCGGCGCTGCAGCGGTGTTGACAGCGCATCATGCCGACGACCAGGTCGAAACGGTGCTGATGCGGCTTGCGCGCGGCACCGGGTTAGAGGGCGCCTCGGGAATGGCTGAGCGCTCCTGGCTCGGAGCCGTGCCGCTGCTGCGACCGCTCCTTGGGCTGAGCCGAGCCGAAATTGCCGCCTGGGCCCAGAGCCGCGACCTGCGTTGGGTCGAGGATCCGAGCAACGTCGATACGCGGCGGTTGCGCAACGCCGTTCGACACGAGGTGCTGCCGATTCTCGATCACACCTTCCCGGGCTTCCGGCGCAACCTGCTGCGAAGCGTCGCGCATTGGCGCGCCTCAGCGGAAACGCTTGCCGAACTGATTGGCGAGGACCTGGCAGCGGTGGCGCTTTGCGATGCCGTGCTCGGCGAATGCCTGTCGCGCGCGCGCTGGCAAGCCTTGCCGGCGCCTCGTCGTGACGAAGTGCTGCGCGCCTGGCTGGCCCGCCACGGCTGCCGGGCGCCGCCCTCGGCGAGGCTCGCGGAGATGTCGCGCCAACTGGCGCGATGCTCCGCGGACTCGGGCGTGGCCTTGGCACACGACGGATGCTGTCTGCGGCTTTATCGCGACTTCATCGCACTCGACAGGCCTGCGGCACCCGCTGCCGGTGGCGCGCTCGCCCCAGGAGCCGCCGTGCCCGTTGCCTTTGCCGTGCTGGCTCCACGGGCTGCCGTGGCAGGCGACGGCTACCGGTTTCGCTGGACCGGTCAGGCCTCTCTCGAGACGCTCGCGCCGCCCGGAACGCTCGAGATCGAACCGGTGGTGATCGAGGGAGCGCTGGGGTTGCCGGGCGCGCTGCTTCGCGACTCGGAACTTACGCTGGGATACCGGCGAGGCGGCGAACGATTGCGCGTAGCGGCCCATCGGCCGACGCGCAGCCTGAAGAACCTCTTCCAGGAGCGCGGCGTGCCGCCCTGGCGCCGCGATCGCCTGCCGGTGCTGCGCGTCGGCGGTGATGTATTGTGGGTGGCCGCGCTTGGGGCGAATGCGCAGTTTCTCGTCAGCGAGGGCGAACGCGTCGCGCTCGCCTGGCACCCGGCGGATCGCTTCCGATAGACTCCGATCCTTCCTGACCTGTCGGCGGCCCGCCCAACTTCGTGATGCCAAATCCTTCCGTCAGTCGCCGGGCCGCCATCGGCGGGCCCGCGAGCGCGGCCGCAATCCTCGGGCTGCTGCTTGCGATCGGCCTGGTCCTTGCCGCCTGGCAGATCGGGCAGTCCCTGGTCGCCTTTCGCAAAGGCGATCGCAGTGTCGAGGTCAAGGGCCTGTCCGAGCGCGACGTACCGGCAAACCTGGCGATCTGGCCGATTGCATACGCCGAAGCCGACAACGATGTCAGCAACCTTTACCGCACGCTCGAAAGCAAGAACGCCCAGCTGGTTGCGTTCCTGCAGCAAGCCGGCTTCAAGCCCGAGGAGATCAGCGTGTCGCCGCCCACCGTGGTCGACAAACTGGCGCGTGAGTACGGCGGCGAAGAACGCAGCCAGTTTCGCTACGCCGCGCGCTCCACGGTCACCGTCTACACGCCGGATGTCGCGCGGGTGCGCGGCACCATGAACCGGGTGGGAGAACTCGGCCGCGAAGGTCTTGCAACCGGGGGCGACCAGGGCGTGCATCCCGAGTTCCTGTTCACCGAGTTGAACTCGATCAAGCCCGAAATGCTCGAGGAGGCGACCCGCAACGCCCGCGAGGCGGCGATGAAGTTCGCCAACGACTCCGGCAGCCACCTGGGCAAGATCAGGCGCGCCTCGCAGGGCCAGTTCTCGATCAGCGATCGCGACGCCAGCACTCCCTACATCAAGAAGATAAGAGTCGTCTCCACCGTCGATTACTACCTGGCCGATTGAAATGGCACTGATCGTTCAAAAATACGGCGGCACCTCGATGGGCTCGGTCGAGCGCATCCGCAATGTTGCGCGCCGCGTCGCCAAGTGGCATGCAGCCGGCCACCGGGTCGTGGTCGTGCCCTCGGCCATGTCGGGGGAAACCAACCGGCTGCTCGCGTTGGCTCGCGAAATTCATCCATACCCCGATCCGCGCGAACTCGACATGATCGCCGCCACCGGCGAACAGGTTTCGGTGGGCCTGCTGGCAATCGCGCTCAAGACCATAGGTGTTGACGCGATCAGCTACGCCGGCTGGCAGGTTGCGGTGCGCACCGATCGCGCCTACACCAAGGCGCGCATCCTTTCGATCGACGACCACCGCGTGAGGGTCGATCTCGACGCCGGTCGCGTGGTCATCGTCACTGGTTTCCAGGGCGCCGACGAGGCGAACAACATCACCACCCTGGGGCGCGGCGGCTCCGACACCTCCGCGGTCGCCATGGCCGCGGCGCTCGGCGCCGACGAGTGCCTGATCTTCACCGACGTCGACGGCGTGTACACGACCGATCCGCGGATCGTTCCCGAAGCCCGGCGTCTCGATCGCGTCACCTTCGAGGAAATGCTCGAGATGGCGAGCCTGGGTTCGAAGGTCCTGCAGATTCGCGCGGTCGAGTTCGCGGGCAAATTCAGGGTCAAGACCCGCGTGCTGTCCAGCCTCACCCCTCCGGATCTGCCGGTCGAGATCGAGGAGAACTCCGGCACCCTGATCACTTTCGAGGAACACCAGAAAATGGAGAATGCCGTTATTTCCGGCATCGCGTTCAATCGCGACGAAGCGAAGATCACCGTGCTGAACGTGCCCGATCGCCCCGGGATTGCCTACAAGATCCTCGGCGCGATCGCCGACGCGAACATCGACGTCGACATGATCATCCAGAACCAGAGCGTGAACGGCATGACCGATTTTTCGTTCACGGTGCCGCATCCCGAATTGCAGCGCGCCGTCGAGGTGCTGAACGGCAAGGTGAAGGCGGACATCGAGGCGGGCGAGATCGCCGGCGATCCGAAGATCGCAAAGGTATCGGTGGTCGGGATCGGCATGCGTTCGCACGTCGGCCTGGCGAGTCTCATGTTCAAGACGCTGTCCGAAGAAGGCATCAACATCCAGATGATCTCGACCAGCGAGATCAAGATCTCGGTGGTGATCGAAGACAAGTACATGGAACTGGCCGTGCGCGCGCTGCACAAGGCCTTCGGTCTCGATCATCCGGCCGTTCCCGAGGTCATGGACTAAGCCGCCCGAAGGGCCGGCAGCCGCATCAGGTACAATTCGGCCCGAGCCGGCATCGAGAGCAAGTTTGAGCAATCGAAGCCCGGAGACGTGGCCGAGAGGTCGAAGGCACTCCCCTGCTAAGGGAGCATGCGGCTAAAAACTGCATCAAGGGTTCGAATCCCTTCGTCTCCGCCAAACAACTGCGCCCGCATCAGCGGGCGTTGTTGTTTGGCGGGGACAGCGAGGCGCCTGCGCGCCTCTTGGGAGGGATTCGAATGGCGCGGCCTGCAAGTCGCGCCTGGGTCGAGGAGGCTCGCGCAGCGAGCCGAGGTGACCGAATCCAACCCCTCCTGAGCCCCGGGCCACTTCCTCGCTATGTCGGGGTTTGAGGCGCAGTGGAACGAAAAGTGCAGTTAAGGGGGCGCAATAGAACGGAGAACCGGGTTAAGCCGTTCGCGGTCGATGCGCCAGCACCGGAATCGCCAAGGTTGCCATCAACGCAACGCCTGCACCCACCCAGAACGTCATCGCCGGGCCGTGTTGGTCCCATAGCCAGCCCGCCAGAGCGCTGGCCACCAGCAGCCCAGCACCCGACAGCAGGTTGAACATGCCGAAGGCCGTGCCGCGATACATGGTCGGCGCGGTGTCGGCGATCAGGCTCGCCAGAATCCCTTGGGTCAGACCCATGTGCAGGCCCCACAGGGCGATGCCGAAGAACAGCAGCCCGTAACCGTCCGCCAAGGCCAACGCCACATCGGCGGCGGCCAGCATGGCCATGCCCAGCGCGAGCACCCAGCGCCGCGGCACACGATCGGAAAGGTGGCCCGCCGGATAGGCCGTGAGCGTGTAGACGCTGCTCATGACCACCAGCACCAGCGGAATCCACGTCAGCGACAAGCCGCGTTCGGAGGCCCGCAGTATCAGAAAGGCTTCGCTGAATCGGGCCAGCGCGATCAACGTGCCAAGCGCCGTCACCCGCCAGAACGCGCCGCCCAGACGCGACAGGCCTTCGCGACTGAGCGGCAGGCGCGCTGGACGCTGCTCGCGGTCGGCGGGTTCCGGCACCTTGAGCAACAGCAGGACCGCAATGATGCCGGGCACCACCGCGAACCACAGCACGGTGCGGATGTCATCGGCAAAGGCCCACAGCAACGCGATGGCCAGCAGCGGACCGAGCACGGCGCCCACGGTATCCATCGACTGGCGTAGACCAAAGCACGCGCCGCGAATCGATGGTGGCGCCAGGTCGCCGACCAGCGCATCGCGTGGCGCCCCGCGGATGCCCTTGCCGAAGCGGTCGAGCAAGCGCGCCGTGGTCACGGTCGCGATGGAATCGGCCAGCGGGAACAGCGGTTTGACGGCCGCGGCCAGGCCGTAGCCGAGCAGCACCAGCGGCTTGCGCTTCCCGATCGCATCGCTGATGTAGCCGGAGAACACCTTGGTGACCAGCACCAGTGCTTCGGCGGTGCCCTCGATCAAGCCGATCGTCAGCGCGCTGGCACCCAGTCCGCCGGCGAGCAACACCGGCAACAGGCTGTGCACCATTTCCGAGCCGAGGTCGGTGAACAGGCTGACGAAGCCCAAGGCCTAGATCGTGCGCGGAATCGGAATGCGCGGTGTCGCCTGCGCTTGATGCGGATGATTGTTCATTCGCTGTCCGCCGGAGCGCGTAGCGGCCGCAGTTCGCCCTTGGCCACTGCGTCAGGAACGGAGAACGAATAGCGCCCCAGCATGTTGATGTGTTCGTGCAGCAGCGGCGACAGCCGCGCCATGTCGTCGTCGCGCACCGGGTAGCCCTCATTGCGCAGCTGGTTCAACGCGGCCTCCAGATAGACGGTATTCCAGAGCACGATCACGTTGAGCACCAGCCCGAACGCGCAATTGGTCTTCCTGCCCTTCCCGGTAGTGCTGGCGCAGCTCGCCGCGTTTGCCGTGGAATATGGCGCGGGCGACGCTATGCCGGCCTTCGCCGCGATTGAGCTGGGTCAGCATGCCGCGGCGCTTGGCTTCGTCGTCGAGGTAGGTCAGCGTGTGTAGCGTCTTGTCGATGCGCCCGAACTCGGCGATCGCTTGCGCGAGCCGCGTGGGCCGGTCGCCGACCTGGAGCGTGCGCATGATGCCGGTGGCCGGCACGCGACCCAGCTTGAGCGAACCGGCCAGGCGCAGCATGTCGTCCCAGTGCGGCGCGATCTTTTGCAGGCTGAGGTGGTGGGCCGAGATGGCATTGAGCTGGCCGTAATCGGCGCGTGGGTCGATGCGCCAGAACCGCGTCCCGCCCACGTCGGCCAAGCGCGGACTGAAGCGATAACCGAGCAGCCGAAACAGGCCGAAGACCACATCGCTGTAGCGCCGGTGTCGGTCATGATCTGGGTCGGTTGCAGATCCGTTTGTTGTTCGAGCACCACCGCCAGCAGGATCAGGCTGTCGTGCAGCGTGCCGGGCACGGTGATGTCGTTCAACCCCGAAAATTGATCCGACAGCAGGTTGTACCAGGTGACGCCGCGGCCCATGCCGAAATACTTCGGGTTCGGTCCGGCATGTACGGTGCGCACCGGTACCACGAAACGCATGCCGTCGGCCGAGGCCACCTCGCCACCGCCCCACAGATTGGCCAGCGACAGCCGGCTTTGCGCGGCCACCAGCATCGCGTTGGCCGCCGTCAACGTGTCGTCGCGGATGTAGTTCTGGTCCACCCACGAGAGCCGGTCCCGCTTCAAGGCCGGCACGTCGCCACGGATCAGCGGTTCCAGTCCGGTGTTGCAGGCTTCCGCCATCAGCACCGCACATACGCTGATGTGCAGATCGGCCGCGCGGGCCGTGCGTTCGGAGAGGTGGCTGAATGCGTCGGTGAGTCGTGTGCGGACGGCGATCTCCAGGATCAGTTCCGGCAGGTCCACGCGCGGGATCAGGCCCATCACCCGATCCCGCAGCGCTACCAATGACGCCGGCTCGTCGCGCTTGTCGAGCGGAGTGAGCACCGGTTCGGGCTTGTCGCCGGCGGTGTCGAAGCGAACGACCGGATTGTCGTGCAAGCGCGCCGCCACGGCGCGGTAGGTGCGGTCGAGTTCTTCAGTCAGCGCCTTCAACGTCGGCTCGGGATGCGCCGACAACCCCAGGGTCCGGCAGATGATCGGCCGCGTCGCGTCCCACTCGGCGCCATCGAGCAAGCCGGCGCGGGGATCGGCGTGGCGCCAGCTCGGCGCGACGAACACGTCGCGGCGGCGCAACGCCGTCTGCAATTCGTCCAGCACGCAGAACGTGTAGGCGTGGGGGTCAAAGCCGCCGTCCGCTTGCAGGACATGGCGCTGCCACGCCTTGCCGACGATCTCGCGTGGAGCATCGTTTTCTGGCTTCTTCCGGCCCATATTGGCGCGCAGCCAATCGAAGGCCGCGACTACGGGTTCGCCGGCGGCGTTGCCGCCGAAGCGCACGTGCTCGACCAGCGCCGGCAGGAAGCGGCGCACCGTTTTGTACTTGGCGTCCAGCTCCTGGTAGTCGTCCGGCTGGATCAGTGCGTTGCCGTTGGCGATGGCCTGCGTGAGCGCGGCGCGGGGAATTCCCGTGAACAAGCGATTGCGCAACTGGGCATCGTCCACTGCATCGTCGAGCACGACCTGGCAGGCGCTGGCCAGGACGGCGGCGGCCTGATCGAGATCCTTCAACGTGCGCAGCCGCGCCTTTCGGTCCGCCTTAACAGCATTGCCGAACAAGCCGCGTAACAGCGCTTCCAGCACCTCCAATGCATCGTCTTGTGCGCTCGCTTCCAGGCAATGCACGAACGCGACCAGCGTCGCCAACCGCCGCGGATTCGGCAAACGCAGAATGGCGCTGGCCTTGGCGGCGCCGGCGAACCGCGCCAGGGCCGCCACTCGCGTGGCCGGAATGCGCGCCGTCGCCGGCAACTGGATGCCCCAACTCGCGCACGGTACGCAGGCGCTGCAGGGCCAGGACCAACGCGGGGCTGCTGACCGTGACCGGTCCGGTGCGCAGCCGGTCGAGCGCGGAGTTCCGGCTGCCCAACGGCACCGCGAGCAGGCTTTCCAGCCGCGCTTGCTGCTCGTCGCCGATGTCACGCCCCAGCGACAGCCACAGGCGTTCTTCCACCCGCGCCCGCAGGCGGGCGACATATCGCTCCAACGTGGTCGCGCCCGGCAGCAGCACCCTGTGTGTCACCAGCCAGGCGGTAGCGCGCTCGAACAGCACGCTGGGCCGATCGGTGCCGGTCCAGCACAGTGCGTAGAGCCAGCGCGTCAGGCGGAACCCGATGGTGCGCTCGTTGATCTCGACATAGCCGTAATGAGCGCGAATTTCCGCGGCCTGCTGATAGCGCTGACGGCTGGCGCTGTAATCGCGAATGCCGTCCAATCCGTCGATGCGTAGTTGCTTCGCCAGTCCATGCAGTACCGGTAGCGGGACGGCCAGCGGATCTTCCAGGAAGATGCCGAGATAACGCACGGTGCCGAGTTGCACCGCGAAGCCAAGCCGGCTGTGCTTACCCCGTTTCTGCGCAATCAGCGCATGGTCGGCATCATCAAGATGAAAATAGCGGGCCAGGTCATGGGGCGATGGCACGCCCATGTAGTTGCCGTAGTTCTCACGTTGTTCGACGGACAGAAAGCTAACGGGCATTGGGTGCCCCTTCGCTCAAGCTTGCGCGATGGAGCGCCCAAACGCGTTTCACCTGGCTGAGGCTGCAGCCGGCCAACTCGGCCGTGCGCTCGATCGTCTGGCCCGCGCCCCGCAAGGCCACAATGCGTCGGTGCGTGGCGAGGTCGGCCTTGCGTCCGGTGTACTTGCCGGCGACCTTGGCCAACTGCACGCCTTGGCGCTGGCGTTCACGGCGCGTCTCGTAGTCGTCGCGCGCCATCTGCAGGGCCAGCTTCAACAGCAGTTCCTGCACCGACTCCAGCACGATCTTGGCCACACCATCGGCGCCAGCTGCAAGGTCGGACAGATCCACCAGTCCGGGCACGGCCAACCGGGCACCCTGGGCCCGGATCGAGGCGACCAGTTGCTCCGCTTCTGGCAGTGGCAACCGGCTGATGCGACCGATCTTCTCGGCAACCACCACTTCGCCGGGGCGCAGGTCGGCGATCATCCGCAATAGCTCGGGGCGATCAGCGCGGGCGCCGGAGGCTTTCTCACGGTATACGCCGGCGACGTAGAAACCGGCGGCACGCGTGCTGTGCTCGATCTCGGCCTGGCGGCTGAGATCCTGTTCGTCGGTGCTGACGCGTAGGTAGATGCGGGCAACCTTCATCGAGGATGGCCAGATGGGGTATACGCAAAGGAGCCCATCATAGACCCCACGGCCAAGAAGGCCAGAAGCGATGTCAGTTGGCCGGACGTGGTTGGGCTATCCATCTTGGCCGGCGCTTGGCGCTAAGGTAGTGATAACGTATATACTAAGTCATCACCAAAGGCCGAGGTCTCCCATGCCGAAAGAAGCCGTGTTCACGATGAAGCTGGAACCCGAGTTGAGGGATCAGTTCATGGCCGAAGCCGAGGCGGCGCATCGCCCGGCCTCGCAGCTCGTGCGGGAACTGATGCGCGAGTTCGTCCAGCGCCAGCGCCACTCGCGGGAGTACGACGAGTTCCTGCAGCGCAAGGTCGAAGTGGCTCGGACCTCGATGCGAGCGAGCCGTGGCCGATCCAACGATGAGGTTGAAGCCAAGTTCGCCGCGCGGCGCGCCAAGGCGTCGGGCCAGGCGTGAGGGTGCTCTGGACGCCAGAAGCCGAGCTGGACCGCGACGACATTTGGGAAATCATTGCGGCCGACAATCCGTTGGCCGCGGCTCGGATGGACCAGCTGTTCACCGAGGCCGCTGCAAAGCTGGCGGATTTCCCGCTGCTCGGGCATGCCGGCAAGATCCTTGGCACCCGCGAGTTGATTCCGCATGAGAGCTACCGCTTGGTGTACGAGACCGCGATCGACGAGAACACCGTATGGGTGCTGGCACTGGTCCATACAGCACGCCAGTGGCCCACGGCGAGAGATTGAGGAATCAGCGCATGGCTTCGATCACAGAAGCAGAGTGGCAAACCCGTTGAAGACGGCCTCGACACGCCGGCGATCTTGCGTGCTGTGGACGCCCTGGACCGACTGCGTACCGAGTTGGCTAACCCCGGCGAAGGCGGTCTGTCCGCGATGCGCGACGAGTTGCTGCAGTTGCATCGATTGGCGCTGGCGGTGCGCCAGTCTGGCGCGTCGGCCAAAGTCAGTGAGTTGTTCGACCTGGCCCAGGATATTGAACTCCAGATCGGCGAATGGACGGAAGCGCTCGGCGGTATCCAGGCCACCTTGTCCGCCGTCGCGGAGCTTCACCCGGAAAGCCTTGCTTACGAAGACTGAGCGGCTTAATTGCACTTTCCGTTCCACTGCGCCTCAAACCCCATGTCCGCGCGCCGGCGGGCCGGGAATGGTTTCTCTTCGAGAAAAACTCCGGAGGCAAATCGAGCCTTACGCCAAGCGCCGACTCCGGGTGCGCCTCGTCCGCGCGATGAAACGGTTCGTGACGGTGGCGGGTGCGCGCGGAATCGTCGAAGGCCCTCGCGCGCCCCTGCATCAGGTCCCGCAGTAGGTCCGGTAGCAGGCTGTAACCTCGGCCGGCGCCGGCTCGGCGTAGCGGGCGTTGCCTGCTACCTCGTCGTACGGGTGGCGCAGCGCGTCGAGCAGGCGATCGAAGGGCTGCAGATCCTCGTCATCGGATGCCGCCGCCAGGGCTTCCTCAACGCGGTGGTTGCGAGGAATCACCCAGGGGTTGACGCGGCGCATGCGCTCCGAGCGCGCAGCGGCGAGGCTCGCGCCCTCGGAGGTGCCTTCGCGCAGTTCCTCGTCGTCTCGCGCACAGCGTTCGTGCCAGCGTGCGAGCCATTCATCGGGCGCGTCCGGGGCCGCGAAGAGAGCGCGCAGCGGCGCCTCGTCGCCGGCCGCGACGTCGGCCAGGCGCCGCCACGCCAACGTGAAGTCCACCTGCCCGGCCTGCAGCAGCGCCAGCCAGTCGTCGGCGAGCGCCGCGTCGGCCTCGTCGCTGATGCCGGCCGCGACACGCAGCCCGAGCTTCGCCCGCTGCCCGCTCAGCAGATATTGGAGATACCGCATCGGAAAAGCCTCGATCACCCGCATGGCCTGGGCCCTGGCCTGCTCCGCGTCGTCGGAGAACAGCGGCAGCAGCGTCTCGGCCAGGCGCGCGAGGTTCCACTGCGCGATGGCGGGCTGGTTGCCGAACGCGTAGCGGCCCTGGGCGTCGATCGAGCTGAACACCGCTGCCGGATCGTAGGCTTCGACGAAGGCGCAGGGCCCGTAGTCGATGGTCTCGCCCGAGAGCGTCATGTTGTCGGTATTCATCACGCCGTGGATGAAGCCCACGTTCATCCACTGAGCGACGAGCGCGGCCTGGCGCTCGGCAACGTGCTCGAGCAGCGCGAGAAAGCGTCCCGGCGCGCCGACCAGATCAGGATCGTGGCGGACGATGGTGTACTCGGCCAGCTGGCGCACGCGCGCCGCATCGCCGCGGGCCGCGAAGAACTGGAACGTGCCGACGCGAATGTGGCTGGCAGCCACGCGCGCAAGCACTGCGCCGGGCAGCACCGCCTCCCGATAGACCGGCTGCCCCGTGGCCACGACTGCCAGGGCGCGCGTGGTCGGGATGCCGAGAGCGTGCATGGCCTCGCCGATCAGCACTTCGCGGAGCATCGGCCCGACGGCGGCTCTTCCGTCGCCGCCGCGCGAGAACGGCGTGCGCCCGGAGCCCTTCAAGGCGATGTCGCGACGCCGGCCCGTGCGGTCGATCACCTCGCCGAGCAGCACCGCGCGACCATCGCCGAGTTGCGGCGAGAAGCCGCCGAACTGGTGACCGGCGTAAGCCTGCGCGATCGGTTCGGCGCCTTCCGGGAGGGTGTTGCCCGCGAACAGTGCCGCGCCGGCTTCGCCGGACAAGGCGGTGACGTCGAGGCCGAGTTCCTGCGCCAGCGCTTCATTGAAGAACAACGACTTCGGCGCCGGCACGGCTTCGGGGCGCCAGGGCACGGAGAAGCCCTGGAGGTCGCGGGCGTAGGAGTTATCGAGCTTGATGCCTGCGTCGGCCATGGTGCGGATCAGAGGGTTAATTCCGGAATCTTCGGCGCCTGGAGGGGTCGATGCGGTCAGCAACGGCGCCTGCCCAAGCTTCGAGGATACGCGTCTCGCGTCTCGCGTCCCGGCCGGCCCGTACCGCGGTCGGCGAAGACGCGGCGGTTTGGCGGGCGGCGCGGTTTGGCACTTCCGACGCCGCCAACGCCCTGCCCGGGCGAACCGGCGAGTCGCTGCGACCGCCGGTGCGCCGGCATTGGCATCGGCATCGGCATGGCATGGCATGGCATGGCATGGCATGGCATGGTGCGAGGTGCCTCGGATTCCGCTATTTCCGCACCCGAGGGGTTGGTGCATTTACGGCAATTGAAGGCCCGGCGTGGCGCGGGTACCGTGGTGCATCGGGCGAGCGATCCAGGACGAGCAGAACACCCCGGGTTATCCGTCCGTGCGCAGGAGGGTGGGCAGCATGTCCCCGCAGCGGTACATGAGTTCACCGCGACTGTGCACCTGGAAGCGCTGGTAGAGGCGATGCATATGTCGATTCACCGTGTGGTAGCTCAGGCCCAGCCGGCGACCGATCTGTTTTTCCGCGTCGCCCTGCAGCGCGCAGGCGAGTACCTGCCGAAGTTGCCGGGGCAGTTGCGGTGCATTCGCGCCTGCCGGCTGCATCGCAAGCTGATGGCCGAGCAGGGTCGTCAACTCGTGATGAAACAGGTGCACCAACCGGACGGATCGTCGCGGGAAGCTCCCGTCGGTGGCAGCGCGATGCAAAACGAGAACCTGGTTTGCGGAGTGCGACGGATGCGCCAGGCGAACCGACGAGGTGATGCGATCGTAGAGCCCGCACGGGCGAAGGTAGTCGTTGTAATGCCTCGACATGCGCCACGGTTGCGACTCGACTACGTCCTCGAGGCTTCGAGTGCGCAGCGAACCATTGAAGTTGCCGAAGTACCCGAGGTGGAAGGGATCGTCCAGATAAGCCCGCTCCCGCTGGTAATGCGCCCACAACTCCTGCTGCCGGGAGTCGGCGAGCCCGGTCGCCAGCGGTTCCTCGATCCGCTCGATCGCCGTGCCGAGGTCGTGAATCTGGAGATAAAGCGCGACCTGCGCGCCGGTCAGTTCGCCCAGCCCGTCGAGCATGTGCGTGCGCCAGGCGTGCGGATCGCTGCCGAGTGCCGCGGATCTGGCTCATCGGATCACGTTAGTTGATCGAGCGGCGATCCGCAAGGTGCATGCGATGTCTCCTTACAGCCCCGCCTGCGACGGCCGCCATCCCTCGGTCGTGCCGCCTCGGTATGGCGCCGGCGCCGGTGAACGCGTGGCCGATCCTGTCAGCGCAACCGGCTCGATAGCGCAGGCGCCCGCGAAGCCTGCTACCGGATCGCGCGGGCGCGCTGCGGCGATTGCCTCTCGCGGCAATGCAATCGCGGCGCCCGACGAAGCGCTGCATGCCGTGGCTCTGGCACTGCGCACCCTGGATGAAGTCCTGACCCTGGCGGTCGAGCAGCAGGCACGCGTGCTCGGGCCCGCCAGCCTGCTCGATCCCTGGCGCGGCATGCACCTGGACAAGGCCGACGTGCAACGGTTGTTGGCGCGCACGCCGCATGCACCGCTGCAGACCACGAGCGTGGCCGAGCCGCTTGCCGCCGCGGCGCGCGCCGTGCCGCGCTGGGCGGGCGCCGCGTCCAAGTACGGTTTCACGGACGTGGACCTTGCCATCCTGCTGATCGCGCTGGCGCCCGATCTGGACCTGCGCTACGAGCGAATCGTGGGCTACCTTCAGGACGACATCACCCGCAAGCGGCCGAGTGCCGATCTGCTCGCCAATCTGCTCGCCGTCGATCCGGCGCAGCGCCTGGCCGTTTGTGCGCGCCTGGAGGCCGAATCTCCGCTGCTGGAGACCGGCGTGCTGGTGCTGCGCGAAGCAGCGGATTCTCCGTGGCTCGCGCGCCCGGTCCTGGTGGACGATCTATGGCGCGACTGGCTGCTGGGTCGCAGCACCTCGGGCGGGTCGCTGGGCGCCGGCGCCCGGCTGCTGGTACCAAGGCCGGACGACCTCTCGGCGCTCCCCTTGCAGCCTGCTGTTCGCGCCGCGCTGGAACAAGCCCGGGTCCTCGCACGCCGCAGGGGCGATCGGCTGCTTGTCTGGCTGCATGGGTCAAACGGCACGGGAAAGTTCGCGCTCGCCCAGGCGCTGGCGCATCAGGACGGCGCGCGCTTGCTGGTGGTCGATGCGCGCGACTGGTCCTCGCCGGCTGAAGTGCGTGCCCAGGTCGCTCGCGCCGCCTGTGCGGCGGCGTTGCACGGGGCCATCCTGTACCTGCACGGCTGGAGCCGGCTCGCCCAGCGCGAAGTGCAACTGGAGCGCGCGCTCGTCGAGTCGCTTGCGAA
>CAJDTU010000022.1_pt1 | contig 49162 bp, 41 predicted proteins | sample 7389901 | NCBI WGS metagenome assembly CAJDTU01 (sample SAMEA7055649, study PRJEB34461) | soil metagenome | biome: terrestrial ecosystem; feature: Peninsula; material: soil | place: Antarctica | collected 2016
GGCGCCGATCGATTCACGTATTTGCATCGCCGCATCGGAGAGTTTCTAGGCGCGCGCTGGTTGGCGAATCTGGCCGACACCAAGCGCAAGCAAGGGCGACTCCTTTCGCTGTTCCACAGCAGGGGACTCGTGCCGGCGAGTCTCCGTGGAATCCACGCGTGGCTCGCCCGAGACCCCGCCCTTGCTCAGGCCGTAATCGCAGCCGATCCCATGGGAGTGATCGAATATGGTGACGCCGATGTTCTGACCGTCGAGCAGGCGCGTTCGCTGCTCAGGGCGCTGAAACTCCTGGCCGCGGACAATCCAAATTTCTGCGAGTGGAGGTCCTATCGCGCACGTGGGATCGCGCAGCCCGAACTCGTTGAGGAAGTGCGGCGGCTGATCACGGCTCCGGAGACTGCGTTCGGTTTGTGCTTCTTCTTGATCCAAGCGATCAAGGGGACCAAGATTGTCCCAGGCCTCGTGAACGAGCTGCGGCTGCTCGTTCTCGACACCGAGGCGATCTTCGCGAGTAGAAGCGCGGCGGCGGAGGCGCTCGTGGAATCGGCGGGCGAGGAGGATTGGCCGGCGATCGTTCGTACGCTTCACGAATACAGCGACGCTCCTTCGGTTCGACTCGGAATCGAGATCACCGGCCACATCGGCTCTGAACCGTTCCACGACGATCTGATCGTGGACTTGGTGGTCGCTTATGCTACGGACGACAATCCCAAATTTGGTGTGCCGCCGGATTTGGAAAGGCGGCTGCCTGAATCGCGGGTCGCAGGCATCCTTGATCGCTTAGCCGAAATAGCGGGAACGTTTGGCAAGCGAGACGAACGTCCGGCAAATGATGATCTGACCGATTTTGCACGTCACCTGATCACGCGCCGCGTCGCGGCCGGCGGCGTATCCGCCGAGAACCTCTGGTATTGGCTTGAACCATTCGAGGCCGAGGCTGGGTATCAGCACGAAACCCGTGAGCAACTTGATGCGCTCATTCGAAATGACGGCTCCCTCCGTCGAGCAGTGCAGCGGCTCGTACTTCTCGAACAGCCAGGTGACCACGACGTTCGGCAGAGAGCGTCGTGGCTGCAGGAACGATCATCGGCTTTTGCTCCGACCACCGGGGACATCATCGCGTTGCTCGAGGTGCTCGATCCTGTTAATCGCAGCGACGGGCGCTGGCGCGAGGTGATTCAGCTCGTCCAGCATGAGGGCGACGTGGGCGCTGAGGTTCGTGCAGCTGCGCGGTCTTTCGCCGCGCACCGTGCGGACTTGTTGGAGTGGCTCGACAAGCTTGCAGAGCCTCGCGTGTTTGAATGGCAGATCAAACAGGCCGAGCGCGAACGGACGCAACGGGCGAAACAAGCGATCGCACAAGCCGAGCATCGCAAGTACTTCGCCGCTCAAATCGAACAGATGCGCGCAGGCCGTGTTGGCGCGCTTATCGCTCCCGCCCAAGCCTATCTCAAACTCCGTCGTGATATCGGCCAGGGAGTGCCCGCCCACGAACGTGTCGCGCAATGGCTGGGGCAGAGCCTCGGCGAGGCTGCGCATCTGGGTTTCGAGGCCTTTCTGGTGCTTGATCCAGCCGAACCGACTGCGGACGAGATTGCGGAGGGTCTGGCGCACGGCCAACACCAGGAAGCCGGATACATTATCGTCGCTGCGCTTGCCGAACGGCTCAGAAAGGGCGCTGGACTTGAAGATGTCTCGGATGAGCGACTGATGGCGGGACTGTTCGAACTGCGGCATGGCCAGATCGATAAACGCGCGGGGATCAAAGGGCTCGCCCGGACGATTGAAGCCGCTGTCCAAGCGCGTGGTATTTGGGCTGACGCAATGCGCCGCTATCACGAGCCGCAGCTTAAAGCACGGCGCGAGTACATTGACGGGCTCTCCGCGCTGATGCAGGACGATGCCCACGCCGCGCTCGGCACTAAACTCGCAGCCGAATGGCTGGACCGTTTCCCGGAGATTCCGGCGACATTCGAAACGGAATTGATCGATCGTCTCATCCGCTCAGGACGACATGAGGAGTTGCGCCACGCTGCGACCAGCAGGGCAAGTGTGGCCGACGACGAGCGCCGGCGCAACTGGGACACGGTCGGCGTGATCGTCGATTTTGGGCGAACCGTGGCTCGGCTCGAGGCTTCGATGATCGAATCCGAACTGCTCTGGCATTTGCTGAATCGCACCGGCGGGCGCTTCGGTCATCGCGCCCATGTTGCACTCAGCCCAGCCCAGCTTGAATGGATCGTCGCGACGTACCGCCCGCTCTGGCCGATGGCGGAACGTCCCCGTGGCATTACTACAGGCGATACAAATCCCTGGGATGCGGCCGAGCATATTGCTCGTCTCATCCATCGTCTGGGCAATAACTCCAGCGACGAGGCCTCAGTTGCACTCGAGCGCTTGCGGGACGCGCCGACCGACGGCTATACCGAAACCGTTCAGATCGTTGCCGCCGAGCAGGCTCGGATCCGCGCCGAGGCTGCCTATCGTCCGCCCACGCTTGAGGCGATCAATGCTCTCGCTCGAGATAACGCACCGGTGACGGCCGCCGATCTGCAGGCGTTTATGATCGAAGAACTCGCAGTCGTCCAGGCAAAAATCAAAAGCGACGATGTGGAGTCCTGGCGAGGTTTCTATGATGAGAACCGCGTGCCCTTTGCCGAGGAGCGCTGCCGCGATCATCTGCTCGGGCTGCTTCGCCAAGGCTGCGAAGGGATCACGCTTGATCCCGAGACGCATGTTGCTGCCGACAAGGAAGTCGATATCACCTGCTGCGTGGGGGCGCTCCGGATGCCTGTTGAGGTCAAGGGCCAGTGGCACCGGGAACTGTGGCGCGGTGCAGATGCCCAACTTGATTGCCTCTATACCCGAGATTGGCGCGCAGATGGGCGCGGCATCTACCTGATCCTCTGGTTTGGCGACCAGCAACAATCAAACAAGTCCCTTGCAAGCCCAGGACGCGGCGTGGGGACGCCCCGAACGCCGGATGAATTGCGCGTGATGCTCGAGGCCCGCAGTAGAGCAGCGCGTGAGGGGCGCATCGTCGTTGTCGTGCTCGATCTGGAGCGATAATTTTCGTTACCGAGTTCTTCTAACCAGATTGACGCTGTGACGACTTCTCCGACTCGAAGCGCCCCAATTCCCTGGCCAAGACATCAAAGAACCTCCGCTTTGCCCAGTCTTCTCGCTCGCCGATGACGTAGAGCCGTGCCTTTGCTCGACTCACGGCCACGTTGAGCAGGTTCGGTTTCGATGCCGCCCAATCCCGGGCGCCGGGTGTTCCACCCCCGAGCACCATGATCACGATGTCGGCTTCTTTGCCTTGGGTAGTATGGACGGTTCCGACCCGTTTCTCGTTGAGATGGTAGGGCTCGCCAATTATTGTCAGTTGGTCAGCCACATCCCGGAACGGAGAGATCAGAAAGATGTCGTCCGCGAGCACGTGGTGGTTTTGCTGCAGATCATCGAGCAACGCTCGGAGCGCGCTGCCTTCGTCCAGAATCCAGTTGTCGTTGCTGTCATTGCCAACTGGCTTCGGAACATCGATCCAGGCGCTGGCGGGCCATGGGGCGGATGAAGGCTTCTTCTGATGGATCATGAGCCCGTCATAGGCAATGGCGTTGGAAATCGAGAACATCGGGTCATCGCATCGGCGGTGTACACGCAATGGCGTTCCGACCCAGATGGCATCATTCCCCTCGCCCACGGTGGTCCCTATCGACGTAGTCTGGTCGGCAAGGATCTGTACCGAGGTTCGCGATGGATGCCAACGGGTATCGACATTCCCGTTGCAGGCGGCAAGCGAGGCCTCGACGGCGCGCGGCACGGTAACCACCGGTTCGAGCTGCAGGGGATCTCCGACCACGACGACACGCCGGGCGCGCCAGATCGCGCCGATTGCTGCTTGCGGGGTTGCCTGGCCGGCCTCGTCGATGAGCAGCCAGCCGATACTCTCCGGCCCGAGGTCGCCGAACATGGTGGCGACGGAGGCAAAGGTGGTCGAGATGACGGGGCAGACGATTGCCAGGCTTTCCAAAGCGATCGCCCGCACCTTCGGGTCCGGAATTCGGCCCGTGAGCATGTCCATGGCGATGGCGATGTTCCAGAGCATCTTCGAGGCGTTTTCTTCAACAAAAGCCCGGTGGAGGTTCATGGCGGCGATGAACGTGCGAATCCGCGTCGCTCGCCATTCCGGATGGGCCCACGGGCTGGACCGTTCCTGATCGTGTTCCTCGGAGGTCATGTCTGGCCAGTGCGGCCCCAGCATGCTCTCGGCCAGGGCTAACTCTGAAGCGGTATCGGAGAGCGTGGCGTCGAGATCCGGGATTTGCCCGTTGATTCTGACAATCCGCTCATCGATTCTCGTCAAGGCTGTCTCCACATCCTTGCATTGCTCCTGCAGCGCAGACTCTGCGTTCTCGATCTTCTCGAGCTCGTCCATAGCGCTGCGCAGATCGCCGCGCCAGAGGCGGTGCGACTTGCCGAAGGTCGAAAGCCATTCGAGGAACCCGGGCCGCGTGTCCCGCAGGTTCGCGACACGCTGATTCAGCTGATCCATAGTCTGGCCGCCGCGGCGAATGCGCTTTGTCAGGTCGGCGAGTTTCTGCCGGACGTCGTCTTGTTCGCTGCTCGCCTTGATGAGTTCAGCGTTGGTTTCCGTGTTGGCGCGTTCGAGGTAGGAAATTCATGCGGGAAGACCATGCAGATGGGAGAGGCGTGTGCGCCATGTCTGCTCGTCGGCGAGCGTCCGATTGAATTTATCGACCGCATTCTTCCATGAAGTTCGAGGCTGTCCCTTGCTTTGCTCGATCGCACCGAGGCGCTCGCGCAGCCCAGGCACGCGCTTGCCATCGTCGCCTTTCTGCCACCAGAAGACGTTCACGAAGTCAGTCCGGTTGCCCTTCTTGCCGAGCCGAGCGGCGATCATGGCCCACGCCGGTTCGTTGATAAGTTCGCTGGCGATGTCGCGGTAAACATCAACCTCGCCCGACCATATGTCGTGGATTGCCGCTTCCTTCGGCAGTTCGAGGGAAACGTTTTCGACGGCACCGTTGTTGCTCGAAGCGACGACGATGGAGAAACCGGACAACGCGGGGCCGAGTACGCAGTACGGGATGGTGCGGCCGCCGACGTCTAGCGTGTGCTTGTCGCCGAGGAGGCTACTGCCGCCAGCGGCGAGAACCTTCGCGCGGTCAACGATGATCGCGGCGACGACATCACGGAGAAGCGTGGTCTTCCCGGTACCCGGAGGGCCATTGACGGCGAAGGTGCCACGGGCGCGGCCTGGTTCCTTCCACGTGGCGTTGATGGCGACTTGTTGACTCCAGACCAGCGGATGTTCGGCCGGCCAGCAGCCTTCGGGAAAGTTCTGTGGGTGCAAAAGATCAAGCGCCCGGCCCCGGTCCTTGCGAACGTCTGTCTTCGTCATGCCCGGGGGTGGTTCGAGGAAGCGTCGCAGGCCGTCGCCGGCTTTCGCCAGGCGGCTGGCGATCAGGCGGTTGAGATCCTTGATGAAGAAGGAGTTGAGGAAATCGTCATTCGATTTCGGGCCGGGTTTGGTGTCTTCCCTTTCCGGCCGGTGCACCTGCACCGACTTGACTCGGTGCACCGGATCGGCTTCGACCAGGCTGGCGAGCTTTAGCTTCTCGATGACCAACTGCACGAAGTCGGAGAACCAGCGTTGATCGACCGGCTGCCCTACCGACAGCTGACCGAGCCGCCATGCGAGTTCTTCGCGCAGCCGGTCGAGTTGAAGATCGAAGCCGGGGAAGCCGCTGTTCGACCCCGGAATGGACAGTTCGGTCGCGGGCGCATGAAGTCCTGAGGTATCGCATGCGCCGCTGTCGGTAAGCGAGGCAAGGCCGCGTGTCTCGATGACGCCGAAGGCCCAAGCAGCCATGCTGATCATCAGAGTTTCGACCTGCGGTAGACCGTGTTCGTCGAAGGCGAGCGAGAAAACACAGGATTTTCCAGTCGACCGTGCTTCCAAGACGTCAGGCTGTTTGCCCAAGCGCTTTTCCAGGAGCTCGATGAAGCGGGGTCGGTCGTAGATCGCGGCATAGACGCTGTGGCGCCATGCCTTCGCCTTCGGAATCGGTCGGCCTTTGAATCCTTCATCCAGCCAGGGAGGGTTGACGTCCGCCCGCCAGTCACGGGTCGGCTTTTGGCGGTGATGAGGCGCCGCTTTTGGAATCGTCGGCGGGCTGAGTGCTTCGACTTCGCGCCAGAAGGTAAGCAGGTTAGTGAAGGCGCCCTCGTCCATTTTCTTGCTGCTCCCTTGGATACTGCATGCCGGTGCTCTGATCCCCGGCGGTCTTTGCTTTCCATTTAACAGGATGCCGCGTCGTCAATGCTCAGCACGTCCCGAATCTGCTGTCGAGTAGGCAACGGATCGATCGCCCCGTACCCGGTCGTTGACAATGCGGCTGCCGCACATCCGGCGCGCGCGGCATCGATTGGCGTGTCGCCGGCCACCAGCCGGGCGACCATCACGCCGCCGAAGCAGTCGCCGGCGCCGGTAGCGTCAACCAACTCGACCGGAAAGGCTTCGATCTCGCGCACTGTGCTTCCATCGGAAACCATCGCGCCGCGCTCGCCGAGCTTGATCGCGACCATGCCGGCGCCGAGCCGATGCGCGAAGTCGATCAGCTCTCGCGGCTCGTCGATCCCGAACAGCGCCCGTGCCTCGTCGATCGACGGGAGGAACAGGTCGCACGACGCGATCGTGACCCGCGCGATCGCTGCCGCGCGCGCAGCCGACCACAGCCGGGGGCGAAAGTTCAGGTCGTAGCTGACCTGCACACCATGGGCGCGTGCGTGGGCGATTGCCTCGAATACCGTATCGCAGGCAGCGGTGCCGATCGCCTGTGAGATGCCCGAGACGTGCAGCCAGCGCGCCCCGGCGATCTGGCTTGCGAATCCTTCGCTGAAGCGCATCCGGCTGGCCGCCGATCCGGTTCGCCGATAGGTGAACTCGTGACCGTCCGGCCCGTAGCTGATGAAGTAGATGCCGGTGGGCGCCTCGGCGTCGAGCGTGACCGCCGAGCAGTCGACGCCTTCGCGCTGCCATAGCGCGATGAACATCCTGCCGAAGGGCTCGTCGCCGACGCTCGTCAGGTAAGCGGTGCTGGCGCCCGCGCGAGCTGCGGCGATCGCGAAATTCGAGGTGTCGCCGCCGAAGCCCTGGCGATAGAGGGACTTGCCGGGAAGCTGGCTGAACTCGAAGAGCGGTTCACCGAGTGCGACGATGTCGGCCATGGTTTGGTATCGTTTGTGGATTGCGGACAGCGCGTATTCTGACGCGCTTCGCTCCGGAGCCTTCGATGACCCGTTCCTTCATCCGCCTGATCGACGTCCTGACTTCGCCGGTGATCCCGGTCATCGTGCTCGACGATGCCGCCGATGCGGTGCCGCTCGCGCGCGCGCTGCTGGCCGGCGGGGTGCAGGCGCTCGAGGTGACGCTGCGCACGCGGGCGGGATTCGATTCGCTGCGCCGGATTGCGGCCGAGGTGCCCGAGGCACTGGTCGGTGTGGGCACGGTCACGCGGCCCGGCGAGATGCGCGCTGTGCTCGCCGGCGGCGCGCAGTTCGCGTTCTCGCCCGGCTGGTCGCACGCGCTGTCCGTGGCGGCCGAGGAGGCGGGAATCGACTACATTCCCGGAGTGATGACGCCTTCCGAGGCGATGGCTGCGGCCAACCGCGGTCACGGCGCGATGAAGCTCTTCCCGGCCGACGTGGCGGGCGGGGTGAAGATGCTCAAGGCCATGGCCGGTCCCTTCCCCGGCTTGCGCTTCTGCCCGACGGGCGGCGTGAACGCCAGCAATGCTGCGCAGTATCTGGCGCTGACGAATGTTTTCGCGGTCGGCGGCTCCTGGCTGGTTCCGGCCGATGCGCTCGCTGCGCGCGACTGGTCGCGGATCACCGCCCTGGCGGCGACGGCGACCGGCGCCCAGTGATCAAGGGGCTTCGAGCCTCGGAAGGCTCGTCGATCTCCGACCAGAGTTCCGGCGTCGCCGGCCCGGGCGCGGCAAGCCCGAAATGCCGCCATGCCGCGGCGCTGGCGACGCGCCCGCGCGGCGTTCGTTGCAGGTACCCTTGCTGGATCAGGTAGGGCTCGAGGACGTCTTCGATCGTGTCGCGCTCTTCGCCGATTGCGGCGGCCAGATTATCCAACCCGACCGGGCCGCCGGCGAAACGCTGGATGACCGCTTCGAGAAGTTTGCGATCCATCACGTCCAGGCCGGCCGCGTCGACCTCGAGCATGGCGAGTGCCGCATCGGCGACTTTCACGTCGATGTCGCCGCGTACCTTGACCTCGGCATAGTCTCGTACCCGGCGCAGCAGCCGGTTGGCGATCCTCGGCGTGCCGCGCGAGCGGCGCGCGATCTCGTGCGCGCCGTCCGCAGTCAGGCGCGCGCCGAGCAGTTGCGCCGAGCGTGCCACGATGTGCGCCAGGTCGGCCACCGCGTAGAACTCGAGCCGCGCGGTGATGCCGAAGCGGTCGCGAAGCGGATTCGTGAGCATGCCTGCGCGAGTCGTGGCGCCGACCAGGGTGAACGGTTGCACGTCGAGTTTGATGGAGCGCGCCGCCGGGCCTTCGCCGATCATGATGTCGATCTGGTAATCCTCGAGCGCCGGGTACAGGATCTCCTCGACGATCGGGCTGAGCCGGTGAATCTCGTCGATGAAGAGCACATCGTTCTTCTCGAGGTTGGTCAGGAGCGCAGCCAGGTCACCGGGCTTTTCGAGGACCGGCCCCGAGGTGTGCCGCAGGCCGACGCCCATCTCGGTGGCGATGATGTGGGCGAGCGTGGTCTTGCCCAGCCCCGGCGGGCCAAACAAAAGCAGATGATCGAGCGGCTCGCTGCGGCCGCGCGCGGCGGCGATAAAGATTTCGAGCTGCTCGCGAATTTTCGGCTGGCCCACATAGTCGACCAGGCGTTTGGGCCGCAGCGCGCGATCGACCGCTTCTTCGGCGGGCGTGGCCGTGAGTGGGGCGATCAGGCGGTCATGTTCGATCATGATGAGATGGCGAAGAGGAGCCGCTCACGAAGGACGCACTGCGCATCGAGGACCACTTGTTCGTCGAGCACGGCTTGTCCGTCGAGCACCGGTGATCGTATCGAGGGCAGCTTGATGGTAGAGCGCTCGCCTTGCTCATACGCGAGCCAACTGCTTGAGCGCCTGCCGGATGCCTTCCGATACTGCCACACCGCTCGGCAACTGCTTGACCGCGGCGAGCGCCTCGCGATCCGAGTAGCCGAGCGCCAGCAGCGCGTGCAGCACGTCGCTGCTTGCCGCCGCCGCGGCACTGCGCGCCGGTGCGCCGGGAAGTTCCGGGGCGAGCTTGCCTTTCAGTTCGAGCAGCAGCCGTTCGGCGGTCTTGCGGCCGATGCCGGGAACCTTCATCAGCCGTCCGCCTTCCTGGGCGGTCACGGCCTGGGCGAGGTCTTCGACCGACATTCCCGAGAGCACCGCCAGCGCGGTGCGCGGGCCGACGCCGGCGATCCGGATCAGCTGCCGGAAGGCGTTGCGTTCGTCAGCGGTCAGGAAGCCGTAGAGAAGGTGAGCGTCTTCGCGCACCACCTGCTGCACCAGGAGCACGATCGGCTGGCCGGCTGGCGGAAGTTCGTAGAAGGTGCTCATCGGCACGTCGACCTCGAAGCCGACGCCGGCCACGTCGACGAGGACCATTGGCGGGCTCTTCTCGAGCAGGGTTCCGGAGAGTCGACCAATCATCGCGGCATCTTACCCGGGGGCTTCATCGCAGCCGCCCGGCACGAAACCGCAGGCCCCGACCGGCGCCGCTGCGCGCCGTTACCGTGAACTGACGGGTTGCGACAGCAGTGAGGCTCGCGGCGTGGCCGTGGCAGATCGCGCAGGCGAGCGCGTCGGCCGCATCGGTCGACGGCAGGCCGGGCAACGCGAGCAGCCGCTGCACCATCGCCTGCACCTGGGTCTTGGCGGCGCGCCCGTAGCCGGCAACGGCCTGCTTGACCTGCAGGGCGGTGTATTCGTGAACCGGGAGGTCGTGAATGACGGCGGTGGTGATCGCAGCGCCCCGCGCCTGCCCGAGCAGCAAGGTCGACTGGGGGTTGATGTTGACGAAGACGATCTCGATTGCGGCGATCTGGGGCTGGTACTCGCGGATCACTTCGCAAAGTCCGTCGTGGATGGTCTTCAGGCGCGGCGCAAGCGCTCCCGCGCCGATCCGCACGATGCCGCTGGCGACGTAGCGCAAGCGCGGCCCGTCGATGTCGATGATCCCGAAGCCGGTGATCCTTAGCCCGGGGTCGATGCCAAGGACGCGGATCAATGCAGGAAGTGCCGAACGCCGGTGAAGACCATCGCGATGCCGCGTTCGTCGGCCGCCGCGATCACCTCGGGGTCGCGCACCGAGCCGCCGGGCTGGATGACGGCGAGTGCTCCGGCGTCGACCACCACGTCGAGCCCGTCGCGAAACGGAAAAAACGCGTCGGAGGCCACCACCGAGCCTGCGAGCGAAAGGCCGGCGGCGGCGGCCTTGATCGAGGCGATGCGCGCCGAATCGATCCGGCTCATCTGCCCGGCACCCACGCCGAGCGTGGCGCCCCCGCCGCAAAAGACGATCGCATTGGATTTCACGAAGCGCGCCACGCGCCAGGCGAACAGCAGGTCGGCGACCTGCTCGGCGCTCGGAGCGATCCTGGTGACGGTCTTCAGCTCATCAGCGCGGATATCGCGGTTGTCGGCAGTCTGGATCAGCAGCCCTGAGCCGACCCGCTTCGCGTCCTGCCCGTTGTGGCCGCGCGCCCAGTCGGTCGGGCCGTCGGCGCGGACCGCGGCGAGCGAGATCTCGAGCACCCGCGTGTTGGCCTTGGCCGACAGGACCTGGCGTGCTTCGTCGGTGTAGGACGGTGCCAGCAGGACTTCGACGAACTGCTTGCTGGCCGCCCGTGCCGCCTCGCCATCGACCGGGCGGTTGAAGGCGATGATGCCGCCGAAGGCCGAAGTCGGGTCGGTGCGAAAGGCGCGGGCATAGGCGTCGGCCGCGCCGCTGCCGAGCGCCACGCCGCAGGGGTTGGCGTGCTTCACGATCACGCAGGCGGGCGTGTCGAAACGCTTCACGCACTCCCAGGCGGCGTCGGCATCGGCGATGTTGTTGTACGAAAGCTCCTTGCCCTGCAACTGATGGGCGGTCACGAGCGAGCCGGGCGCCGGATACAGATCCCGGTAGAAGGCGGCCTGCTGGTGCGGGTTTTCGCCGTAGCGCAGGTCCTGCAGCTTCACGAAGCGGCCGTTGCTCTGTGCCGGGAACTGGCCGCGCGTGCCGTCGGGTTTCAGCGACGAGAGCCAGTCGCTGATTGCCGCGTCGTAGTTCGAGACCGAGTTGAAGGCGGCGACGGCGAGCGCAAAGCGGGTCGCGTCGCAGAGCGCGCCGGTATCGCTGATCTCGGCCTGTGCGTCGGCGTACTGCGACGGATCGGTGAGCACGCCCACGCCTCGCCAGTTCTTGGCGCCCGAGCGCACCATCGCGGGGCCGCCGATGTCGATGTTCTCGATCGCGTCGTCCAGGGTGCAGTCCGGCTTGGCGACCGTGGCCTCGAACGGGTACAGGTTCACGACCAGCAGGTCGATCGGCGCAATGCCGTGTGCCGCGAGGGCGAGCATGTGCGAATCGAGCTCGCGGCGCGCCAGCAAGCCGCCGTGAATCGCCGGATGCAGGGTCTTCACGCGGCCATCGAGCATTTCCGGAAAACCGGTGTGCGCGGCCACCTCGGTGACTGGGATGCCGCTGTCGGCGAGCAGCCGGGCGGTGCCACCGGTGGAGAGGATCGCTACGTCGCGCGCGGCCAGAGCGCGGGCGAACTCCACGATGCCGGTCTTGTCGGAGACACTGATCAATGCACGTTCGATGGTCTTGGTCACAGGAGTCCTCAAAGCAGGCCGTGATGCTGCAGCTTCTTGCGCAGGGTGTTGCGATTGATGCCAAGCATCTCGCTCGCACGAAGCTGGTTGCCTTGCGCCTCGCGCATCACGACCTCGAGCATCGGGCGCTCGACCGCCTGAATCACCATCTCGTAGATGCAACTCGGCCGGGTGCCCTCGAGGTCGCGGAAATACTTTTCCAGGCTGCTGAAGACCGCCTCGTCGAGGCTCGGATGCCGGGTCATGCCCGGTGGCTCCGCCGGAACAGTTTGTCGTTGGCTGCGCCATCGCAGGCCGCGAAGGAGGCCGGTTCGACGAAGAACCGGTCGATCGCCTCGAGTTGATCTTCCGGATGTTCGAGGCGGTTGAACCGGTTGATGAACTGGCTCACGTCGGGGATCTGCGCGGAGCCCGCGCCTTCGGGATTTTCGCCGGCGCGAGGGTGATCGTGCCCGGCGCGAGCCTGATCATCCCCGGCGGGCACGGCTTCGTGCCCGAGGCGGATGGCGCGCAGGTACCACCCGACGTGCTTGCGGGCGGTGCGCACACCGCTGAATTCGCCATGGAACGCGTAGTGATCGAGCAGGTGCGCGCGCAACACCGCTCGCAACTCGGCGGTTTCGGGTGGCGCGAGCAGGCAACCGGTGGCGAGGAAGTGCGCGATCTCGCGAAAGATCCAGGGGCGGCCCTGCGCGGCGCGGCCGATCATCACGGCATCGGCGCCTGTGAGGCGCAGCACTTCGCGGGCCTGGTGGGGGCTGTCGATGTCGCCGTTGGCAACGACCGGCACCGAGACGGCGGCCTTCACCGCAGCGATCGTCTGGTATTCGGCCTCGCCGCCATAGGCGCAGGCGCGCGTACGTCCGTGCACTGCAATCATCGCCGCACCGGCGCGCTCGAAACCGCGCGCCAGACGTTCGGCGTTGCGGGTGGCGGGCGTGGGACCCGTGCGCATCTTGACCGTGACCGGCACCGGGACCGCGTGCGCAACTGCCTCGACAATCGCCAGGGCAAGCGCCTCGTTGGCCATCAGTGCCGAGCCGGCCCAGACGTTGCAGACCTTCTTGGCCGGACAGCCCATGTTGATATCGATGATCTGGGCTCCCCGATCGACATTGAAGCGTGCGGCCTCAGCCATCATCCGGGGATCGGCCCCGGCGAGCTGTACGGCCTTCGGCTCCATTTCGCCCGCGTGGTCGATCCTGCGCGACGTTTTCACGCTGGCCCACAGCTTTGGATCCGATGCCGCCATCTCGGAGACGGCGTAACCAGCGCCGAGGCGCTTGCAAAGCTGACGAAAAGGTCGGTCGGTCACCCCCGCCATCGGCGCAACGAAGACATTGTTGCGCAGAGCGAAGGGACCGATTCTCATCGCGGCAGACCTGTTCGGAGGAAGGGGTGGGCAGCACCCGAAGAAAGCGATTCTAACGGAATGCCTTTTGCTCAAAGACTGTGCAGTGCAGCAAGCGGGACAGCAGCGCTGCGGCTCACCGGCGCTGTCCGAACATGAAGGCACGCGTCAACGCGCGGCGAGCCGGGGGCGTGATATCGAGCAGCCCGAGGGCCAGCGACTGCAGAGGATGCAGCAACGGCATCGTGAAAATGCTGGCCAGCGTATCGGTCATCGCCACCGTGGCGAAGCGATCGGCGCGCCGCGCCCGGGCGAAGGCGGGCAGCGCGCTCGCGAGCGATCCGCCGCGCGCCCGCGCCTCACCCAGGTGGGCGGCCAGCACGAAGGCGTCTCGGAGTCCCAGGTTCAATCCCTGGCCGGCGACCGGGTGAAGCGATTGCGCAGCATTGCCGATCGCGACCTCGGTGCCGTGCACGACGCTGGCGCGCAGCCGGCGCTGCAAGGGGGCCAGATGAGGCTCATCGGATAACGTGAGCCTGCCGAGCCAGGGGCCGAAGGTCTCGAGCAACTCCGATTCGAGTGCGCCGGCCGAAAGCTCCATTCGCCTGCGCCCGACCTGGGGCGGCGCGCACCAGACCAGCGACCAGCGATCTACCTCGGGGAGCGGCAGCAGGGCAAGCGGGCCCTCGGCGGTAAAACGCTCGAATGCGACGCTCTCTGCGGGCCGTTGCGCCCGTACGGTGGCGAGCAGCGCTGCCTGGTCGAAGTCGCGCAGCCGGCTGGCCTCGCCGGCGGCGCCATCGGCGATCACGGTGACCGCCGAGCGTGGTGGCGGTGCGTACATCGTAGCGCTGGATGCGCGCGCTGGCCGGGATGCGCCAGCCGGGCCAGCAGGGCCGCCCGCCGGCAACTCGACTGCTGGGCAAAAGCGACTATCGGCTGCCAGTTCGACGGCCATCGGGGCGGCCTTGCACAGTGCGCGATACAGCGCGTCGTAGCGCACCACCCGGCCCAGCGCGGGCACGCCCAGTTCGGCGGCCGTCAGGTGAGTCGAGCCGCCCGCGGCGCGCAAGGAAACCTCGACCCTGAGGATCTCGGCCGATTCCGGCAGCACCGCAAAGCGCGACAGGATTTGCCAACTGCCGAGCGACAGGGCGAGCGCGCGGCGGGCCAGCCCGGGCGGCAGATCCGCTGCCGGTGCGTCGCAGACCAGTTCGCGAGCGGTGAAGCCCTGGCGCGCCAGCAGGCCGCGCAGCGCAAGTGAAACCGGGCCGGTCCCGACGATGCGGATCGTCTGGTCTGCCGGATCGGATGCGGCGTATGGGGTATTCAACGGCTCAACCGCTCACTGGCTCAACCGCTCAACTGCGCATCAGCGACTCGATCGCATGGGCCGCGTTCGGTACATCGCCGGTCAGGATCTCGCATCGGCCTTCGGTCACCAGCGCGTCGTCTTCGATCCGGATGCCGATGTCGTGAAAGGCCGCAGGCACAGTGTCGGCGGCGCGCACGTAAATACCAGGCTCGATCGTCACGACCATTCCGGGACGCAGCACCCGCCATGGACGCCCGTTGTCGCCGGCCTGCTCGTTGGCGCTGCCGGGCTCGCCGGCCGGCTCGCCAGCCCTGGCATGCTCTCCTCGCTCGCGGTAGTCGCCGCAATCGTGCACGTCCATTCCCAGCCAGTGGCCGGTGCGATGCATGTAAAAGCGCTTGTAGGCTCCGGATTCGAGGGCCGCGTCGAGCGAGCCGGGGATCAGTCCGTTGTCGATCATGCCCTGGGCGAGCACGCGCACGGCGGCGTCGTGGGGTTCGTTGAAGCGGGCGCCGGCGGTCGTTGCGGTGATTGCCGCCCGTTGCGCCGCGAGCACGATTTCGTAGAGCGCGCGTTGCGGTCCGCTGAAATGGCCGTTCACGGGAAACGTGCGCGTGATGTCCGAGGCGTAGCCGTCCAGTTCGCAGCCCGCGTCGATGAGCAGCAAATCGCCGTCGCGCAGTACCCCGTTGTTCTCGACGTAATGCAGCACACAGGCGTTGCGCCCGCCCGCGACGATCGAGCCGTAAGCCGGAAACTGCGCGCCATGAACATTGAATTCGTGCAGCAACTCGGCCTCGATTTCGAATTCGCGAAGCCCGGGGCGCGCCGCCCGCATGGCCCGGCGATGGGCCGCCGCGGAGATTTCCGCGGCGCGCCGCATGATCGCAAGTTCGTGATCGTCCTTGATCAGCCGCATTTCGTCGAGCACATGGAGAAGATCGAAAGCGTGCGTCGGTGCGGTGAGGCCGGCACGCGCCTGCGAGCGCACCGAGGCGAGCCAGCCGCGCAGCCGCGAATCGAGCCCAGGGTCGCTCCACATCGCGTGCCAGATCGCCGCGCGATCGGCGAGGAGCTTCGGCAACTGCTCGTCAATCTCGCTGATCGCGAACGCGCGATCGAAGCCGAACTGCTCGCGGGCCCGTTCAGGGCCGTGGCGCCAGCCCTCCCAGATCTCGCGCTCCTCGTTCTTCGCCCGGCAAAACAGGATCGATTCCTCGCGATCCGCATCGGCGACGATCACGATCGCGGCGTCGGGTTCGGCAAACCCGGTCAGCCAGTAGAAATAGCTGTCCCAGCGGTACGGAAAGGTGGTGTCGCGGTTGCGCGGCCTTTCCGGCGCAGTAAACAGGATCGCCACGCCGCCACCACGCTCGCGCATCGTGGCCGCCAGTCGGGCGCGTCTCGAGGCATGTACCTGCATTCGTCGCTCCAGCGGCGCGCGCGCCGCAATCGGGTTCAGTGAGATCGTTCCGGGCGCAATTGTGCATTTAGCGCGGCCAGGCGCTGCGGAGTGCCAACGTCCGTCCATTGCCCATCGTAGCGTTCGGCTGCGCAGCGGCTCGCCGCCGCGGCGTTGCGCAACAGCGGCGCGAGTTTCGCAGGGACTTTCGGAGCCAGGCCTTCGAAGAGCGCCGGCTGGTAGACGGCGATGCCCGAGAAGGTGAGCCGCGCCGGCCGTGAGCCCGCGAGTGCTTCGCTGGCGTCGACGAGCAGTCCGTTGCGCAGCGCGAAGTCGCCGTCCGGGTGATGGGGCGGATTCGGCACCAGCACACACCATGCAAGGAGTGACGCGGCGGCGCGCATCTGCAGTGCAATCGTTCGTGCGCGGGCGAGCGCAAAATCGCAGAACACGTCGCCATTGAGGACCAGGAATGGCTCCGCGCCCAGCAACGGCAGCGCGCGCGCGATGCCTCCGGCGGTCTCGAGCGCCGGGTGCTCCGGTGAGTAGGACACTCGCAGTCCCCAGTGCGAGCCGTCGCCGAGCGCCTGCTCGATCATCGAGCCGAGGTGTGCATGGTTGACGATCACATCATGAAAGCCGGCAGCCGCCAGCGCTTCCAGGTGCCATGCGATCAGCGGCTTACCGCCGACCTGCAGCAGCGTCTTGGGGGAAAAATCGGACAACGGACGCATGCGCTCGCCGCGGCCCGCGGCCAGGATCATGGCGTGCACGGGGGCGCTGTTTCTCAGAGGAGGGGATCGGCGCGCCCGGCCTGGCTTTCGGTGCGCTCGACGAGTCGCAGCAGCCCCGAGAAGGCGCGGTAGCGTTTCGCGACCTGGACGATCGATGCCAGCACGCGTGGCATGTCGGCCAGATAACGGTTCTTGCCATCGCGACAGTGCAGTCGCGCGAAAATTCCGAGCACCTTCAGGTGGCGCTGCAAGCCCATCCATTCGAAGCCGCGCCAGAGCTCTCCGAAGTCTTGCGACACGGGAAGGCCCGAGGCACGGGCGGACTCCCACCAGCGCACGGCCCAATCGATCTGGCGCTCTTCGGGCCAGCTTACGTACGCGTCGCGCAGCAGCGAGACAAGATCGTAGGTGATCGGGCCGTAGACCGCGTCCTGGAAGTCGATCACGCCGGGAACAGGGGTGCCCGCGCCATCGTCGTCCGCGATCATGAGGTTGCGCGAGTGATAGTCGCGGTGCACGAACACGCGCGGCTGCGCCAGGTTGTCCGCCAGCAAGACATCGAAGGTGGCGCGAAGCATGTTGCGCTCGGTGTCGGTCGGCTCGACACCGAGGTGGCGCGCCAGGTACCAGTCGGGATAGAGCGCGAGTTCGCGCTCCAGCAGCGACCGGTTGTATTCGGGGAACACGCCCGGGCGGCTGGCGACCTGCATCGCGTGCAGCGCCTGCGTGGCGCCACGGTAGAGCCGGTCGGGCGCGGTCTCGATGCCCTCGCGAGCCAGGCGGTCGAGCAGGGTTTCGCTGCCCAGGTCGTCGAGCAGCAGGAAGCCCTGCGCGAGGTCCGCTTCGATCACTGACGGCACTTTCATGCCGGCCTTGGCGAGGACGCCCGCGGCATGCACGAACGGCCGGCAGTCTTCGAGGGGCGGCGGCGCATCCATGACGATGAGGGTCGCCACGGCGGCGCCCTGCACGTCGACGCGGAAATACCTTCGAAAACTCGCATCGTCGGAAGCCGGCCGCAAGGTGTCGATCGCCAGGCCGTGGCAGCCCTGGATGGAGGCGAGCCACTCGCACAGCGAGTCGAGTCGTGCATCGGCACGAACGGTGGCGCTCTCGGCGGCGGTAGCGCGGGCTGAACTGCCCGAAGCGCGGATCATGGAGCGTTGGAGACGGGAGCCGGAAAGGAGTTGAACGGCCTTGGCGAACTTGCGCGGGCGATCCGTATAATACGGCCCCAGCCGCCGCGCCATCCTCGTACGGCTCAGCAGCCGCGCCACTCCTCCGAATGGGTCGACGAAAGACGCATGCCCTTTGCCGCCTCCACCTTCCGCTGACGCGCCTGATCCAGGTCCTCGGCTGGGTCGGGGCGCTCGCGCTGGGAGCTGCCATGCCGGCCTTTGTCCATGCACAGGAGCCGGGGGCGGCAGCATCGCAGCCTTCGTCCAAAGTGATGTCGAAAACATCATCGAAGAGCCGCTCGAAAGCCGCGGGGAAACCTGCGTCGGGCAAGGCGTCGAAGGCAGCGCCGCGAACGGCCGCTCGGGTCATCGCCGAGGCCACCGCCCGAGGGAGCGCCACGATCCCCGCGTCGGTCGCGGCGCCACTCCCTGGTGGACTCCCTCCCTTGCAACTGCGGGTCGAACCCGCCCTCGCCGAGTCCCGTGCGCCGGGCCCTGAAGGAGGGCCGATTTATGGCCGCGCACAGGAAATCAGCGGGCGAGTCGGCCGTGACACCACGCTGCAGGGCGATGCCGAACTCAGACGTGCCGGCACCGTGGTGAGCGCGGATCGGATCACTTACTACGATGCCGACGAGGAAGTGTTTGCCGTCGGCAGCGTGCGCATCGCGCGCGACGGCAACGTCTTCACCGGCCCCGAGTTGCGGCTGAAGCTCGATACCAACGAGGGCGCATTTGCGTCGGCAGCCTATTATCTGCCGCAGTACAACGGTCGCGGGCGTGCCGATCTGATCGAATTCCTCGGCCCGCAGCGCTCGCGGCTCACGCGCGCCACCTACACTACCTGCGAGCCCGACGATCCCGACTGGATTCTCGATGCTCGCTCACTTACACTTGACGAAGCGTCGGGCACTGGCACCGGTCGCTCCGCGAGTCTGCACTTCAAGGGCGTGAAAATTCTGGCTGCACCGTGGTTCACGTTTCCGCTCGGCGACGAGCGCAAGAGCGGTTTCCTGCCGCCTACCCTGGGAATCAACTCGCGTAGCGGGCTCGATGTGGTCGTTCCCTACTACTGGAACATCGCGCCCAATCGCGACCTCACTCTTTATCCGCGGATGAGCACCAAGCGCGGCGCGCAGCTCGGTGGCGAGTTCCGTTATCTCGAGCCGCGCTTCGAGGGCGACATCAGCTTCGAGTCGAATCCCCACGATCGGGTCACCGGGGAGTCGCGCTATTTCTACCAGTTGCGCCACGCGTTTCGAAATTACGGTGGCTGGAGTGGCGGCTGGGACGCGCGCGGCGTGTCCGATGACAATTATTTCGTCGACTACTCGCGCTCGATCCTGTCCGCCGCGGACCGCGTGCTGCCTCAGCACTTCTACGCGACGCGCACTGTTGCACGCGACTGGTCGTTTCTGGTCGACGTGCAGAAGTGGCAGGCGATCCTCGATGCGCGCCCGGGTCCCTACGAGCGCGTGCCCGAACTCCAGTTGCGCCAGGTGCGCCGCGATGTCGAGGGCTTCGACATCGATACCACGCTCGACGCAACGCTTTTTCGCTCGCCGACCCCCCTTGGTCCGCAAGGCTGGCGGTTTTATGCCAATCCTCAGGTCAGCTGGCCGATTGTGCGGCCGGGCTGGTTCGTGATACCCAAGGCATCGTTGCATGCTGCGAGCTACCAGCTCGAACGCAACGCCGGCCTGGGCACCGAGCTCAGTCGCGTGGTGCCTACGTTCTCCATCGACTCGGGGCTGGTGTTCGAGCGCCCGACGCGGTTTTTCGGACGCGACGTGACGCAGACCCTCGAGCCGCGCCTGTTTTACGCGTACACACCTTATCGCGACCAGTCGGAGCTGCCGATCTTCGACACTGCCACCACCGACTTCAGCTTCGCGCAACTGTTTTCCGAGAACACCTTCGTCGGGCATGACCGGATCGCCGATGTCAACGAGGTGACGGCCGGGGCGGTATCACGGCTGATCGATCCGGGCACCGGCGCCGAGCAGATGCGTTTCGCCGCGGCGCAACGACTGTACTTTTCCGAGCAACGCGTCACGATTCCCGGGGTGCCACCGCTCAGCGACCGGCGCTCCGACATCCTGCTTGCGGCGACCGGCGATCTGGGCCATGGAGTGAGCTTCGATACGGGCCTGCAGTACAGTGTCGGCAGTTCAACGATTCCACGCTACAGCGCCGTGGTGCGCTGGCGTCCGGAAACCGGACGGCTGCTCAATGTCGGCACCCGCTTCCGTCAGGAAGAGGTCGGTCAGTTCGACACCTCATGGCGCTGGCCCGTGAGCCGCCGATGGACCACCATGGGCCGGCTCAATTACTCCTTCCTGGGAAGCGGCCAGGATCCGGTCAGCGGCATTCCCAACCAGCGCGGGCTCGTCGAGAGCGTGTTCGGTTTCGAGTACGATGCTTGCTGCTGGATCACGCGGTTCGTGATGCAGCGCTACACGACCGGCGTGGACACCGCAACGACCGCCTTCTTCATCCAGCTCGAACTGAAGGGCGTTGGCCGGATCGGCTCTGATCCGTTTGATATATTGCGCCGGAACATCCCCGGCTTCAGCGAGCCGAACGGCCAATTGCCCCCGAGCTCGCGCTTTTTCGGCTACGAATGAACCATCGCCTGTTCTCGCTGCGCGCTGCGCGCCTGTTCCTCGCCACCGGGGCGCTCGCGCTTGCTGCGGGCGGCGCCGTTGCGCAATTGCGGGTGCCCGACAGCAACGCCGGCACCGGGCTGCGGCTGCCGGGCGCATCCGGCTCCTCCGGCGGGCTTGGCGCACCCGGCGCCTCAAGCGGCGCCCGTGGACGCGCGCCTGTCTTGCCGCCCGCCGACGCCGGGCCCGCGGCACCGCTCACACCGGAGTCGCCGCTCAGCCCGGGCGCCCCGCTGGACCCCGGACCGGCGGCGCCACGGCTGGGGCCCGCACCATCCCCGGATCCGGCGGCGCCCTTGCGAGGACGGGCAGCGCCGCAGCCGCAGCCACAGCGCGCGCCGGGAGCCGACGGCCAGGCGGAGCAGGCGCCGGGTTCGCCGCCCGCTACGGCGACGATACAACTGGTCGACCGGGTCGTGGCGGTCGTCAACAGCGATGTCATCACGCTGGGAGAACTGGAGCGCCGCACCGAGACCGCATCGCAGCAATTGCGCGAGCGCGGCATCGAGTTGCCGCCTCACGATGTGCTGCAGCGCCAGATGCTCGAGCGAATGATCGTCGATCGCGCCCAGGTGCAGCAAGCACGTGAGCAGGGCATGCGGGTGGACGAACAGCAACTCGATCGTGCGATTGCCGGCATCGCGCAGGAAAATGGCCTCACCGTAGCAGCGATGCGCGATCGCGTCGTGCGCGATGGACAGAGCTTTCAGAGCTTTCGCGAGAATGTGCGCGACGAGATGCTGCGCTCGCGTTTGCGCGAGCGCGAGGTCGACTCCAAGGTCCAGGTGAGCGAGGCTGACATCGATGCGTTTCTGGCCTCGCAAGGTCACGAGCCGGCCGCGCAGGCGACGGCCGAATATCGGGTTGCCCAGATCCTGCTGCGGGTGCCCGAAGGCGCAACGCCCGAGCAGATCGAGAGCCAGCGTCGGCGCGGCGAGGAACTGCGCCAGCAACTCGCCGCAGGCGGCAACTTCGCGCAGCTCGCCGCATCCTACTCCGATGCTCCCGATGCGCTGAGCGGGGGCTTGCTCGACTGGCGACCGGCAGACCGCTTGCCCGAGTTGTTCGCACAGGCGGTTGCGACGATGACTCCCGGCGAGGTCTCTCCGCTCTTGCGCAGCCCGGCCGGCTTTCACTTGCTGCAATTGGTCGATCGGCGTCAGGCTTCCAGCGCCGGCACGTCGGCGATGACCGCGCCGGTGACGCAGACGCACGCCCGGCATATCCTCATTCGACCAAACGACGTGATCACCGAGGCTGAAGCCATCCGCCGACTGAGCGATATCCGCCAGCGCATCGAGGCCGGTACCGCTGACTTTGCCGAGATGGCGCGGCAGTATTCGGTCGATGGCAGCGCTGGCCGAGGCGGTGATCTGGGCTGGGTCTACCCGGGCGACACCGTTCCCGAGTTCGAGCGGGCGATGGCGGCGCTCAAGCCGGGCGAGATCAGCGAGCCGGTGCGTACGCCCTTCGGTGTGCACCTGATCCAGGTGCTCGAGCGGCGCACCGACGAGGCGTCACCCGAGCGGGCGCGCCAGCAGGCTCGTGAAGCGCTGCGGGCCCGGCGCATCGACGAGCGCTACGAAGACTGGCTGCGGCAGGTGCGCGACAGCGCTTACGTCGAGTACAAGCTCGACGCCAACTGAGGCAGCGCGCGATCCCGCCCCCTGTACGTCCCGTGGCGCGCTCGGTCGAGGGCCATCGGGCGAGAAAGCGCTTCGGGCAGCATTTCCTCGCCGACCAGGGGGTCGTGCAGCAGATGGTCGACGCGATCAGTCTCCGCGAAGACCAGAAGATCATCGAGATCGGACCGGGGCTGGGAGCATTGACCGATGCACTGCTCGAGCGGGTCGAGACGGTGCAGGCGGTCGAGATCGATCGCGATCTCGCGGCGCGGTTGCGCCGGCGCTATCCGGCGAATCGGCTCGTCCTTTTCGAGGCTGACGCACTGAGTTTCGACTTTGCGCTCGCCCTGTCGGCAGACACGAGCGCCGGCTTGAACGCGAGCGCCAGCGCCGGCGCGAACCCGAGCGCCCGTTCGAACGCGAGCGCCGCCACAGACCCGAGCGCCGACAAACGACTTCGTGTCGTCGGCAACCTGCCCTACAACATTTCCAGCCCGCTTCTGGTTCGCCTGCTCGAGTATCGATCGATCGTCGCGGACCAGCATTTCATGCTGCAAAAGGAGGTTGTCGAGCGCATAGTCGGCGTACCGGGAACATCCGACTATGGTCGCCTGTCGGTGCTGCTGCAGTCGTTTTTCGATTGCCAGTGGCTGTTCGATGTGCCGCCCACCGCCTTCGATCCGCCGCCGCGGGTCAGGTCTGCGGTCGTGAGGATGACCGTGCGCCGGGACCGGCTCGCCGAGGATCCGGCACCGCTGCAGCAGTTGCTGTCGATCGCGTTCGGGCAACGTCGCAAGATGCTGCGCGGCACGCTCTTGCCCTGGCTGGCACAGCGTGGCGTAGCGTCCGACGGGATCGAGCCGAGCGCACGAGCCGAGCAAATCGATGTCGATACCTGGCGGGGCGTGGCAGCGCGGCTGGCGGCGACTGCGGGTATCGGCATTCCGGGCGGCAGGCAACCCGGTGGACCGGTAGGTTGCGGCCGCGTTGACACTGCGGACCCGACTTGCGCCGGCTGAGCGGGGTCAGCCCGGTTTGCCTTCGATCAACTCGATCTTGTAGCCGTCCGGATCTTCGACGAACGCGATCACCGTGCTGCCGCCCTTGACCGGACCAGCCGGGCGGGACACCTTGCCGCCCGCGGCGCGAATTCGTTCGCACGCCGCATGCGCATCGGGCACCTCGATGGCGATGTGACCGTAGGCGTCGCCGAGATCATAGTGGTCGACGCCGTGGTTCCAGGTCAGCTCGAGCACCGCGCTGTGCGCTTCGTCGTCGTAGCCGACAAAGGCAAGCGAGTATTTTTGCTCAGGCCGCTCGGTGGTGCGCAACAGGCGCATGTCGAGCACCTTGGTGTAGAAGTCGATCGACCGCTGCAGGTCGCCGACGCGAAGCATGGTGTGCAGGATTTTCATGTGGAATCGTCCGGAAATTGGCGCAGCCAATCCCGCGCCAGCCTGAAATCAGGATACAACTCTGCGACCGTCGCCCAGAAGCGCGGGCCGTGGTTCAGCTCTTGCAGATGCGCCAACTCGTGCGCGATGACATAGTCGACGATATCGAGCGGAAAATGAACAAGCCGCCAGTTCAGCCGGATTGCGCCGTCGCGGCCACAACTGCCCCATCGGGTGCGCGCGGACGACAGTGCCCAACGGGTCGGTGCGCGGCCGAGGCGCTCCGCAAAGATCGGAATCCGCTCGGCGAAGGTTTGCCGGGCTTTTTGCTGCAGCCATGCCTGTCCGAGCTTTTCGAGTTGTCCGCAACCCGCTTCAGTCGGCAGGCCGATTCGCAGCTCGTCATCGATTGCCGTTACGCCGCGGGCATGGGGGTCGCGCCGCAGCGTAAGCGCCGTGCCGAGCACCCCGATCGGCGCGCCATCTTCCCAGCGCGGCATGAGGCGCTTTCGGCGGGCGGCATATTCGCGCCGTTCAGCGAGCTTGCGCACGATCCAGCCGGCCTTTTCGCGCATTGCGCGATCGATCTGGGCGAGCGTGACCCAGGGCGGCGCGCTGATTCGCAGCCCGTGCTGGTCAACGGCGAAGCCGATCGTCTTGCGACGCGCCCGACGCAATTCCCATTGCACCTGCTCACCGTCGAGCATTGCCGAGCGTTGCCCGGCGTCGCCGGTGTTCGGCCTTGGCGAGCCGCTCGACCGATCGACCAGGGGCCGTTGCATCGGCGGATTCTCAGGCCGCCGCCTGGGCGGCAATCTCGGCGGTGATCGCGGCCAGGTCAACGCGCACGATCGTTCCGGGCGGCAGTTCGCCGCGCTGCATCGTTGCCTGGCCCTTGCCGGTGAGTACGAGCACCGATCGGCAGCCTGCCGCATGCGCTGCCTGCAGGTCGCGGGCCTGGTCGCCGATCACCAGGACTTCAGCTGCCTGGACCCGGAATCGTTCGATCGCCTCGCGATACATTCCGGGCAGCGGCTTGCGACACGAGCAGTGAGCGGCGGGGCCGTGCGGGCAGAAGAAGATCGCATCGATGCGCCCGCCTGCCCGTGCCACGGCGGCGTACATCTTCGAGTGGATTGTGGCGAGCGTGGTCAGGTCGAACAGGCCCCGCGCCACGCCGGATTGGTTCGTGACCACGGCGATCCGGAAGCCGGCCTTGCTCAGGCGGGCGATTGCCTCGAGACTGCCGGGAATCGGCTGCCACTCCTCGGGGCTCTTGATGTAGGCGTCGCTGTCGTGGTTGATCACGCCATCGCGGTCGAGAATGATCAGCTTCATGCGTCGCCTTCCGGAGTCCGCCGGGTTTGAATATCGGATATCGACGCTCAGGCCGAAAGTCTGGAGATATCGGCCACGCGATTCATCAGCCCGCGCAAGGTTGAGAGCAGCGCCAACCGGTTGGCCCGCACCGCCGGGTCGTCCACCATCACCATGACCGAATCGAAGAACTGGTCGACCGGCTCGCGCGCCCGGGCCATCACGCTGAGCGCAGCGCCGTAGTTGCCCGCGTGCATTGCGGCGTCGACTTTCGGCGCGAGCAGGCTGATCACCTCGGCGAGTGCGTACTCGGCCGCTTCAGTGAACCGGCCCGTTTCGAATTCCGAGCATGCCGACGGCGAATCCTCGGCAAGGTCGGCTTTCCTCAGGATGTTGCCGATCCGCTTGTTCGCCGCCGCCAGTGCCTGGGCGTCGGGCAGTTGGGAGAATTCGCGCACCGCCTGCAGGCGCGCCGGCACCTCGGCGAGGTCGTCGGGCGCCCCTTCGACGACAGCGGCAACTTCATGGGCTGTGAAGCCGCGCTCGCGCAGCCAGCCCGCCAGTCGTTCGAGGATGAAGGCGGCAAGCTCCGCGCGCGCGTCGGTTACGCGGTCACCGAAGGCCTCGAACGCGGTAGCAAGCAGGGCGTTGAGCGACAGCGGCAACGCGGGTTGCGGTTCGGTCAACATGCGGATCACCCCGATCGCGTGGCGGCGCAGCGCGAAGGGGTCCTTGTCGCCGGTCGGCAACTGACCAATGCCGAACAGGCCGGCAAGCGTTTCGAGCTTGTCGGCGAGCGCCAGCACCAGGCCGGTGCGCTCGCTCGGCAAGGCGTCGCCGGCAAAGCGGGGTTGATAGTGCTCGCGAATTGCGAGCGCCACGGCTTCGGGTTCGCCGTCATGGCGCCCGTAATAGGCACCCATGATGCCCTGCAGTTCGGGAAACTCTCCGACCATGCCGGTCAGCAGGTCGGTCTTCGCGAGCAGCGCCGCACGATCGACCTGCTCGATGTCGGCGCCGACCATCGATGCGATCGCCACGGCGAGTTTGCGCACGCGTTCGACGCGTTCTCCCTGAGAGCCGAGCTTCGCGTGATAGACGACCGAATCGAGTTGCGGCACCCGCGAGGCAAGCGTGGCGCGCAGATCCTGCTCGTAGAAAAAACGCGCATCGGCCAGTCGCGGGCGCACGACCCGTTGGTTGCCGTCGATGATGAACGCCGGGTCGGCGATCTCCATGTTCGAGACCACGAGAAATTCCGACAGCAGTCGGGCGTCGGCATCGAACAGCGGAAAGTACTTCTGGTTGGTGCGCATGGTGAGGATCAGGCACTCGGGCGGTACCTTCAGGAACTCGTCGTCGAATCGACCGACGTAGACCGCCGGCCATTCGACCAGCGCGGCCACCTCCTCGAGCAGCGCCAACACTGCATCGTCGCGGCCGATCGATGCGTTCAGCGCTCGGGCCTGTGCCTCCAGCAGCGCGGCGATCCAGGTGCGCCGTTCCTCGAACGAGGCGATCACGTGGCCGCGCTCGCGCAGCACCGACTCGTAGCTCAGTGCATCGGACAGTTCGATGGACCCGCACGACTGGAACCGATGGCCCCGGGTGTGGCGCCCGGAAACGACGCCGAGCACCGAGGCCGGAACGACCCGCTCGCCGTGCAGGACGACCAGTCCATGCGCCGGGCGCACGAAGGAAACGGTGGTGCGGCCATCGCCAAGCTGGTATTGCATCAACCGCGGGATAGGCAGGGCATCGAGCGCGGACTCGAGCACCGCATCGATGGACGCCTCGAGCGTTGCGCCGGGCGCGGTGCTCCGGAACCAGAAGCACTCCTGCTTGCCGTCGCTCGCGCGCTCGAGCTGCTCGATCGGTGCGCGCTGGCGTTCGGCCCATTTGAGAAGCGCCCGGGTCGGTTTGCCGGCGGCATCGAGAGCGACCTTGACCGACGGTCCTTTTTGCTCGATCGCCTGATCGGGCGCTTGTGCAAGCACGCGATCGAGACGCACGGCCAGCCGGCGGGGTGTTGCGAACGGGTCGACCCGCGCGTTGACGTTGGCCAGGCCGCGCGCCTGCAGTGACTTGGCAACCGTATCGGCAAAGACCTGGCCGAGTCGAGGGAGCGCCTTGGGCGGAAGCTCCTCGGTGAGCAGTTCGACGAGGAGCGGAGCGCCCGTCACCGTATCAGGCTGCATCAGAGAGCGCCTCGAGCATCGGGAAGCCCAGTCTCTCGCGGGACTCGAGATAGGCCTGTGCGACAGCGCGCGCCAGGGTGCGCACCCTGGCGATGTAGCCGGCGCGCTCGGTGACGGAGATCGCGCCGCGCGCATCGAGCAGGTTGAAGGTGTGCGAGCACTTCAACACCATCTCGTAGGCCGGCAACGCCAGGTTGCCCTCGATCAGTCGTTTCGCCTCGGATTCGTAATCGTTGAAATGCTGCTTGAGCATCGGCACATTGGCCTGCTCGAAGTTGTAGGCAGATTGCTCGACCTCGTTCTGATGGAACACGTCTCGATAGGAGACGCCAGCGGTCCACTGCAGGTCGTAGACGCTTTCGACGCGCTGCAGGTACATGGCCAGGCGCTCGAGGCCGTAGGTGATCTCGCCGGTGATCGGCTGGCATCTGAGCGAGCCGACCTCCTGGAAGTAGGTGAACTGCGTGACTTCCATGCCGTTGAGCCATACTTCCCAGCCCAGCCCCCAGGCACCCAGCGTGGGCGATTCCCAGTCGTCTTCGACGAAGCGCACGTCGTTGGCCTGCAGGTCGATGCCGATTGCCTGCAGCGAGGCGAGGTACAGGTCGATGATCTCGGGCGGCGACGGCTTGAGCACTACCTGGTACTGATAGTAGTGCTGCAGGCGATTCGGATTATCGCCATAGCGCCCGTCCTTGGGTCGGCGCGAGGGTTGCGGATAGGCGGCGCGCCAGGGCTCCGGGCCGATGGCGCGCAGGAAGGTCGCGGTATGGAAGGTGCCGGCGCCGACCTCCATGTCGTAGGGCTGCAGCAACGCGCAACCCTGCCGGTCCCAATACGCCTGCAAGCGCAGGATCATCTGCTGGAAGCTGAGCACGAAGTCGGCCGGGAGAGGTCTGGCGGGAATGGCGACATTCTATCGTGGCCGCGAAGGTGGCCGCGACGCAGCCACTGCGAGCGCCGCCATCAGAGCGATCAGGGCGAGCGGGGCGTAGTCGCCGGCGCGCGCGTAGGGCGTGAGCCCGGTGGTGCCGCGCAACTGGACGGTCAGCGCCTCCTCTGTATATGGCGGCAGGGCGGCGACCACTCGCCCGCGCGGGTCGATTGCGGCGGTCACCCCGGTGTTGGTCGCCCGCAGCATCGGACGGGCCAGCTCCATTGCTCGCATGCGGGCGATCTGCAGATGCTGGGGCAGAGCGCGCGAGTCTCCGAACCAGGCAATGTTGCTGATGTTCACCAGGATCGTTGCGCCGGCCTGAACCTGCGGCGCAAGCTCGTCGCCAAAGATGTCCTCGTAGCAGATATTGAAGGCGAGGCGCTGGCCGCGCACCTCGAGCGCAGGCTGGTGCGCAGCGCCGCGGGCGAAGTCGCCAAGTGGAATATGCATCAGGTCGACGAACCAGCGAAAGCCCACGGGAACGAACTCGCCGAACGGCACCAGATGGCGTTTGTCGTAGCGCCACGGCAACGGACCCTCGCCGCCGATCGCCGCTACGCTGTTTGAAAACGTCAGGCTGCCGTCGGCCGTCCGCGCCGGCAGCGGCATGCCGATTGCGGCGACGCCGCCCTGCCTGCGCAGGCTGGCTTCGATGCTGTCGACGATCGGTCGCGGCGTACGGGACCACGGAACGGTCCAGGCGGTCTCGGGCAACACGACGAGGTCGGCCGGCACCGCCTGGATCGCGCTCGCATAGGCCTGCATTGCGGCGATGCTGCGCTCGGGATCGAACTTCAGTTGCTGGGCGACATTGCCTTGCAGCAGGCGCACGCGAAGCGTCTCGCCCGTCTCGTGGGCCCAGTACAGCGGCGCAAGCGCCACGCCCAGCGCGAGCGGCAGCGCCGCGCATGCGGTAGCGGCCAGGAGCGCGCCACGCGTGGATGCCGAGGCAAGGAACAGCGCCAGTCCGGTCGCCAGCACCGCGCCGAAGGCCCCGATGCCATACACGCCGACGATCGGCGCCAGCGATGCGAGCGGTCCGTCGATGTGCGCGTAGCCCGAGGACAACCACGGAAAGCCGGTGAGGAGATAGCCGCGCAGCATCTCGCCTGCGCCCCAGGCGGCGCCAAACAGCAGCGCCGCGCCCAGGACCGAGCGCGCCGACGGGATCGCAAACGCGCGCCGCAGCGACGGCTGCGACAGCGCCAGCGCGCCGCCACAGAAGGCGCCCAGATACAGTGCGAAGAGTACGAGCGCCGCCCCGGCGATCGGCGCCGGCATGCCGCCGTAGTGGTGCATGCTGATGAAGACCCAGTACACGCCGGTGACGTACCAGCCGAAGCCGAACGCAACTCCCACGAGCCCGGCCTGCCAGCGGCCCAAATGAGCGCCGGGGCCGGCGCAGGCCAGATAAAGGAGCGCGGCGAGCGCCATCGGCTCCAGCCACCACAGATTCAGCGGCGCGAAAGCCCCCGAATGAACGACCCCCGCGATGAGCGCGAGCCCGCTGCGCAACGCCAGCCGGCGGCGCGCAGAGCCGGCGCGCGCGCGGGTCTGCAGTGTCGATGGGGCGGCCGCTGAGCGTGCGCGCCGCGTCGGCTTCGTCATCCGCCGCCGATCAGTCGCGATCTGCGGTTCGCGCATCAGGCGCAGCAAGCGCCAGTCGCTCGACCATCAGGATGTGCACGTGACGGGCATCGGCGCGCAGCACTTCGAAGCCCAGGCCCCCCATTTCAACGCGCTCGCCGCGCCGGGGCACGCGCCCGAGATGATCGGTGACGAGGCCACCGACCGTATCGACATCTTCGTCGGACAACTCGCAGCCGGCGATCTCGTTGAGCCGCCGGATGCCGGCGATCGCCCGCACCCGCCAGCGCGGACCGTGCGAACCCGGCTCGACGGGAACGATGTAGTCGATCTCATGGTCGACGTCGAATTCGTCTTCGATGTCACCCACGATCTGCTCGAGCACGTCCTCGATCGTGATCAGGCCCGCGATCGCACCGTATTCGTCGACCACGATCGCCAGGTGGCTGCGGTTGGCGCGAAAATCGCGCAGCAGGATATTGAGGGGTTTGGACTCCGGGATGAACACGGTCGGGCGCAGCAGCGCGCGCAGCTCGAGTGTCGCATCGGCATGCACGCGCAGCAACTCCTTTGCGTGCAGGATTCCGATGATGTTGTCGCGATCGCCGTCGATCACGGGAAAGCGCGAATGCGCGGTCGCGATCACCCTGGATAGCAGGTTCGGCGGCGACTCCGACACGTCGATCACGTCCATCTGGGTACGCGGCACCATGATGTCGCCGGCCGACAGTTCCGCGACCTGGAGCACGCCCTCGATCATCGATAACGCATCGGAGTCGAGCAAGGAGCGCTCGTGCGCCTGTCGCAGCACATTGAGCAATTGTTCGCGATCTTCGGGAACGCGGACCAGCAGTGCGGCGAGCCTTTCGAACAGCGGGCGCCGCGCTTGAGGGCCCGGGGGATCGTCAGGCATGGATCAGCAGGGAGTTCGGCTCGAATCGAGGATACCCGAAGCGCCTTGCCGCCGCCAATCGCGCTCGGGCACAGGAACGCGCTGCGAGCCCCTCAAGGCATGCCCGGGTCGTCGTCGCGAGGCCGCCAGGCGGCACGCAATCGGCTCTGCACACCGGGTGGCGCCTCGTCATAGCCAAGCAACTCGAGCACGTAGCTGCCCTGGCCACCGGTGATCGCCTTCAATCGCCCCTGGAAATCGCTCAGCTCGGCGAGCGGGGCGCGTGCGCCGACCGTTGCCATGCCGGCGCGCACCGTTCCGGTCCTCGACACCTGTCCGCGGCGCGACGACAACTCGCCCGAGACGGCTCCGATCGCTTCTTGTGGAACACTCAATTCGAGAGCCACGATGGGCTCGAGCACGAGAGGCCGTGCCTTGGTCGCGGCGTCGAGAAACGCCTTGCGCCCGGCGGTGATGAAAGCAATCTCCTTGCCATCGACCGGGTGCGTCTTGCCGTCATACACCGTGACCTGCACATCGTGGATCGGAAACCCGGCGATCGCCCCCGTGGCGAGCGCCTGCCGCACGCCCTTCTCGACAGCTGGAATGAAGGTGCCGGGGATCGCGCCGCCCTTCACCTCGTCCACGAAGCGAAAGCCTTCGCCGCGCGCAAGCGGTTCGATCCTCAGGAACACCTCGCCGAACTGACCGGCGCCGCCACTTTGCTTGCGGTGCCGATGGTGGCCATCGGCGTGGGCGCCGATCGTCTCCCGGTACGGGATCGCGGGCGGATGGACCTCGACCTCGAGCCGGTATTGCGAGCGAATCCGCTCCAGCGCGCGCGCCAGGTGCAACTCTCCGAGGCCGCGAATCACCGATTCGTGAGTGGCCTGATCATGCTCGATCATCAGGCTCGGATCCTCGGCCATCATGCGCTGCAGGATCTCGGCAAGTTTCTGCTCGTCGCCACGGCGTCTGGCCTGGATTGCGAGCCCGTACACCGCATGAGGCATCGGCAGCGGGCGAAAGTGGATCGTCGCATCTTCCGGGGAGTCATGCAGCACGGCGTCGAAGGCCAGCTCGTCGACCTTGGTGAGCGCACAGATTTCGCCAGGACCGGCTGCCACCAGGGGTGTGTATTCGCGGCCCTGGATCAGCATCGGCGCGCCCATCCGGAGCGCCTTGCGAGCTTCGCCGACAAAAAGCTGTGTATCAGCCGTGATTGTTCCCTGTTGCACGCGCAGCATGCCGATGCGGCCCACATACGGATCGATTTCGACCTTGAAGACATGGGCCAGGACATGGTCATCAGCCTGGCGAGTCGCGCGAACGACGCTCGCCTGGGTCGCATCGCCGCCGGGCCAGCGCTCGAACAGCGGCGGGTTGCCCTCGGTGGGGTTTGGCGCAAGCCGCACAATGAACTCGACAAGTGACGCCAGGCCGGCGCCCGTGCGCGCCGACACGAACAGGATCGGCACGATGTGGCTCTCGCGCAGCGAGCGCTCGAAGGCATCGTGCAAGGTGGGCAAATCGATCGGATCGCCGGACAGGTATCGCTCGGTCAGCGCGTCGTCGATCTCGACCACTTGTTCGATGAGCGCCTCGTGGGCTGACTCGACACTGCCGAAATCGGTCGGCACGCGGGCGGGCTCGAAGAAGCAGTCGGCGACGTGGCTGGCGTGCCCCGTCGGAAGATTGATCGGTAAACACTCCGGCCCGAAGGTTCCGCGCAACTCGTCGACTCTCGCCGGCAGGTCGCTGTCCTCGACGTCGATCCGGTTCACGACGATGAAGCGACACAAGCCGCGCGCCTGCGCCCACAAGGCCATGCGCGTTGCCGACAAGTCGATGCCGCGCTGCGCATCGACCACGATCGCGATCGACTCCACGGCATCGAGTGCGGCGATGGCACGGCCGGCGAAGTCCGGATAGCCTGGCGTATCGAGCAGATGCACCCGAACGCCGTCGTGCTCGAAGTGAGCGCAGGCGAGCTTGAGCGAGTGACCGTGCTCCTTCTCCAGTGGGTCGTAGTCGCAGACCGTGTTGCCGCGCCCGACCGCCCCGGCGGCAACGATTGCGCCGGTCGAGGCGAGCAGCGCCTCGATCAGGCTTGTCTTTCCGACCCCTGCAGGCCCGACGAAAGCGACCGTACGCAGGTTTTCGGTCGGATGCGCGGTCATGCTATCGCTTCCATGCGGCTCAGCGTCGTCGTACTCATGGTAAAGAGCCTACTCGTCGAGATAAGGGTCGGCAATCCTGAATTTCGCCAGCACCGCGGCCTCGCGCGCCTCCATCCGCTGCGCGTCCTCTTCGTGCTCGTGATCGTGGCCGCTGGCGTGGAGCACGCCATGCACGACCAGGTGGGCGAGGTGGTCGACCACGGCAATCCCGCGCGCGCGTGCCTCGCGCTCGAGCACTGGCATGCAGATCACGATGTCGGCTTCGATCGGTTCGTTCTCCTCGTGCGGCGCCCCGTACGTGAAAGTCAGCACGTTGGTCGCATCATCGCGTCCGCGATATTGCAAATTGAGCGTGCGGCCTTCGCCCTCGCCGACGAAGCGCAGGGTGAACCGGGCGTCGTGCTCGATCGCCGAGGCAACCCAGCGGCGAAGTTGCGTGCGTGAAGTCGGGAGTGCGCGCACCTGGTCGCCCAACTGGATCGCGAGCGACAGTGCGGGGCGCGCCGGCGCTGGCGCTTTCTCAGGTGTCGTCTTTCCTGGCAAAGTTGTCATACGCGTCTACGATACGGGCGACCAGTGGATGGCGGACCACGTCGGTGCTGTCGAACTCGGTGAAAGCGAGCCCGCGCACTTCGCGCAGCACCCGGCGTGCTTCGATCAGCCCCGAAGCTTGGCCGCGCTGCAGGTCGATCTGGGTCATGTCGCCGGTGACGACGCCGCGCGAACCGAAGCCGATCCGGGTCAGGAACATCTTCATCTGCTCGGGCGTGGTGTTCTGCGCTTCGTCGAGGATGATGAACGAGTTGTTCAGGGTGCGGCCGCGCATGTAGGCGAGGGGCGCGATTTCGATCGCCTGCTTCTCGAACATGCGCGCCGTGCGGTCGAAACCGAGCAGATCGTAGAGCGCATCGTACAGCGGCCTGAGATAGGGGTCGACCTTCTGGGCAAGGTCGCCGGGCAGGAAGCCCAGGCGCTCGCCGGCTTCGACCGCCGGTCGAGTGAGGACGATGCGCTTGACCGCGTCGCGCTCGAGCGCATCGACGGCGCACGCCACCGCCAGGTAAGTCTTGCCGGTGCCCGCTGGCCCTATGCCGAACGTGATGTCGTGGGCCAGGATGTTGCGAAGATACTCGCGCTGACGCGGCGTGCGGCCCTGCAGATCGCTGCGCCGGGTGTGCAGCACGGGCGAGGCGCCGTCACTCTCCTCGGTTGCACCGCTTTCCAGGATCGCTCCGCGTAGCTCGACCAAGCCGAGCTGGATGTCGTCGATCGTGAGCGGCACGTCGGCGCGCGTCCAGAAGTTCTTGAGCGCGGCGACCGCGCGCGCGGCGCCATCTGCAGGTCCCTGGATGCTGAAGCTGTCGGCGCGACGCGCGATCCGCACGTCGAAGGCTTCTTCGATCTGGCGCAGGTTCTGGTCGAGCGGGCCGCAAAGATTTGCGAGTCGCCGGTTGTCGGAAACGTCGGGGCTGAATTCAACAGTTTTCGCTTTCAAGGGGATTCCACTTTGCCGAAGACCGCCGCACCATCGACGGTGCGCGCGGCATTCCGATTGGAACCGATAGAGTACGTGAACCCGAGTTGCGCGGCATCCGGCCCGAAGAGGCCGCCGTTCAGGTTCACCGTGCAGCGTCCCCCTTTGCACCCTGCCGGATCGACTCCGCCCTGCTGGACCGCCAGTGAATGATCGGCGAAACCGAACCGCTGGTTCGTTTGCAGGCTGCTCTGGCCGGGGTTTGCGACTCCTCCCTCTGTCGCGAACCCCAAGGTGGCTTGACGTGGAGTGCCTGGCGCGAAGGTCACGAGCCCCTCGAGGCCGATCCTGGGCAGTTGGACCGAATCGAACTGGACAGCCGCCTGACCCTCGAAGGAACCCGGCGCGATCGAGCCGTTCGAGAGCGTCGGGCTGGTAGCGCCGATCAGCGCGTAGCCAAAGACGCCGTGCGTCGGTACGGTTGCCGAAGGAACGCCCACAACGTAGTGAACGCCCTGGTTTTTTCCGATCGAGACCGGTTGAGGCAGGAAAAGAACGGTCCGCAGGACGGTGCCGCTGGTCCAGCGGCCCCATGCGGTGTAAGCAGTGGATCCTGCTTCGGCAACGTTCGCGCTGCCTTGCGAAACGCAATTGACGTACGGACAGCGCGCCCCGATCGACTGCAGCGTCGCGACACCGTCTGCATTGGCAAGACGGTAAGTACCGGAGCGTTGTAAATCGCCCGAAGAAAGGGTGCCGCCCCGCAAACCAGCGACTGATACGCTGGCCTTGCCGCCGATCGTTCCGGTTTCCCCAAGGACGGGGTGTGGCTCGACGGGAGGAGGCGTGTCGCCACCGGTGTGGCCGCCGCCGGTGTTCTCGCCGCCGCCGCTGGTGCCGCCAACGTTGTCTCCACCACCGCTATTGCCGCTCGTGCCGCCGGTGTGCTCTCCGCCGCCGGTGTTCCCGTCGATGTTGCCGCTTCCGCCGCCGTTGTTATTGTCGTTGTGACCGTTGCCGCCTCCCATCCCGGTGCCGTGTCCGTGGCCGCCCCCGGTACCGAGGTCGGATCCCGATCCCGCGTCGGGCTTGCCAGCTGGAACGGATTCGGGCTCGCTTGTCGCGCCGCCTCCGGCGCCTGGACTGCCGCCAGTTCCGGGCACCGCTCCGTTTCCCGGCAGCACGGCCAGTCCGCCTTGCGGATCGCGCCCGGTATTCGATGACAGGGCGTCGTCCACGGGTGGCGACGGCGGCTGTGAAAATACGCCAGGGATCCCCGTGGAGTCCCCGTCGAGGCGTCCGGAATTCGATGGCAGGCCGGCGGCGCTGCCGGCTTCCGGGGTTGCCGTGCCGGGAGCCGCGAAGTCGGCGGTGAGCGACGGGACTGGCCGGGCCTTCGAGCTCGCTCCAGCGCTCGACGTTTCACCGCCGGCCATTGCGATCTTGTCGACATTGGCCGCATCGGCGGGCGCCTGTGCGTGACCGGACGCCGTGCCGGCCGCTGTGTCGTGTGCGGCTGTCGTGCCCGCAGCCGTCCCGCTCTCCGCTGTTTCGCCAGTGGTCGAGCCGCCTGCAGTCGACCTGCTAGCGGTCGCAGCGCCCGTCTTCGTCTCGCCCGTGCTTGTTGCGTGCTCGGCCTTCTTCTCGTCGGCCGTCGTCTCGGCCGTCTTGCTCTCCTCGGTGCTCGCCTTCGAGGCCGCCTTTGCTTCGGTTTTGTCTGTCGCTGCGGTCTCCGATTTTTCACTTTCGGAGTTCGTTTTGCTGCCACCCTCGTTCAGGCTGCGCGGCGCCAGCACGGGCCCCGAGGAAGTGAATTGCGGGGCTGAGTCGGGGCGTTTGACCAGCGCGGACTGGCCCACGCCAACGTCGAGCGAGGCGACAGGCGTCATCACGGCGATCAGGCCGTGGGTCACGGACACCCGCAGGCCGGCGCTGGGTCCGGGCGAGCACACAGGGTTGCAGATCGTTTGTTCGGCAAGGTATTCGGTGCCCCGGATGCCGACCGTGGCCGTCGGCGTGCGCAACCGGTAATCATCGCGATTGCGCTTGCCCACCGCGCCGGTTGCGGTGCGCAGGGCGCCGCGCAGCAGCGTGAACAGAGCCCGTTGATGATCGCCGGCGAACTGGTATTCGTCGATCCGGAACTCGGTGTCGGGTTGCAGGGACACCAGGCCACCGTCAGAGAAGCGCAATTGCGCGCGGCCATCCTTGCCGGTTCGGACGAGATCGCCTTGCGATACTTCTGCACGTGCGCGCAGGGTCCGGGATTCGATCGAGCCACCCGGCATCGTGCGGTCTGCGCTGACTGAACCCGACAGCGCAATGACGACGGCGTCGGCCGCCATGGCGGAGGCGGCGCTCAGGAACAGCACGCAGCCGGTGAGCAGTGCCGCCCACCGCGGGAGCCAGGGCCGGAGCCGGGCAAAGCAGCGCCTTGGCGCGCCATGGTCGGCGTGCATGGGCCGGCCAGCGGATATATGGGGGTCGGCGGTCATGGTTCGATGATCCCGGTTCAAAAGCGGTGCCGCAGTTGCACACCGACCTGGGTGCGCCTGAAGTCGTTCGGCGAAAGCGTGGACCGGTTGCGAGTGTGCACGATCTGCGGCACCACGGCTGTGCGATTATCGATGCTGCGCTCGAATTCGATTCGCAGTTCAGTCTGCCTGTCCTCACGCACGACGCCGAAGATCGGTTCGGCTGCACCGAACTGGCGCCGCTCCCAGGACACGTTCGCTGAGGCGCGCCATTGCGGCGCGATTTGCGCCACGATGCCCGCGCGCAGACTCACGAAATCGTGAGATAGAACATCCATTCCTCGCTTGGACGCCTCTTTGCCGATCGCCAGGGAACCGAGCAGGATCGGTTGTCCGGCGCCCTCGAGCAGACGCGCCGCGTTCAGGCCGACCGTGTTGCGCTGGGCGTTGCGCAACTCAGCACCGGGAAAGTCGAGTTCGAAGGACTGCAGCGATGCGCCGATCAAGGTGCGCGGATTGACCTCGCACTGCCATTGCAGCGCGCCGCCGGCCGCGTTCCGGTAAGCGTCGCCATCGAGTCGCAGATGCTGTACGAGCGCCAGCGCGGTGTAGCGATGGCAACCGCGGCGCAGCGTGAGCCCCCCGGAAAGGTCGAATTGCTGCTGATTGAACTCCTGGACCGACGGATACGAACGCAGGGCCGCACGCCCACCGACGACCCATTCCAGGTCATCGGTCACCGGCCCTGAAGCGTTCAGGGAAATCGCGGCGCCGAGCACGCTGCTGGTGCGCGGGCGCGACGCCGCCAGGGGCGTCACCGCCGTACCATCGGCGAGCACCCACTGACCGCTTGCGCTGCCGAAGTTCACGTTTGAGTCATAGCCGGTTTCGAACTCGGTGCGCCACTCGATCACGGGTTGCGCCGCCTCGCTCGCCTGCTGGATGGCGTCGATATAGCGACCGATCGTGCGGCGTGCGGCCTCCGGGATCTCCTGCTCGGAAACAATGGCAAATTCCCGTTTCGCATTCTCTTGCTCCCTGTTCATGAAATAGGCCCTGGCGATTTCCGCGCGTGCTGGCAGGAAGTCGGGGCGCGCGAGGAGCACGCGCTCGAACGCGAAGATGGCCTGGCCCGGGCGGCCGGAATCCACGGCCGCCAGACCGAGTGCGTAATCGAAGTCCGGATCGCCCACGAACTCCGGCTCTCGCGCCTGCAGCATCTCCCAGGCCTCCTCGGCATGGCCAGCGGCGAGGAGCCTGCCGGCCTGCAGGATCAGATCAGCGGCAGAGCCGGCGGGTGGCGCGGTCTCCCGAGGGGAGCCTTCGTTCTCCGTCTGGGCGAGCACCGGGTGCGAAGCGGAGGCTGCGATGCAGGCGCTCAGGACCAGTGCAGCGGCTGCACGATTCATTCGTCGGCGATCACCACCTCGCCACGCAGCGAATGTGTCAGGGCGGCGCTGATCCGCACCTGGGCAAAACTGCCGACCAGGCGGGCCGGGCCGGGAAAGTTCACGACGCGGTTGTTCTCGGTGCGCCCCGCAAGTTCGGTGCCGTCCTTGCGCGCGTGGCGCTCGACGAGGATTCGTTGCACAGTGCCCACCATTTGCTCACTGATGCGCGCCGCTTGCGCCTCGAGCGCCCCCTGCAGGCGCTGCAGGCGTTCGAGCTTCACGGCGTGCGACGTGTCGTCGGGCAGGTCCGCCGCTGGCGTTCCGGGTCGCCGGCTATAAAGAAAAGAGAACGAGCCGTCGAATCCAAGCTCCTCGACAAGTTTCATCGTGCGTTCGAAATCTTCAGCGCTCTCACCCGGAAAGCCCACGATGAAATCGGAGGTGAGACTGATCCCGGGGCGTGCCGCGCGCAAGCGGCGGATGATCGACTTGTATTCGAGGGCGGTGTAGCCACGTTTCATCGCGGCAAGTACTTTGTCCGAGCCGGATTGCACCGGCAGATGCACATGGCCGGCCAGCGTCGGGATGCGCAGATACGAATCGATCAGCCGCTGCGTGAATTCCTTCGGATGCGAGGTCGTGTAGCGAAGCCGCTCGACTCCGGGGACCTCGGCCGCGTACTCGAGCAACAGGGCGAAATCGGCGATTTCGCCATCGCCCATCGAGCCCTGGTAGGCGTTTACGTTCTGGCCGAGCAAAGTAATTTCGCGCACGCCCTGTGCGGCGAGCCCGGCGACTTCAGTGAGCACGTCCTCGAAGGGGCGCGACATCTCTTCGCCTCGGGTGTAGGGCACTACGCAGAAGCTGCAGTACTTGGAGCAGCCCTCCATGATCGAGACGAAGGCGGACACACCGTCGACCTTCGCCGGTGGCAGCCGATCGAACTTCTCGATCTCCGGAAAGCTGATGTCGACCTGGGGCTTGCCGCTGGCGCGGCGCTTCGCAATCAACTCGGGCAATCGATGCAGCGTCTGCGGACCGAACACGATATCGACGCAGGGCGCGCGCTCGAGGATTGCCGCGCCTTCCTGGCTCGCCACGCAGCCGCCGACTCCGATGATCAACCCGGGCCGCTCGCGCTTGAGCGCGCGCGCGCGGCCGAGATCGGAGAACACCTTCTCCGAAGCCTTCTCGCGCACCGAGCAGGTGTTGAACAGAATGATATCGGCCTGCGCCGGGTCGGACGTGGTCTGCGCATGCTCGGACTCGGCCAGCACATCGGCCATCCGGTCCGAATCGTATTCGTTCATCTGGCAGCCGAAGGTCTTGATATAGAGCTTGCAGGTCACTGTTTCCCTGGCTGTCACGGTTGCTTTTCCCTGGCTGCGCGCAACTCGGCCTCGGTCGCAAGCCAGACTTCGTTGATGAGCCCGGCGCCGTCCTTCGTATACAACACTCGGCGAGCGCCTGACAGGCTGGCGGGCAGCACGATCCGGTTGTCGAGATCGCGAATCCGGGCACCGGCGCCGAGGCGCACCGGACCGCCGTCGAGCACTGCATCCGGGAACGCCCGTATCTCGAGCACCCCGGCAACGGCCTTTGGCGGAATCGCTCTCACCATTGCCTGGGCGAATGCGGGTTGCGGAAATACAACGGCGGCAGCGAGGCCGGTCAGGAGGGCGCTGGCCAGGGGGACGGTAGCCAGCGGGGCGGTAGACACGAAAAGGGCTGCCGAACGGAAAACGCAGGCCCGTGTTTTCGAGCCACCGGTGAGCGCGGTTGCTCGAAAAGCCGGGAAGAGCGGGATTTTCTGCACGCTGCGAGTTTATCGTCAAATGCAGACCGCACGCCCAAGTCCACTGGCTGCTGGTCGCGCGCCTGTCCGCGGCCACAGAGGGCGATCAGGGGCAAGGTCTGCGGAACAAAGCGCCAGCGCAGTTCGCGGGCCGGTTCCTGGGCGTCCACTCAGTCAGCGACCAGCCGGCTTCCCTGATAGAGCCAGGAATTCCAGGAGAAGCCGCGCGGTCTCGTCCGGCTGCTCCTGTTGCACCCAGTGCCCGGCACCCTCGACCAGATGGCAGATCACCATATTCGGGCAGGCGTGGCGCTGCATCGCCTCGAGCGTACCGGGCTTTTGATAGACACCCCAATCGCTCGCTCCTGCAATGAAGCAGGAGGGCACGTCGATCAAGCGACCGGAGAATAGTTGCAGTTCGGCGTCCAGGCGCTCGTCGATTGCGCTGCGATACCACTGCAGTCCACCCTGGAATCCGGTGCGCTGAAACGTGGAGCTATAGACGCTCAGTTCGTCGTCCGTGAGCCAGTCGCAAGCAGCGATGGTTTCGGGCAACGGCATCTCGAGAGCTACTGTCTCGGCCATTCCCTGCTCGAGATTCATCACGTAGTAGGTCGGCAGCTTCGCGAGTTCGGCGGCGGACCACGAGGCGAGCCGGGCGGGCCGGTTGCCTGGCCAGTCGGCACTCTTGTGGTGATAGTAGGCACGCAGGAAATCATGGACACCTTGCGGGCAGTGCCACATGTTCTCGTTCGCTTCGCGCCTTGCGTAGTACCACTGGTAGTGCTTGCGCGGGGCACCGCCCCGTTCTCTTCGCGTGGCTCCAGCGCCGTACCGAACGGCAGGGCGGGCGGACCGGCGAACGGCGCACTCATCATCGCGACCGACCGAAACACGTCGGGTCTGGCGAGCGCACACCAGGCCGCCACCGGTGAGCCGAAATCGTGACCGACCACGCTGGCGACCTCGCGATAGCCGAAAGCCGACACCAGCGCCAGTGCGTCGCGTGCCAGCCCGAGCATGTGGAACGAGTGCAAATCGCCATCGTAGTTGCGGTCCCAACCGGTCGTGCTTCCGTAGCCGCGTTGATCCGGAGCAATCACGTGGAAGCCTGCCGCAGCGAGCGGCGGCATTACCTTGCGCCAGCTGTAGGCGAGCTCGGGAAAGCCATGCAGCAGCAGCACGCAGGGTCGGTTCGGAGTCTCGAAACCGGCTTCGAGCACGTGCATCGCCAGGCCGTTGATGCCCGGCACGATCCGAGAGCGCAGGCCGGGCGGGAGCTGTCTCGCTATCGGGATTCGATCCGGGTAAGTACCTGGCGCGTGATGCGCTCGCATCGTTCACCGTCAAAGCCGAACGCTTCGTCGGTAGCCAGATCGATCTCGACGGTGAGTGCTTTGCGCAGTAGGCGCCGTGCGCGGAAAAAGCGGGTGCGCACGGTTGCTTCGGGCAGGCCGAGGCATTCGGCCGTTTCCGCGACGGTCATCTCCTCGATCGCCCGCAGCACGAAGACCGTGCGAAAGGCGTCCGGCAAAGCGTCGATCCGTTGTTCTGCCAGGCGGCGCAGTTGGCCCCTGTAGACAGCCACCTCCGGTCGTTCTGGCACTGCGTTCTCCGTGTCCGCCGCGGCTTCTCCGGCGTCATCGGCGGCTTGGCCGACCCTGCGGCTCGATTTTCGCAACCGGCCGAGCGCCTCGTTGATGACGATGCGCACCAGCCAGGTCGATAGCGTGGATTTGTGCTGAAAGCCAGGCAGCGCGCGCCATGCATGGAGCCAGGCGTCCTGCAGCGCGTCCTCGGCCTCCCCATCGTTTCTGAGGATGCTTCGGGCCGTGCGAAAAAGCCTTTGATTGTGCCGCTGCATCAGCGTGCGAAAGGCGTTCCGGTCGCCGTTGACTATGCGCGCGACGATGTCGTCGTCAGGCACGCTCTCGAGTGTTGTAATGATCGGAACCGCGGTCAACTCTGCCTCTCGGTGCGGGATGAGACCCGGGTGATGCCCTGCGCGCCGGGCATGGAGAAACCCGGCACGCGCAGGGTCATTTCCGCTTGACGAGCAGCGTGCCTTTCATCGTCGGATGCAGTGTGCAGACATAGGCGAATTCGCCTTCCCGGCTCACCTTGAAGGTAAACGACTCGCCGGGTTGGATGTCACCCGAGTCGAAGCTGTGATCCTGCGCCGTAGCCGTATGGGGAAAAGGATCGTTGTTCGTCCATATTACGGTATCGCCCACGCTCGCCTCCAGGAGTTGCGGAGAAAAGCTCATCGCATCGATGGTTATCGTGTGCGATGCCGCAGCGGCAGGAGCAGGCAGGACAAGGATCGCGCCCGCGAGCGCGATCGCCCAGGAGCAGACGGCGCCCGCAGCCCGATGCCGGGTCGTCCGGACAGCTTCGGAGGGCTGCCGCGGTTTCATTTCAATGTTGCCTGCAGGTGCTTGGCGTGCTCCAGGTGCGCCTCGAATGCCGGGCGAACCTTCACCAGCAGTTGCTTCAGTTCGGGATTGTTCGCGCTCGGAATGAGCGTCTTGTCGAGCGCACCGAGTACGGTCTCGTGATACGTAACCTCGTTATTCACGTAGGCCTTGTCAAAGGCTGCGCCCTGCAGCTTTTGCAGGCGCTGGCGCTCCTGGGCGCCGCTTTCGCTCAAACTCTTGCTGGTCGCGTTTTCCTCGGGTTTGACGCCGAGCTTCGCAACCAGGTCGGAGGCCGACTTGTTGACTCCCGTGTGATCGACCACCATGCGGTGCGCGAACTCCTTGACCTCCTTGTTGTGCGCTTTGCTCTCGGCAAGCTTGCCGGCGTCGATGTCGACTGTATTCGCCGCAACGACGATCGCCGCAATCTGCGCGTCATTCGGAGCCGCTGCCTGTCCGAAGACAAGCGGTGTCGAGCAGAGCAGAATCCCTGCCGTGAGAATGCCTGAAATTTTTTTCATGACCTGCCTCGCAAGATAAAGCCCCAATCGGGGAAAGAGCAAGACGCTCTCAGGTCATTGGATGTATCTGGACCGCCGGACGTTCCCGAAGTTTGTGGCGAGATCCCGCGTCAGGTTCTCGAGTCGCCCTGATCCCGTTGATCTCGATGGCGACGGCATCAACCTTGGCGCTGAGCGGAGCAAGCCGGCGGCGCACGAGGAGCTTATGGCGGCGCATACCCCACCCACAGGAGGAAAGTCGAAAAATGCCGGGCATAATCGTTTTTGCGGCAGGGAACTACCGGTATATCCCCGCAGTGTTCCAGTACTCGGGTGGCGTCGCGGCTGAAGAAGGCTATGCGATCGAGCGGGCAAGATTCATGAAGCCGCGCCGCCTGGCGCAGGCGTTCGATGCGGTCGAGGCGCACTTGAAATCGATCGGCAGGCCGACGACCGCTTTCGCGCACTGCGAACTGCGTTCGGCTGAGCCGTTCACCGAGCAAGGCTTCATCGAGTTCAACCAGCACTACGTGACGACCCTCGAGCGCTGGGGGCTCTACAAGGGCGGCGTCAATCCCGTGCCCTGTTCACCGGTTTGCTCGGGTCGACGCTGTGGCTCTACTGGAAAACACCCCACCATGAAATCGACAAAGGCCCTCACCCGTGTCGAGAGCCAGTGTCGTTGAGGATAGACGGCGTAGATGTCGGCATCGGGGGTGGGGTAATCGGCGGCTTCCTGTTGGTCCTGGTCATGCGGGGGGTGTCACTGCCCGCATGACCCTGTGGCAATAGCTAGCCGAGTAGTTCCTGAGGGCCAGAGCCGGCGCTCCTATCTGAATTGGATGCGTTGGGGCATGAGGCCCCCGAATTCGGGGGCGTCCTAGCGAGTCGATCACCGCCGAAGCCGGCGCGTTCCAGCCTGGATCGCATAAGGACACTCGCGCTTCAGCGACCACGGCCGGCCGCTCCGGCGGTTCTCTTGTGCACGTACGTGCCCGCGCGAGGGGCACGGCTGCAAATGCAGCTCGCCGGGCAACCGTTTTCACGTGGCGTTCTCGCGCGGGTGGCGTCGACCAAGGCGAGCGGATCTGAGCGTCGGTGGCGCAGCTTGGCTGCTCTTGAGGCTACTGTTCTGGTTCAATCACGCCGAGTCGACGCTGACGCGGGCGACGTCGGCGGATTCGCGCAGTGGGGCGTGGTCGACGGGGATATCGATTTCGCCGCTCAGTCATCCAGGTTCCGGATCGCCGCTGCCAGGCGCGCGAAGTCGAAACGCGCACGCGGGCGTCTGAGCCATAGGCCCAGCATGGATACCACGAGAGGAACCAGCGCGGCGAGGAGGAAGGACTCCAGCAGGTATTCGGGTTTCGCGTTCGGGCTCGGAAATAGGGCCAGCCCCGCAATGAGGCCGCAGAGGGTGCTGACCACCGCGTTCGCGCCATCATGGCGGCGGTTGAACAGGCCGAAAAACACGGGGAACGCGGCCGCGCAGCACAGCAGGTCGGCCAGCAGATAGAGGTAAAGTACGCTGTAGCCTTGGGCCGCCGCGATCAGCACCGGAATGGCCAGCGCGAAAATGAGCCAGCGCGACATGGCCATCAAGGTGAGTTTGCTAGCCTGGGGTAGCAGGCGGCGCATATCGACGGCGATGAGACTGGAGACAGCGCTGATAACGGTATCCGCGGTGCTCATCACCAGCGCTAGGCCCAGCGGGATCAAGCTGATGGTGAACCAGTCCGGGACATGGGGCATGATGACGGCAAACAGCGCCACCGAGCTGTCGCCGCTGTGGCCCAGGCCGACGAAGGCCAGGCCGAACAAACCCATCACGAATATGACCGGCGCGACGAGTAAGCCGCCCAGCAGAAATCCGCGTCGCATGGCGTGCGTATCGCGCGCCGCGTAGACGCGCTGCCAGTTGCCCTGGTGAAACAGCCCGGTCAACAGGATGGCGACAAAGAAGGTCAGGCCCGCCTTGATCCCGATCGGATCGGACAGGCTCAGCAGTTGGGGGGCTCTGGCCTGCAAACCGCTCAGCGCGGGCTGGATGCCGTCGATTGCCCGCCAGCCCAGCACCATCAGCAAGGCGAGCAGTGGCACGATGAGCAGCATTTGGATCTTGTCGGTGAAAATTGATGCGCGTATGCCTCCGTAGGAGGTGTAGAGCAGCGTGGTGCCCATCACGATCGTCGCGGTCGCCCAGAGCGGCACGGGGGCGAGCAGCGCCACGAGCTTGGCGATCGCGGTGATCTCGGCGGTGAGTGCGATGAACATGTAAAACAGCATGATGAGCAGCGTCAGGACGTACATACGCCGCCCGTAGCGCGCGATCACGAATTCCGTCAGGGTATGGCCCTGTGGAATCAGTTCGCGCATCCGTTGTCCCAGCGGGATCATCAATAGCCGCGGCGACATGGCTCCGCAGGCGTAGCCGATGACCGCGGCTAGGCCGCCCCAGGTGGCCGCCTGCGCGGGAGCGAACAAGATCCAAGCGCCCAGCGAGGTGGCGATCAGTGTCAGGACGGTTGCGATGGTGGTCTGGCTGCCACGCGCCACAATGTAGTCTTCGAGGCTGCCTCGGTCGTGGCGTGCGTACAGCACGCCCGCGATGGCGAAGCCGCCGGAGAACAGCAGCAGCCAGAAAATAGTCGTTGAGCTCGTGAGCATGGTTCAACTTCCCTTCGCCGGCATGATGCGGATCAGGTTCAAAGGGTTACCGCAACCATTTGCGGAATCTCAGCCCGAAGAGGACACCCCCAGGAACAGCCCCAAAGCTTCGGGCACACAGGCGCGTCTTGTCAATGAAACTCATTTTTCGGCGTCAATGTGCTATTGTTTTGACTTGCGACACGGGGTGCCCCGGCCGATACGGCCCGGGACTGAGATAACACCCGTCGAACCTGATCCAGCTCATACTGGCGAAGGGATGTCAGCGATCCGGCGCGAGGCGCCATGTGCGCGCAACCCTTCGTCGTTCTTCGAAGGGTTGCCATGACACATTCCGATACCGCACTCCCCATCAATCAACAGATCGTCCTGGTAACGGGTGGTGGCCGTGGCCTGGGCGAGCACTTGGTGCACGCTTTCTTGCGCGAGGGCGCGCGAGTCGTCATCAACTACCTGCACAGTAAGGCATCGGCCCAGTCGCTTGCGGCCTTGGCGCCGGGGCGTGCGATGGCCGTGCAGGCCGATGTGGCGGATGCCCAGGCCGTACGAGCCATGGTGGCAGGTGCGCAGGCGAACTTCGGCGCATGCGTCACCACAGTCGTCAACAACGCGCTGCCGGCGTTTTCATTTAATGGGGACTCGCGGGCGCACGCCGACGTATTGACGTGGGAGGCAATCCAGCAACAGATGGAAGGCGTCGTGCGTGGAGCCTTGAATACTACGCAGGCGGCGGCCCCCGGCATGGCCGAGTTGGGCTTCGGGCGTATTATCAACGTAGGCACGAACCTGTTCCAGAGCCCAGTCGTGCCTTATCACGATTACACGGCGGCCAAGGCTGCCCTGCTGGCGCTTACGCGTACCCTGTCGCATGATCTTGGGCCTGACGGAATCACGGTCAATATGGTCTCGGGTGGGCTGCTGCGCACGACGGATGCATCGGCGGCGACGCCTGTAGAAGTGTTCGACATGATCGCGGCCGGCACGCCGCTGCGTCGTGTGACCACGCCTGCGGAATTTGCTGATGCGAGCTTGTTTTTCGCTTCCCCGTGGTCTCGCGCAGTGACCGGGCAGAATCTGGTGGTGGATGGCGGACTGGTGAAGAACTGATGCTCCATCTGAACCTGTTCATCTTCGCCTGCGGGCACCACAGGGCCGCTTGGCGCCACCCTGCCTCCTCGGTGGAACGCCTGGGCGAAATTTCCTACTATGAGGAACTGGCCCGCACAGCCGAGCGCGGCAAGCTTGACGCGATATTTTTTGCCGATGGGCAATCAGCCGATCATGTGGCCGATGGGCCCCGGTGGTTTTTGGAGCCGCTCACGGCCTTGGCGGCGATCAGTCGCGCAACCGAGCGCATCGGCCTCATCAGCACCGTCTCCAGCACGTTCTACACGCCTTTCCACGCGGCTCGGCTGATCGCCTCGCTCGATCATATTTCGCATGGGCGCATCGGTTGGAATCTGGTGACGTCAATGTTCGATGCCGAGGCCCGCAATCATGGATTCGATGCCATGCCCGACCATGCTTGGCGCTACGCGCGGGCCGAGGAGTTTGTCGACGTGGTGCTGCGATTGTGGGATTCGTGGACAGACGATGCGCTGCGGATGGATCGAACGGGTTCCTATGCGGATCCGTCTAAGGTACGGGAGGTTGAGCACAAAGGTCAGCATTTTCGCGTCGACGGTCCGCTCACGGTGCCACGACCGCCGCAAGGCCACCCAGTGCTGTTTCAGGCCGGCGCCTCGGATCAGGGCAGGGATCTGGCCGCGCGTCGAGCTGAGGCAATTTATGCCGTGGCGTATGACCTGCCGTCCGCCCAGGCGTATTACCGCGATATCAAGCGGCGCGTGCGCGCGGCCGGGCGCAGCGAACAGGTGCCCATCATGCCTGGACTGGTTGCCTATGTCGGATCCACCGAGGCGGAGGCCAAGGCGAAACAACGCGAGTTGGACGAACTGTTGCCCACTGATGGGGCGCTGCGCCAGTTGGGCCAGTATGTCGGGCAGGATTGCACCAGGTGGCAGTTGGACGCCCCCGTACCCGCCTTGCCGCCTCTCGAGGCGTTTTCCGGGCCGAAGGGTCGCTATGCCACGATTCTGCGGATTGTCGAAGCCGAGCAACCCACACTGCGCCAGTTGCTGGGCAGGCTCGCGGCGGGCGGCGGCCACTGCACGATGGTGGGCACGCCTGAAGGGATTGCCGGCGAAATGGAGCGCTGGCTGTGTAGCGAGGGCGCTGACGGGTTCAATCTGATGCCGCCGTCCCTGCCGGGCGGCATTGAGGATTTCGTGGATCACGTCGTCCCCGTGCTGCAGGAGCGTAGCCTGTTTCGCCGGGACTATGAGGCCGAGACCCTGCGCGGTCACTTGGGCCTGAAACGCCCGGATTTTCGCTAAGCAGACAAGGTCCCGAAAATTGATATCCATGGCTCGCCAGTCTTGCTGGATGGATTCGAGCCGGCGGAAAACCGCCTTCAGATCGTCGTCGTTTCGGATCGGTTTCACGTTCTCCACAGCACCTTGCGTTCCGAGCAAACCGGCGCTGCCCATAACAAGTGGCTGCATCAGTGCAGTGCCAACCAGATCTCGTTGCGCCGCATGAGCCACGGCTTGAAGGGCGCGTTGTAGCGTGCCAGCACGGGCTCCCCTTGCGTGGCCACACCCGCCGCATGCAGGCCGCCTTCAACTCTGCTACTGCGCCATAACTCCGGGACCGGGATTATTCCGAGCACAACGCCGATGGTCGTTGGAACGTGGTGTTTTTCCTCGCTGCGCGCCGGAGGCGGCGCTTGATTTATCGGCATTATTCGTCTGTCGTCTCTGACCGGGAATCCTCCCGGATCTGCAAGGAGACGGATCATGTCGCCCACCCGCCGCGGTGCGGCAATCACACCAGACGGACAGTCGTGCACCGGGCCACTGGCCTCGCACATCGAAGGCTTTGCTGCTCAACTTTGGCGCAAGGGGTATGCACCGGATACGGTTCTCGCAAAGTGTGACGTGCTGTCCAGTCTCAGCCGCTGGCTCGAGCGGCGCCGCTTGTCTCTGGCAGCGCTTGACGAGGCTCGGCTGAGGCAATTTCTGACGGGTCGCCGCCGCCAAGGCAAGGCAAGGCACGGGGAGGCGATCCGACCACCGGCCAGCAGCTTCTCGAGTACCCTATGCGAGCATGACGAGATCGCGGTGGCACCGCAGAGGATCGATCGGACCCCGGCGGCCAGTCTGACGCGCGCTTTCGAGGCGTTCCTCCACGCCGAGCGAGGCCTGTCGACGTCGACGGTCGTCTCGTACCTGCCTGTTGTGCGGCGCTTCCTTGATGAGTTGTTCGGCCGCAAGGCGCTGCGCCTCGAGCAGCTGCGACCGCGGGATCTGCATGGACATGGTTTTGTCGAACGATGCCCAGCAGAAATACATGTATGTCGCGGATGGCGCAAACAATCGGGTCCACGTCCTGCTTCGCGAGACAGGCGCCGAAGTGTCCTACTTTGGCCGCAACGGACGCATAGTGCACAACGCCGCCATCGATTCAAAGGGCAACATCTACACCGCGGAAGTCGACACGGGCAAGCGGGTGCAGCGTTTCAGCCCTGTACGCTGATTGCTGAGGGCCGCTCGCTGGAGTCCATAAAAAAGGACCGGGCATCGCTGCCCGGCCTTTCACTGATCTGGTGGCGCATCAGGGACTCGAACCCCGGACCTGCGGATTATGATTCCGTCGCTCTAACCAACTGAGCTAATGCGCCGCGGAGCCAGCGAATATATCGG
>CAJDTU010000016.1_pt1 | contig 48615 bp, 51 predicted proteins | sample 7389901 | NCBI WGS metagenome assembly CAJDTU01 (sample SAMEA7055649, study PRJEB34461) | soil metagenome | biome: terrestrial ecosystem; feature: Peninsula; material: soil | place: Antarctica | collected 2016
GGCGCACCGGTCGAGCTGATCGGCTTGATCGTTGCCGCGGTAACGATCGTCGGCATCGTCGTGAAGCTGCCGGCCGGCGCGCTGTCGGACCTCTTCGGCTTCAGGCGATTGATGATGCTCGGTGCGGTGGTCAAGGCGACGGGCCCGTTTCTCTATCTGCTGGCGCTGTCGTGGCCGGTGCTGCTCGCGGTGCGCTTCTATCACGGGCTGGCGACCGCCATTTACGCGCCACCCGCTTCGGCGCTGGTCGCCAGGGTCTATCCAAAAGAGCGCGGCTATCGACTCGGGCTCTACAACGGGGCCGAGAACGCGGGGATAGTGCTCGGGCCGGTGCTCGGCGGCGGCATCCTCGCGCTGAGCACCGCCGACTTCGATTTGGCGTTCTTCGTCGCAGGAGTGATCGGCATCCTCGCGTTGCTCGCGATGGCCGGGGTGCCGCGCGACGCGGCCACCAGCGCTCCGGTCGCGCCGGGAGCGGGCGCGCAGCGCCGGCGGGGGCAGTCGCTGCGCGACATCGGCGCCGGCGTTCGCGAGATCATCTCCGACCCGCAGATCCGTCTCGTCAGCTTGGTCGAGGCGATGCTGTGGATGGGCATCGGCTCGTTGCAGGCCTATCTGCCAATTTATGGCCTGGGCATCCACCTGACGGCCTTGGAGATCGGCTTGCTCGGGGGTGCACAAGGCATTGCCACGGTATGGAGCCGGCCGTTCATGGGCCGACGCTCCGACCGCATGGCCTCGCGCAAACCAATGATCGTCATCGGCTCGCTGCTTTGCATCGCAACGCTGATCGCAGTTCCCCACACCGAGCGCTTTATCGTGCTGCTGGCGCTCAGCACGGTCTTCGGCCTGGGCACCGGCATCGTCACGCCATCGACGATGGCGATGATCGGCGACCTCGTCACGAAGGGCAACTACGGCTCGGCGATGGGGGTCTTCGGCAGCCTCTGGGACGCCGGCCACGCAGCGGGCCCGGTGATCTTCGGCTTTCTGTTGGTCGCGCTCGGCTACCGCGCTTCGTGGCTGATCATGGCGCTGGTGATGGCGGCGGCGCTGCTTGTTTTCTTGTACGGAATCCGGCACGCGGCAGCACCGAAATGAGCCACGCTGCGCGAGAGAAATCGCCGGCTTCCGTCAGACCGCATTCCGGCGCTACCGGATTGCTGACTGAAGACGCCGACACCGACCCCGTCGGCCGACGCGGTGAGCGGCATGTAGACGCGATTCGTCGCGGATCGACCGCGACCGACTTTGCAGTTCGGCGCAGCGGGGACCCCGAGACTCGCTTCGCGCGTAGCTCCGTCAAGAACTTGACATAATACACATTATGCGCATGGCCGGCAGCCCTCGATACGCTACGATCCGGCCAGTCCGGTAGCTACCGCGAACCTTCCCCGCGCATGGCCGCCGCCGTGGTGGCGACCCGATTCGAGGACTTTCAATGGGCGTTGGCGCTGCCAGCGGCGATGCGCAGATCGGCCTCGGCGTGACCATTGCGGAACCCGCTATCAGTCGCGCGTTCCAGGCAAGCGCGGTGGCGGCTTTACCGGGGTCGTGATCGGACCGACGGTCGCGTCGCCGACCGACCCGGTCCGTTCGCCGGGCGCGAGCGCCGGTAACGGCGCCGCGGCATCGCCCGCGGCGTCATCGCCAACCCTGTCGCGATGGTCCTCGGGCGCGTTGGCGAGAGGCACCGACGAGGCGGGCCCCGGGCCGGCGACCCGCGAGCCATCCGCCCTGCGCGGCCGCTCCACCGTGCCGTAGCGACGCAGGAACGCGCCGGCCTGCTCACGCAACCACTGCGCTTCGGCGATCTCGCCCTGGCGCTCCATGTAATCGGCGGCGCTCAGCCCGGCCTCATTGTGCTGCGTGGGATCGGCGCCGGCTTCGACCAGCAGGTGGGCGGCGCTGGTCTGCTTTTGTCGCGCCGCCATCATGAGCGGCGTGGTTCCGTTCGGCGACTGCGCGTCGATATAGGCGTTGTTGTCGAGCAGGTACTGGATGACAGGCAAATGGCCGCCCGAGGCGGCGTAATGAAGCGGCGTCCAACCCGGCCGATTGATCTCGGCGCCGCGCCCGACAAGCAGCTTTGCGCTCTCTAGCTCGCCGTTCAGGCACACCAGCATGAGCGCGGTTTCACCGTTTGCGTTCGGCGCGTCGATGGCGGTGCCAGTCAATCCAGCCAGATACGCGAGCGCCTTGGCCGAGCGTTCGCGAGCCGCCACGGTGATTGCCGGCCCGAACTCGGGATGGCGGGCGTTGACATCGCTGCCGCGCAACAACTCGGTCTGCATCGCCCTCACGTCGTCGAGCCTGATGGCTTCCCAGAAGCCCTCGGAGGCGCGCGGCGCGCGGGGCGAGCGCGCCCTCACGGCGCCCGCCGGCGAGCTCGCCCCGGGCACCGATCGAGCGCTAGGCGACGAGGCGCCCGACGTGCCGCCGCCTTGGGCGAATGCCGGTGCAGCCAGCGCGAGCACCAGTGCCGTTCCCGCCACCAGGCGGGACGCGGTGTGCGGCAAACGCGCGACGCTGTGGGCTCGAGGCCTACAAAGCGCCTCGCGCCCGCACCTCGAGCGGCTGGTCGACGGTACGAGGGGCTTCAAAGCGAGGCACTTCAAGCGATCACCTTGGAATCCTGAAAAGGCGAAGGTAGTTTTCGGTTGTCCGATCGGCGACTTCGGCAACCGGCAACCGGCGCAGGTCTGCAATCCGCTCGGCGACATGGCGCACGAATGCCGGCTCATTGGTTCTGCCGCGAAACGGAACCGGCGCCAGATACGGGGAATCCGTCTCGATGAGCAAGCGTTCGATCGGAACCTGCGCGGCCACCTCGCGCACCGACTCCGCGTTGCGGAAGGTAACGATGCCCGAGATCGAGATGTAGAAACCGAGATCGAGCGCCGCGCGCGCAGTCTCCCAGTCTTCGGTGAAGCAGTGCATGACGCCGCCGCAGACGTCCGCGCCCTCCTCGCGCATCAGCCGCAAGGTGTCTGCCGACGCCGAGCGAGTGTGGATGATCAGCGGTTTGCCAGTGGCCCGGGCTGCCCGGATATGCACGCAAAAGCGTTCCTGCTGGCGCGAGCGGAAGCGCTGGCGCGCGCGCTCATCGTCGCCCTGCTCGCGGTAGTAATCCAGTCCGGTCTCACCGATGCCCACGACTTTCGGGTGGTCGGCAAGCCGCACCAGCGTTCCGAGGTCGGGTTCTTCGGTGTCGGCGTAGTCGGGATGCACACCTACCGATGCGTGGAGCCGTGAGTCGCGCTCGGCGGTGGCCAGCACGCGCGGAAAGTCAGGCAGCGTGACCGAAATGCACAGGGCACGGCCAACATCGTTGGCCACCATGTTCTCGAGGATCGCATCGAAGCGCTCGCTCAATTCCGGAAAATCAAGATGGCAATGGGAGTCGACGAACATCAGATCGTGTGGGTGGGACGGTTGGCTTTCAGTGCGCCGCCGAGCAGCGCTTCGATCCGGTCGCGCGCCTGCGCGCCGGACTCGTCTTTGGCAAACTGCACGCCCAGGCCCTGCTGTCGGCCCGGCGTGCCGGCCGGCGTAATCCATACCACTTTGCCAGTCACGGGAAACTTCGCCGGTTCATCGACCAGTTGCAGGATCAGATAGATCTCGTCGCCCAGATTCGCAGCGCGCGTGGTCGGCACGAAAAGCCCCCCGCCGTCAATGAAAGGCATGTAGGCAGCATAAAGCGCCGCCTTCTCCTTGATCGCGAGTTGCACGACGCCGGGCCGGGTGGGGGCAGTGTCGGGCGTCGCGCCTGGCGGGGAGTCCTTGCTCATCGTACCGGGCCATCCTCGTTGGCTGCGTGCCGTTCAGGCGAGCGCGTGTTGATACTCGAGCAGCACGTCTTCGAGCAGCAGTCGCGCGTTCAAGGGGTGAGCGGCTTCACGGGGCAAGGCGCGCAACCGGCTCTCGAGCGCGGTCAACCGCTCCAGCGATGTGCGGCCGGCCAAGCCGAGCAAGCGTTCGAGTCGATCGATATGTCGACGCGGCCTTGCGCCTGCATGGACCCGCGCGAGATCGGCTGCCCACGTCTGAGCCAGAGTCGCCCAGGCCATGGGTTCGATGCCGGCGAGCGCATCGGCTGTCGCTACAATACCAGCCTCGGGCATCCCGGCGAAAGCTTCAGTGATCCGCTGATCCGCCGAAGCCGCGTTCCCGGCGCAGAAACGCAGCGCGGGTAGCGGTGCGCCACCGGCCGCCGCCAGCCATTGCGCCGCCACTGCGGCTTCGGCGCCGCTTTCGCGTGCCAGCCAGGCCACCGCCATCCCGGGGGGCGGAGTCGGCAGCGAGACTCGCTGGCAGCGCGACCGGATCGTGGCAGGCAGCGATGCGGGGCGGCTTGCAACAAGGATGAAGCTCGCACCGCTCGGCGGCTCTTCGAGTCGCTTGAGCAACGCATTGGCGGCAATGGTGTTCATCGCGTCGGCCGGGTCGATGACGATGATTCGCTGCCCGGCGCGGTGCCCACCGACCTCGAGAAAGGAATCGAGCGAGCGGATTTGCTCGATCCGGATCTCGCGCGAGGGTTTGCCGCCGCGCCCCGACTTGACCGCGGAGCCACGGGGCGTGGCGTCGGCGTCGGCGCCGACCAGTCCTTCGCTGCGATCTTCGAGCGCCGCGGCAGTGAGCAGACGAAAATCGGGATGGTTGCCCTCGTCGAACCAGCCACACGCCTTGCAACGGCCGCAGGCCGAGCCATCATCGCGCGCGTTTTCACAGAGCGCGGCGCGCGCCAGTTCGAGCGCCAGCGCCGTCTTGCCGATCCCCGCCGGACCGACGAGCATGAGCGCGTGATGGCGCCGGCGGCGACCCGCGAGCAGTTGTGCATAAACGGATTGGTGCCATTCATGGATCATCGCTGTGCTCGGATATTTACCAGGTCTTCTTCGAGCAGTTGTCGAACTGACCGAACCGGGCTTTCGCCATCGATCACCACGAAGCGCCGGGGCTCCGCGGCGGCTCGCGCCCGGTAGGCCGCGCGCACGCGACGAAAGAATGCCACGTCTTCACGCTCGAAACGGTCGGCATCGCGCACGGCGGCTCGCCGCTGCGCGGCAAGTTCCGGTGCAAGGTCGAACAGGTACGTCCGGTCGGGCTGCAGGTCGCCATGCACCCAGTTCTCGAGCCAGGCGATTCTTTCGGACGGTGCTCCCCGGCCGCCGCCCTGATAGGCCCAGGTCGAATCGCTGAAGCGGTCACAGACCACCCAGCGCCCGGCGGCCAGCGCCGGCCGGATCGAGCGCTCCAGATGGTCGCGCCGAGCCGCGAATATCAGCATCAGTTCCGCATCCAGTGACATCGGCTCGCTCAGTAACAGTTCGCGCACGCGCTCGGCCAGTGCCGTCCCACCGGGCTCGCGGCTGCGCTGCGCATCGATCCCGCGCACGCGAAGCTGCTCGACGTACCAGTCGATGTGCGTGCTCTTGCCCGCCCCGTCGATGCCCTCGAAGGTAACGAAACGCGCGGTCATCGTCTGCGGCTCACTTGCGGCCAAGCTGATAGCGCGCGACCGCACGGTTGTGAGCCGGCAGGTCGTTGGAAAATTCGCTGCTGCCGTCGCCACGCGACACGAAGAAAAGCGCCGCAATGTCGGCCGGATGCAGAGCCGCTTCGATCGACGCGATCCCGGTCAGGGCGATCGGCGAGGGCGGCAAGCCGGTGCGCGTATAGGTGTTGTACGGTGTATCGGCCTGTAGATCGCGCTTGCGCAGGTTGCCGTCGAAGTGTTCACCCATCCCGTAGATCGTGGTGGGGTCGCTTTGCAGGATCATGCCGGCTCGAAGCCGGTTCACGAACACGGCAGCCACCTTGTTGCGGTCCTCGGGCCGCCCCGTCTCCTTTTCGACGATGGACGCCAGGATCAAGGCCTGATAGGGATCAGTGAGCGGCAGGTCGGGCTGGCGATGTTCCCAAGCCTGGGCAAGGCGTCGCTTCAACAACCCGTAGGCCTGCCGATAGATCTCGAGGTCGCTTGCGCCCGGTGAGAACGAATAGGTGTCGGGCAGGAACAAACCCTCCGGATGCGTTTCGGTCGCGCCGATCCGGCGCAGGATGTCTTCGTCGGCAAGCCCGGCGGTGTCATGCTCCAGATCGGGCTGCAAATCGATCGTTGCGCGCATCTGCTTGAACGTCGTGCCTTCGATGAAGCGGATCGTGGCGATCACCGTGTCGCCGCTGATCAGGCGATCGAGCAGGGAATCGACGGTCTGAGGAGGGGCGAACTCGTAGGTGCCCGCCTTCAGCTTGCCGTCGAGACCGCGCAGCCGATAGCGCAGCAGCAGAACGGTTGGCTGCACTTCGATCCCGCGCGCGCGCAATGCGCCGGCCACGGAGCGCACATTGGCGCCCTTCGGAACGACCACGCGAACGCGCTGATCGGGCATCGTTACGGGTAGCTCCAGGAACGCGTACCAGCCGCCCGCGAGGAGGGCTGCGGCGAGCAGCACGACAGCCAAGAGAACGGTCTTGAATCGAAGCATACGGCGATCCATGGCATCGGTCCCTATAATAAGGCGACATGAGCCCAACGCCTGATCCACTCCCCGATGAATCGCCCGCGCACGCGGCACTTGCTGCCTGCGGCGCCACGATACTGGAAGATCCCCACGGTCCGCAGGCGCTGTTCGAGTCGCCCGCCGCGCGTGCGGTCGAGCCGGTAGCGCCAGGCACCGGCGCGATCGCCACTGCGTTGCAAGCCGGGGCAGTTGCGCTGCTTGCGGATTGGGGAATCGTCTCGGTGTCGGGCGCCGACGCGGTGAAATTCCTGCACGCGCAGACCACCAACGACATCGAGCACCAAGCTGCCGACGAGGCACGCTGGAACGGCTATTGCACCCCCAAGGGCCGACTGCTGGCCACGGGTCTGCTCTGGCGCGACGGCTCCGCTCTGCACTACGCGGTATCGCGACAACTCGCTGAACCCTTGCGTAAGCGGCTGTCGATGTTCGTGCTGCGCGCCAAGGCGAAGGTCGGGGATCGGTCTGCGAACTTTGCGATCCTCGGCCTCACCGGCAAGGCGGCGCCCGCAGCACTCCATGCGCTCGGCATCCAGGCACCGGCGCCGATGCGCTGTGCGCGAGCGGCCAACGATTCCGTCTCGAGCGAAGATCCCGAGCAGCGAGGGAGTCCCGCAATGATCGCCATTGGCTTGGAGCCGGTCGACGGCAGCGGCGGGCGCTGGTGGCTGGTGGTGCCGCTGGAATCGCTGCCCGCCGTCTGGCAAACCCTGAGCGCGATCCTCGTGCCGGTGTCGACGCAGTGGTGGCGGGCCACCGAAATCCTGGCTGGCCAGCCACGCGTGGTTCCCGCCACCACTGAGCTTTTCGTGCCGCAAACGCTGAACTGGGAACTGATCGACGGAGTCAGTTTTCGCAAGGGCTGCTATCCGGGCCAGGAGATCGTGGCGCGGATGCATTACCGCGGCAAACCGAAGCGGCGCACCTTCCTCGCGCGGCTCGCCGATGTACCTTCCGCGACCGGCGAAACGCAGGAGGGCACCGCATCACCGGACCCGGCGCCCGGCAGCGACGTGTTCGCTGCCGAATCTGCGGGGCCGGTCGGCGTAGTCGTGATGAGCGCGCCTGCGCCCGCCGGTGGCACCGTGCTGCTCTACGAGGCGCCGATCGATATCGCTTTGCAGGGTGGCTTGCGCACTGTCGACGGACGAGCGCTCGAGGCCCTGCCGCTGCCCTACCCCATCGCGAGCGAATGAACGCGCACGGCCTTTCAGCGATGCTCTGGTTTCGAGCGGATCCGGCACGCGATACCGAAGTCGCCCTGGCTTTGCGGCGGGTTGCGGGAGCGCTCGCGGGCGTCGCGCCTACCCGAATCGGCCACCGGCACGAAGAAGACCGACCCTATCGGACCTGGATGATCGACACCGGGCCGGTCGAACCGGAACGCTACGAAGCCGTGCTGTGGCGCCTGCACAAAGCGGTGTCCGCGGCGGGCATTCGGGCGCTCGCGCAAGCCCCGCCGCATCTCGAATCATTCGAGTGGCTGGATACTGGGGAATCCCGCGGTCACGATTCCGGCGGACCCCCGGCTACACCTTCCGGGAACTGACGGCAATGTGCCTGATCGGCTTTGCCTGGCTCGCACATCCCCGCTGGCGTCTCGTGCTGGCAGCCAATCGCGACGAGTTCTATCGTCGTCCCGCCAGCATCGCCGGCTGGTGGCCCGATTCACCGCGGGTATTCGGCGGCCGTGACCTCGAGGCCGGCGGAACCTGGCTGGCGATCGATCGACGGGGCCGGCTCGCGGCAGTGACCAATTTCCGTGAACCGGTCGCGGCGCCCGGCCCGCGATCGCGTGGCGAACTGGTAGCGGGCTTCGCGAGCGGCAGCGAGGATATCGACGACTGGGGCGAAAGCGTCGCGGCCCGGCCCGACGACTGGTCCGGTTTCAGCCTGTTGCTGTTCGACCTGGCCGACCCCCCCCGTGCGCGCTATCTTTCGAATCGGTCGCCCACCGCGTCTCCGGTACCGATCCAGGCAGGCGTACACGGCCTGTCCAACCACCTGCTCGACTCCGGTTGGCCGAAGGTGCGCTGCTTGCGCGAACGAATCATCGACGCACTACCCGGCGATGCACTGGAGCCCGCCTTGCTCGGCGCCCTCGCCGACGATCGCGTGGCGCCCGACTCCGAGTTGCCGCACACCGGCCTCGATATCGAGCGCGAGCGTCTGCTCAGTGCAGCGAGGATTCGCAGCGACGAGTACGGCACCCGGGTCTCCACAATCGTGCTGGTCGACCAGGAAGGAAGGGTCGAGTTCGTCGAACGCACCTGGGCGCCCGATCACGATGAGCCGGATCGCGAGAAGCGCGCGTCGTTTGCGCTGGACGCCCGTGAGCGACGAGTCGTCGATGTTATGCAATAGGAACGGGCGGGCCGCGAGCCAGTATTCTCCGTAGCGCCGGCATGTTCCTGCCTGACGAACGAAGGCTGGGGCGATCTGGACGGGGTCCCGCCGCCCGTGCGGAAACGCTTCTCAACCGACAACTGCTGACAGCCGGCGACCCGTCGCTTCACCCGACCACTTCTCTATCACGCCCACCTCCGGCTTGTCGGGTGAGGCATGCGTTGCATCCGCAATCGAGTACCTGCTTATCCCGATCGTGTTCGGCATCGGTGCGGCGATGATTCTTATGATCGGCATTTCTACGGCCTTGTTCGTTGCATGACACGACAGCGAATACTCCTGCTGACGCTGCTCGCCATGTTGGCGTTCGCCGGAAACTCGTTGCTCTGTCGGAGTGCATTGAAACACGCCGGCATCGACGCCGCCAGTTTTACATCGATCCGGATCATTTCCGGCGCCCTCGCTCTTTGGCTGATCGTGCGGCTGCGTCGCGGGCCGCATCGGCAATCGGGAAGCTGGACTTCCGCTATCGCGCTCTTCACGTACGCCGCGGCCTTCTCGTTTTCCTATGTCAGCCTCACGGCGGCTACGGGCGCGCTACTACTGTTCGGCGCCGTCCAGGCAACGATGATCGGATACGGCCTGTGGACAGGAGAGCGCCTGCGCACGTGGCAGTTGGCAGGTCTTGTGGCGGCGTTGTGCGGACTGGTCGGTCTGCTGCTGCCAGGTCTCTCCGCACCGCCGCTGCAGGGTTCTGTGCTGATGATTACGGCCGGCGTGGCATGGGGCGCATATTCCGTGCGCGCCAAGGGCAGTGGCGATGCACTGAGCGCGACGGCAGGAAACTTCGCGCGCGCCGCCGTTCCTGCGGTGGCATTGTGTGCGGCGATGCTTCCCTGGGCATCGATCGACAGTCGAGGGGTGGTGTACGCGGTAGCCTCCGGCGCGTTGGCATCCGGTGTCGGATATGCCGTCTGGTACACCGCGCTGGCGGAGCTGAAGGTGACGAGCGCAGCCACCGTGCAACTCAGCGTGCCGGTGCTGGCCGCTATGGGTGGCGTCATCTTCCTGAATGAATCGGTGACACTGCGGCTCCTCATCGCGTCCGCCGCCATCCTCGGTGGGATCGCATTGGTCGTCATCGACAGGCGGCCCTCGTGACGCGGAAACTGTGCAGTCTCGCCGGAGCGAATGCGTCAATCCCGAAGCAGTCGTTGCATGGCCACGTGCCAGATGCCAGCCTCGATGAAGGGCTCGCCCTCGGATTCGAATCCATGTCGGGAATAGAACGCCTCCACATATTGTTGGGCGTTCAGCCGTACCGCGGCGTCGCCCCGTTCGCGAGCCAGCGTGACGAGCCGCTCCAGGATCTCACCGCCGACGCGGCTGCCTCGCCAGGCGGGAAGCACCGCCATCCGGCCGATGTGACCATCGGGAAGCAGGCGGCCGGTCGCAATCGCCTCGTCCTCGACATACGCGACGCAGTGCACGCTCACCGGATCATTCGTGTCCCATTCCATCTCGACAGGAACCCCTTGTTCGCGAACGAACACTTCCGCGCGTATCCGGCCCGCCGCCTCGCCAAGTTCGCTCCAGTTTCCGCATCGCAGGGTGATCATTTCCTGGACACCAGGATCTCGTAGCCGCGAATCAGCGTTCCTCGGGTGTCGTGCCCGGAATCAATCGACGAATGCGCGGCGCAGCGCGGCGCTGGCATCGGCGTGCGCACGTCCTGCTGCCGGCACGAAACCGCCGTGCTGGAAAAACGAGTGGATCATGCCGGGGTAATCGGCGAGTTCGACCGGCACGCCGGCCTCGCGCAGCCTTTGCTCATAGGCGAGCGCCTCGTCATGCAGCGGATCGTACTCTGCCGCCGCAATCCAGGCCGGCGCAACGCCGCGCAGATCGGGCGCGAGCAGCGGTGCGAAGCGCCAATCGAGCCGGTCCTCGGGCGAGCGAAGGTATTGCTCGAAGAACCACTGGATCGTCAGGGAGTCGAGCAGATAGCCGTCGGCCAGACGCTGGTGCGACTCGGTCCGCTGATCGGGCGACAGCCCCGGGTAGATCAGCAGTTGCAAGACGAGCGGCCAGCCTTGATCACGGGCATGAATCGCGCTGGCGGCGGCCAGGGTGCCGCCCGCGCTGTCGCCACCGACCGCCAGCCGCGCGAGATCAATGCCGAGCGAAGCCGCTTCGCTGTGAACCCAGGCCAGCGCTTCGAAGGCATCGTCAGCTGCTGCCGGAAACCTGTGCTCCGGGGCGAGCCGGTAGTCGACCGAGAACACGAGGCAATCGCCGCCCAGGGCGAGCACGCGGCAGACGCGATCGTGGGTATTGACCGAGCCGATCGTGAAGCCGCCTCCATGAAAGTAGAGAAGCGTGGGACGGGGCTCCGACCAGGTGTGCGGCCACGGCGCGTACTGGCGCACGTGCAAGCTGCGACCGGCAAGCGGCATCTCGAAGTCCTGCACCTCATGCAATGCCGGAGTGGGGATGTCGAGCGTGCCGGCCGCTCGCTCGTAATGCTCGCGCGCAGCCTGCGCGCCGATCTCGTAGTACTCGGGCGCCCGCGCGCGCCGTGACCAGAGCAGGATCTTCTCGACCTGGGGATCAAGCGCCATCGACGAAATTCCTGATCTCGCTCACGATCCGCTGAGGCTGTTCATGGACCAGCCAGTGCGTGGCCTCGGGAATCCGCTCGATGCGCAACTCGGGCACCACCGCTGCGAGTCCGTCGAGCAGCGCGGGTAGCAACGCCGGGTCGCGCTCGCCCCAGATCACGAGCGTTGGCGCGCGCACAATGAAGACCGATGGGTCGAGGTGCAGCTTGCCTGCCCCGGGGTCATCGCCGATCGGCGGATACAAGGGCGAGGCGCGATACCAGTTCACACCACCGGTCAGTGCGCCCGCCTGGCTCCAGGCTGCGTGGTAAGCCGCGCGCGTGGCGGAATCGAACCAGCTCTCGCCGCCGGATCTCAGAAAGAAACCGGCGAGCTGGGCAAAATCGTTCTCGGCAAGCAGCGCCTCGCTGCCCGGAGCACGCAGCCAGTTCATGTATGCGCTGGCTTTTTGCTGCGCCGCGTCGCTTGCCAGCGCGCGTGCAAACGGCACCGGATGCGGCGCGTTGAGGATCACCAGGCGCTCGATCAGTTCGGGGTGCGCGATCGCCACCGACCAGGCAATCGCCCCACCCCAGTCGTGCGCAACGAGGATGCAGCGCTCGTGGCCGAGTTCCTGGACGAGCCCGACGATATCGGCCACCAGCACCGAGGGTCGATAGGCGCGGACGTCTTGCGGCTTGTCCGACAGGTTGTAGCCGCGCAGATCCGGGGCGACCACGTGGAACCGGCCGCAAAAAGCCGGCATGATCTCGTGCCAGGCGCCCCAGAACTCGGGAAAGCCGTGCAGCATCAGCATCAGGGGCTTCGACGGATTGCCGCACGAGGCGTAGTGCAGGCGCACTCCGGGCGCCACTTCGGCGGTCTGTCCGGCAAGAATGACGTTGCCCTCGCCTGCCTCGGACGCCAGCTTGTCCAACTGGCGCGCAGCCGGCACCTTATCCTGGCTCATGTCACCTCCGCCCTGGCTCATCCCGGATTCCGCCCGGTGCTCACGCGGGCTTGACCGCGACATCCTTCTTGTACGTGAACGGATCGCTGGGGTTGCGCTGCGCAACAATGTCCTGCAGTCGCAGCTCGACGGAGGCGAGGATCTTCGGATGCGTGATCACATAGAAGCGGTTCTCGCGGATTGCACCGAAGGTCATCTTCGCGACGTCTTCGGCGCTGATTCGCCCGGACGACACGGCCTTCTCGCTGGCAAGCTGCGCTGCCACCATCGACGGTGTGGGCCCGCTGCCGGACGCCAGGTCGGCGGGCCGGTTGCGCTCGGAATGGCTGATTCCGGTGGGCACGAAGGCCGGGCACAAGAGCGTCACGCCAATCCTGGCGCCGGTCAGCCGCAGATCGTTGTACAGGGTTTCGGTCAGCGTGACCACGCCGTGCTTGCTCACGTTGTAGAGGCCCATCATCTGGGGGGACAGCAGGCCGGCGACCGACGCAGTGTTTACCACGTGGCACTCATCGCCCTGCTCGAGCATCATCGGCACGAAGCAGCGCACGCCGTGGATCACGCCCCACAGGTTCACGCCGAGCATCCACTGCCAGTCCTTCTCGGAATTCTCCCAGACGAGGCCCCCGCCGGCGACACCCGCGTTGTTGAACAACACGTGAACGCCGCCAAAGGCCTGCCTGCTCAGATCGGCCAGGTGCTGCACCTGCTCGCCCTGGCTCACATCGATGCGCTGCGCAATCAGTTCGGCGCCCTTTTCCTTCAGCTCGTCGGCGGCGGCTGCCAGGGCATCGGCCTGGATATCAGCCAGCACGAGCTTCATACCGAGCGCCGCGCCCATGCGCGCGAACTCGCGACCGAAGCCGCTTCCGGCGCCCGTGATCACCGCGACCTTGCCTGCGAAATCCTTCATGAGAGGCGCCCTACTGGTCGTAGCCAGCGTTGATGCGGTCGACCTTGCGCAGCAGCGCCGGCCACACCAGGGTCGCGCCGACCCCCTTGGTGACCTTCTTTACCGCCCCGCGAACACCGTCGAGCACCCGCTGCTCGACCTGGATGAGCGGGGTGCCGCCGGCCTGCGCGAGCACCTGGATCTGGCAGGCGCGCTCGAGCGTGAACATCGCAAGAAATGCCTCGCCGATACTGGCCCCAACCGTGAGCAGCCCATGATTGCGCAGGATGAAGTTCGTGGCGTCGCCGAGATCCCGTTGCAGGCGCAGCTTTTCATCATCATGTACGGCGATGCCTTCGTAGCCGTGATAGGAGAGCGAGGCGAGCGCAATCGTGGCCTGCTGCGAAATCGGCAGCAGGCCGTTTTTCTGCGCCGCCACCGCCACGCCCGCAGGGGTATGGGTGTGCAACACGCAAACCACATCCTCGCGACCGGCGTGAATGGCGCTGTGGATCACAAAGCCGGCCGGGTTCACCGGATACGCGGTCTCATGCAAGGGCCGACACTCCATGTCGACCTTGATCAGCGACGACGCGGTGATCTCGTCGAAGGTCATGCCGTAGGGATTGATCAGGAAGTGGTGATCCGGCCCGGGAAGGCGTGCCGATACGTGGGTGAATACAAGGTCATCCCAGCCGTGCAGGGCGATCAGCCGATAGCAGGCGGCAAGATCGACCCTTAACTGCCACTCCTCGCCAGACACCTGTTCGCGCATCGATGTTTGCGGGGCGTTCATCTCGAGTTCTCCTCAGATCAGCTTGACGAGTTGCTTGCCGAAGTTGCGTCCCTTGAGCAGGCCGATGAACGCCTCGGGCGCCGACTCCAGCCCCTGGGCGACCGTTTCGCGATACTTCAGCTTGCCCTCGCCGACCAGCCTGGCCAGTTCGCTGCGCGCCTGCGGCCACACCTCCATGTGCTCGGAAACAATGAAGCCCTCGATCCTGAGCCGATTCACGAGTACCGAGCGGAAGTTCTGCACAGGCAGGGCATTGCCGTCGTAGCCGGCGATCAGTCCGCAAACCGCGATCCGGCCGAAGGCATTCATCCGCCGCAGCACCGCGTCGAAGATCTCGCCGCCCACGTTCTCGAAGTAGCCGTCGATGCCGTCGGGGGTGGCGGCCTTCAGATCCTGGTAAAGCTGGCCGGCCTTGTAGTCAACGCAGGCATCGAAGCCGAACTCCTCGGTCACCGCGCGACATTTCTCGGGGCCGCCGGCGACTCCGACGACGCGACAGCCCTGGAACTTCGCAAGCTGGCCGACCACCGAGCCGACCGCGCCGCTGGCCGCCGAAACGACGACGGTCTCGCCGGACTTCGGCACGATGATCCGGTTCAATCCATACCACGCGGTTACCCCGGGCATGCCGACGCAACCCAGGTAGGCGGTGATCGGCACGCGGCTCGCATCGAGCTTCATCAGCGAACTGCCGTCGGTCTTGCCGTAGAGCTGCCAGCCGAACATGCCCAGCACCTTGTCGCCGACGGCGAACTTCGGATTGTTGCTCTGCACCACCTCGCCCACGGTGCCACCGCCCATCACCTCGTTCAGCGGCTGCGGCTGCGCGTAGGATTTGCCCTCGTCCATCCGGCCACGCATGTACGGATCGACCGATAGATAATGGTTGCGCACCAGGACCTCGCCGTCGCCGATCTGCGGAACGGGGACCTCGACGAGCTTGAAGTTGTCCGGCGTGACCGCTCCGCGCGGCCGATTGGCGAGCAGGAACTGTCGGTTCATTTCCGTCATGGTTTCGTTTTCCTGTGTCTTGCGTATTTGAAAGTTCCGGACGAACGCGCTGCCAGGCGCCCCTCAAAATCGAACAGATCGGCCTCGCAAAAAGCCATCGAGGCCGTGCGATGGATGCAGCGGCCCTCGGCGCGCAGCGCGCCGAGGGCCGGTTGCATGAAGGTCGTCTTCATCTCGATCGTGATCATTCCCGTCGCTTCGCCCTGATCGGCGCGCGCGAGCGAACGACCCGCCATCGCCATGGCCACATCGAGCATGGTCATGACGACCCCGCCGTGCGCCATGTCGAATGAATTCTGGTGATGCCGCTGCTGCTCCTCGAGCACGAGGACGGCTCGGCCGTCGGCGATCTCGAGCGCGCGCAGCCCGACAAAGCCGAGAAAGGGGATGTCCAGTGGAAAGCCGCCGGCATCGCGCCCGAACGCGGCCTCCCGGTCTACGCCGGATGCGTTCGCTTGCTCCATGGCCCGCGCCTTCGCCTGATCCACGCCGCGTGCGTTCGCCGGATGGAGGCCGCCCGCCTTCGCCTGATCCAAGCCGGGCGTGCCGGCCTGTGTCGCGCTGTCTGCGCTCGCCTGCTGGTTTGCCTCGTGCGATTTCATTGCTCGAGCGCCTGTCAGACCGAGCCGCCGGTCACGATAGCCTTGCGGTTGGACAGATCGAACGATGGCGCAACGGACATCCGCGTGTTCCTGCCGGGGTCGAACGATGAGTCGATCAGAACCACGCGTCTTGCATCTCCAGCGTGGTCGTGTCGAGCGAATCGAGCAGATCCAGCATGGGTTGCACCCGCGGCAACTCCCAACGCAGGAACCAGCGCGCCGCCTGCAGCTTGCCCAGGTAGAAATCGCGATCGGCCTCGCGCAGCACGGAACGGCGCGCGGCACCGCTCGGGCCGCTCACGCTTTCGCCGCCGCCCGGATGACCGTTCTCGTTCAACGCCGCCTGCGCAACCAGCGCCTGCTCGAGCCAGATCCAGGCGATCACCCAGTGGCCGAAAGCCTCGAGGAGCACGGTGGCGTTGGCGAGCGTGACATCGAGGTCGCCGGCGCCGTAGAGGCGCTCGATCGTTGCGGCGATCCGCTCGCCGGTACCCGACACGGCGTGCCCGAAGCCGAGCCACGCGCCGCCCTGAATACCGGCGCGAGTGACGGTCTCGCGAACGAGCGCGGCAAAATCGGCAAACGCGCGCCCATCCTCGAGCCGCAGCTTGCGGCCCAGCAGATCCAGTCCCTGGATGCCGTGCGTGCCCTCGTGGATGGGATTCAGGCGGTTGTCGCGGTAGTGTTGTTCAACGTTGTAGTCGCGCGTATACCCGTAACCGCCGTGGACCTGGATCGCCAGGCTGTTCGCCTCGAGGCACCACTGCGACGGCCAGCTCTTGGCAATCGGCGTGAGCAACTCGAGCAGGCGGTGAGCGGCCGCGCGCGCGCTGGTGTCGGGCAAGGTGCGCTCGTCGTCGATCAACCGGGCGCAGTACAGATTCAGGGCAAGCGCGCCCTCGACCCAGGCTTTTTGCGCGAGCAGCATGCGGCGCACGTCGGCGTGGGCCACGATCGGTACCTGGGGCGCGGCAGGATCCTTGCCCTGCGGAGGGCGGCCTTGCGGGCGGCTGCGCGCATAGTCGAGTGCGTGCAGGTAGCCGGTGTAGCCGAGCATCGTGGCGCCCAGCCCGACCCCGATCCGGGCCTCGTTCATCATGTGGAACATGCAGGCGAGCCCCCGGCCGGACTCACCGACCAGCCAGCCCACGGCACCGGCCTGACCCTGCGGGCGAAACTTTCCTTCACCGAAGTTGAGCAGGCAGTTGGTGGTGCCGCGGTAGCCCATTTTATGGTTGATCCCGGCCGCCACCACGTCGTTGCGCTCGCCGAGCGAACCGTCGTTGTTCACGAGCACCTTCGGCACGATGAACAGCGAGATGCCCCGCACGCCGGCAAGCAACACGCCCTGCGAGTCGGGAATCTTGGCGAGCACCAGGTGCACGATGTTCTCGGTGATGTCCTGCTCGCCCCCCGAGATCCACATCTTGTTGCCGAACAGGCGATACGAGCCGTCGGCCTGCGGCTCGGCACGAGTGCGGATATCGGACAGCGACGAACCCGCCTGCGGCTCGGACAGGCACATCGTGCCGAAATAGCGCCCGCTCATCATCGGGCGCACCCAGCGCTCGATCTGCTCGGCCGTGCCATGGGCCTGCAGCAGGTTGGCGTTGCCGATGGTCAGAAAGGGATACCCCGAGGCGGCGATGCTGGCGCCCTTGAACCAGGCGAAGCAGGCCTTTTCGATCAAGCAGGGCAGTTGCATGCCGTCGAGCTCGAAATCCTGGCCGGCAGCCATCAGGCCGGCGTCGCAGAACGCCTTCAGCGCACACTTGAGCGGCGGCGGCGTGTGCACCCGCTCGCCGTCGAAGCTCGGCTCGTTTTCGTCGAGCAGGCGATTGATCGGGTAGAAGTGCTCGGTGGCGATCTTCTCGGAAGTATCGAGCGCGGCATCAAAGGTCTCTCTCGAGTGCTCGGCAAAGCGCGGCCGTTCGGTGAGGGCCGCCGCGTCGAGCCATTCATAGAGCAGGAACTCGAGGTCGCGCCGCGACAGAATCTTCGAGGGCACGGGGATCGCCCCTGCGGACCTGGCTTGTGCAGGCCTCGCTTGCGCGCGCGGGCTGGTGTCTGCGCCTGCTGTGGCTTGTGCGACTGGCATGGCTTCGCCGCTCATGACCTCAGACGATTTCGAGCAGACCCGCGGCCCCCATGCCGCCGCCGATGCACATGGTCACGACCGCCCACTTCGCCCCGCGCCGCTTGCCCTCGATCAGCGCGTGGCCGGTCAGTCGTTGGCCGCTCACCCCATAAGGGTGCCCGACCGCGATCGCGCCGCCGTCGACGTTGAGCCGTTCAGCCGGGATGCCGAGGCGGTCGCGGCAATACAGCACCTGCACCGCAAACGCCTCGTTCAGCTCCCACAGATCGATGTCCTCGACTTTCATGCCCGCGCGCTCGAGGAGCTTGGGCACAGCAAAGACCGGCCCGATGCCCATTTCGTCGGGCTCGCAACCGGCGACGGCAAAGCCGCGAAAGTAGCCCAGCGGCTGTATGCCGCGTTGCTCGGCAAGCTTCGCCTCCATGACCACGCAGGCGCCTGCGCCATCGGAGAACTGACTGGCGTTGCCCGCCGAGATCACGCCACCGGGCAGCGCGCTGCGAATCTTCGAGACGCCTTCGAGGGTGGTGTCGGCCCGCAGGCCTTCGTCGGAGGAAAGCGTGACCTCCTTCATGCCGAGCTGGCTGGTGGCCTTGTCCGCAATCGCCATGCGCACGGTGATCGGGGCGATCTCGTCCTTGAACCTGCCCGCCTCCTGGGCGGCGCAGGCGCGCTGCTGGCTCTGCACGCCGTACTCGTCCATCCGTTCACGCGAGATGCCATAGCGCTTGGCCACCATCTCGGCGGTGTCGAGCATCGACCAGTAGACCTCGGGCTTGATCTTCATCAGACCCTTGTCGCGCAGCATGTGTTTGTTGGCCTCGTTCTGCACGCAGGAGATCGATTCCACGCCGCCGGCCACGAAGATGTCGGCCTCGCCGGCCACCACGCGCTGGGCGGCCATCGCAATCGTCTGCAGACCCGACGAGCAGAAGCGATTGACGGTGACCCCGGACACGGTCACCGGGCAGCCGGCAGCCAGGGCGATCTGGCGCGCGATGTTCGAGCCGGTTGCGCCTTCCGGCGTTGCGCAACCCATCAGCACGTCTTCGACTTCTCCCGGATCCACACCGGCACGCTCCATTGCAGTGCGCACCACGTGCCCGCCCATCGTGGCGCCGTGAGTCATGTTCAGCGCGCCACGCCACGACTTGGCAAGGCCGGTGCGCGCGGTCGATACGATTACTGCTTCACGCATGATGTCGCTTTCCTTTTATTCCGGGTTCAACCGTTGAACGTCTTGCCTTCGGCGGCGAGCCTGGACAGCAGCGGCGCTGGCGTCCAGAACGACGGATCGCCATGGGGGTTGTCGGCAAAGTCCTTCATCCGGTTGACCACGTTGAAGAGGCCATACATGTCGGCGTAGAGCATCGGCCCGCCGCGGTAGAGCGGAAATCCATAGCCGGTCAGGTAGATCATGTCGATGTCGGAAGCGCGCATCGCGATCCCTTCCTCGAGAATCTTTGCGCCCTCGTTGACCAGAGCGAATACCAGCCGGTGCACGATCTCGTCGTCGGACAGCTTGCGCGGGGTGACGCCGAGTTCGCCGCGCAGATCCTCCACCAGCTGGTCGACCACCGAATCGGGGATCGCGTCGCGCTTGCCCGGCTGGTAGCGGTAGAAACCGGCGCCGGTCTTCTGGCCGAAGCGCCCGAGCTCGCAGATCTTGTCGGCGATCTTCGGGTACTTCATGTCCGGGCGCTCTTCATAGCGGCGCTTGCGGATGTACCAGCCGACGTCGTTGCCGGCCAGGTCGGACATCCGGAACGGACCCATTGCGAAACCGAACTTCTCGATCGCCCGGTCGACCTGCTGGGGCGAGGCGCCTTCCTCGACCATATAGCCGGCCTGGCGGCTGTACTGCTCGATCATCCGGTTGCCGATAAAGCCGTCGCACACCCCGGACATCACCCCGGTCTTGCGAATCTTCTTCGACAGCTTCATGACGGTGGCGAGGACATCCTTGGCGGTTTTTTCGCCGCGCACGATCTCGAGCAGCTTCATCACGTTGGCCGGCGAGAAAAAATGCAGGCCGATCACGTCTTGCGGGCGTTTGGTGAACGCGGCGATCCTGTTCACGTCCAGAGTCGAGGTGTTCGTGGCAAGGATCGCACCCGGCTTCATGACCTCATCGAGCCTCTTGAACACGGTTTCCTTGACGGCCATGTCCTCGAATACCGCCTCGACCACGATGTCGGCCTGGCCGATGTCGTCGTAGGACATCGTGGGCTCGATCAGCGCCATCCGCTTTTCGACGTCTTCCATCGACATCCGGCCCTTCTTCGCCGAGTTCTCGTAATTCTTGCGGATCGTGGCCAGCCCGCGATCGAGCGCCTCCTGCTTCATTTCGAGGAGCTTCACCGGAATGCCGGCGTTCACGAAGTTCATCGTGATGCCGCCACCCATCGTGCCGGCGCCGATCACGGCAGCCGATTTGATCTCGCGCACGGGAGTGTCGGCGGGCACATCGGGAATCTTGCTGGCCGCGCGCTCGCCGAAGAAGGCGTGGCGCAGCGCCCGCGACTCAGGGGTCTGCACGAGATTGAGGAAAAGCGCGCGCTCGGACGCCAGACCCTGCTCGAAGGGCAGCTTGATCGCCGCCTGCAGCGCCTCGATGCAGCGCGCCGGTGCGGGGAAGTTCTTTGCCACCGTGCGCACGGTGTTCAGCGAATACTGCAGGAACGCTTCGGCGTCGTCGGGCGCGATCTTCAGATCGCGCACCCTGGGCAGGCCGCGCTTGTCGGTCACTGCCTTGCGGGCGAACGCGATCGCTGCCTCGACCACGTCGCCTTCGACGATCTCGTCGAAGAGCTTGGTGCCCTTGAACTTTTCGGACTTGATGGGCGCACCCGAGACGATCATGTTGGTCGCCATCTCGAGCGGCACGACCCGCGGCAGGCGCTGCGTGCCGCCCGCCCCCGGCAGGATGCCAAGCTTCACCTCGGGCAGGGCGATCTGCGCGCCGCTCGCCGCTACCCGGAAATGGCAGCCCAGTGCCAACTCGAGGCCACCGCCCATTGCCACGCTGTGGATTGCCGCGACCACCGGCTTACTGCTGCTTTCGATGGACCGGATCACCGTGTGCAGCGTCGGCTCGGCCATCGCTTTCGGCGTATTGAACTCGCGGATATCGGCCCCGCCCGAGAAGGCCTTGCCGGCGCCGGTGATGACGATCGCCTGGATCGCGTCATCTTCGTGAGCACGCCGCAGACCTTCGACGACCCCCGTGCGCAGCGCCTGGCCGAGACCGTTGACCGGTGGGTTGTCCATCGTAATCAGGGCGACGTCGCCGTGCGTGGTGTAAGGGGCTTGACTCATGCGTTTTCCCGAACAAGGTTGAAGAGGTCAAGTGTAGCGCGCCGTTGCGCCTCTCAGACCTCGAGCCATTCGCTGCGGATCTTCGCGCTCGATTTCAGATCTGCCGGAGTGCCCTCGAAGACGATCCTGCCGTGCCCCATCACGTACACCCGTTGCGAGATGTCGAGCGCAATGGCAAGCTTTTGCTCGACGAGCAGAACGGAGATATCGCGATTTTTCAGTTCGTTCAGATACCCGGCTACCAACTGGACGATCTTCGGCGCAAGCCCTTCGGTAGGCTCGTCGATCATGATCAGGTCCGGGTCGCCCATCAGGGTCCGACACAGCGTGAGCATCTGCTGCTCGCCGCCTGAGAGCACGCCAGCCTGCGTATGCTGGCGCTCCTTCAGGCGCGGAAACATCTGGTACATGTCGTCGTAGGACCAGCGCCCGCCGCCTTTGTGCTTGATGCCGAGCAACAGGTTCTGTTCGACAGTCAGCCCCGGAAAGATGTCGCGGCTTTCGGGAACGTAGCCCAGGCCCTTGTGCGCGATCTGGTAAGGCTTCAGCCCGAGCACCTGCTCGCCCTTGAAGCGGACCGTTCCATGCCCCTGGACCAGGCCCATGACCGTCTTGACCATCGTCGAGCGGCCGACCCCATTGCGCCCGAGCAGGCTGACGATCTCGCCCTTCCCGACCGTGAGGTCGACCCCGTGCAGCACGTGGCTCTTGCCGTAATACGCATGCAGGTCGGAAAGCTCGAGAATCTTGTCGGCCATGTTGTGTGCCAGTCAGGTTTGGGCGAGCGAGGTGCCGAGGTAGGCCTCCTGGACCGCGCGGTTGCTGCGTATGTTCGCCGGCGAATCAGTGGCGATCACCTGGCCGTAGACCACCACTGAAATCCGGTCGGCGAGGCCGAACACGACGCCCATGTCATGCTCGACCATGATCAGGCTCTTGCCCTGCGTGACCCGGGTGATCAACTCGACTGCGTGGTCGCTCTCCGAGCGACTCATGCCGGCCGTCGGCTCGTCGAGCAGGATCACGTCGGCGCCGCCGGCGATGGTGACGCCGATCTCGAGGGCTCGCTGCTCGGCGTAGGTGAGCAACCCGGCATTGGTATCACGGCGGGCTTGCATGCCGATCCGCTCGAGGACTTCATCGGCGCGCTCGGCGGCGTCGCGCAGGCCCTCGAGCCGCTGCCAGAACGAGTAGCGGTAGCCGAGTGAGTAGAGCGTGGCGCAGCGAATGTTCTCGAACACCGACATCCGGTGGAAGATGTTGGTGATCTGGAAGCTGCGCGACAGGCCCATTCGGTTGATCTCGAAGGACTTGCGATTCGTGATGTCCCGCCCGTGGAGCTCGATTTTTCCGGAGCTCGCGGGAAAGCGGCCGGAAACCAGGTTGAACAGCGTTGACTTGCCGGCGCCGTTCGGTCCGATCACCGCATGGCGCTCCCCCTTGCGGATCTCGAGATCGACGCCGCGGATGATTTCGGTCTTGCCGAAGCTCTTGCGAACATCGCTCAGCTTGAGTGCGATTGCGTTCACCGGGGTCGCTTCCATCATCGGGCGTGGCTCGAGGGATGCGGGCGAGCTTCGATGAGCGTCTGGACCTCTCCCCACTCACAGACGAACACGCGCCGCCGCCAGTCGAAGGCAATCGCGCCGACAAGCGTGGCCGCCGCAGCGATCAGCCACACGGAGGCGCCCGCGGCATCGACATCGATGCCGAACAGGCGCATCCGGCTGCCGGCGGCAAAGTTCAAAGTCAGGTGATAGCTCATCTCGACGATCATGACGACCCCCACCAGAAGCAGCGCGCCGGCGAGAAGCACACCGAGGTAGGGCAGCCCGAGGCGCCCGAAGAGCTTGTGCCTGGCAACCCGCAGGTTCATCAGGATCAGCGAGGCGACACCCCCCGGTGCGTACATCACCATCAGCACGAAGAACACGCCCAGATAGAACTGCCAGGCGTTCGTGTAGTCGGAGAGCGCGACGGCGAAGAAGATGAAAATCACGGCACCGAGCACCGGACCGAAGAAGAACATGCCCCCGCCGATGAAGGTGGCGAGCAGCACGCCGCCCGAGCGCAGCGCCGACACGTTCTCGGCGGTGACGATCTCGAAGCTGATTGCGGACAGGCCGCCCGAGATGCCCGCGAAGAAGGCCGACACGACGAGTACCAGGAAGCGCACGCGCTGCGTGTTGTAGCCGATGAACTCGGCGCGTTCGGGGTTGTCGCGCACCGCGTTCGAGATCCGTCCGAGCGGCGTTTGCGAGAAGGCGAACATCGCGATCATGCTGATGAAGCACCAGGCAGCGATCAGGTAGTAGACCTGGATCGCGGGGCCGAAGGTGATTCCGAAAAACGGCTCGCCGACTACCCGATTGCTCGAGATGCCGCCTTCGCCGCCGAAGAAGTCCGGAAACATCAGTGCGGCAGCAAAGACCATTTCGCCGATCCCCAGCGTGATCATTGCGAAGGTCAGGCCTGCGTTCTTCGTGATGACGTAGCCGAAGACCACGCCGAACAGCGCGCCGAAGATCCCGCCAACCAGCGGGATCAGCGACACCGGCAGCCACAGGTCGCCGCCGCCGACCATGTTCAGGGTATGAATCGCGAAGAACGCACCCAGGCCGGAGAAGACCGCATGGCCGAAGGACAGCATGCCGCCCTGGCCGAAGATCACGTTATAGGACAGCGCGAAGATGATCATGATCCCCATCTGGGAGAGGAGCGTGATCGCGAAGCCCGAGTTGAAGATCAGCGGCAAAACGATGAACAAGGCGGCGGTGCCGCCCCAAAGCAGCCAGCGCCCGAAGTCATGGGGCGAAAACCGGATCGTTTTCGACATCGAATCAGCTCTCCCGGGTGCCCATGAGGCCACGCGGGCGAACGATCAGGATCACCACCATCAACAGGTAGGGCAACACCGGCGCGATTTGTGAAACCCTGAGCGACCACACCGAATACAACCGGGTGTCCGGGGTCATCGTCATCCCCACTGCGCGCAAGGCCTCCGCCAGCGACCAGTCGATGCCGATCGCGAAGGTCTGCATGAGGCCGATCAGCAGCGACGCGATGAAGGCGCCCGCCAGGGAGCCCATGCCGCCGACCACGATGACCACGAAGATGATCACCCCCACCAGTGCCGCCATCGACGGTTCGGTCACGTAGGCATTACCGCCGATGACGCCAGCCAGCCCGGCCAGCGCAGTGCCGCCGGCGAAGGTCAGCATGAAGACACGCGGCACGTTGTGGCCGAGCGCTTCGACCGCATCCGGGTGACTCAGCGAGGCCTGGATCACGAATCCGATCCGGGTGCGCGTGAGGACCAGCCAGGTCGCCACCAGCATCAGCACCGCAATCAGCATCATGAACGCGCGGTAGGTCGGAAAGGTGGTGGAGAAGACGGTGAACAACGAGCCCTGCAACGATGGGGGCACCTGGTACGGCACCGCCGCCCGACCCCAGACGATCTGCACGACTTCGACGAGGATATAGGCGAGGCCGAACGTGAACAGCAACTCCGGCACGTGCCCCCATTTGTGCACTCTGCGCAGTCCGTAACGCTCGACCACGGCCCCGAGGGCGCCGACCGCCAGCGGAGCGACGACCAGCGCCGGCCAGAAGCCGATCCACGTGCTGATCTGGTAGGCGAAGTAGGCGCCCAGCATGTAGAAGGACGCGTGCGCGAAATTGAGTACGCCCATCATGCTGAAGATGAGCGTGAGGCCGGCAGACAGCATGAACAGGAGCAGTCCATAGCTGATGCCGTTGAGCATCGAGATGACGAAGAATTCCACGTGTGCGAGTGCCGCGAGAATGCGTCGTAGGAGAGGTCTGATCGACCCCCCGGGGCACGCTCGAAGGCGCGCCCCGGGGGTCGATCAGGCCGCGATCAGCTCTTGGCGGGGCGAACCATCTTGCACGTGGTTGGCTGCATGGCCACGGACGGATCGATCTTCGCCTCGGTCTTCCAGCCGTACCCGGTATTTTCCTGGTCGTACTTCACGTCTTTGTCGTTGATTTTCTGCCAGGAGGAAATGTAGACCGCCTGTTGGGCCTGGTGGTCGCTTGCGCGCATCTCGACTTCACCGTTCAGCGACTGCACCTTCATGCCTTCCATTGCGAAGGCAACCTTGACCGGATCGGTGGACCCGGCTTTCTTCATCCCCTCGGAGAGGAACTTCATCGCGGTGTAGCTTGCTTCAAGGTAGAAGTCGTCGTTGAATTTCTTCTTGAAGCCCGTGATGATGTCGTCGGCGTTCACGACCGAGTCGTTCGGCTGCCAGTAGCTGACCATGCGCACATGATCTTCGCCGTCGGCGCCCATTGCGGTCGGCACGCCGGTCGTTCCGGCGTAATAGGTATAGAAATTCACGTCCAGGCCGGCGCTCTTGGCCGCTTTCACCAGCAAGGCAAGGTCGGCGCCCCAGTTGCCGGTAATAACCGTGTCGGCGCCCGAGGCCTTGATCTTGGCCACGTACGGTGAGAAGTCGCGCACCTGCGCGAGCGGGTGGAAATCAGTGCCCACGATCTCGACGTCCGGGCGCTTTTTCTTCAGGTCGGCAATGGCCGCTTTCTGGACCGAATGACCGAAGGCGTAGTCCTGGTTGATCAGGTAGACCTTCTTGATTTCGGGGCGCTTGGCCATGTAGGAGGTCAGCGCTTCCATCTTCATGTCGCTGTTGATGTCAATGCGGAAATGCCAGAAGCTGCACTTCTCGTTGGTGAGAGACGGATCGACTGCAGCGTAGTTGATGTAGAGGATTTCCTTGCCCGGATTGCGGGTGTTGTGCTTGGTCACCGCATCGGACAAGGCGAGCGCAACGCCGGAACCGTTGCCCTGGGCGATGTAGCGGATGCCCTGGTCGATGACCGACTTGAGCACCGTGAGGCTCTCCTGCGGACTGACCTTGTTGTCGAAGGGCACGACCTCGAACTTGACGTCGCCGGCCCACTTCTGATCGTTCGCAACGCCGGCGATGTACTGCCAGCTGCGGGCCTGGTTCTCCCCGAGCGGCGCCATCATCCCCGAGAGCGGATCGATCCACGCGATCTTCACCGTGCCGGACTGCGCCAACGCAGCCGACGAGGCAGCGCCCATCGCAAGCGCGAGCGAAGTTGCGGCAAGGACGAATTTCCTACGCATGCTTGTCTCCTCTTTGTTGCCTGATTCGATCAGGCGGCCGGAAATCTGTAATCGGCAAACTGCTCGCGCAGCTTCGTCTTCAGCGTCTTGCCCGTGGCGCCCAGCGGAATCGCGTCGACGAACTGAACATCGTCGGGCAGCCACCACTTCGCGATCTTACCTTCGTAGAAGGCCAGCAACTCCTCCCTGGTGACTTCGGCGCCGGGCTTTTTCACGACGACCAGGAGTGGGCGCTCGTCCCATTTCGGATGCGCAACACCGATCACGGCGGCATTGGCCACCGCCGGGTGCGCGATTGCCAGGTTCTCGAGATCGATCGTGCTGATCCACTCGCCCCCGGACTTGATCACATCCTTGCTGCGATCGGTAATTTGCATGTAGCCGTCGGCATCGATCGTGGCCACGTCGCCGGTCGGAAACCAGCCTCGGCCGTCGGCGTCGTACTCGAGCGGATCACCGCCCTCGCCACGAAAATACTCCTTCATGACCCACGGGCCGCGCACCAGCAGATTGCCGAAAGTCTTGCCGTCCCAGGGAAGCTCCTTGCCATCGTCACCCACGATCTTCATGTCGATCCCGAACATCGCAGTGCCCTGCTTCTCGAGAATGTGACGTTGCGCTTCCCTGCTGAGCTTCAGATGCTTGTATTGCAGCCGGCCCAGTGAGCCGAGCGGCGAGGTTTCAGTCATGCCCCAGGCGTGGATCACCTCGACACCGAATTCGTCGTTGAAGGCCGAGATCATCGACGGTGGGCAGGCGGAGCCGCCGATCACTGTGCGCTTGAAGGTGGTGAACTTCAGGTCGTTCTGGCGCACGTACTGCAGCAAACCCAGCCAGATCGTGGGAACGCCGGCCGAATAGGTCACTCCCTCGGTCTCGAAGAGTTCGTATAGTGATTTGCCGTCCATCTGCGCACCGGGAAATACAAGCTTGGCACCCACCAGTGCGCAGGTGTAAGGCAGCCCCCAGGCGTTGACGTGGAACATGGGCACGACCGGCAGGATACTGTCGCGCGACGACGCCCCCATGGCATCGGGCAAGGCGGCCGCATAGGCGTGCAACACCGTGGAGCGGTTCGTGTACATCGCGCCCTTCGGATTGCCGGTGGTACCCGACGTGTAGCACAGGCCGCAAGCGGTGCGTTCGTCGAGATCGGGCCAGGCGAAGTCCTCGGAGCCCTGCGCGAGGAAGGTTTCGTAGTTGACAAGGTTCGGGATCTTGTCGGAAACCGGCTGACGGTCGGGGTCGACCATGGCGATCCAGGTCTTCACGGTCGGGCACTGCGCGGCGATCGCCTCCACGATCGGCAGGAACGTGAGATCGAAAGCCAGGTGAGTGTCGCTTGCGTGGTTGATGATCCAGGCGATCTGCTCAGGGTGCAGGCGCGGATTGACCGTGTGCACCACGGCACCCATTCCGCCCACCGCATAATACATTTCCAGGTGCCGGTAGCCGTTCCAGGCCAGAGTAGCGATCCGGTCGCCGATCGCGCTGCCAGAGCGCACGAACGCGTCAGCCAGGCGCCTGGACCGCTCGTGGCAGTCCTTGTAGGTGTAGCGATGAATATCGCCTTCAACGCGGCGCGATACGATTTCGGTCTCGCCATGGTGCCGCGCTGCATGCCGCAGCAGCGACGAGATCAGCAGCGGCATGTCCATCATCAGGCCTTGCATGGGGCGTCTCCAGGGAATGTGACGGTCGGTTTTGTGCGGCGCTGCCGCCTTGCCGTCGATTCTAGCGACTCCCCCAGGGGTACGGCGGGCTTTGGCCGGCTCGCGCACTAGAATCGTCGCAATGAATGAACGAACGCTGGATCGCGCCGCGACAGCGCCGGCCGATGCGGGCGCAGTGCCGGATGAAGGCCGCCCGCCCATCACGCCCGCCGTGGAACCCATGAAGCCGACCGTGCGCTCGGGGTCGAGTTGTCGCGACCTGTTCGTCGCTCGAAGCGCCTTCGACGCCTGGGCGGTGCACTGGCGGGAGCGCCTGCGCGCCGAGGCCAGCAACGATCACGATCGGCCCTTGCGGATGAACCGGGTGAACCCGAATAGAATATATTCTTCGCAGCCATGGTCTGCGGTGACCACCCGGTCCATCTCTTCGATGATGGACCACCCCCGGACGGGCTTGCGCTACGGCGTGAACTCGGTGTCGCTGCGCTTCGAGCCGCAACAGGAAGGAAGCGAGTCGGCCCCAGGAAGAAAGTGACTCGGTGCGGGAACGCGAGTCAGGGCGCGCTGATCCTGCAGATCAGGACTTCTTGACCTTCTCGAGCATCTTGAATACCGAGTGCGGGGCGCGCTTGAACAAGCGCTTCAGGGATTTGGGCAGGCAGCGACGCTCGAGCGTGTTGCGGCGGGTTCGACTGACTTCGGCCATGCACAATCTCCAGAAAGCGGTCTAAAGCCAGCGATTATATACTCACGGCCATGAAAATCCTTTTTGATCTGTTTCCGATCATCCTGTTCTTCGTGGCCTTCAAGCTGGTCGACATTTACGTGGCCACAGCGGTTGCGATCGCCGCGAGCGTCCTGCAGATCGCCTGGCTCAAGGTCGTCGGCCGCCGCATCGAGCCGATGCAGTGGGCCGGCCTCGCGATCATCGTGGTCTTCGGCGGCATGACGCTGTTCCTGCAGAACGAGACTTTCATCAAGTGGAAGCCGACCGTGCTCTACGGCCTGTTCGCGTTGGTCCTTGGCGGCGGGCGGTTGTTCCTGGGTCGAAACCTGATCCGCTCGGCGATGAGCAAGCAACTCACCCTTCCCGATGCGGTATGGGCGCGGCTCAATCTGGCCTGGATGATTTTTTTCGCGGTCATGGCGATCCTCAACCTGTACGTGGCCTACGGCTTCTCCACCGACACATGGGTGAACTTCAAGTTGTTCGGCACGCTTGGCCTGACCGTGCTCTTCGTCGTGGCCCAGGCGTTCTACGTCGGACGATTCGTGCAGGAGGAAAGCTGATGCGACCCAGCGTCGGCGAGTTGCATGCCCGCTTTGCAGCGGCCTTCCCGGAAGCTGTCGAGATCCACGTCGATGACGACAGCGCGAGCCATGCCGGGCACGCTGGCGCGGCGGGTGGTGCGGGCCACTTTCGCGTCCGGATCGTGTCGCCCCGCTTCATCGACATGCCCACTTTGGCGCGTCATCGCCTCGTGTATCATGCCGTGGCCGATTGGATGCCAGATCGCGTCCACGCGCTGTCGATCGACTCGCGCCCGGCTTCCCTCCGTTAGCACAAGGACCAAGATGCGTTCCAATTTCCTGTCGCTTCGCCTTGCGAAGCTCGTGGCGGTAGCCCTGCTGCCGCTCGCCGGTGCGGCCTTTGCGCAAAACGCCGCGGTCGTCAACGGCAAGCCGATTCCCACGCAGAAGGTCGATGAGTTCGTCGCCGCCCTGGTCGCGCAAGGCCGCCCCGATAGTCCCGAATTGCGTGCCGCCGTGCGCGAGGAACTGATCGCCCGCGAGCTGTTCGTCCAGGAAGCCGACAAGCAGGGCCTTGCGCGCAACGCGGATGTCCAGCGGCAGCTCGACGGCATGCGCCAGGACATCCTCATTCGTGCGCTGATCCGCGACTACATGACGGCGCACCCGGTGACCGACGACGAAGTCGCCGCCGAGTACGAGCGCGTTTCCAAGGAATCCGCCGGGAAGGAGTATCACGTCGAACACATCCTCGTCGAGTCCGAGGACGAGGCCAAGAAGATCATCGAACAACTCGAGAAGGGGGCTTCCTTTGCTGAACTTGCCAAGGAGCACTCCAAGGATACGGGCTCGGCGCAGAACGGCGGCGACCTCGACTGGAACAGCCCCCAGACCTTCGTCAAGGAATTTTCCGACGCGATGATCAAGCTCGGCAAGGGACAGTTCACCAAAACGCCGGTGAAGACCGAGTTCGGCTGGCACATCATCAAACTTGACGATGTGCGCGACGCCAAGGCCCCGCCGCTCGAGCAGGTCAAGCCGCAGATCCGCCAGGAACTGGAGCGCGCCCGGGTGCAGCAGTTGCAAAAAGACCTGCGAGCAAAAGCAAAGATTCAGTAAGAATCGGCGATGTAGGTCAGCCGGCCCGCTACCACGCGCGCCGGCGAAGTGTACGGATGCACCGAGGTGTGCCGGCCATCGAGGATATGCACCACCTTGATGCCGCCGGCGCACAAGACGTCGGCGATCATCGACCGATGGCAGCGCCACCAGACCGCTTCCGAACACATCAGGGTAGTTCGCAGCCCGCCGGCAAGCGCGAGCAGCTCGAAGAGTCCTTCGGCGAATTCGTCACTCTCGATGTGGTCGGCGTAGCCGCGGAACGAGACATTGCGCCACGCGGTATTTTGCGTATCCGGCCGTGGCCGTCGCCGCCCGCCCAGCGAAGGTAGCCAGTGATAGGCGAAGCCCGCGGCGCTCAAGGTAGCAGCGAGCGACGCTTCGCCGTACTGCGGATAGCGCCGCGAGCCGGGGAAACGGCGCACATCGGCAACGGCCTCGATCCGGTACTCGGCAAGTAGCGCCAGGAATTCGTCGAGCGGGCGCGTTGAATGGCCGATCGTCCACACCGTGATGCCACTGGCCGCGTTCGCGCAGCCTCCGTTCTCGCGGGTCGCGGCACGCGGGTCACCTTCGGTAGCCGCGTTGCCTGAATCACCGATGCTCAGGGAAGCGTCGGCGACAGCGTTCACCGACGCGTGAGGCGACACCGCTCAGCCGATCCGGTGCAGGGCTGAGCCGTGGTGCATCGCCACGTGCTCGGTCTTGTCGCTCTTGATCTCGTACTGCGGGTCCTCTTCGCTGCAGTGCCGCGGGTGGCCCTTGTAGGTGGTGTCGCTGGTATGCACCTTGGTGATGGTTCCGCTCACCTGCCCGGCCTCCGAGTTCCAGCCCACGTGGTCGCCCACCTTGAATTTTCTCGTCATCGTTGCCTGACTCCTGTCGCGGTTCGAAAGGGTGCAGCGTCGATCGCCGGCCGGGCGCCGCGACGCCGGCTTGCGAAAAACTCGCGCAGCAGTTCGCCGCATTCGGTCGTCAGCACGCCGCCAGCAGTCACGGTTTGATGGTTCAGGCGCGGCTCGGCGAACAGATCGAGGACGCTGCCGCCGGCGCCGGTCTTGGGATCCGGCGCGCCCCAGACCACCCGGCGCAACCGGGCATGAATCATCGCACCGGCGCACATCGCACAGGGCTCCAGCGTGACGTAGAGATCGCAGTCGGGCAACCGATAGTTATCGAGCACCCGGCAGGCCGCGCGCAGCGCCGCGATCTCCGCGTGGGCGGTCGGGTCGCGGGTGCTGATCGGCCGGTTGTAGCCGCTCGCGACGAGCCTGTCGTTGCGCACGATCACCGCGCCAACCGGTACTTCGCCCGCGCTCGCGGCCTTGCGCGCCTGCTCGATGGCCAGTCGCATCATCGCCTCATCGATCGATTCCGGGTCGGAAAATGCAGGGGGCATGGGCGGGTGGGCGCCTATTCGCGACGCTCGACACGAAGCTGCTCGATCAATGCCGTGGCCGCCGCCGGCGCCTTTGGCTTGAAGCCGTTGATCATGTAGACGAACACCTCGCGCGGGGCTGGCGTGTCGGCTCCGGGCGCAGGACCGGATCCGGTTCCTGGCTGGGACTCGGTCCCGGATCCGGATTGCACGCTGGAATCAGCGATCCCACCGGGATCGGCGACCCCATCGAGGCTGGCGACCCCAGCGAGGCCGTCCGGGGAGCCGCCGCGGGACCACGTGCGCGCTCGCTTCGCCCAGGTTGCCAAGGCTTGTGGGGTATAGCCGGCTTGCTCCTCTGCCGAAGCGCGCTGCAGACGAAGATAGACGAACGGAGCCGTGAGGTCGTACATCTCGGGAACGCCCTCCCGGTCACTGAAAACGAGAGCCACGCCGTAGGCGCGCAGCAATTCGATGAATGCCGGCACCGCGAAGCTTCGATGGCGCACTTCGATCGCATGCCGGATAAAGCGGGCGCCGATCCTGCGAGGCAGCAATTTCAGGAACGCTTCGAAGTCGCCAGGATCGAACTGCCTCGTGGGCATGAATTGCCAGTTGATCGGGCCGAGCTTGTCTTCGAGCTCCATGACACCACTGCCGAAGAAACGCTCGATCGCCGCTCCGGCCTCTGCGAGGAGCCGTTTGTTGGTCGCATAGCGCGGCCCCTTGACCGCGAACACGAAGCCCGGTGGCACCTCGTCGCGCCAGCGCAGGAAGCTTGCCGGCTTCTGGGAGGCGTAGTAGGTGGCGTTGATCTCGATCGACGTGAGGCGATGGCTCGCATACTCGAGTTCGCGCTTCTGCGGCAAACCGGCCGGGTAGAAGTCGTTACGCCACGCCTCGAAGGTCCAGCCGCCGATGCCGACCCTGACAGGCGCTTCGATCATCTGTTGCACGCGTGCCTCCCGGAAACATCATCGTGGAGCCGCCCCCGACCGGCGACCGCGCCCGCACCTTACACATGACCCCCAATATGGTAACGCCCGGTGCGGCTCGCATTCGCCGGATCAGCATATCGGCGTATCGTCGATGATCGACAGCACCACGGCGGCGCCCAGCCAATGACCGGCGAGACGAACAGCAACGACAAGATCGAGATCCGCGGGCACGGCCTGTCCCGCGAGGAAACCAAAAAGGTCGAGAAGCAGACCAACGTTTCCTCGCCGGTCGTCTACCAGATCGTACGCACCGAAGGCGAGCAGGAGCTCGCGCGACCGGCGGTCTCTTTGTGGTGGTCCGGGCTCGCTGCGGGACTCGCCGTTAGCAGCTCGGTATTCATGCAAGGCTTTCTCGAAGGCTACTTGCCGGACGTGCCCTGGCGGCCGGTGATCTCCAAATTCGGCTACTGCGCGGGCTTCCTGATCGTGGTGCTGGCCCGGCTGCAACTGTTCACCGAGATCACGATCACGGCCGTGCTGCCACTGCTCGCCGATCGCACGATGCGCTCGCTGCGGCTGATGCTGCGGCTATGGGCGATCGTGTTCGCGGCGAACATGGCCGGCACCGCATTGGCATCGCTGATGGCGATCCACGCGCATCTCGCCTCCGCCGAGCAGCTGGCGAGCTTCTATGCGGTGGCGCAACCACTCATCGAGAAGGACTGGTTCGATCTCCTGATGCGCGGCGTTCCCGCCGGTTTTTTCATAGCGGCGATGGTCTGGATGCTGGCAGCTGCGAAGAACGGTCATTTCTGGATCATCGCGATGATGACGTACCTCATTGCGATCGGCGATCTGACTCACGTTGTGGTCGGCTCGGCGGAGACGTTCCTGCTGATGTTCAGCGGGCAACTCGATCCGGCGCGCGGCATCTTCGCCGTGCTGCTCCCGGCGCTGGTCGGCAATGTGATCGGTGGCACCGGACTGTTCGCAATGCTGGCCTACGGGCAGGTCAAGGAGGAGATCTAAGGGGAGGAAACCTGGGCGCCGATCGAAGCGGCGTTCCTTTTCCAGAACGCTGCGTCGGGCACCGCGCCGCTGCCCGCGGCAGCGTTGGCAGCCATGTGTTCCGGCCGACTGGTGCCTGGGATCGCGCAGGTCACGACCGGGTTGCTGAGCACGAACTTGAGCAGCACCTGCGACCAGGTCGTGCAATCGATCTCCGCGGCCCACGCCGGCAGCGGTTTGTTGCCCAGCCGGCGCAACAGGCCACCGCCGCCGAATGGGGTGTTGACGAGAACCGCCACGCCGCGTTCCTGCGCGAGTGGCAGCACCCGCTTCTCGGCATCCCGATCGTCCAGCGCGTAGTTGATCTGCAGGAAGTCGAGCTTTTCGGTGCGCAGCACCGCTTCGACCTCGGGGTAGGCCGAAGCAGTGTAGTGCGTGATCCCGATATAGCGCACCCTTCCCTGCTCCTTCCACTGGCGCAAGGTCGAAAGCTGGGTGCGCCAGTCGACCAGGTTGTGGACTTGCATCAGGTCGATATGGTCGGTGCGCAAAAGCGCGAGCGATTGCTCCATCTGGCGGATTCCCGCCTCGCGACCGCGGGTCCAGACCTTCGTGGCAAGAAAGGCGCGATCAAGATTTCCAGAGTTGGCCAGCAACTCGCCGGTCACGGCCTCGGCGCGGCCATACATCGGGGAGCTGTCGATCACGGTGCCGCCGGCGGCAAAAAGCGCCGCCAGCACACCCGGGAGCCGTTCGCGTTCGGCGCTACCCGGCGCCACATCGAACCCCACCCAGGTGCCACAACCGATAACGGGCAGCGCCTCGTTGCTGGAGGGAATCGGACGAGTATTCATTAACTTCCTGGATGGCCCGGGGCGGGAATTCGTAGTCGTTTCCGCGAGCGCCGCTGGCGCGAAAGTGAGCGTAGCGGCAAGGCCGGCGCCCAGGCGCAAGAATGCCGAGCGACTCATGTCGGTGGCTGGGACCGTCTGCGCGCTGTCAGTGAGCGAAGATGATGTCGATTTCATGTAGGAGAGGTGCGCCTGCAGCCTGTGCCGGCGATGCAGGCTTTCAGTATGTCGTGTTCGGTCGCGGACTGCCACCCGGCGCGGCGACCGGATTCGAGCATCGCCGTGGCGAGCCGCGGCTTTCTCGATGTACGCTACGCCCGGAGACACCAGAGTCCCATGAGACCCCTCGTCCGCAAGCCGCAGAGCGCACCGCCCATGGCCCACAATGCGCACTCGAACTGGGCAATGCTGCTCGCGCTGACCGGCGCCTTCGGCTTGAGCCAGGCCTATCGCACGGTTGCAGCGATCATGGCGCCTCAGTTGCAGGCCGACTTCGGACTCTCGGAGCAGGCGCTCGGCGTGTTTGCCGGCGCCTTTCACTTCGCCTTCGGCGCCATGCAGATCTTCATGGGCGTCGGCATTGACCTGCATGGCGTGCGGCGCACGGTGCTCACCGCGTTTCCGCTTGCGATCGTCGGTTCGGTGTTGTCGGCGGTGGCCACTCAGTACAGCCTGCTGGTGCTCGGACAGGTGTTGATCGGTATCGGTTGCGCGCCGGCCTTCCTGGTGTGCACGGTATTCGTGGCCCGCCATTTTCCGGCCGCACGCTTCGCCACCGTGTCGGGGCTGGTGCTGAGCATCGGCGGGATCGGCATGCTGGTGACGGGCACGCCGCTCGCCTGGCTCATGCAGGCGAGCTCCTGGCGCGCCGGCTTCCTGGTGCTCGGCATCGGTGCGGCGGTGGCGTGGCTGGTCATTGCATGGCTGGTGCACGAGCCCGCGCGGCCCGAGGAGCGCCACGACAAAGAGTCGGTGTCGAGCGCGGTGCGCAGTTTTGGCGCGCTCTTCAAGCTGCCCCACACGCTGGGCATCATGGCGCTGGCCGCCGTCACCTATGCATCGTTCATTTCCCTGCGCGGTCTGTGGCTCGGGCCGCTTCTGATCGAACGGCACGGTTTCTCACTGGTACAAAGCGGCAATGCGGCCCTGGTCGTGTCGCTTGCGTCGCTCATCGGCCCACCGCTGTTCGGCCGGCTGGATCCCGGCCTTCGAACGCGGCGAGGCTGGATCATCGGCTTTACGCTGATCAGTGCTGTCCTGTTGACCGTGCTCGCGCTCAATCCCGGCCCATCGATCGACGTGGGCGGCTCGATCGTGTTCGCCCTGCTCTCGGGCTTCATCGTTCTGCAATACGCGGACGTACGCGCCGCCTACCCGACCGCCATGACCGGCCGCGCCCTGGCGCTCTTCACCATGGCGATGTTTCTCGGCGTTGCGCTGATGCAGTGGCTGACCGGCGCTGTGGCATCGCTTGCGACGGCCCACGGCCTGGATCCGTTCATGGCGGTGCTCGCGACGATCGCCGGGCTCCTGGTGGCGGGTGCGCTGGCCTTCGCGTGGCTGCCCTCGCCCGCAAGACACACCGAGAGAGCGCCGTGAACCCTTGACGCTTCCTCGGCGCTCTTGTCACGCTTTCGGATTGCTTTCCAACTCGTTCATGGAATCACCGATGATTGCGTGCGCAATCGTCGTTTCTTCCTCGGTGCTCGTGTGCGCCAGCAACACGACATGGCCGGCCTTCAGGGCGTCCCTGACGAGATCGGAGACATCGCCCTTGTGACTCTGCGCGCCGGCAGCCGCGCCCAGCAGGCCCCCGACGCTCGCTCCCCAGCCCAGCATCGCCAGGGGCGCGATCAAGGGACTGGCGATGAATACGCTGATGCCCGCCGCCACCAATGCCGCCGTGCCGACGGCCCCTGCGGCCGTACCCACCGCGGTTCCGATGGCGCCGTCGCGCAGGACCTGCGTCAATACATCGTCGCTGTCGGCGCCGGGTAACCGGCTCGCGCCAGCGGCCGACCCCGGCTCGAGTATTTCCAGCTTGTCCTGTGGCAGGCCCCGCCTGACAAGTTCCTGCAGCACGGCATCGGCTGCTGCGCGTGACGGATAGACGCCCAGTACTCTGTGCAGGTAGTTTTCCATCTCCCGTGTTCCTTGTTCCGAAAGGTCTGGAGGCGAGCCCTGGCTACGGGGTTGCGCAGGTATAGCTGGCCGCTACATTGATATCGCCACTGCCGGTGTATTGCGGCCAACTCGGGTACTCGCACAAAGGTCGAGTGCGCCCCGGCACCCCGGCCGTGTCTGCAACGGTCTGGGGCGCAGGCTGCGTGCCCTGCTCAACCCACTGTTCGAGTGTGGTCAGCGAATCCCAGGACGCGTTGAAAACCGAACTGACCGCATGCCCGTAACCCGGGATCTCGTAATAGCGCACAAAACCTTTGACCGTATCAACGCCCATCGTACCCTGGAGGCGCACATAGTACTGCTCGGTGGCCCGGGTGCTGACCAGCACGTCGCTCATGCCGTGGGCCATGAGGAGTTTCCCACCCTTGCCCTGAAAGGCGGACAGATCGGTCTTGTTGACGTCCTGGATACCGGTCAGGGTGCTGATCCGCGATTGCCACGGACCGGGGTTTTCAGGGTCCAGCGTGAGCGAGTCGAACCGAGGGTCGCGCGTCACGAAATACTTCACCCACTGGTCCCAGAAGGTGCTGCCGTAGGGCGCGGCGACCGGCATCGGGTTGGCTGGCTGGTCGGTACCCAGGGCCAGGGTGAGGACTGTCGGCTGCAGTGGGCTTGTGCCGGGCATGCCGAGATCAGCGCCCCAGACGTTGAACCCCGGATACTGCGTCTCGCCGCTGGCCAGCGGATAGTTGAAGGTGATCGGCGTGTTGATGACCTGGAGCGCCGCGATCTGCGGGTCCGAGAGGCAGGCATCTCCCGCCTCGACGCCGCCCGGGCAGCGCAAGGGGGTGCCGGCGACCGTGGCGCTGGCCGGATTGAATGCGCTGTTGCAGGCGCGGATATTACTGACGAGTCCGTCGACCACGCCATCGAGGGGGTCGCACTGCTCGAGTGCAGCCTGATAAAGCCGTTGGCGCTTCGCTTGATTCGGATAAGCGTCTGGCTGGGCCAGCGCGCGCGTGATGCGACCGAACTGGAGGTCGAGGCTGGCGGCGTTCCAGGCCGGGTACAAGGCAATCACCCCGTTCCAGTCGTTCGGCCATCTTTGTGCCACAGCCAGCGCTTCGCGACCGCCGGTCGAACCGCCGGCGAAGTAGGACTTCTGAGGCGCCGAGGCGTAATGGGCCTCGATCAGGAAGACCGCCGCATCGCGCGTCTTCTTCAATGCATCGCCCGAGAAGTTCTTCAGCGCCTCGTCGTTCGCACCGAAGGAGCCATCGCGGCTGCCGAGCGCGCCGGCCTGGTGCCCGGAGTCGCTGGCGAAGGTTGCATAACCGCGGCCCAGCGGCGTTGGCTGGTTGACGGGACCGGCAGGCACGTTGCCCGTGGTTGCAGGAATCGTGCCGTCGTATCCGCCGCCGCCGAACATGAGCGCTTTCCTGTTCCAATCGCTCGGAAGCGCGACCTGGAACTTGATCTTCGGCGCGCTGGCATCGACGGGGTCGATGTCACCATTGACCTGGCAGTACTCGCCAATGGCAGCGGCTCCGGTGCCGGACGCCGCGACCGTTTTTGCGGAGGTCACCGCGGCGCCGCTCGTTGGCAAGCCGATAGCACCGGCTGGAATCTTCACGCTGCCGAGATCGTTGCATGAGAGTAGCGTTCGCGTTCCGCCCCCGCCACCGCCGCAACCCGCCAGCACCAAGGCTGCGGCGGCGAGCGCGGCTGCCACGGGCAGGGATCTGCGGGTCGGCCTCTTCGATTTGATGTCCATCGTCTTCTCCATTGTTATATCGGTGCCGACAGCCGGCTCGCAGATTGACCCGAAGGTCTGCTGCGAGACAGATGATCGCCGCACTTCACGCGCAGATCAAGGCCGCCGCGGCAAGTTGCGCGATGTTGCGCGCGCTATCTGCAACAGGGGGCGCTGTTACCGGACTCCCGACCGCGACCACGCCTTCCAGGAATCGGGCGTTGTTGCGACCCACTCACGCACGTCGGTCGACATCCCGGGCCACGGGATCGCGGTGCCACCCAGCGCCGCGACCCGCCATGTCGTCTGCATTCGATCGAATAGCCCACTGCTACTTCAAGGTACTGCTCAGGAACTGCCGCAGTTCCGGAGTCCGCGCGTTCTCGAACAGTGACTTGGAACTGCCAGATTCCCAGATCCTGCCTTCATGCATGAAAACGGTAGTGTCTGCGACGCGCTGCGCGAAACGCATCTCGTGGGTGACGAGCAGCATGGTCATGCCGTCCCTGGCAAGTTGCTCCACGACTGCCAGCACTTCTTCGGTCAGCTCCGGGTCGAGCGCGGAGGTGACTTCGTCGAACAGCATCACGCGCGGCTGCATCGCGAGCGAGCGGGCGATCGCCACTCGCTGCTGCTGCCCCCCCGACAGGTTATCGGGATAGGCATCGATCTTGTCCAGCAGGCCGATGCGCGCCAGCACCTGCTCGGCCAGATCCCGGGCGGCTCGCTTGTTCGAGTCCTTGACGATCCTCGGCGCGAGCATGATATTCTCGCCCACCGACAGGTGCGGGAAAAGGTTGAAGCTCTGAAAGACGATGCCGACGTCCTGGCGCAGTTTGCGCAATTTCGCGGGGTGGTAGTCCATCACGTGGCCGGCGACCTCGATCCGGCCGCTGTCGACGACCTCGAGGCCATTCAGGCAGCGCAGCAGCGTGCTCTTGCCGGAGCCGCTGCGCCCGATCAGGGCCACGACCTGTCCGCGCTCCATCGTGAGCGAGACACCCTTGAGCACTTCGTTCGCTCCAAAGCGCTTGCGGACGTCCTCAACTGCCACGATAGACACGGAACTTCTCCTCCAGGCGGCGACTGGCGCGAGACATTGGATAGCAGATGGCGAGGTAGATCACCGCCACGGTGAGGAACACCTTGAACGGCTGGAACGTGACATTGTTGATGAGTTGGCCGGCGCGCATCAACTCGACGACGCTCACGATCGACACGATCGAGGTGTTCTTGACGAGCTGGACCAGGAAACCGACAGTCGGGGGCAAGGCGATCTTCACCGACTGTGGCAGGATGATGTAGCGGTACTGCTGCAGCCGCGTCATCGCGAGCGAGGCCGATGCCTCCCATTGCTGGCGGGCCACGGACTGGATCGCACCTCGCCAGATATCGCCCAGGTAGGCGCTCGCATAGATCGCCAGGGAGATCGACGCGGCGACGATCGGCGGCAACTCGAGGCCCGCGTACGAAAGTCCGTAGTACGACAGAAACAGGAGCATCAGCACCGGCACGCCCTGGATGATGGCGATATAGGCGCGCGCCAACTCGAGCGCAACGCGGTTGGTGGCTACGCGGGCGAGCGCGATGCACAGGCCGAAGATCCCTCCAAGCAGAGACGCCACGATCGTGAGCACGATCGTCCAGCCCGTCGACTGCAACAGGAAGAGAATTTCCTCGAAGCCGAAGGGCCGGATCATGGCGAAGGCCCTGCACCCGACCCGATGGCCGGTACTCGTTTACCTGGCCGGGGGGCACGCGGTCGGGATCGGCGGTACAGCAGGAAGTGGCCGAGGATCGCCAGGCTGAACTTGAACACAAGCGCCAAGGCAAGATAGACGAGTGTGACCAGTATGTAGACTTCGAGGCTGCGGAAGGTGTTCGACTGGATCAGCGCCGCCCCGCCGCTCAATTCCTCCACGGAAATGAACGAGCACACGCTCGATGTGAGCATGATCAGGATGAACTGGCTCACGAGCGAGGGCCACACGCGCGCCACCGCCGGTTTGAGCACGACGTGCCGAAAGACCTGGCGCCGTGTCATGGCGAGCGACAAGCCCGCCTCGATCTGCGAGCGATGGATCGATTCGATTCCAGCCCTGAAGATCTCGGTCGTATACGCGCCCAGGTTGATCGTCATGGCGAGCAGCCCGGCATATTCGGCCGGCATCCGGATGCCGAGCGCCGGCAACCCGAAGAAGATGATGTAGAGCTGGACGAGAAACGGCGTATTTCGGATCAGTTCGACATAGAGATCGATCGGCCGTCGCCAAGCAGCAGAGAGCATGCTGCGCGCCATGGCGGCGAAAAGTCCGATGCTGCCGCCCAGGCAGATCGCCGAGACCGAGAGCTTGACGGTGAGCCACAGCCCATGAAGCAGGATCGGCGCGTCCGCCAGGACCGGAGCGAACTGGAGTTCGAGTGCCATGGCGGGCTATCGGACCGGGGCGCGTCGACTGGGCGCGACCGGACGGACTCGATCGGTCGCGCGCCGGCCTGCGTCAGCTGATCGGCGCCAGCCGATCAGAACACCGGCATCGTGGCGGGCAGCGCATGGCCGGTCCACTTCCTGGCGACGTCGTCGAGCTCGCCGTTCTGCTTGATGTAGGACAGCGTGGTGTTCAGCCACTGGCGCAACTCGAAAGCGTCGAGTCGAACGGCGATCGACATGAACTGGTTGAAGAAGGTGAACTTGGATTCGAGGTCGCTCTGAGGCTGCGCCTTGAGCACTTCCTTGAAGACCGTCTCGGGGATGGCGATCGCGTCGACCTGCCGTGACACGAGCGACTGCATGGTGGTGGAGTCGTCATCGAAGCGTGCGTAGGTCGTCTCTTTCGGAGCGGTGCGAGTCAGCGCAACCTCTTGTGGCGTGCCACGCGAGACGCCGACCTTCTTGCCGGCGAGATCGGCGACCGACTTGATGGTGCTGCTCTTCGGCGCCACCACCACCAGCTCGAAGGTGCTGTAGGGCATGGTGAACATCACCACCCGGGCCCGCTCGGGGGTCGGCGACAAGGTTGCGACCACCAGGTCCGCCTTGCCGGCCTCGAGCGCGGGAATGCGCGAGGGCGTGGTGTACGGGGTGATCTCCACGGGAACGCCGAGATACTTGCCGATCAGGTGCGCGACGTCCACGTCGTAGCCGACCGGGTTGCCCTTGGCATCGACCACGCTGAACGGCGGCGCGCCGCTATTGACGCCGATGCGGACCTTGCCGCGCTTGACGATGTCGTTGACCGTCTGCGCCTGGGCGAGCGTGACCGCGATCATGGCCAGTACTCCGATCAGCACGCTCCAAAGGGTGATTCTTTTGGGTCCCATAGTTGTCTCCGTAGTTGAGGTGCTGCCAAAACCGGGGAATCAGCGATTCCCCGACGATGCCGACCGCCATTGCCGTGGCAAAGGGAATGACACCCGAAACGACGCGGCCAATCCCGTGGCGCGCGCCGGTGACGACTGCCAGGCGCCGAGACGAAGACCGGTCAGCCATGGCCGTCTTTGGATGTAGCGGGCACGTGGGGTGGCGGCTCGGCAAGGTGAGCGACGGCACTGGCCGGCGCTGCAATGACTCGCCGGGCAACCAGATCGTCGATCTGCGCATCCGTGATGCCGAGACTGCGGAGAATCGCCCGGCTGTCAGCGCCGGCTGCAAGGGCGATCCGGCGAATCGGCAAGGGCTCGCCATCGTAGCGCACCGGGTTGTTGACCAGCGTGACATCGCGCCCGGCGAGGGCGACGGTCTCGAACACGCGGTTGTGCAGCGCCTGCGGGTCCGCTTCGAGGTCCTCGTAATCCTGCACGGGTGCATACCAGAGCGCGAGGCGATCGAAACTCGCGGCGAGCGCCTCGTATTCGAGACCGCGTACGGCCTCGGCCACAGCACCCGCGTAGATGTCGCGGTCATCGTAGCGATCGCAATCGACCAGTTCGACAAGACGGGCGCTGTCAAGGGCCTCGGCAAGCTTGCCCGGGTCGTTCAGACCGATCGCCACGAACCGATCATCGCGGGTGCGATAAACGCCGTAAGGCGCCTCGTGGAACCAGGTCGCGAGGTTCGGATCGCGGCGGTAGCTCTCGCGCCTGGCGCCAGCGGCGAGCCAGGCGGTCAGCGCTTCGCCCTGCAGGTCGATGCCCGCATTGAACAGGCTCGATTCGATCCGCGTTCCTTCGCCGGTCCTGAGCTTCTTGACATAGGCCGCGATGACCGCCATCGCGAGCAGCGATCCGCCATGCTGGTCGACCACCGCGGCACCGACCACCTTGGGCGCGACGAAGCGCTCGCCGGTGCCGGCCACGAGCCCGCAGCGCGCCTGGATGAGAAGGTCTTGCCCGGGACTGTCCTTCATCGGGCCCGACGCTCCGAATCCGGTAGCCGAGGCGTAGATGATTCCCGGATTGATGGCCTGCAGCGCAGCGTGGCCCAGCCCGAGACGGTCGAGCACACCGGGGCGAAAGTTCTCGACCACGGCATCGCACTGCCCGGCGAGCCGCTTCACGATCTCCTGGCCCTCGGGCGCCTTCAGGTCCACCGCCAGGCTGCGCTTGTTGCGGTTTGCACAGAGGTAGAACGAACTGATCTCACCGATGAAGGACTTGGCGCCCGCCCAATGCCGTTCGTGGGCGCCGCCCAGCGGCTCGATCTTGATGACGTCGGCGCCGAGGTCGGCAAGGTACTGGGTTGCGGCCGGCCCCTGCAGGTAGTGGCAAAGACCCAGGACCTTCATTGCGCTCAGCATCTGGCCGTCCTTCGCGTCTCGTCGATGGTATCGTTTTAGTCGCAAACGATATATTAAAGGATGCGGTGGCCCGGGCATGACGACGATCGACGTTCCTGCGGTGGCGATCGGCGACGGGGCTACGTGCCTGCGTATCGGCTACGTGCCTGAGTATCGCGGCGGGCGCTTCTCGAGGAAAGCCCGCATCCCCTCCTCGCGATCGGCGGTTCCGAACACCTCCGTCACCCTCCGGCGCTCGAAGGCGAGGCCCTCGGACAGCGGCAGCGCATAGGCGGCCAGCGCCGCGCGCTTGGCAAGTTGCACCGAAAGCGGGGCCCGCGACGCGATGGCCGACGCGATCTCGATGGCGCGCGCAACCGCTCTCGCAGCCGGGACCACCTCGGAGGCGAGCCCCGCGGCACAGGCGCGCGCGGCGGGAATCCGCTCACCGGTGAGGATCATCTGCAGCGCAAGCGACTTGCCGACGGCACGCGGCAGGCGCTGGGTGCCGCCGTCTCCGGGAATCACGCCGATCGTGATCTCGCCCTGCCCGAAGGACGCATCGTCGCCGGCGACGATGATGTCGCAGAGCATGGCCAGTTCACATCCCCCGCCGATGGCCGGCCCGTTCACGGCAGCGATGACCGGTTTCCGGAAATCCTGAATCTCTCGCCAGCGTTCGAGCCGCTCCGGATCGAGGTACCAGTCGACGCCGCGGTTCACCATGCCGGCGATATCTGCGCCCGCCGAAAAGATTTTGCTCGATCCGGTGAGTACGACGCAGCGGATGGCGGGGTCGGCTGCTGCGGCGCGCAGGCGCGCGCAGAGCCGGATCACGAGTTCGGTACTCAATGAGTTGGCCTTCGCCGGGCGATTCAGGCGCAGCAACTGCACGCCGGCCACCGGGGTTTCCGCAAGCACCAGATCGTCCATCACGCGTACCCGCCTCTGGCGATCAGCCTTCGGCCAGGAGTCGCTGCAGATCCGGATGGGTCAGCGAAGCTTCCAGGCAGTCGAATCGGCCGCTCTCGAGCAGTTCCCGGGCCGCCTTCTCGAGCGCCGACATCGCGAGCGTTGCGAAGCGAGTCGCGGTGCTCACGCGGGCGATCCCGAGGCGCGCCAACTCCGCAACGCTGGGTACGCCGGGCCTCGCGGCGACATTGACCGGCGCATCGAGCGCCTTTACCAGAGCGCCGAGGGGGCCAGCTTCGCCAAGGCCGATCGGATAGACGCAGTCCGCGCCCGCTGCGAGATACGCTTTCCCGCGCCGCACGGTCTCCTCGAAGCGCTCGCCCTCGCTCGCACCGTACTCGAGCAGATAGGTGTCGGTGCGGGCATTGAGCACGATCGGCACGCCCGCCGCCGCGCCGGCCGCGCGCGCAGCGTGCAACCGCTCCACCACCGCCGCCAGTTCGCGCAGCGCTCCGGGCGCGTGCAGCCCATCCTCGAGATTGATGCCGATCGCCCCCGCATCGATGATGGCCCGCACGGCATCGCCAACCGCTTCCGGTGTTGCACCGTAGCCGGCCTCGAGGTCGACCGTGACCGGCAAATCGACCACGCGCACAATGCGCTCCACGGCAGCGACGACTTCACTGAACGGCGCATGCTCGCCATCGGGATAACCGAGCGACCAGGCAATGCCTCCGCTCGTCGTGGCGATTGCAGCGAACCCGAGCCGGGCGAAAATGCGCGCAGTGACGGCATCCCACGCGTTGGGCAGCACAAGGACATTGGCGCAATCGTGCATCGATCTGAATGCCTGCGCCTTGCAAACCTGTTCGTCATTGCTCATGTGTCATCCTAGCATCGCTCTTGCCGCTGCGCCGGCCGCCCGGACCTCACCATGGAACTCGATCTCGCACTGATGCTCATCCTCGTGCTTGGCGTGGGGTTCCTCGGGCAGTGGCTCGCGTGGCGGGCAAAACTGCCGGCCATTGTTTTCCTTCTTCTCGCCGGCATCGTGCTGGGTCCGATCGCCGGGGTGCTCGAGCCCGATCGCTTGTTCGGCGAGCAACTGTTTCCGGTGGTTTCGCTCGCGGTGGCCGTGATCCTGTTCGAAGGCAGCATGACGCTGCGCATCGCCGAGCTCCGCGGCATCGGCCATGCCGTGCGCGGGCTCGTCACCTACGGCGCCGTGGCGGCCCTGCTGATGCTTGCGGGCGCAGCGCACTGGATCGCCGGGTTGCGCTGGGAACTCGCCTTCCTGTTCGGCGCGCTCGCCTGCGTGACCGGTCCTACGGTCATCGGCCCGATGTTGCGCACTTTGCGCCCGAACGCCAGCGTGGCGAACACCCTGCGCTGGGAAGGCATCATCATCGATCCCCTGGGCGCCCTGTTCGCCGTGCTCGTCTTCGAGGCGATCGTCTCCCATCAGCAGGGCCACTCGATCGGCGTGTTCGCCGCCACCATCGGGGCCGGCGCGCTGATCGGCAGCATCGGCGCACTGATCCTGGCGCGCCTGTTGAGGCGCCAGCTCATTCCCGAATACCTGCAAAGCTACGGCACCCTGGTCCTCGTGCTTGGTGCCTTCGGCCTCTCCAATGCGCTCGCGCACGAATCGGGCCTCCTGGCGGTGACGATCATGGGGATCGTGCTCGGCAATCAGCGCTCGCTGAACATCGAGCACATCATGAATTTCAAGGAGGACCTCACCCTCCTCCTGGTGTCAATCCTGTTCGTCGTGCTGGCCGCGCGCCTGCAATGGCCGCCGCCGCGGGGCATGCTGCTGGCAGCAGTGCTCGTGTTTCTGGCCGCGCAATTCGTAATCCGGCCGCTGTCGGTGCTGCTTGCAACCCTGGGCAGTTCGCTCACTTGGCGCGAACGTACGATGATCGGCTACGTCTCGCCGCGCGGCATCGTGGCGGCGGCGGTGTCGGGCCTTTTCGCACTCCGGCTCGGCGCGCTCGGCGTGGAGGGCGCCGACCTCCTCGTGCCGCTCGTGTTCGGCCTGATCATCGGCACGGTAGTGCTGCAAAGCTTCACCGCGCGAGCGCTCGCCTGCCTCCTGGGCGTCGCCGAACCCGAGCCGAACGGCATGCTGATCTTCGGCGCCGACGCCGTTGCGCGAGCGGTGGCCAAGGCCCTCGTAGCCGCCGGTTTTCGGGTTCTCGTTGCCGACGACGACTGGAGCGATATAAGCGCCGCACGCATGGAGGGCCTGACCACCTACTTCGGCAACCCGACCTCGCAGCACGCCGAGCGCCATCTCGAGTTGAGCGGCATCGGTCGACTGCTGGCGATGTCGACCCGCCCGGAGCTCAACTCCCTGGCGGCGGTCCACTACCGCGGGGAGTTCGGCCGACAGCGCGTCTATCAGCTTCGCAACCTGGCAATCGATGAGAGCCGCCCGCGCCTTGCCCTGGCCGGGGACCTGCACGCGCCGGCGCTGTTCGGTGACGAGATGACCCATGCGCGCTTCGCCGAGCGTCTCGCGCAGGGCTGGCAACTCAAGTCGACCGGGCTCACCGAAGCCTTCGGATGGCTCCAGTTTGCGGAGCAGTACGGCCGGAAGATGGTGCTGCTGTTCGGCATCGAGCCTGGCGGCTCGCTCAGGGTGGTTTCGAGCAAGCGCGAATTGCAACCGAGGCCGGGCTGGACAGTGATTGCGCTGGTGCCGCCCGTGAAGGCCAGAACCAGGGAGACGGAACCCACCGACAACAAGGATCGTGCGGCCGGTGCAACAGGCATGATTGCCGGTCGGGTTGCCCCTGCCACGTAGGGAGCAGCGAATCATGGACGTGGAGAACGGGAGTGACCCGCCGTACGCGAGGATTTGCAGGTGCAGCCGCAGCACCTCTCATCATCGATGCGAGATCGACGCAGACGCAAGCAAGGCGTGTGCGCCGACGCGACCTATCGCTCGGGATCGGTCGCTCTCGTCATGGCGCCAGCCCGCTGCAACTGCGCTTCGGCTTGCGCAGCAATCCGCTCGACCAGCGTTGCCGCCCCCTCTACGCGCTCGATCAGGTCGACCGCCTCGCCAGCCCAGACCGCGGCGGTGTCGCAGTCTCCCTCCCTTGCGGCTGCCTGGTAGCGCACGCGCTCGCCCTGCAACCCTTCCTGCAGCGCGCCTTCGTGGCCGTGCCAACGCGAGATGAAGTCGTTGCGAACTGCGCGTCCAGTGTGGCCGGTCGGCCAGTCATATCCGCGCACGACGTCGAACACGTGCGTGCGCAGCGTTTCGTCACCGTTCGCGGCAACGATGCGCTGCTTCACCCGCTCATGCCCGAGCGCCTCGGTGCTTGCAAAAAAGCGCGTGCCGAGCAACACGCCCTCGGCCCCGAGCATCAACGCGGCAGCCAGCCCGCGCCCGTCGGCAATGCCGCCCGCGGCGAGCACCGGGGTCGGCGTCACGGCGTCGACCACCGCGGGCACCAGCGGCAGCGTTGTGCGCTTGCCGCCATGTCCGCTCCCTTCGGTTCCCTGCGCAACGATCAGATCGGCGCCGGCCTCGCACGCAAACCGGGCGCTCTCCAGGTCCTGGACCTGGCAGATGAGCCTGCATCCGGCTGCCTTGATGCGCCGGCTGAGGGGCCGGGGGTCATCGCTCAGCTCCTTGCTACGCTTGTGCTGCCCGCGTCCGATGCCGTTTCATCGTCTTACGCCGCGCCTACCGGGACCCACCGAACATTGCCAGATCGAGCAGGTCCGACGGGTCGGGCTCGTCCATCAATTTCTGCTGCTCCTTGAGCCAGCGCCTGAGCGCCGGGTCGCTCTCGGTGCGCTGCAGGTCCTGCTGCATCGCTGCGATGTCGGCTCGCCGGCCGCTTTCCAGCACGTTCAGATGCCGGGACAGGGTAGCGGCGCTGATGAGCGAGTCCTGCGGCAGTTGACCTCACTCATGAGCGCTGACTTTCGTTCGCGCTCGCGAGCGTCCTGCTCGCGATCGGGGTGCAAAGCGCTCGCCAGCTTTCGGTAAACATCGCGCAGGATGGCTTGGGCGTCCTGTTGCGTGCGCTCGGCTTTTCGCTCGCGTTTGCCCGGTTTTCGTGCGGCCCGGCGAGCCTGCCTGACTTCCTCGACCTCGGCTTCCGCAGCAACCGCAGCCTGGGCCTTTTGGTGCGCCTGGCGCAGGCCTTCGTGCAGCAACTCCTCCATGGAGTCGAACGCCTGGCCCTCGAGCGACCCCCAATATGTCTTCCATCACCGTCCCGACACCGTCCAACTCGGCCTTTCGCCGCTGTTCAAAAGCGTCGTAACTGTACAAGTCGTGCAGAGCCAGCATCTCCGCATCGCCCTCCAGGATAAGAGGCTGCACCAGCGCGCACAAAATCGCCTTCATCGTGCGCTGCTGCGGGTGCGTCCAGCCCTTGCGCTGCAGACGCCCAGGCAGCAATAGCACCATAGCGCGGTGCAGCGCCCGCTGCTCGTCATTTCCGATTGCAATGGGATGGACGCCTTCACCCGCACCGGCATCAACGTGCCAAAGTGGCCAGCGTTACTTAAACCACTTGAACCGAGAGGGGCGTCCGTCATGAAGATTGCGACAGTTGGTATTGA
>CAJDTU010000038.1_pt1 | contig 48116 bp, 46 predicted proteins | sample 7389901 | NCBI WGS metagenome assembly CAJDTU01 (sample SAMEA7055649, study PRJEB34461) | soil metagenome | biome: terrestrial ecosystem; feature: Peninsula; material: soil | place: Antarctica | collected 2016
GGGAACCGCGTCCATGCGTCCCAAGAGCGCCGCCCGCGCCCAGCCGCGCGAGTACTCCCCGCTACTGAACATCTCGACTTCTCTATCGGGCGCCGACCACTACAGTAATTGATGAGATAACAGGCCCCGGGCCTGCCTGAGCCGACTCACGATCGCCTCCTCGTGATCAGTTCGTAGCCGGGGTGGCGCCCCAGCGCCAGCAGATACATCGTGTAGACGGTCGCTGATGGTGCTCGCCGGCCGTCCTCCCAGTCGGCGATGTCGCCGACCGCGACCCCCGACCGCGCGCTGGCCTCATCGCGCGTGAAGGAGCCACGCGCGTCGCCAATGCGCCCTGCCGCGGGTGGATCGATGAGCAGATTGTCGAGGGCCATGGTTGCGATCATTCCATAGAAGGCAGGTCATCTCCAGAGGGCGGCCCTGCTCAGGATCTCAGGCGTATCCTGCTTGCGTACCCGAGCCGGACCCGCCGCATGCACGATCACCGCCAGCACCGCCACGCACCAGACAATCAGTGCGCCGGACGGCAGGTCGAGCGCCGACGACAGCGCCAGCCCGATGCCGTAGCCGAACACCGCGATCGCGTAGGCGATCGACAGGCGCCAGGAGCCTGCATAGTTGCGTACGCCCAGGCTGGGCACGATGAGGGTCGCGAATACCAGATACACGCCAACCAGTTGCACGGATACGGTGACGGCGAGCGCGAACAACAGGTAGAAGCCGAGTTGCGAGAGTCGATCGCGCAACCCGAACAGCAACGCAAGCGTGATGAGGGCGGCAACGAAGGGAATCGCGAGTTGCTGGTAGCTGACCCAAAGGATCTGCCCGGCAAGCAAATCCCGCAGGTGTTCGCCGCCGTGCGGATTCCCCGCAAGCAGCAGGATACCGGCGGTCGCGGCGAGCACGAACAGCACGCCGATCTGCGCTTCCTGCACCTCGGGCCAGATCTTCTCGGTCCACGTGAGCAGCAGTGCGCCGCCGACCGCCGCCAGAGCTGCCGCGACCTGCACCTGCCAGCCGCCGGGATCGATCTCGAACAGGCCGGCGCCGATCACGCCGAGGGCGGCGATCTGTGCGATCGCAAGATCGATAAAGACGATTCCTTTCTGCAGCACCCGCGCGCCAAGCGGGACGTGGGTAGCAAGCACCAGCAGGCCGGCGCAGAACGCAGGCGCGAGGATGCCGAGGTCAATCATGTCGGCGCTCCGTTCGAGGCATTGAGCAGCAGCGTGATGGTGCTGTCGAAGAGGCCGAACAGATCGCTCGCCTGGTCGTTGCCGCCGACTGTGAAGGGCAGTGCCACCGCGGTTACCGGCGCGTGCTCGGCCAGCCACTGAGAGGCACGCGGACTTTCGTAGGCGGCGCGCACGACCAGCCGGGCAGGCTGGCGGGCAAGCTGCGCGGTAAGTTCCGTGAGATGGCCCGCGCTCGGTTCGAGCCCGGGCTTGGGCTCGAGAGTGCCGACTTCCTGCACCCCCAGCCAGTTCCACAGGTAGCTCATGTTCTTGTGGTGGTCCACGACCGCCATGCCCCTCAGTGGCTGCGCCTCTCGCTCCCACCGCTGCGTGGCTGCCGACCAGCGCGTCAGGAAGGCTCGCAGGCGGTCTTGATAGTACGTGGCGTTGCTGGCGTCTATTTGCGCGAGACGCGCACCCAGCGCGGTGGCCACCTTCGCGATGTTGCGCGGATCGAGCTGGATGTGCGGGTTGCCGGCAGCATGCACATCGCCGTCGGCCCGGTCCAGGCGCGTGGGCACTTCGAGCGGCGTGATGAAGCGGCCGGCCTCGAACATCGCCGCCGAGCCGGGGGTGAGGTTCGCATTGCCGGATTGCCGGATCAGTACCGGCAGCCAGCCGACTTCGAGCTCCATGCCGGTGCACACCACGAGGTCGGCGTTACGCATGCGTGCGATCAGGCTCGGACGCGCTTCGATGCGATGCGGGTCCTGCGCGGCGGTAGTCGCCGAGGAGACCCTGAGCTTGTCGCCGCCAAGTTCCGTGGCGAGCGACGCCCACTCAGGTTCGCAGGCGACCACGTTGAGCGCGGCGCGCGCCTGCAGGCTGGCGCAGGCCAGCGCGATGAGCACAAGAGACTTCAGAAAGGCCGTCATCGAGGACTCCTTCTAGAACGAATGGGCACCATGAGCGCCGAGGCTCATGATGTATTGGAGGAAGACTTGCCGGTCGGTGCCCGTAGGGCTGCTGCGATCCGCCGCGAGTTGCAGGCGAAAGCGGCTGAACTCGGACAGTGAGTAGTCGACCATCAGCGTGCCGCGCGACGGCCGGAAAGCTCCCAGTACCGAAAAATCGGCCGCCGTGAGCGCTCCGGAATCGACGAGACCGAGCCGCGGCACGCCTGAGTTCAGCCGGTCGTAGCGCGCGCCCACCCGCCACCGGGGCATGAACTGGTAGACGGTCTGCAGATACCAGCCGCTCTGGTTCGCCCGGTAGTCGCCACTCTGCGAGGCCGGCGACTCCACGTCGTAGCCGAGTGCGCCGCTCTCCCGCCGCTGGAAGTACTCGCCCTGGATCTTCAGGTTGCGCTGCGTCGCATTACCGCCGGGCGCCCACTTGTAGACGCCGTCGAGCCCCCAGGTGCGGCTGTTGCCGGTAAACGCATTCGTGACCGCGAGGCCGGCCGCATCGCGGTCGGCATAGCTGCGGTCGACCGCGCGGGTGCGCAGCAGCGAGATGCCGGCTCGCCAACTGGCGCTGTCGCCGATGTCGTCGCCGAGATGGGCGAACAGGGCAGTTGAGCCGATGCCATTGCGGTGAGTATCGTTGCCCGGGAAGCTGGCGCCCGAACCGAGTTCGGCGCCGATCTCGAGGAAGCGCTCGGTCGGCGCAAGCCAGTGCAAGCCCACGCCATCGGTCTTGAGTTGTCCACCGAAGAACGCCTGGTAGACCAGCGGTGCATCGACGAAGTCCCATGCGTGCGCATGCTGGCTGTTGAGGTAACCGATCGACGACAGGAAGCGCCCCCCGGACAAGGTCGCGCCCTTGAACAGCCCTTGCTGCTCGAACAAGGCCTCTTCGACACTCACACTGTTGTCCGGCGCCAGCGCAAGCGTGAGACGGCCCGAGAAGGTCGGGTCGATGTTGGCGGACAGCCAAAGCTCCGATTCGCCGAGCTGGAAACCGCGCTTGCCGGCGCCGACCTCGCCCCCGGGTATGAAACCCTGCAAGCGATACGTTTCCGGGTCGCGCGACAGGTTCGCATACGAGCCATCGAGGATCACCGAAACAGCCGGGTTGAACGCCGACGGCGCGGCGGCGGCCAGCGGCGCGGCTGAGGCCGGGCTGGCCGCCGAGGGGGCCGTCGCAGTTGCCCCCAGGTCGCCGCTCCCGCTCCCGGCCTGCTGCAACTCTGCGATGCGACGTTCCAGCGCTTGCAGCCGCTCGTCGTAGGACCGCCGCAGATCGGCAAGCTGGTCCTTGAGTTGTTGCAACTCGGCCGGTGTTTCAGGGGGCGCAGCTGCCGCGGGCAGTGCGCCGAAGACGAGCGCAACCAGGCAAGCGCCAGCGGCCGACGCGCGAGATACGAGCATGAGGGTGTCCTGCAAGAGAATGACGAATCGATATGATCACCGGGCGCTCGTTGGCGCTCGGCCTGAGGCCCCGGCGGGGCGGACGATCAGATCAAGACGGCAGGCGGGGCACGCGCATGAAAGGCAAGTGCAGGCGGCAGCGCCAGTTGACAGGCGAGGGTCGCGGCCTGTCGGGGCCGCGCATGCACGACACCCTGCCATTGGAACCGCGCCGGCAAGGCGGCGCCCAATTGGGCGAAGGCCAGGCAACTGCCGCAAACCTTGTCGAGATGATGGTCGCGTTGCTGATCGACCTGCCGGGCGCCGTCGCTCCACGCGGCCTGCTCGAGTGCGTGCGACAGCGCGTGCATGAGTGTCACCTGCGGGGTCATCAACAATGACCACACAAGGAAGAACAACCCCCACGATCGCACGACAGGTTTCAAGGGATCCGCTTCGATGCCAAGTCCGACGACGTCGCGTCGAACACCACGCACGCTACCACACGATTGCAACCGGGTTTCGCGAAAAAGCGCGATAGGTCGCATCGGGGGCGGGCCGCGCTTCGACGCCGACGGCCACCCGCCAGTCGTGCGCGGCCCGGGACGCCCGGGTTAAAGTTAAACTCCTCGGCAAACACGATCAGGAAATCCGATGAGCGAGTTATGGCTTCATGACGTCGGCGCCGATGTCGCCCGCGAAGAAATCGAAAAGGGCTGCGCCGCCGGGACTGCGCTGATCACATCGCGCGGTTTCACCGTCGACCAGTGTTATGCAGCGGTGCTGAAGCGCTCGAACCGCGAATCGTTCGACCGACGTGCAGCAAAAGCCTGGGATGACGCCGAGGACGCAGCCCTGGGCGCAATCTTTGGCGACATCGACGACTGGCCCGACGAGGCCGTGCTGGGACTCGCCGACGTGCGCTGACATCGAGCGCAACAACTCATTCACCCGCCTGGGTGGCCGGATCGGCTCGACGCAGATGAGCCTGAGAAACGACAGCGGCGCCCTGATCGCCACCGGCTCGGCTCCGTACGTGATCAACTGAGGCGAAGCGGCATGCCGGCGCCCTCGCCAAGCCAGCCCGCGCCTTCGGGAGCCGCACCGGCGCCCTCGTGCTTCGTTCCATCGTCCTCCTGCCCTGCTCGGGCGCTGGGTCCGTGTTGCTTCGATGCGCCCGGTACGAAGACGTCGAACCGGCTTCCCTGCCCGGCACGGGAGCGCATCCGTAGCCGATGCCCGGGCAGGCGTGATACGGTCTCGCGAACGATTGGCAGGCCGAGCCCGTAGCCCCCGGCCCGATCTCGCTGCCGATTGCCGACCTGAAAGTATTCGTCGAACACTCTTCGGTGAAAACTCGAGTCGATGCCGATTCCATTGTCCAGAATAGCGATCCGTAGGTCGTCCCCGATCCGGGTCGCGCGCACGAGCACCCACGCCGCGCGAGCGCCGTGTCGAAACTTGACGGCATTGCTCGCCAGATTCGAGAGCACTTCCCACAAGCGCGCGCCATTCGACTGAACGACAAGCTTGCCGGGCGCGGGCACCGCAACCACGAGCCGAACTCCTGCGATCGACGCCTGGCCGACGTACACCGACGCCAGGCGCCTGAGCAGCAGCCGCAGATCTACGGCTTCGATCGGGAAAAACTCGCGGCGATCACGCAGCTCGGCGATGTTCGACAGTCGCGAGAGGTTGTCCGTCATCGCCGCCACGCACTCGCCGATCTGGCTCACGGTGCCGGCCGTAACGCAGCCGCCTTGTCCGGTTGCGGCGCGAAGCGCCAACAGATACAAAGAGATGCTGGCGAGCGGCTGGCGCAGGTCGTGGCTGACCGCGGCGAGCACGTGGGACTTGGCGGCATTTGCCTCGGCGCTGGCCTGCGCGCTCAGTTCCAGTTGCGCCCGGCCCCGGGTCAGCGCGAGGGTCGTTCCGAAGACATCACGCTCGCGCTTCTCGATCTGCACTGCGAGGATCCATCCTGAAAGGTTCGTCACTGCCAGATAGATCGCCAGAGCGTGCGGGTAGTCGTCGCCGCTCGCGATCGATGCCGCGATCGCAACGATGGAAGCGAGCGAGCACACTGCAGCGACAGCGCCCGGCGGCAGCCTGGCGAAGCCATAGACGAGATAGCAGGTCAGGCACATCGCGACCGTCATTCGCCCGGAGCGCGGCAGATCGACCTCGACTGGCAGGAACCCGAGCCCGGCCACCGTCAGGCAGGCGAGCGCCGCCGGAGCGCCGACGGCCAGGACGTAATGACGCGCCACGAAGCGCGGGCACAGCGCCACGATCAGCGCCGCAATCGTCAGGACGGCGACCAGCGCAAAGCGGATGAACTGGCGCTCGTGCTGGTCGAAGTACCGCTCGGGCACTGCCGTCATCAACAAAGAGAACGACAGCGCCGTTCCTGCGCCAGCGAGAAAGGCGAGCCGTGCAAACTTGGCGCCGCTGCGCCTGAATTCCGTCAGGAAGAGCTGCTCGATTGTCGCATCCGGGAACACCGCAGGCCCCAGGAGCGTGCCCCGGCGCTCCGGCGCGCAGTCATGGTCGGTGTACTCGCGCGGGACAGCCGCGCGCATCGACATGTCTGGTTGCTCCATCGATTCCTCGAGGTGATAGTTGTTTGCAGACACGGATGTTGCGAAAATGCGCCACTTGCGTGCGGCGATCCGCGAAACCCGCTTTCTGGCCGCCCCCTTTTGTGACATGCGGGCCGCCGATCTGCAATCATGCGTCTCCGGCATCCGATGACTATTTCACCAAAAAACCAAATGATTTCAAAAGCTTGTCAATGAACAGTGCGCAAGCCGGAGCCTCCCGGTGCTCACAGAGGCGCGCCCGAGCCGCTCATGCATAGCTGCGTCCCACCCGTCGGCCGGCGCAGCGCGGGAATGCTGTCACCACTAAGGTACGGCAGCCCCACTGCCCCGGAACTGCATTGAAGTCGGGCTTCGCTTTTCGCCGCTTCCTGTCGCCCGCGTTCGTTCGCGAGGCGCGCCGCATCGTCACGCTCATGCCGCTGGCGGTTGCTGTCGTGGTCGTCGGCATCGCCCTGCTCACCACGCTGTTCGTTTATCAAAAGGTGCTCCAGGACAGCGCCGGCGTCGAACTGTCAGCACAAACCGCGCGAGAACTGGGCGCGCCGCTGACTGCCGCGCAGGCGCTGGACGAATTTGCGAGACCACCCGATCAGCGAACGGAACTGCGAACCGGACGACTGAACATGGGGCCCCATTGGGTCGAGTTGCTGCTGCCGCAGCCTTCCACCGTCGAGCAGCAGTACATCAAGTTCAAATCGCTTCGGCTCAAGGCCGGCAAGTTCTGGGCGTACGAGAGAACCAGCGAAGCGGCGCCCTGGACCTACGTGACGAGCGTGCCGTGGTTCGCGATCCACGGCGGGATCGCGCTCGCCGTACCCGAGCGCAGCGCGGCGCAGTTGATGCTGATCGGCCGCATTACGCCAGACTCGTTCAACCGCGCGCTCGCCATGGAGGTCGAACGTTCCGCTCTCGATCGCAGCCAGTTCCGCTTCGAGCGGGCAGGCGGCCTGCTGTTCGGCGCCCTGCTGATGCTCGGTGCGTTCATCGTGCTGATCTCGGTCATCAATCGCGACCGCGTGTTTTTCCTGTTCGGCGCCTGGCTGCTCACGAGCCTGCGAGTGGCTGCTCAAAACGGCGGCTGGGACGCCGCCTGGTTGGGACTCACACTCGATCTGCCGGCTCAGCGCACGGTACTCGGGCTATCCCTGATTGCGCATTTCATTCTCTCAATCGGCCTGTTCGAAGCGATTTTTCGCCATGAGCTTCATCGGCTGGGACTTCGCAAGCCGCTGTGGTGGCTGCTGTGGGCGGTCGTCCTCTCGACGTCGCTCGCATGGTGGCTGATCCCGCTGCGGTCGATGCCGGTCGTGTGGGGATGGGGCTGCGTGTCGATCGTTTTCATTTCTGTGTCCGTCCTGGCCATCCTTCGCAAGCATCCGACGAACATTGCGTGGTGGTACACCGGTGCCTGGGGTATTGCCGCAGCGGGCCTGGTTGGCGAGATGGCGTATGCGAGCGGCATCAGCAAGGCGTGGCCGAGTTTCTTCAACAGCCAGGTCAGCGCGCTGGCCTCCGCACTCGTCATGGCGATCGCACTCGCTGCGCGCATGCGCGAGGAGCGAATGGCTCGGATCGCCGCGCAGAACAGCGCCCTTAACACCTTGCAGCGCTTCCGCGAAACCTACAACGCGATGCCGGTGGGCATGTTCTCGATGCGTCTGGACGGCACGATCGTCGAGTACAACCCGGCGTTCGGGGCCATGTTCAATCTGGAAGCGCCCTCGCAGTACCGCAAGCGAATCACCTGGGCGGAGGTTTCCAACGAGCGCGCATTCGAATCGCTGGTCGATCAGTCCGAGGGCGGCCGGATCACCGACACCGAGATTGCCATTCCATCGCGGGGCGGACGGCGCTGGCTGCATATGCGCGCGATGCGCAAGAGCAACCAGATCGAGACCTGGATCGAGGACATCACGGCGCGCAAGGAGGCCGAGGGACGCCTGCAGTTCCTCGCCGACCACGATTCACTCACCGGCCTGCTCAATCGCCGCGGTTTCAACGCGCACCTCGAGCGCGCCATCACGGCGTCGAGTACGCGGGTGGTGTGCTTCGCCTATATCGATCTTGACCGCTTCAAACTGGTGAACGATCTGTTTGGTCACGTGGCGGGCGACCAGATCCTTCGCCAGCTTGCCACCCGAACCCGTGAGCTCATCCGCCCACCACATCTGGCCGCCCGGGTCGGCGGCGACGAGTTCATCCTCATCATTTTCGATCTGGAGCCGCCTGCAGCGCGCGAGCTTTGCGAGGATCTGCGGCGCGCCTTGAGCGACCGGCCCTACCAACACCAGGACAAGGCGTTCAGCGTGGCGGCCAGCATCGGCCTCATTCGCCTGGATCCCGGCATGAGCCCGCGCGACGCTCTGACAGCTGCCGACCGCTCTTGCTCGGAGGCCAAACGCTCCGGTGGCGCAACGGTCATTGCGCTGGACTCGAGCAGCTCGGAGCTCACCAGTTATCTCGACGAGATCAGGTTGGTCGCCAACATGAGAGAGCGAGCGCCGGTGGAGAACTTCTTCACCCAACTGCAGCCGATCGTGTCGCTGCGCAATCCCTATTCGAGCCTGTGCTACGAGGTGCTCGTGCGAATGCGCGGTGGCGCTTCCGAGGCCGCAATTCCTCCGGCACGCTTCATCGCCGCCGCGGAACGAAATGGCCTCATGGGCCAGATCGACCGCTGGGTCCTGCGTTCCACGCTCGAATGGCTCGACGAGAACCCGGAGCACCGGGACTCGCTCGGGTTCTGCACCGTCAACCTGAGCGGAGCGTCACTGAACGACGAGAAATTCCTGCAGGACACGATCGCGCTGATCCGCAACCACGCCGATGCCACCAAGAAGATCTGCTTCGAGATCACCGAGAGCGTGGCGCTCTACGACCTGAACACGACGCGCCGGTTCGTCGACAAGGTGAAAACGTTCGGCGCCCGGGTTGCGCTCGATGACTTCGGCGCCGGCTACACCTCTTTCAACTACCTCAAGGAATTGCCCGGCGACCTGGTGAAGATCGATGGCAGCTTCATTCGGGACGTCAACCTGAACCCGGCGAACTACGCGATCACGCGCGCGCTGGTCGAGTTGACACACGAAATCGGCATGGCCTGCGTGGCGGAATGGGCGGAAAACGCCGAGATCGTGCATTCACTGCTCGATCTCGGTGTCGACTATGCGCAGGGCTTCGGGCTGTGCCGGCCGGTAGACCGCGAGCGCATGCTTCACGTGAACCATGGCCTGGCACTGGTGCAGGACGAAAAGGTGATCGATCTCCTGCGCGAGCAGCGCTCGCCCATGCCCCCGCTTCGAACCGGCCCCGGCGGCCGGCGCAGAACCGTCTCGGGCTGAAATCGCCTTCCCAGGATCGGCCCACCGGCCGGACACTTGGCTGACAAGGGTTATGATTTCGGCTCCCGACAACTGACCGGCGCACCCGGCCCGGACCTCCCGATGATCATGACCCGACCCGCCTCTTCCGCCGCCCCGATCGATCGGAGCGCCGGCCTGACTCCAGTCGTCCTGATTGGAGAGGCTCCCCAGGCTCGCGCGCTCGGCGCGGCGCTCACCGGCGCCGGCATCACGGTCGGCGTGGGGAGCGGCGCGGTTGATGGGGCGGCCCTCAAGGCGGCGGCCCTCGAAGCGGCAGGGCTAGTGATCGAAGCGTCGGACGCCGCTGCTTCGGCCCGGGCCGAAGCGCTGCACGGGATCGAGCACGCGATCGACGACCACATACCGATCGCCGCGTTGTTGTTCACCGACACGCTCGCCGGTCTCGCGCACCGCGTTCATGGACTGCAACGCCTGGTCGGCCTGAGCATTCTCGATGTCGGCGAGCCGGTCAGGCTGGTCGAAATCGCAAGGAGCGGTGCGAGCTCGCGGGCGGCTATTGCTGCAGTACGCGCGGTGTTCGACGCCGCCGGTATTTCGACGATTGTCGTTGCCGATGCCCCGGGCCACTACGTCGCCCGCGTGGCACATGGTTATGTCAATGAAGGACTTGCCCTGCTCGGCGAAGGCGTGCCAGCACTTGCAATCGAGCAGGCCGCGCGGCAGGCGGGGATGGCGCTCGGTCCACTGGCGCTGCTCGACGCGCTTTCGCTCGACGAAGCCGACCGGCTGCTTCACGGGGCGTCGGACTCGCATGGTCATGGACACGGGCACGGCGGACACGACCACAACGATGGCGGCCATGCGCATTCTCCCGCGCACGAGCACCCACACACGCACCACCATGAGCACGCTGCACCGGCTTCCGCCCACCGGCGCGCTCACGGGATGACCACGGAAGCCATCTATGTCCTTGAAAAAATGGCACACGGATTCAACCGGATGGGCAAGCAAGGCGGGCGCGGTTTCTACGAATATGACGAAGACGACGATCAAGCTCCCGGCCTGTGGTCCGGACTGAAGGTATTCGAGCGCCGGCGCGTTTCCGTCAGTTCCGAAGACCTGCGCGATCGCTTGCTCTACGTGCAGGCGCTGGAATCGCTGCGCTGTCTGGAAGAAGCGGTCGTCGCCTCGCCCGCCGACGCGAATCTCGGTTCGGTGCTCGGTTGGGGCTTCCCGGATGACACAGGCGGCACGATCGCCCTCGTCGAACGCATTGGCTCGATTGCCTTTATCGCGCGCGCACGCGAACTTGCAGGCCGCTATGGCAATCGCTTCGACGCGCCCCGGTTGCTCGCCCGGCATGCCGAGAGCGGCGAGCCATTCGCAAGTTCATTGCCATGAACGCCTCGAGCCTGCTGCGCGCGGGCAAGCACCTGCACGAGTGGCATGAACCGGTCGCGACCCGGGCTGCGGCAACGATCCTGTTGATGCGCGACACTTCGCGCGGCCCGCAGGTGCTCATGACACGGCGCTCGCTCGCGGCGAGCTTCGCCCCGGGCGCCTTCGTATTTCCTGGTGGAGTGGTCGACCCGCTGGATGCCTCGCCGGCGGCCCGTGCGGTCAGCGTAATGCGGCCCGACCAGCCCGAGGAGTCGCTCTCCCCGGCCACTGCCGCGGTGCGCGAGGCCTTCGAAGAACTGGGCATCCTGCTCGCGCACCCGGCAGGCGCCGGCATCGATGTGGCTTTGATCGCTGCGCGCCTGCCGCGAGATCCGGACGACGGATTTTTTCAGCGCCTGGCGGCCGCCAACGTGAAGCTTGCGCTCGACGAGGTCCACTGGCTCAGCCGCTGGATCACCGATCGGGACCTTCCGAAGCGCTTCGACGCGCATTTCTTCGTGGCGCGCATGCCTGCCGGCCAGGAGCCATCGGCCGACGAAGGCGAGCAGTTCGACCCGACCTGGATCCTGCCCAACGAGGCTCTGGCGCGCCATGAGCGGGGCGAATTCAACATCATCTTTCCGACGATTCGAACACTGCGCCAACTGACCCGCTTCGACAGCGTGGCGGCCCTGCTGCTGCACTGCAAGCAGCAGCCGGGCGCTTTCATATCATGCCCGCGCGCCGGTCGCCTGCGCGGAGAAATTGCCCGCTTCAGCGAGGATGAGCTACCGTTCGGTGAACTCGAACTGGTGGCGCCCGACGGCCGCGTCGTGCATGAACTCGAATGGCAACATGATCGGGCGGTGCCGCTTCTGCGCCACGTTCAGCGGCTCACTGCCCCCAACCCCGGACGCATGACGGGCCCCGGAACCAACAGCTACATCGTTGGCGAGCCGGGACACTATATCGTCATCGATCCGGGTCCGGACGACGCCGGGCATGTTGCCCGCCTGGCTGCAATTGTCGGCCAAGGGCTGCAGGCAATCGTCTGCACGCACGCGCACCCGGATCATGCGCCGGGCGCGGCGCCCCTGCAGCGACTCGCCGGCGGCATTATCATGGGCCGGCCGACGGGGCCCTTGTTCGAGCCGCAATGGGCCTTCACGCCGCAGCGCACGCTTGAAGACGGCGAGCGCCTGCGCTGCGGCGACTCAACGCTGCGCATCCTGCACACCCCCGGACACGCTTCCAACCACGTCTGCCTCTTGCTCGAGGAAGACGGCTTGCTGTTTTCGGGCGACCACATCCTGAGCGGCTCGACCACGGTGATCAGCCCGCCCGACGGCGATATGCGCGACTATGTAGCGCAACTGCACCGCCTGGCGGGCGAGCCGTTCGAGTACATCCTGCCGGCGCACGGGCACGTGATCGCAGCCGGCAAGCGGGAGGTGGCGAAGTTGATCGCGCACCGCATGGCGCGCGAGGCGAAAGTGCTCGAGGCGCTGCGGAGAGTCGCCGGGCCCGCTACTCTCGACGACCTGGTGGCGATCGCCTACGACGATGTCGATCCGCAAATCCATGCGGTCGCAAAACGTTCACTGACGGCGCACCTGCTCAAGCTGCGCGACGACGGCGTGGCCGGCAACACTGGCGAGCGCTGGCAACTGATCTGACGAGCCCGCCGTCCGAAGCGGCCGGCGGGCCGGACTACCGCCTCAACCCGCGGCCGGTGCCGGTGCCGCCGCAGCCTGGTCGTCGGCGGCCGCCGCCTTCATCGACAGGCGCAGCCGCCCCTTATCGTCGGCCTCGATCACCTTCACACGAACGACCTGTCCTTCCTTGACGTAGTCGGACACTTGGTTGACCCGCTCATTGGCGATCTGCGAAACGTGCAACAGCCCGTCGCGGCCGGGCAAGACCTGCACGATCGCGCCAAAGTCGAGGATCTTGAGCACCGTGCCTTCGTAGATCGTGCCGATGGCGACCTCGGCGGTCAGGTCTTCGATCATCTTTTGCGCGCGCTTGGCAGCGGCGCTGTCGACCGCAGCGATCGTGATCGAACCTGTGTCCTGGATGTCGATCTGGGTGCCGGTGGTCTCGGTGATCTGCCGAATCGTGGCGCCGCCCTTGCCGATGACGTCGCGGATGCGCTCGGGGTTGATCTTCATGGTGTACATGCGCGGTGCGAAATCCGACAGTTCTTCGCGCGCGCCGCCCATTGCCTTTTGCATCAACTCCAGGATGTGCATGCGGCCTTCACGGGCCTGCACCAGGGCGACCTGCATGATCTCCCGGGTGATCCCCTGGATCTTCATGTCCATCTGCAACGCAGTGATCCCGGCCGCGGTGCCCGCGACCTTGAAGTCCATATCGCCGAGATGATCTTCGTCGCCCAGAATGTCGGTGAGCACCGCGAACCGGTTGCCGTCCTTGATCAGGCCCATTGCCACGCCGGCGACGTGCGCCTTGACCGGCACGCCCGCATCCATCAGCGCCAGGCAGCCACCGCAAACCGACGCCATCGATGACGACCCGTTCGATTCGGTGATCTCGGAGACGACGCGCAGCGAATAGGCGAATTCCTCGATGCTCGGCAACAGCGGTCGGATGGCACGCTTGGCCAGCGCCCCGTGGCCGACCTCGCGGCGCTTGGGCGTGCCCATGCGACCGGTTTCACCGGTGGCGTACGGCGGCATGTTGTAGTTGAACATGAAGCGATCGCGATATTCGCCGGTGATCGCGTCGATGATCTGTTCGTCGCGCGAGGTGCCGAGCGTTGCCGCCACGAGCGCCTGGGTTTCACCGCGCGTGAACAACGCCGAACCGTGAGCGCGGGGCAGCACGCCGCTGCGAATCGAGATCGGGCGAACGGTGCGTGTGTCGCGCCCGTCGATGCGCGGCTGACCCGACAGGATCTGGTCCCTCACCTGCCTGGCCTGCAGATCGAACAGGATGTTGCCCAGTTCGTTTACATCGGGCGGCGGTTGGCCGCTGGCTTGCGCTTCCTCGCGGATCTTCGCAATCGCGGCCTTCTCGACTTCACCGAGCCGGGTCATCCGCTGCTGCTTGTTGCGCAGCCCGTAGGCTTCCTTGATGCCCGCTTCTGCCAGTTCGGACGCACGCGCGATGAGCGACTCGTTTCGGGCCGGCGGCTGCCAGTCCCACTCGGGCCTGCCGCCCATCTCGACCAACTCATTGATCGCGTCAATGGCGATCTGCATCTGCTCGTGCCCGAACATGACCGCGCCGAGCATCACGTCTTCGGGCAACTCGTGAGCTTCGGATTCGACCATCAGGACGGCCGATTCGGTGCCGGCGACGACCAGATCCAGCTTGGTGCCTTTCATCTGGGTGGCGCTCGGGTTCAGCACATATTCGCCGTCGATATAGCCTACCCGGGCGGCTCCGATCGGGCCTGCGAACGGAACCCCCGAGATCGCCAACGCCGCCGACGCCCCGATCATCGCCGGAATGTCGCTGTCGACTTCCGGGTTGCTCGAGACCACCTGCAGGACAATCTGGACCTCGTTGTAGAAGCCTTCGGGAAACAGCGGCCGGATCGGCCGGTCGACCAGGCGGTCGATCAGGATCTCGCGCTCGGTCGGGCGACCTTCGCGTTTGAAGAAGCCGCCCGGAACCCGGCCGGCTGCATAGAACTTTTCCACGTAGTCGACGGTGAGCGGGAAGAAGTCCTGCCCGGCTTTCGCACTCTTGGCCACCACGACCGTGGCGAGCACCACCGTGTCATCGACGGTAACCAGTACGGCGCCGGAGGCCTGGCGAGCGATTTCGCCGGTTTCCAGCGTAACCGTGTTGTTTCCCCACATGAACGTCTTCTTTGCTATATCGAACACTGATTTTCCTTTTCAGACATTGCCCGCGCGATCGACCTGCGGCGCGGTTCGCAAAAAAAAACCCGCAAGAAGCTTGCGGGTTGCTTGCCGGCTCGATCAGTTACGAAGACCCAATCGTCCGATCAGCGTCTTGTAGCTCTCGGGAGTCGTGCGCTTCAGGTAATCGAGCAGCTTGCGGCGACGGCTCACCATCCTGAGCAGGCCGCGGCGCGAATGATGATCCTTCGCGTGGGTCTTGAAATGCCCGGTGAGCTCGGTGATTCGAGCGGTGAGCAGGGCAACCTGCACCTCCGGCGAGCCGGTGTCGGACACAGCACGCTGATAGTCCGCGACGATCTTCGCCTTGTCGATGTTGGCGACAGCCATGGTTTCCCCTCGGTTGAATTTGAACCACTTGCGGCGCCGCCGGGACGCGGCGCCGTGCATGAACCCCACCGGGAGGCTCCCGGCGGAAGGGCGAAATTATAACAGCTTGCCTGTCTTGGGATCAGGCCGGCGCATGTGACAAGTCTCGGGCATCGCCGACTCCTGCGGCGAGAACTGGCTCTCGGTCACGAAGCCGAAGCCGCTGCCTTCGAGGTCGAAAATCGGGCCATCGGGAGCCGCCTCGGGTCCTGCCCGGCGCATGACCGAGACCTGCAAGGGCGCAAGCAGTTGATGATCGTTGCGGCGCATGGTGGCCCCGTATGGCACGCCGCGATGGGTGCTGCCCTCCAGGGCGCTCGCGACGGCGCCCGCATCGGTCGTGCCGGCGCGTTCGATCGCCGCCGCCAGCATTTCGATCATCACCACATGCCGCATGTTGAAGTAATCGTCGCGCGGATCGCGCAAGCTGGCGCGGAATGCTTCGTAGATACGTTGCGCACCGGGCGCCCCGGCGTTCGGATGCCATTCGGCCACCGCATGCACGCGGCCGACACCGGCCTCGCCGATGGCGGCCGGAGCGCCCAGGCCATTGCCGTAGAACGTGTAGAACCCGGCATCCAGGCCGACCTCGCGTGCGGCGCGAACCAGGAAGGTCAGATCGTTGCCCCAGTTGCCGGTCACGACCGTGTCGGCGCCTGCCGCCTTGATCTTGGCTGCATAGGCGGCGAAGTCCTTGATCCGGCCAAGCGGATGCAACTCGTCGCCGACGATCCGGATGTCCGGGCGCTTTTCGGCAAGCATCTCGCGAGCCAGGCGCGACACCTGCCTGCCGAAGCTGTAGTCCTGGTTCAGGAGGTACACGCGCTCGATGCGGCGATCGCGCGCCAGCGCATCCGTGAGGGCGTTCATGCGCATCCCGGCGTGCGCGTCGAAGCGGAAGTGCCAGAAGCTGCAACGCTCGTTCGTGAGCACCGGATCGACTGCCGAGTAGTTCAGCAACAGCATCCGGTTGCCAGGCTCGCGCTCGTTGTGCCGATCGAGTGCCTCGACCAACGCCCCCGCGACGGTCGAACTGTTGCCTTGAAGGATGAAATGCACGCGCTGGTCGGCCGCCCGACGCAGCATGACCAGCGCCTCGTCCGCTTGCCCCTTGCTGTCGAGGCGCTCGAGTTGCAGCGGGTGCGCCACGCTGCCGATGCGGACACCGCCACGATCGTTGACGCGCCCCACCGCGAACAGGATGTTGCGCCAGACCGCATCACCGGCGTTTGCGAAGGGACCCGAGAAGGCTTCGATCAGGGCAAGCCGGATCGGCTCGCCGGGCGTTGCCTGACCCGGCGTTGCCTGACCCGGCGTTGCCTGACCCGGCGTTGCCTGCCCCGGCGTTGCCTGACCCGGCGTTGCTCCACCCGGCATCGCTTCGTCTCGAAGTGCCGCTGCGCGGTGCGCCGCATTGACCGGAGCGGAAGCGGCCGGATCCGAAACCGACCCCGGGGCCGGGGCGGCGGCAAGCGGCGCGCAGGCCAGCGCCACGACCGTGGCGGCTGACCGGAGCAGCACAGAAAACCCGCGGCACACCGGGGTTCCAGTGATCCGGCCTCGGCCAGGGCCGCGGCATGATGCGCCGGCTTCGCGACCACCCTGCCGCGACCCCGGCGCGGGGAACCAGGAACTTTTCACACGCCGCCGCGCTGTGGATCGACCCGGACGGTTTTCGACTGAAGCCGGTTCAGCGCGCTCAGGTAGGCCTTCGCCGAAGCAACGATGATGTCGGGATCGGCGCCGATTCCATTGACGACGCGCCCGCCTCGCGCCAGCCTCACGGTCACCTCGCCCTGCGACTCGGTGGTACCGGAGGTGATCGCGTTGACCGAATAGAGCATCAGCTCGGCGCCGCTCGCCGCCTTGGCCTCGATGGCCTTGAATGTGGCATCGACCGGACCGTTGCCGTCGGATTCGACGCTGACTTCTGCGCCGTCTGCGAGCATCGTGATCCGGGCATGGGGTCGTTCACCGGTTTCCGAGGACTGCATCATCGACACGAGCCGGTAGCGCTCGTCTTCCTCGAGATGTGCGGTCTGCTCGGAGACCAGCGCATGGATGTCCTCGTCGAAAATCTCGGCCTTGCGATCGGCCAGGTCCTTGAAGCGGCGAAAGGCATCATTGAGGTCCTGCTCGCCATCGAGCGCCACGCCGAGTTGCTGCAAGCGCTCCTTGAACGCGTTGCGCCCGGAGAGCTTGCCCAGCACGATCCGGTTGGCTGCCCAGCCCACGTCCTCGGCGCGCATGATCTCGTAGGTGTCGCGGTTCTTGAGCACGCCGTCCTGATGGATGCCCGAGGCATGCGAGAACGCGTTTGCCCCAACGACCGCCTTGTTCGGCTGCACCGGAAAACCGGTGACGCTCGAAACCAGCCGCGACACCGGTACGATCTGGGTCGTGTCGATGCCGACATCGAGATTGAAATGATCGCGGCGGGTCTTGACCGCCATCACGATTTCCTCGAGCGAAGTATTGCCGGCCCGCTCCCCCAGGCCGTTGATCGTGCACTCCACCTGGCGTGCGCCGCCGATCATGACCCCGGCCAGTGAGTTTGCGACCGCCATGCCCAGGTCGTTGTGGCAGTGCACCGACCAGACCGCCCGATCCGAGTTTGGAACACGCTCGCGCAGGACCCGGACCAGTTCGCCGAACAGTTCGGGAACCGCGTAGCCAACGGTGTCGGCGATATTGATCGTGGTCGCACCCTCGATAATCGCCGTCTCGAGCACGCGGCAAAGGAAGTCCAGGTCCGAGCGGCTGCCATCCTCGGGCGAGAACTCCACGTCGTCGGTGAACTGGCGCGCGAAGCGCACGGCCAGGCGGATCTGCTCGTGCACCTGCTCGGGCGTCATGCGAAGCTTCTTCTCCATGTGCAGCGCCGAAGTTGCAATGAAGGTATGGATGCGGCCGGACTTTGCGCCCTTCAGCGCCTCGGCGGCGCGTGCGATATCACGGTCGTTCGCGCGCGCAAGCGAGCAGACAGTGGAGTCGGTGATGGCGTGAGCGATCGACTTCACGGCCTCGAAATCACCGTTCGACGAGGCTGCGAACCCGGCCTCGATGACATCGACGCGCAGCTTTTCCAGTTGCCTGGCGATGCGCAGCTTCTCTTCCTTCGTCATCGAGGCGCCCGGGCTCTGTTCGCCATCACGCAGGGTGGTGTCGAAGATGATCAGCTTGTCGGTCATGAAATACTCCTTGCTACGTGGGCCAGCGAACCCGAAAAGATACCTGGCCCGAGGGGAACCGGCATTTCAGGTGAGCGGGAGCGTCACACCGGTCTGACCCTGATACTTGCCGCCGCGGTCGCGGTACGAGGTCTCGCAGACTTCGTCGGATTCAAAGAACAGCACCTGCGCGCAGCCTTCGCCAGCATAGATCTTCGCCGGCAGCGGCGTTGTATTGGAGAACTCGAGCGTGACGTGGCCTTCCCACTCGGGCTCCAGCGGCGTGACGTTCACGATGATGCCGCAACGCGCGTAGGTCGATTTGCCGAGGCAAATGACAAGGACACTGCGCGGAATGCGAAAGTACTCCACGGTGCGCGCCAGGGCGAACGAGTTCGGCGGAATGATGCAGATCGGCCCCTTGAAATCAACGAATGACTTCTCATCGAAAGCCTTCGGGTCGACGATCGTGGAGTTGATGTTCGTGAAGATTTTGAACTCGTCGGCGCAGCGCACGTCGTAGCCATAGCTCGAGGTGCCGTACGAGACGATTTTGCGGCCGTCGAGCGAGCGAACCTGCCCGGGCTCGAACGGCTCGATCATCCCCCGCACGCCCATGCGGCGGATCCATTTGTCGGCCTTGATTGCCATCAGCGTTTCCTGGAGGCGGCGCTGCCGCGCCGGGGGCGAATCGGCAAATTCTATCTTTTCTGCCGCCGCGGTTCGTGTAGCATCACTTGCCGACGAATTTGATGTTCACCTCGCGATCAGGTGTTCTGGAACACGATCTCCGGACCCTTCACCCGCACCTCGCGAGCCTGCTCGGCAATCCGCGCGGCAACCCGCCGGGCGATCTTCCGATACATCGCGGCGACCTCGCCGTCCGGATCCGACACCACGGTCGGGCGTCCGGAATCTGCCTGCTCGCGAATGCGGATGTCGAGCGGCAGTCCGCCCAGGTATTCCACGTCGTATTCCCTGGCCATTCGTTCACCACCGCCCTGCCCGAAGATGTGTTCGGCGTGCCCGCAGTTCGAGCAAATGTGGATCGCCATGTTTTCCACGATTCCGAGGATCGGGATGCCAACCTTCTCGAACATCTTCAGTCCCCTGCGGGCATCGAGCAGCGCGATATCCTGCGGTGTTGTCACGATCACTACGCCGGTGACCGGAATCTTCTGCGACAGCGTGAGGTGAATGTCGCCGGTGCCAGGCGGCATGTCGACCACGAGATAGTCGAGATCGCGCCACTTCGTGTCGCGCAGCAGTTGCTCGAGCGCCTGCGTGACCATCGGGCCGCGCCACACCATCGGCGTGTCGAGATCGATCATGAAGCCGATCGAGCTGGCCTGGATACCGTGCCCCTGCATCGGCTCGAGCGACTTGCCGTCGCGCGACTCGGGCCTGCCGCTGATGCCCAGCATCGTGGGCAGCGAGGGGCCGTAGATATCGGCGTCGAGCATGCCGACGGCAGCACCTTCGGCTGCGAGCGCCAGCGCGAGATTGACCGCCGTGGTGCTCTTGCCGACGCCGCCCTTGCCGGAAGCAACGGCAACGATGTTCTTCACGTTCGCCAGGGTCTTCACGCCACGCTGCACCGTGTGGGCTGCGATCTTCTGGTACACGTTCGGGGTGACCTTGCCGATGCCCGGCATGCGTTGCAATGTTGCGGCGACCTCGCGCCGGATCGGGTCGATCTGGCTGCGGGCGGGATAGTCGAGTTCGATGTCGACGCTTACATTCGACTCATCGACGCGGACACTCTTCACCGACTTGCCGGACACCAGGTCTTTGCCGGTATTGGGATCGACAATCTGGCGCAGCACCGACTCGACATCGGCTTCGGAAAGCGGCATTGGGTTCAACTCCTGTGCGGTAAGCGGCGGCGCGAATCGCGCGCCCGGCGATCGGACCCGCAAAAGTCTAGCGGTTCCGACCGCGCGGCGCCGGCAAGGCGCAAAATCACCTGTCGGACAGAAGGCCTTTCGCCTTGCGGCGCGAGGCTTGGCGCGCCCGGGCGGGTGTCGCCGTTTCGGTGCGGCCGTTTGTTACCATCTCCGATTTTGCCCGCGTCCGTCCACCGTCCTCCGAACCGCGCCTCGCCGAGCCGCTTTCCGCATGAACCAGCGACACTTGTTCGTCACCACCGCCCTGCCGTACGCCAACGGCCCGTTTCACATCGGCCACATCATGGAATACATCCAGGCCGACATCTGGGTGCGGTTCCAGCGGATGCGCGGCAGCACCGTTCAGTTCGTGTGCGCCGACGACGCACACGGCGCACCGATCATGATCGCGGCTGAAAAGGCGGGCAAGACGCCGCACGAGTTCGTCGCCGGCATCGCCGGCGCACGCCGCCAGTACCTGGACGGCTTTCATATCGCCTTCGATCACTGGCACAGCACCGAATCGCCGGAAAATACCGAACTGTCACAGTCGATCTATCTCGCCCTGCGCGAACAGGGGCTGATCGACGTGCGCCCGGTCGAGCAGTTCTTCGATCCGGTCAAGGGCATGTTCCTGCCCGATCGCTACATCAAGGGTGAGTGCCCGCGCTGCGGGGCGAAGGACCAGTACGGCGACGCCTGCGAGGTCTGCGGCGCAGTCTATTCGCCCACCGATCTGAAGAACCCGTACTCCACGCTCTCGGGCGCGGCGCCCGAGCTGCGTTCCTCCGAGCACTATTTCTTCCGCCTGTCCGATGCGCGCTGCGTGGAGTTCCTGCGGCACTGGACGCGCGAAAACGATCGACATGGCCACCCGCGCCTGCAACCCGAGGTGCTCGCCAAGGCGCGTGAGTGGCTGGGCGCCGATGCTGGCGAAGGAAGTGGCAGGGCTGCGGGCGACGGCGCCACCCGATTGGCCGACTGGGATATTTCCCGGGATGCGCCCTACTTCGGCATCGAGATCCCTGACGCGCCTGGCAAGTATTTCTACGTGTGGCTCGATGCGCCGATCGGCTACCTGGCATCGCTGAAGGCCTGGTGTGCGAAGAGCGGCATCGACTTCGATGCGCTGATGGCCGATCCGAGCCTCGAGCAGGTGCATTTCATCGGCAAGGACATCATTTATTTTCACGTGCTGTTCTGGCCGGCGATGCTGCATTTCGCTGGCCGCAAGACACCGGAGCGCGTGAACGTGCACGGCTTCATCACTGTGAGCGGCGAGAAGATGAGCAAGAGTCGCGGCACCGGAATCTCGCCGCTGCGATATCTCGAACTCGGCATGAATCCCGAGTGGCTGCGCTACTACCTGGCTGCCAAGTTGAACAGCCGGGTCGAGGACGTCGACTTCAATCCGGACGACTTCGTGGCGCGGGTCAACTCCGACCTGATCGGCAAGCTGATCAACATCGCAAGCCGCTGTGCCGGGTTCGTGGTCAAGCGCTTCGATGCAAGGCTGGGCCCGATCGATGCCGCCGCGCAAGCTGATTTTGCAAGCGGCTGGGTGGGCATCGAGGCAGTGGCCGCGCTCTACGAGGGACGTGACTTCGGCAAAGCCGCACGCGAGGTCATGGCCTATGCCGATCGGGTCAACCAATACATCGACCTGAACAAGCCCTGGGAACTCGCCAGGGATCCGGCGCGCACGGCCGATCTGCACCGGGTCTGCTCGAACGCCTTGCGTGCCTTCGCCGACCTGGTGCTGATGCTCGCGCCGGTCCTGCCCGCCACCGCGCACAGCGTGGCCTCGATGCTGCGCCTGCCCGCCACCCAGTGGTCTGCGATCGGCCAGCCGCTGCCCGAAGGTCACCAGATCGAGCCGTATCAGCACCTGATGACGCGCGTCGATCCAAAGCAGCTCGATGCCTTGCTGGAAGCACCCGAGCCGCCGGCGCTGGACGCCGCTGTGACAGACCCGACCGGTGCGACCCAGGCAGCCGGCGCGACCAGCGCGACCGCAGCGGCCGGCTCCACTGCCTCCACTGCCTCGGCCAACCCGATCATTTCGATCGACGAATTCGCGAAGCTCGATCTGCGGATTGCCCGCATCGTGAACTGCGAAGCAGTCGAAGGCTCCAACAAACTGCTCCGGCTTACGCTCGACGTGGGCGACGAGCGCACGCGCAACGTATTCTCCGGCATTCGCTCGGCTTACTCACCCGAGCAACTGGTCGGCCGCTACACGGTGCTGGCTGCCAACCTCGCCCCGCGCCGGATGAAGTTCGGCGTCTCCGAAGGCATGGTGCTCTCGGCCGGCTGGGACGATCCAGCCAAGGGGACCGGCCTGTTCCTGCTCGACGTGGACGGGGGCGCGCAACCAGGGATGAGGGTGAAGTGAAGGGCTTGCGCGCCCGCCTCAGCGGGTGTTGACCGTGCGTGGATCGGGTGACCGGTCAATGCCGCTCACGCGGCCGTCGGCTCCGAACTGCACGTGGAACATTTCGGTCACACCCGGGCTGACCTGCACGCGCCAGGTCCAGGCTATTCCGGGCTTGCCGGGCAGAGGGCCGTTCTCGCCGGGCATGCCGAGCAGGGCCTGGACCTGGTCGCGGCTCATGCCCATGCGCACCTTCGCCAGGTTGGCTGGCGCCAGGGCATCGGTCATGCCGCGATAGCGGTCATCGGGCCCGATCTCGACCATCCAGGTCTGGACGCCTTCGGGGCCGCGGGGATACTCGTAGATCTTTCCGCCGTCACCCTTTTCCCAGATCGTGCCGGGCGTGCCCATCAACTGGCGCACGTCGTCGGCGGTCGATTCACCAGGACGCAGCTCCTTGCTGGCCACCCAGTCGCAGGCGCTCAGCACAGCCAACATCGAACACGCCAGTCCGAAAAACACACGTCGTTCCATCGATCGGAATCCTTCTCGAACAAGGTTTTGCAACAAGGACGCGAGTATCGCGCGATTCGGGGGCTCGATGCCCGCGCTCTGAATCAATTAGAATGACTGCTGGGAGAAGTTCACCATGTACGAGTCCGACATCACCCGTTTCCTGCAGGAAATGAAGGCGCGCAATCCGATGATGGAAGAAAAGCAGCGCCGGGGGCGCTCGCTGCTGTGGGAGCGCCCGCAACGCCTGGAGGTCGCGGAGATTGCTCGCGAGTCGCGCGTGCCGACGCCTTCCTACTCCTACTATCCGAAAAACTACACTTGAAGCCAACGCCGGCCGGTCTGCCCGATCCGGGAATTGTCGCGCGCCTTTACGGCGAGCCGCTGGGCAAGCTGCCGCAGGATCTTTACATCCCGCCTGATGCGCTCGAGATCTTCCTGGACGCCTTCGAGGGTCCGCTCGATGTGCTGCTCTACCTGATCCGCAGGCAGAACTTCAACATCCTCGACATTCCGATGGCCGAGCTCACGCGGCAATACCTGCTCTATGTCGAGGAAATCCGCGATCACAATCTCGAGATGGCGGCCGACTACCTGCTGATGGCAGCCGTGCTGATCGACATCAAATCGCGCATGCTGCTGCCCGCACGCAAGGCCGACAGCGGCGAGCCGGTCGAAGACCCGCGTGCCGAACTGGCGCGTCGCTTGATCGAATACGAGCGAATCAAGCTGGGCGCCCAACAGATCGACCTGCTTCCCCAGGCCGGGCGCGACTTCCTGGCAGCCCAGGTCTGGGTCGAGCGATCCATGGCGGTGCGCCTGCCCGAGGTGGCGCTGGTCGACCTGACCAACGCCTGGACGGATATCGCGCGTCGCGCGAACCTGGTTCAACACCACCGGATCAGCCGTGAAGAGTTGTCGGTACGCGAGTACATGACTATCGTGCTGCGCAAGCTGCAGAACCGGCGTTTCGCGGAGTTCGCAGAACTGTTCGACATCGAACAGGGCGCCGCCGCGGTGGTCGTGACCTTTATCGCCTTGCTCGAGCTCGCGCGCGAGTCGTTGATCGAGCTTACGCAGGCAGAGTCCTTCGCGCCGATCTACGTGCGGCTCGCCTACCGGCCGAGCTGAAGCGCTGCGGCCCGCACACGGCGGTGGTCCTGCAAATCGCGCATCGCGCATCGCTGAAGACGCTGAACAGCTTCGGCGTCGAATCGAGCGCGCGGCGCCTGATCACGCTGGCCCAGGCCGATGACCTGGACGCGGCGCTCGCACAGATCGACGACGATCCGCGTGTGCTGGTGATCGGCGGCGGGACCAACATCCTGTTGATCGGCGACTTCGATGGCACCGTGTTGCGAGTTGCCCTGCGGGGTCGCCGGATCGTCGAGCGCCACGCCGGCGATGCAATCGTCGAGGCGGCGGCTGGCGAGAACTGGCACGAATTCGTCGGCTGGACGCTCGACCAGGGACTTTCGGGACTCGAAAACCTGGCGCTGATTCCTGGCACGGTGGGCGCCAGCCCGATCCAGAATATCGGGGCGTACGGCGTCGAGATGCGCGAACGCTTCGACTCACTCGATGCACTGGAGCGGCACACCGGCCGGGTGCACCGCCTCGGGCCGTCCGATTGCCGCTTCGGGTACCGGGACAGCATCTTCAAGCACCCCGCAGGCGCGCGGTTCCTGATCACCGCGGTGCGCTTTCGCCTCTCGACCGGCTTCGAGCCGCGGCTCGGCTACGGCGAGTTGCGTGCGGAACTCCGTGCCGCCGAGATCCTCGAAAGCGCATCATGCACGCCAGGGGCTGGCGAGCTTCGTGAAAACGCGGCGTGCGCGCCCGGCGCCAGCGGCCCTCATGATGGGGCCCGGCGCGCGCTCGATGCCCGGGACGTCGCGCAGGCGGTGATTGCGATCCGCCGACGCAAGCTGCCCGATCCTGCGTTGCTCGGCAACGCAGGGAGCTTTTTTCGCAACCCGCTGGTCGATGCGGCGCACGCCGACGCGTTGGCTGCGCAGCATCCCGATATGCCCCGCTATCCGGCCGACGGCAGCGACGCGGGACGAATCAAGCTTTCGGCGGGCTGGCTGATCGAGCGCTGCGGATGGAAGGGATATCGCGCCGGTGACGCCGCAGTGCACGAACGCCATTCGCTGGTGCTGGTGAACTATGGCTCGGCCACCGGTGTGCAACTGCTCGAACTGGCCGAGCGGATCCGGGACTCGGTGGCGCAGCGCTTCAGCGTGATGCTGGAACCCGAACCGACGATCGTCCGGTGAACAGACGCAAGACCCGCTCCCCGGCCCTGCCGGCGCCTCGGTGCTCCAGGCGGTCAGTGCGGGGCGCGCCGGAAGTACCAGCGCCCGGCGTCGGATGCCTGCGCATCGAACCGGTAGCCTTCGCCGTCGAAGGCCTTCAGGCGCTCGGGATCTTCGATCCGGTGCTCGATCGCGTAGCGCGTCATCGTGCCGCGCGCGCGTTTGGCCGAAAAGCTGATCACCTTCCAGACCCCTGCGCGTTGCTCCTGGAAGATCGGTTGCACCACGCGATGGCGCAGCGCCTTCGGCGCGACCGCCTTGAAGTATTCATTGGAGGCAAGGTTGATCAGCACCGGATGCTCGTGGCCGTCGAGTTCCCTGGCGAGCGCGCGCGCCAGTCGCTGGCCCCAGAACGCGTAGAGATCGCGACCGCGCTCGTTGCTCACGCGAGTGCCCATCTCGAGCCGATAAGGCAGCATCAGGTCGAGCGGGCGCAGCAGACCATAGAGCCCGGACAGGATACGCACGTGCGACTGCGCCCAGTCGAGGGCTTCGGGCTCGAGCGTGGGCGCCGACAGTCCTTCATAAACGTCACCGGCGAAGGCAAGCACCGCCTGCCTGGCCGATCCCGGGCGCAAGGGCCGGCGCCACCGGGCAAAGCGGGCCACGTTCAGCGCCGCAAGTGGGTCGCTGATCGACATCAACTCGGACAAGGCGGGCGCATCGAACTCGCGCATCCGGTCGACCAGCCGCTTCGATTGACTCAGGAACTCCGGCATCGAATGCCGGTCGGTGACCGGCGCAGTGTTGTAGTCGAGCGTCTTGGCGGGCGAAAGAACGATCAGCATCGATCCGGAAGGCAGGGTTCGGGCGAGCCGATCATGTCATGAAAGCAGTGCTCGATACCAATGTCTGGCTGGACTGGCTGGTCTTCGGCGACCCCTCATCGGACGCTCTCGCGCGTGCGGTCAAAGCCGGAACCGTGGAACTGCTGGCGAGCGTGGCAACGCGCGCCGAATGGATCGACGTCATCAAACGACCGAAATTCATGCTGGATGAAGCAAGGCGCATCGCCATCGCCGCGCGCTACGATCGCCACGCAAGGATCGTTGCCGCGGCCGATGCACCGGCGACTGCGGCGGGCCACCCGGCAGCGCTCGCCCCGAGCCACGCGCCTGCGCCGGCACCGGACCGCTCGCCGACGCTGGCGCCCCGCACCGCCGCGCGAATCGCCGTCCCCTCCCTCATCTGCCGCGACCCCGACGATCAGAAGTTCCTCGACCTCGCCCTGCTCGTGGACGCATCGTTCCTGGTCACGCGCGATCGTGCGCTGCTCGATCTGCGCCGGCCTGCCCTGCGCCGCTATTCGCTGCTCATCGTGCGACCCGATGCACCTTCATGGTGCAGTGCACTGCCCAGCCTCTTATAATTTCGTTTTTCAGTTCGACCGGACATGACCGTGATCACTTCCTCCATTCTCGCCTCGCCACTGATCGAGACCAGAATGCCCAAAGTCGGCACGACGATCTTCACCGTGATGTCGGCACTTGCCGCCGAGCGTCGCGCGGTGAATCTCGGCCAGGGCTTTCCTGATTTTGAATGCGATCCGGCATTGGTCGATGCGGTGGCCGCAGCCATGCGAGATGGACAGAACCAATACCCGCCGATGGCCGGCGTTGCACAATTGCGCCAGAAAGTGGCCGGGAAGATCGGCGAGTTGTACGGCGCGGATTACGACTGGAACGACGAGATCACGATCACCGCGGGAGCCACGCAGGCGATCTTCACCGCTTTGCTCGCGATCGTGCGCCCCGGCGACGAGGTGATCGTGATCGAACCGGTCTACGACAGCTACCTTCCGAACATCGAACTGATCGGTGGGGTGGCGGTCAAGGTGCCGATGACCGCCGGGTTCCGGGTGCCCTGGGAGCGTGTGCGCGCAGCGGTCACGCCTCGCACCCGCGCCATCATGGTGAATTCGCCGCATAACCCCAGCGGCACGATCCTGCGCGACGCAGACATGCGCGCGCTCGAATCGATCATTTGCGAGAACGACCTGTTCGTGGTCGCCGACGAGGTCTACGAACACATGGTCTACGACGGCGAACCCCACCAGTCCGTCTGCCGCTACCCGAAGCTTGCCGCGCGCGCGTTCGTCATCTCCTCTTTTGGCAAGACCTTCCATGTCACCGGCTGGAAGGTTGGCTACTGCGCGGCACCGGCGGCGCTGTCGGCAGAATTTCGCAAGGTGCACCAGTTCAACGTGTTCACGGTGAATACGCCGGTGCAATACGGACTCGCCGCCTATATGGCCGATTCCCGGCCATATCTGGAGCTGCCTGCGTTCTACCAGCGCAAGCGCGACCTGTTCCGCCAAGGGCTCGCCGATACCCGCTTCAGGTTGCTTCCCTCGGAGGGAACGTTTTTCCAACTGGTCGACTACCGTGCGATCTCGCCGATGCCTGAGGCGGATTTCGCCAGGTGGCTCACGACCGAGATCGGCGTGGCTGCCATCCCGCTGTCGGCCTTTTACGAGACGCCGGTGGAAAACGGCGTGGTCCGGTTCTGTTTTGCCAAGACCGACGAAACGCTGAAACTGGCTCTGGAGCGACTGTCACGGCTCTGAAGCAGTTCCCCTCTCAGCCCTGTTTTTTGGCGATGGCCCGCGCCAGTTCTTCCTTGCCCATTTTCGACCGCCCGCTGATATCCAAGTGCCTGGCGCGCTCGTAAAGCGCCTTGCGAGACTCGCCCCGTTCGTCTACGCCGCCGAAGCTTTCGCCCTTGCCCTCGTGAGCCGCCTTGCCCGACTGTGCCGCCCGCGGGTCGGAGGGGCCCTTGCGAGCTTTCGGCTCCCAGTGGTCGTCCACCTTCTTGAAGCTGTGCTTGAGGGAGGCGTAGGCGGTACGGCTCGCCCGTTCGCCAGGGCCGTAATCTTTCTCCGCGCTCTGCAGGGTCTCGGCGTAGGTGCGTTGCGCCTTCTCCGGCGAGCGTTCCAACGTGCTTGGCATGTCGACGCCGTCCTTCTTCTTGGCCATGTAGCGCTCCCTGCATCCAGGTCCGGGAATGCACCCGAGCAAGTCCCATTCCCTGCGTTGCCGCAGTCAGGGCCCGAGCGCAAGACGCGTGCGAGCACGCGAGCGCGACCACGACAAGGCGACGACGAAAACCGCAAGGCGGCGAACGATGATGGCCTGCTCCGTGGCATGCATCATCCCGCTTCCCAGCGGGTGTCCTCGTCCAGCGGGTATACGGGGCGCTGCACGCGGCTGAATGGAAACAGGCTGTAATCCGAGGAGGTTACGCCCCGGCCGTCGCACTCCACGAGCGATCGTGCCATCGGCTCGATACATGCGCGACTTGAGGAGCAGGTAGCTCGCCTGGCCCGGGTCTTCTCCCACGCAGGCAAACACGCCGACATCGAGCGGCTCCTGGATCCGCTCGGTGAGCACGAGGCGGGCCGCGCCGGTATCGAACACCACGGTGCGGCCCATATCCATGGGCTGGCCGGTATAGGTCGGCCCCGTGACGATGAAGCGCCCGTCCGAAAGGTTGCGTACCGTGCCTTCCAGTACCAGTGGCGCCCTGCTGATCCCCAACTTGTCGAGCGCGCGCTTGTTGCCGATCGGCAGCACCACGTGCGCGCCGCGGCCGGCCGCAACCAACTCGGCAACGGCCTGCGGGTCGCACACCGGTCCCACCAGGATGTCTTCGAGGCCGCCGGCAAGCGCCGCGCGCAGCACCTCCATGTCGTCGCAGGTGCCACCTGACATGCAGTTATCACCGTGGTCGAGCAGCAGCACCGGGCCCGACCCCGGGCCGCTCGCCTGTTCTCGGGCCCGGCGCATCGAGTCGGCCAGCGGTTCGCTCTGATAACAAAAGTTCCGCCGCTCGCCCCACGCCTGGCGGGCAATTCGCTCGGCACAGGCTTCGGCCTTCGCGCGGTCGCCGTCGGCGATCGCAATAACGCTCAGGCACGGCGCCGGAATATCGGCCAGGGAGAATCCGACCAGCACGGAAACGCCGAGCAATCCTTCTTGCTCCGCGTCGCGCGCGGCCTCCACGGCATGGCGCATGGCCCCCTGGTCGGTGGCGCTGCGCAGCGTGTGCGTCATGAGCGGAGGGCGACGCCAGGCCATCACGGGCCGGATCTCACCCGCCAGCATGCGGGCAAGCAGCAGGCCTGCGTGGGCGCCGGCTTCGTACATGTCCACGTGCGGATAAGTCTTGAAGCTCACGATGATGTCGGCGTTCTCCACCATGCGCTGAGTGACGTTGCCGTGCAGGTCGAGCGCGACCGCGATCGGTACGCCCGGGGCAACCGCACGCACCCGCTCGAGCAACTCGCCCTCGCCATCATCGCGCGTGACGGTCACCAGGGCGCCGTGCAGATCCAGCAGCACGGCATCGCAGCCCCGGGCCACCGCATCCACGATGCAGTCGGTGATCTGTTGGTAGGCGGCATCGTCGACCGGGCCGCTGGGATTGGCCCAGGCGAATACCGGCGTGCTGACCTGCGCGCCCAGTTCGTCGGCCAGGTCGAGAAAGGCGCCCATGGCCGTACGCGTGCCTCGTGCCGCCTCGAGAGCGCCCTGCCCCCAGTGCGGCTCAAAGGCTTCCAGCGGGGTAGGCACGGGGGAGAAGGTGTTGGTCTCGTGATTCAGGCGGGCGATGACAAAACGCATGACGCTCTCGATTGTTGGAAGTGCCGCAGGACCGCGGCTTCAGAGCCCGCGGCCGGCGGGGTCGGACCCGGTGGCCACGGGGCCCGCCATCGGCAGAATGCAGTGCAGGAGCACGTTGGCGCCCGCCTCGAGGTGCTCGGGCTTGGCATCCTCGATCTCGTTGTGGCTGATGCCGTCCTTGCAGGGAATGAAGATCATGCCGGACGGTGCAACGCGCGCCATGAAGATCGCGTCGTGCCCGGGCCCCGAGATCGCCGGCATGTTCGAGTAGCCGAGCATTTCGGTGGCGGTGCGCACCGCGGCGATGCAGCGCTCGTGAAACGGCACCGGCGGATAGAACGAGACCTCCTCGAGCGCGATCGAAAGCCCGGTGTCGGCCTGCACGCCGGCGATGAAGGCGCGCAGGTCCGCGTCCATCTGCTCCTGCAGTTCCCGGGTAACGTTGCGCAGATCGATCGAAAACTTTACCTGCCCGGGAATGACGTTGCGGCTGTTCGGGAACACCTGCATGAAACCGACCGTGCCACGCCCCTGTGGCGGATAGCGATTGGCGATCGCCACGACCTCCTGGATGATGCGGCTTGCACCCTGCAAAGCATCGGCGCGCCGTGCCATCGGAGTGGAGCCCGCATGGGACTCCAGCCCGGTGACCACGCAGTCATACCAGCGCAGGCCGAGAACGGCTTCAACCACACCGATCACCTTGTCGTGGTCTTCGAGCACCGGACCCTGCTCGATGTGAGCCTCGAGATAGGCGCCAACCGGGTGCTCGCCGGGCACCTGCGGACCGGCATAGCCGATGTTCTGCAACTCGGCGCGCACGATGTTGCCATCGACATCGGTCGCCGACAAGGCGTGCTCGAGGGTGAAAGCCTTACAGAACACCCCGGAGCCCATCATCACCGGCACGAAGCGCGACCCCTCCTCGTTGGTCCAGATGGCGACCTCGATCGGCGCCTCCGTCTCGATGTCGTGGTCGTTGAGCGTGCGCACCACTTCGAGCCCGGCCAGCACGCCATAGTTACCGTCGAACTTGCCGCCCGTGGGCTGCGTGTCGATATGGCTGCCCGCCATGATGGGCGGCTTGTCGTTGTCACGGCCCGCGCGGCGCATGAAGATGTTGCCGATCGCATCGACGGTGATCGAAAGGCCTGCGGCCTTGCCCCATAAGGTCACCCGATCGCGCCCCTGCCCATCGAGTTCGGTCAGCGCAAGTCGACACACGCCACCCTTGGGGGTGCCGCCGATCCGCGCCAACTCCATGAGCGAATCCCACAGCCGCTCGCCGTTGACGCGCAGGCTGTTGTGGGCGGGAAGGTCATGCGTGGGCATCGTCGATCTCCTGCTGTACGTTGGGCGGGCGGATGCAGATGCAGATGCAGGCGCGGATGAATTGCATGTCACTCCCGCCGGCAAGTGGCCGCGTGCTATACCGCAACCCCCAGATACCGATCCTTGATGGTGTCGTCCGCGCTGAATTGTGCGTTGCTGCCAGCGTAGACGATGCGGCCCTGTTCGATGATGTAGTGGCGATCCGCCAGTTGCGTGCACACTTCGAGGTTCTGCTCGACCAGCAGGACCGCCACCCCGCTGTGCCGAATCTGCTTTAATTGCGCGACGATTTCCTCGACGATCACCGGCGCCAGTCCTTCAACCGGTTCGTCGAGCATCAGCAGGCGCGGGTGATTCATCAGTGCGCGACCGATCGCAAGCATTTGCTGCTCGCCTCCCGATAGTTGTCCTCCGCCATTTTTTCGCCGCTCGTGCAGCCGCGGGAAAATCCGGTAGATGTCGGCCAACTGCCAGGGAGAGTCGCGGCGCGCTCCAAGCTCGAGGTTTTCCTCCACGGTCAGCAGCTTGAAGACGCCGCGATGCTCCGGCACGAAGCACACCCCGCGCGCTGCGATCTGATGCGGCGCCATTCCGCTGACCGGCTGGCCGCGAAATGCGATCCGTCCGCCGCGCGGCTTCACCACCCCGGCGATGCACTTGAGGGTCGTCGACTTGCCGGCGCCGTTTCGCCCAAGCAGGGTGATCAGTTCGCCATCGTTCACGGTCAGTGACACGCCCTGCAGGATGTGGCTTTTCTCGTAGAACCCGTGGATATCCTCCACCTCGAGAATCACGCACCGCCTCCGGTAATCATGTTGCCCAGATAGGCTTGCCGCACCCGCGCGTCGCCCCGAATGGCCGCCGGCGCGCCTTCCACCAATACGCGACCTTGCTGCATCACCGTGATCGTGTCGGAAATATCCATCACGATACCCATGTTGTGCTCGATCAGCACGACCGTATGATCCTCGCGCAGCGAACGGATCAAGCGCTTCATTTCACCGATGTCGTCGATCCCCATTCCGGAGGTGGGTTCGTCGAGAAAAATCGCCTTGGGCCGGGCCGCCAGCGCCATGCCGACCTCCAGGCGGCGTTGCTGGCCATGCGAGAGCACGCCCGCCGGGCGGTCGGCAATCTGGCTCAGGGCGAGACGAGCCAGCACCGCATCGACGGTGTCCGATTGCGCCCGCACTCCGGTCGGCGGGCGCCAGCAGTTGAACGCCTGGCTCGGTTGCACGCCTTGCGCGGCCAGGCGCAGGTTCTCGCGCACGCTGAGGTGAAAAAACAGGCTCGTGACCTGGAAGGATCGGGCCATGCCGCGCCGCACCCGTTGGTAATCCGCTTCGTGCGTGACCTCATGGCCATCGAAGACGATGCGCCCGGCGCTCACCGGCACCGTGCCGGTGAGCATGTGGAACAGGGTCGTCTTGCCGGCCCCGTTGGGGCCGATCACGGAATGGACAGTGCCCGCTTCAATGCTCAGGTCGACACCGGCCAGCGCCACGAATTTGCCGTAGCGCTTGACGACGCCGCGCGCTTGCAATAGCGCTTCGCTCACTGTTCCTGGCCCTCGGGAACCTTCGTGGCGGGCCCCGGTGTGGAGGCACGCGGGCGGCGCACGGCAGCCACCAGTTGTTCGCCCAGGCCCCACAGGCCGCGCCGCATGTAAAGCGCAATGGCCATCAGCAACAGGCCGAGCAGCAACAGCCAGCGCGGCCACAGCGTCGAGAGCCAATCGGCCGTGAGCACATAGAAGGCCGCGCCCAGCACCGATGCGAAAAGATTACCGGTGCCGCCGATCACGGTGATGACGAGAATGGTCTCGCTCGCGTGATACTCGATGTTCGACAACGGCGCGATGCCAGACATCATTGCATAGAGTGCACCTGCCAGTGCCGTGACCGCACCCGAAATGGCAAACGCTGCCAGCTTGAACAACTTCACGTGGTAACCCACTGCTGCGGCGCGAGACTCGCTGTCGCGGATCGCCAACAGGGTTCGCCCGAATATGGAATCTGCCACGCGCTGCAATAACCAGAACACCAGCAGGAACACGAGCGCGACAAAAGTGTAGTACTGCCAGGGCCGCTCGTTCGCCAACAGGGTCAGGCCGAACGCCTTCAGCGCAGGACGCGGGATATTGAGCAGCCCGTTGTCCCCGCCGGTCCAGTCGGTGAGCGTATACGCCAGGAAATAGAACATGTGGGCAAAGGCCAGCGTGAGCATCACGAAGTAGATGCCGCGCTGGCGGATCGCGAGCCAACCGACGATCACCGCGACCAGCGCACCGACCAGCAAGGCGAGAAGCAGGGTCAGGGGCAGGGAGGCCTGCAAGCGCGTGAGCACCAACCCCGCCGTATAGCTGCCCAGGCCCAGGAAAATGCCCTGCCCGAACGACATCAGGCCGGTATAGCCCAGCAGCAGGTTGCAGCCCAGCGCCGCCAGCGCGTAGATCAGCACCTCGGTGGCGAGCGTGCCGGAGTGCACCGTGAGCGGCAATGCGCAAACCACCAGGAGGGCCAGCAACAAAAAGCGATACCGCACCAGCGCGCGCCTCAATTCATCCTCTCCCGAGCAGGCCGTTCGGGCGCAACAAAAGCACCAGCGCCATGGCAATGTAGATCATCAGCTGGGCGCCTGCCGGCCAAAGGGTCGTCATTACGCTCTGGAGGATGCCGACCAGCACCCCGCCCGCCAGTGCGCCGACGAAGCTGCCCATGCCGCCGACCACGACCACTACGAATGCGATGGCGAGTGCTTCCATGCCCATGAAGGGCTCGACACCGCGGATCGGCGCGGCCAGGGCGCCGGCGAGTGCCGCTGTGCCCGCGCCCAGCGCAAATACCAGGCTGAACACGCTGAATACGTTGATGCCCAGCAACGAGACCATTTCGGTGGATTCGCTGCCGGCCCGCACGATGCTGCCCAGGCGCGTACCTTCGAGCAGCCACCATAGACCGAGGGCGAGCACGGCGGTAAAAGCGATCACGAACAGGCGGTATTTCGGATAGACGACGCTGCCCCAGATGACCACGCCTTCGAGCAGTGTGGGCGGCGGCACGTTTACGCCCAGAGGCCCCCATTGAAGAATCACCGCCTCCTGGATCACGAGCGCCAGGCCGAGCGTGAACAGGATGTGGAATTCGTGGGCCACGCTGTAGATGTGGCGCAAGAGCAGGCGCTCGACCGCCCATGCCAGGGCGCCGACCGCGAGCGGCGCCACGACCAGTGCCACCCAGAAGTTCAGGCCGAGCTGCAAGGCCTGGTAGCACGCATACGCGCCCAGCACGAAAAATGCGCCATGGGCGAAGTTCACGAACCGCAGCAGGCCGAAAATGATCGACAGCCCGACTGCCAGGAGGAAGTACAGCATGCCGATCCCCACGCCATTGATGACCTGGAGAAGATAGACGTTCATCGGCGGCGTTCAGCGCGGCGTTGCCTGGCACGCAGCAGCCGTGCCTGCGCTCAGGCCATCTTGCACTGGGTCTGGTCCACCGCGAGGAAGGACTTGCCGGAATGCACGATTGCGGCGTAATCGTCTTTGTCCTTCATCTGGGACTTGGCCTTGCCTTTGAGAAGGTAGTAGTTTTTCAGCACCTGATGGTCCTCCTTGCGGATTTCCTCGGCACCCGTGAGGCCATCGTACTTGAAGCCTTCCATCACCTTGATCACCGCCTTCGGGTCCACCGAATTGGCGCGAGCAATCGCGTCGAGCAGGATCTTCGTACAGATATAGGAACCCGCCAGGCTGTAGTTCGGGTTGAAGCTGAACCGGTCATTGGTTCGCTTGATCAGTTCCCGGTTCAACGGAGAATCGATCTCATGCCAGTATTGCGCACCGAAATACACGTCTTCGCACAGATCGGCGCCCAGCGACTCGAACTGCTCCAGCCCCGACGCCCAGGCGATCATGATGGTCATGTTCTTCTTCATGCCGAAGCTCACCGCCTGGCGCAGCGCGTCCGATGACTGCGAGCCAAAATTCAGAAGCAGGAGCACATCGGGTTTGGCGGCAATCGCATTGGTGAGATAACCGCTGAATTCGCGCTCGGCCAGCGAGTGGTAGCTGTTGCCCACGTGTTCCAGGCCCTTTTCCTTGAAGACTGCCTTGGCGGCCGTCAGCAGCCCTTCACCGAACACGTACTGCGGGGTGATGGTGTACCAGCGCCTGGCCTTCGGCATGGCCTGGAGCAGTGGCAGCACCGTCTCCTGGATTGCGCCGTAGGTCGGCACCGACCAGCGGAAGGTGGCGCGGTTGCACTCGCTCCCGGTGATCTCGTCGGCGCCTGCAGTGGTGATGAAGACCCCGCCCTGCTTTTCGATCTCCTTGCCCATCGCAAGCGTTGCGGAAGACAGGATGCCGCCGGCGAAGAATCTCCCGCCCTGCTCGGCGAATTCCTGGACCTTTCGCACCGCCGTGGCCGGCTTGCCCTCGGTGTCGAGGGCGGTATAGGCCAGTGGCCGATCGAGCACCTTGCCGTACTGCTCGATCGCCAGCTTCATGCCGAGGTCGGCAAATTTTCCGTTCGCGGCAAACGCCCCGGACATGGGAACCGGACAACCGAACCGGAGATCACCGCCCTGCGCGCGAGCCAGGCGCGAAGCGGGAATGGCGCCAACAACTCCGGCGGCGGCCGTCAGTCTGAGGATTTCGCGTCGATGCATGTCTTGTCTCCTTGTTGAGGCCAGTCGCTGTTGAGGCCGGTCGCGTTCGATCCGGCTCGCCACCCCGCTCGCGGTTCTGCGTGGCGAGCCAGTCGCTACATCGATCCGCAGCCGAGAAACGGTTGCATGATAGATCGCATTTTGCGAGCCGTTGCCTGGCTTGCCGACCGAAGGAGTCGATCCATGCGCGATCTGTTCAGGAACTTTTCCACCGTCACCGCGGAAGCGGTCGGCCCGTTCCGGGCCGTCATTGCCTCGGCCATGATAGTCCTGGTGTGCGCGATTACCGGGCCCGTGTTCGGTTACTCTGATACTTGGCAGCGGGTGATGAACACGACCTCGCCGACCATCATTTTCTGATGGTGTTTCTGATCCAGAATACCCAGAACCGCGACACCAGGGTGATCCAGCTCAAGCCGACGGGCTGCTGCGCGCCGTTCAAGGCGCTCGCACGGACCTGGACGATCTGGAGACGCTCTCGGATGACAATGTCGTTCGCCTGCAGATCGAATTCGACAAAATGAGAAAGAGAACGATCCGCAAGTGCGGTGATGCACACTGAGTGGAAGACCATGGACAAGGCCAGCAAGCGAATCGGGATCGTGGGAGTAGGCCTGATGGGCCACGGTATCGCAGCGAACATCCTCAGGCACGGCTATCGCCTCGAGTTCCTCGATCACCCCGGCAACCAGCCGGTTGTCGACCTGATCGCCAGCGGCGCGCGCCCCGTTCAGGGGCCTGCGGCGCTCGCGGCCCGGTCGGATGTCGTGCTCCTCTGCGTAACGGGCACCCCGCAGGTAGAAGAAGTGGTGTTCGGCAGCGGCGGTCTTCTCGAAGGCGTCTGCGCAGGCACGATTGTGATCGACTGTTCGACCGCGATTCCCTCTTCCACACTGCGGATCGCCGAGGCAATCGCGAAGGCCGGTGGCCGCTTTCTCGACGCTCCGATGACGCGAACGCCAAAGGAAGCGGCTCAGGGGCGGCTGAACCTGATCGTGGGGGGCGATACCGAGTTGTTCGAGGAATGCCGCCCGCTCCTTGCGTGCTTCGCTGAAAACATCGTCCATGCAGGTTCGGTCGGCGCCGGCCATCGCATGAAGCTGCTGCACAACTATGTTTCGCTCGGCTTTTCTGCCGTGCTCGTCGAGGCCGCCGCTTGTGCCGAGCGCGCGCAGGTCGACAGTGCCGTGCTGCTCGCCGTGCTGTCCGCGGGAGGCGGCAGCAGCGTGGTCCTCGATCGAATGCGCCCGTTCATCGAATCAGGCGACGATTCGGCATTCCGTTTCACGATCGCCAATGCGCTCAAAGACATCGGCTACTACGCCGCCATGGCCGAAGAACTGGACGCCTCGCGCACTACGGCCGAGGCGATTCGCCAGACCTACGCGAAGGCTTGCGCCGACGGGCACGGCCGCGCGGCCGTTCCAGAACTCATCGGGCTCCTGAACGAACGATCCTGAGCGGATTGCGTCCGGATCAGCCCGGGTGCTCGCATAAGGCCTTCCAACGGCCGAGGCGCTCCGCGCTCGACTCATTCTCGGCCTTGAAGCGCGAGACCACTGCTTTCCAGACCTGGTCGCGAAACTCGGGATGCACCGCAATCGGATGCAGGCGATGCCAAGGATATTGACCGAGCAGGCCGAGCGCCTCCGGCCAGGAGCCGACGGTACCGGAGCGATGCTGGATCGACGGCTCATCGGCTGCGACAGGCGTCTGGTCGAACACCTTGCGGATGAACACCCAGCCTTCGTTGGTGTACAAGCCGTAGAGCGAAAGGCTGCCGCCCTCGACCCCGACCTGAAGGATCGCCTCCGGTCGCACCATGTCGTTTTTCATTGCGCTGGCGCCTGTTGTTTCAACCGCTGTAATTCAATGGCAGACCCGGCACCGGCCAGTCGTCGATCGCGATCAGCTTTCCGTGTCCGGACAGGGTAACGAACACCGTGCGCAGTTCACGTCCACCGAAGCACAGATTGGTCGTGTAGCGGTCGGGCAGGGGCACATGGCTGCAAAGACTGCCATCCGGTGAAATGATGGTGATGCCGCCGTGGATCAGCGTGGCGACACACAGGTTGCCGAGCGCGTCGACCGCCATGGAATCGAAGCGTTGGTAGTGCCCCCCGGGCGAAGCGGCCAGCATGTGCCCCCCGTTGGGCGAGGGCCAGGCATTTTTTTTCACCCGACCGGGTTCGACGATATCGAAGGCCCAGAGCCGGGCGCCTTCGGTTTCGGCGTAGTAAAGCGTAGCGCCATCGGGTGAGAGCGCCACGCCGTTGGGAGTCATCGCCGGATGGGCGACGGCGACCGCAGCGCCGCCGTCGGAGCGCGCATGGAAGACGCCACCGCGATCCATCTCGCGCTCGCGCACCTTGCCGAGGTCGGTGAAGTAGAACCCGCCCTGAGCATCGAAGACGATGTCATTGGGTCCGCGCAGCGCCACATCTCCCGCCGAGTCGAACAGGCGTTCGGCGCGCCCGGTTTCGAGCCTGACGCGCTCGATCCGGCCGCCCGAATAGTCGTCGGCTTGCGCGACCGGGCGCAGATAGCCCTCAGCATCGGAATGAAAGCGAAAGCCGCCGTTGTTGCAGACGTAGACCGCGCCATCGGGGCCAATTGCCGCTCCGTTGGGTCCGCCGCCGAGTTGCGCGACCACCTGGACCCGGCCGTCGGGGGTGACGCGGCTCAGTGTGCCTCGGGCAATTTCCACGAGCAATACCGAACCGTCGTCCATTGCGACCGGACCTTCGGGGAACTGAAGGCCCGAGGCAATTTCACGAATTTTCACTGTGCCGTCTCCTCGCTGGCCCGGCCGTTGTCCGGCAGGCCTGTCTCACTGCTCAACGATACTCGCTTATTGCAGTGAAAAGAGCGCGACTCCCCGGCCGCGCTGCTTCAGCAGACGCGAAAGTCGATGACGATTTCGCCGGGCGTGCGGCTGACGTATTTTATCTCCACGTGTTCGCCAAATTGCCCGCTGATCTGATTGAGCAAAGGCAATGGATCGTGGTCGTTCATGAACCGCATGGTCTCCCCGGGGCGCAGGGCCGACAGCGCGCCGAATATTGCCGCGTGGCGAAAACGCCTCGCAACACCGCGGGCATCGAAGCCGTAGACATCCTGTTCCTGAATTGGCAAACCGGTTTCCTGCATCGTGTTGCTCCTCGATCGGATGTGCCGGGCGACACATCGGGTGAAAGCCGAAAGCCGGCTCAAAAGCTGACTCTACGATGCATGTTTTGAATCGTCAACCGCCTTACAGCCAGCGTCGAACCCGGGTCTTGTAGTCGGCAAAGTCGGCGCCGAACCGCGCTGACAGTGCCCGTTCCTCGGGGGCGATCTGGAACCGGTTCAGGTACAGGATGAACGCCGGCAGCACGACGAACGCAAGGAGATTGGCGAGGAACACGGCCCACCCGACAAGAACGAGCAGCACGCCGAGGTACATCGGATTGCGCGAGAAGCGATAGACGCCGCTGCGCACCAGGGAAGAACTCTTGCCGGGCCGGGTCGGATCCGAGGTGGTATTGGCGCGCCGGAATGCCAGGAGACCGGCGCGGGCGATCGCAAACCCGCCCACCACCAATGCTGCAGCGAGCACCACGCGCAGATACTGTGGCAACGCGAAAGATCCCGCCAACCGGGAGAGCAGCCACATGAAGAGCGCAGCAATCAACGCCAGCACCGGCGGCGGTACCTTGAGTTCCAGACTGCGCACGGTCATGTCTATCTCACGGTCATCGTCTGCGGCAACCAGAGCGAAATAGCCGGAAACGCGATCAGGATGGCGAGCCGCACCGTGTCCGCCAGCACGAAGGGAAGAACGCCGCGGAACAGATCGCCCGTGCGCACCCTCGGCAGCAAGGACTTGATCACGAACAGGTTCATGCCCACCGGTGGACTGATCATGCCGATTTCGACGATCACCACGATGATGATGCCGAACCAGATCGGATCAAAGCCAAGACTGACCACCAGCGGAAAGAACACCGGAATGGTCAGCATCACCATCGACAGCTCCTCCATCACGGCCCCCAGCAGCACATAGATGGAACAGATGCCGACGATCACCAGCCAGGGGCGATCCTTGAACTGCAAGACCTGCGCGCTCAGGTCGTCCGGCATCGAGGTGTAATTCAGAAAGTTGGCGAACACCAGTGCACCGATCAGGATCAGGAACAGCAGGGTGGTGGTGCGCGTCGTCTCGGTCAGGCAGGCGAGCAGGCCGCGCCAGCTCAGGCGCCGGGAAGCCAGCGCGGTGGCGAGCGCCCCGAACGCGCCGATGCTCGCTCCCTCGGTCGCCGTGAACACGCCGACGTAGATGCCACCCATCACCACGGCGAACAGGACCATCACCGGCCACACGCCAAGAAGCGCCAGAACCCGTTCCCGCCAGCTCGAGCGCACAGCTCGGGGACCGGCGCCGGGGTCGCGCAAGGTGATCAGAGCCACCGTGAGGCAGAGCAGGCCAGCGGCGAGAATACCGGGCAGCACCCCGGCGGCGAAGAGAGCGCCGATGCTCGTCTCGGTCATGATCCCGTAGATCACCATCACCGTGGAAGGCGGGATGAGGATGCCCAGCGTGCCCCCCGATGCCACTGCCCCGGCCGCCAGCCGATCGGAATACCCGTAGCGGCGCATCGAGGGATACGCCACCCGCGCGAAGGTGGCGGTAGTCGCGATGCTCGAGCCGCAGATCGCGCCAAAGCCGCCGCAGGCGAGAATGGTCGACATCGCCAAGCCGCCACGCCAGTGGCCCACGAACCGGTTGGCCACGCGAAACAGATCGCCCGAAATACCGGCACGTGCGAACAGGTTGCCCATCAGCACAAACAGCGGGATCACCGACAAGGTGTACTGGAAGCCGGTATCGACCACCGTTGCCTGCAAGCTGCTCCAGGAAGCGCCCCATCCCTGGATGAGACCGATGCCGATGCTGCCGACGATGGCCATCGCGAAGGCGATCGGCACCCGCAGGAAAGCCAGCGACAGCATCGCAGCAAAGCCAACCAGTGCCTGCGTCATGACCGGGGCGACGACCCGCGGAAGTGCGCGGGCGGGCCACCGGGGCGCAGCGCCCTCAAGGTGCGCGCCGCCAGGGCGATGTTGACGACACCGTCGACCGCCGCAGCAAACGCGATGAACAGCACGAACGGGCCCAGTGCGATCGACAGCACCATCGTCGCATCGCCGTTGCGACCGATGTCCAGGCCCTTCAGGACCATCAGCCAGGCGAGCCAGAACAGGCAGCCGCCCATCAGCAGGCCCATTGCCGCGGCGATCAACTGGCTCGTCCGCACCGAAACCACCTTGTCGAGGAAATCGAGTGCCAGATGCTCGCCATGCCTCGTCACCAAGGGCAGGCCCAGGAAGACAAGCACGACCATCGACAGTTCGACAAGCTCCGTTGCGCCACGCACCGGGTGACCGAAGAAGTAGCGACCGAGCACATCGACGAAGGTCAGCCCGACCAGCCCGAGCATCGTGACCGCCGCGGGTACGGCGAACAGGTATTCCCAGCGCTCGAGCACGACGGCGTCGATGGTGGGGTCGAACGGTTCGTCGTCAAAGTCGAGGCCGCGGTCAGGGTCGAGGCCGGGCTGCCGCTCGGGCGTGGGCGCATGCGTGAGTGCAGGGTGCGGCATGGCACGGATCAGGCACTGCAATTCCATACCCGGGGCGCAACGCCGGCATGCTGCACTCGTTGCGCGATCGCCAGCCCCATCACACCGAGCCCGGGAAAGCCGGCGCGCATCGTCGCCTCCATCCTTTGCCTCGCAGCGCCGTTCGACGCGGTCAACCATCCAGCGCCGACAAGGGAACGCCGCTGTGCGTGGTCGCGCCCTCGTTGGCCGGGCCGACAAGACGGGCGTACTTCTCCAGCACGCCGCCGAGTTGTCGGGCATCGGGCGAGCGCCAGGCCCGCCTTCGGTCGTCGAATTCGCGCGCATCGATCAGCAGTTCGATGCGCGCGCTCTCGGCGTCGATCAGGATCGGGTCGCCATCTCGCACGAGGGCGATCGCCCCGCCGGCCTGCGCCTCCGGGCTCGCATAACCGATGCACATGCCGCGGGTGGCGCCCGAGAAGCGGCCATCGGTGAGCAGTGCGACCTTCTCGCCCATGCCCTGCCCGTAGATCAGCGCGGTCACGCCGAGCATCTCGCGCATGCCGGGGCCGCCGCGCGGCCCCTCGTAGCGGATCACCAGCACGTCGCCCTCGCGGTAATCGCGGCCACGCACCGCCGCGACGCAGGACTCCTCGCCGTCGAACACGCGCGCCCTGCCCTTGAAGCGCAAGGATTTCAGCCCCGCAATCTTGAGCAAGGCGCCGTCGGGGCACAGCGAACCCTTCAATACGACGAGACCGCCCGTCGCCGAGATCGGCTCCGCGCACGGGAATACCACCCGCCCATCGGGATCCGGCGTGCCGTTCAGTGCTTCGGCGAGGGTGCGTCCGTCAATCGCGGGCGTGTCGCCATGCAGATGACCGCCGTCGAGCAAGGCCTTGAGCACCACCGGCACCCCGCCGACCTCGTTCAGGTCTTTCGCCAGGTACTGGCCGCCGGGTTGCAGATCGGCGATCAGCGGTGTGCGCCGAAACACCTCCGCGACATCGTCCAGAGTGAAGCGGATGCCGGCCTCGTGGGCAATTGCGGGAAGGTGGAGTCCGGCATTCGCCGACCCGCCGGTTGCCGCGACGGCCGCGCAGGCATTCTCCAGGCTCTTGCGCGTGACGAGGTCGCGCGGCAAAGGGCCGCCTTCGAGCAGCGTTCGCACGACGGATCGGCCGGCATTGCGCGCGATCGCCAGGCGCCGGGAATAGACCGCGGGGACCATGGAAACCCCCAGCGGCGCCAGGCCCAGCGTCTCGGCGACCATCGCCATCGTGTTCGCGGTGAACTGCCCCGGGCAGGAGCCGAGCGTGGGGCTGCAGACGCGCTCGATGGCGTCGAGCGTGGACTGCTCGACGGTGCCCGCCCAGTAGCCGCCGACCTTTTCGTAGGCGGTCAGGATGGAGACGTCACTGCCCTCGAAGCGGCCCGGCAGCATCGCGCCCCCGTAGATGAATACGCTGGGCACATTGAGCCGGACCATCGCCATCATCATCCCCGGCAGCGTCTTGTCGCAACCGGCGAAGGTGACCATCGCGTCGTAGGCGTGCGCCCGCATCGCCGCCTCCACGCTGTCGGCAATGATCTCGCGCGACACGAGGCTCATCCGCATGCCCGCGTGGTTCATCGAGGTGCCGTCGGACACCGAGATCGTGGTGAACTCCACGGGGTTGGCGCCGCCCGCCGCCACACCGAGCCTGGCGGCCTGCACCTGGGGCGCCAGCGACATCGAGCAGGGCGTGTTTTCACCGTGGGTGCTGGCAAGAGCAACGAATGGCAGCGCCAGCGAAGCGTCGTCGGCGCCCATTGCACGCAGGAAGGCGCGGTGCGGAAGCCGATCGACGCCGTCCACGATCCGGCTCGAAGGCCAGTGCGGATTGCGCTGCGTCATTGCGCCTGGCTCGCTTCGCGCACGAACTCGTCGAGGATCTGCGCCCCGGGCAGCCCCTTGCTGTCGGCCAACGCAATCCAGGCATTGCGGATCGTGGCGGATCGTGCCCGGATCTCATCGAGAAACTGCGGGCTTGCCCGCGTTTCCTCCAGACCCGCCTCGCGTAACTCCTTCATCGCAGCGCGGTCGGCGCCATCCCAGGCGGCGCCGGCCATGCGCGACATGAATTCGCCCGAAAACTTCTCGATGATCGCCTGGTCTTCCTTGCCCAGGCTGTCGAACTTCTTCGGATTCATGATCACCGCGTGAGTATCCGCGTACAGGCCGCCCGGCACTGTCGTCATGTACTTCAAGGCGCTGGTCAGCTTGAACGAGGTGACCGATTCGGCCGGAAAGAAGATCCCGTCAACCACTCCGCCGTTGAGCAATTCGAAGGCTTCGGTGGGCGGCTTCACCACCGGTGAGGCGCCCAGCGCCTCGGCCATCTCGAGCGCCATGCCGCCGCCGACACGAATCTTCTGTCCCTCCAGGTCGGACGCTTGCCTGACCGGTCTGCGCGCCGTAAAGCTCATGCCCGGGCCATGCGCATGGATCGTCAGCAGCTTGACTCCCTTGTGTTCGTCGAACTTCAGGAAATACTTCGTGTAGAGGTGCCAGGCGGCGACGGAACGCGCCGTGGCGGTGTCGGCGACCAGCGGCATGCTCATGAACTTCGTGAGCGGAAAGCGATTGGACAGGTGACTGTGGGAGATGAACGAGATGTCGGCCAGCCCGTCGCGCACCGCATCGAAGGAGCCCGGCGGGTTGCTGACCGCCTTGGGCAGGAAGCGGAAGCTGATGCGGCCGTTCGATTCCTTCTCGATTTTCCGCGACCACGGGATCAGGAGCTCCGTGTTGAGCACGTGCCTGACAGGCACCCATGAGGAGATGGTGAGCACGGTCTGGGCCCGCGCCGGGCTCATGACCGTTGCCAGGCAGACTGCCGCCGCGCCAAGCGCGAAGAACAGGATTCGAATGCTCATCGTGGTCGTCTCCGGGAAGGGGCTCGGCGCGTACTATACGACAGCGGTGGCAGCGCTCCCCGCCCCGATCCATGAAGGACGGCGAGGTTTCCCCTGTGCGGGCGGGCCCGCATCGTCGGACTTGCTCAGTGGCCTTGTTCAGTGCCCGACCGGATGACCAAGCGATGCGTTCGATGCAGCGAGCACGACGCCCACGGCAGGGTTTGCAAAATGTTTCATTTCAGCGAACGCTCCAGGCGGAACCGCCGGGAAATTCGAATTCATCGAGCGAGCGTTCGTGCATCTGGATGCTGTAGCCTGGTTGCGTCGGCGGCATATAGCGGCCGTTGCGAATCACGACCGGCTCCAGGAAATGCTCGTGCAGGTGGTCGACATACTCGAGCACGCGATTTTCGAGCGACGCCGAAACGCAGATATAGTCGAACAGCGAAACATTCTGCACGTACTCGCACAAGCCGACACCACCGGCATGAGGACATACGGGAACATCGTATGCGGCGGCCATCAGCACCACGAGAATCACCTCGTTCAGCCCGCCCAGGCGCGCGGCATCGACCTGGCAAAAATCGATCGCGCCAGCCTGCAACAATTGCTTGAACACCACCCGGTTCTGGCAATGCTCCCCGGTGGCCGTTCTGATCGGCGCAATTCGCTGCCGAATGACTGCATGGCCGAGGATATCGTCCGGGCTGGTAGGCTCTTCGATCCACCAGGGATCGAATGCCGCCAGGCGGCGCATGTTCGCGATCGCCTCGTCCACGTCCCAGACCTGATTGGCGTCCATCATCAGCTTTCGATCCCAGCCGATTTCCTCGCGCAGGATCGCAGCACGCCGCATGTCCCCCTCGATATCGCCGCCGACCTTTTGCTTGAAGTGAGTCCATCCTTGCGCAACGCCTTCACGCGCCAGGCGACGGATCTTGTCTTCGGAGTAGCCAAGCCATCCAGCCGAGGTGGTATACGCCGGAAACCCCTCGTCCAGCATCTCTCTTTCCCTGATCGCCCTGCCCGGCGCGTTGCGCCGCAGGATGGCGAGCGCTTCATCGGGCGTGAGCACATCGTTGACATACCGGAAATCGAGGCAGCGCACCAGTTCTTCGGGGCTCAGGTCGACCAGCAGCTTCCAGACCGGCTTGCCCTCGGATTTCGCCCACAGATCCCAGATCGCATTGACCACCGCAGCGGTGGCGAGGTGAATGACGCCCTTTTCCGGGCCCAGCCAGCGCAATTGACTATCGCTGGTCGTGATGTAGCGCCAGAAGGCGCCCATGTCGGCGACGATCTCCGCGAGGCTGCGCCCGATGACGAGTGGTGCCAGGGCGCGCACCGCCGCGACGCAAATTTCATTGCCGCGACCGATGGTGAAGGTGAGGCCGTGACCTGCCATACCGTTGGGCGCATCGGTTTGCAGGACCACGTAGGTCGCCGAATAGTCGGGCGCTGCGTTCATCGCATCCGAGCCGTCGAGCGAGCGTGAGGTTGGAAACCGGATATCCCGGGCGGCTACATTGGTGATCGTGGTCATCGGGTCGGCCTCGCAGCTACGAACCGGCACTCAGCACGTCTTCAGGCAGGGGCGATCCCTGGAACTTCTCATAGATTGTGTTCACCTTGCCATTTTTCAGGTTGGCCCGGACCCAGTTGTCGATCCAGTCCTTGAGCTCGACGTTCTTCTTGTCGAGGCCCACCCCAAGCATCGAGCTCGACATCACCAGTTTGGTCTCCATGTGCTTGTCGGGCGCCTTTTCGTTGATGGCCTTGAGCAAGGGCGGAGCGGTCGCGAAGATGTCGCCCTGCCCGCTTATGATCGCGGTAATGGAGGTTGCATCGTCGTCGAAACGCACGATGTTGGTGCCCGGAGGCGCGAGCTTGGTGACCGCAATATCATTGGTCGTGCCGCGGGTCGCAATCACGGTCTTGCCGGCAAGATCCTGCATGGATTTGATATTCATGCTTTTCGGCGCGGCAATGACCGCCTGGATGGCGGCGTAGGGCACCGAAAAAGCAATCACCTTGGCACGCTCGGGCGTGATCGACAGGCTCGAGATCACGATGTCGGCCTTGTTCGTGAGCAGGAACGGGATGCGATTCGCGCCGGTGGTCGGAACGATCTCCAGCTTCACACCAAGGTCCTTCGCAAGGATCTCGGCGACTCCCACGTCCGAACCGGTGGGCTGCAGTGCCTGGTCCTTCATCCCGAAGGGCGGCACCCCCAGATCGATCGCGACCCGGATCGCCCCGTTCGCCTTGATGGTCTTCAGATCATCGGCGTGGGCGGCTACCGCGGCCAGCAGCCCTGTGCCGGCCAAAACCGCGATTCCCAGCGCGCCGCAGATCGTCCTTCTTGCACTGTTCGGATCGACTCTCATCTCGAACGCCTCCCTGGCTATAAACCGGTGCCTACGAACTCCTGCAACTCCCTGGTCGCAGGATCCTTCAGAATGCTGCTGTTGCCCTCTTCCCAGACCAGGCCCTCGTGCATGAACACGACGCGAGTCGCCAGATTGTAGGCAAAGGCCATTTCGTGGGTGACCAGAACCATCGTCATGCCCCGGGTCGCAAGCCCTTCAATGACCTTCAGCACCTCGCCGGTCAGTTGCGGATCAAGCGCCGACGTCACCTCGTCGAAGAGCATCAACTGCGGATCCATTGCCAGCGATCGGGCGATCGCCACCCTCTGCTGCTGGCCGCCGGATAACTGCTCGGGATAAGCTTCGCGCTTTTCGGCAAGGCCGACCTGCTCGAGCACGCGGTCGGCCACTTCTTCGGCTGCGCGTCTCGAGAGCTTCTTCACCGAAACGGGCGCGAGCGTGATGTTCTGGAGCACCGTGAGGTGAGGAAAAAGGTTGTAGCTCTGGAAAACGATGCCGACGCTGGTGCGCAGGCTGCGCAGGTCGACATGCGGGCTGGTCAGGTCGTGCCCGCATACGCTGATCTGCCCGCTATCGACCGTTTCCAGTCGATCCATGCAGCGCAGGACCGTGCTCTTGCCGGATCCGCTTCGTCCGATCACAGCCACGATTTCGCCCTTCCCGATGGTCAACGAGATGCCCTTGAGCACAAGTTGCGCGCCGAACCGCTTGTGGATGTCCTTCAGTTCAACCACGGGCTGCATTGAGCTTCCTTTCGAGTTTCCGGCTCCAGCTGGACAGGGGATAGCAGATGATGAAGTAAAGAATTGCAGCGCCACCGAAGTAGAGAAACGGCTCGAAGGTCGAGTTGTTCAGGATCTTCGCGTTGTAGGACAACTCGGCGTAGCCGATCACGAGCGAGGCGATCGAGGTGTTCTTGACGATCTGGACCATGAAGCCCACGGTCGGAGGTGTGGCGATGCGCAGCGCCTGTGGCAGGATCACCTTGATCATGCGCTGCAGCTTGCTCAGGCCGAGGCACTCGGCGGCTTCCCACTGGCTCTTGCCGACCGACTGCAGCGACCCCCTCCAGATCTCGCCGAAATACGTACATGGACGCCCCCGTACATGGACGCCCGTACATGGACGCCCCTACATGGACGCCCCCGTACATGGACGCCCCCGGTTTGCCAAGTTCTCAATTCACGATGGCTCGGAGGAAAAGATTGCACCCGTACATTCGGACTTTGAGTGGCCGGCTTTTGG